>Ga0315902_10012117_pt1 | contig 11262 bp, 9 predicted proteins | sample LakEriMetagenome_9_FD_203523 | JGI IMG/M metagenome (GOLD analysis project Ga0315902, IMG submission 203523) | Freshwater fungal communities from buoy surface, Lake Erie, Ohio, United States - Buoy 12 MA117 | ecosystem: Environmental > Aquatic > Freshwater > Lake > Lake biofilm | place: USA...
CGTCGCGGCAGCGAGGCCGGGCGGCTTCGCGGCGTCGGGGCAGGGAGGATCGCCATGATCCATCGGCTGCACAAAACGGCCCCGCGTCCGCGCGCGTCCCGCCAGGGAAGCGTGATGGTGATGGTGCTCGCCTGCATGGCCGTGGCCGCGGCGATCACCGCCACGATGCTCCGCTCCGCGACCACCTCTCACCGGGCGCTCCGCACCGAGCGTGACCTCCGCCAGGTCGAGTGCCTGCTCGCGGCCGCTGCCCGCATGGCCGAGGCCCGGGGCGTAACGAAGGGCCCGGCCGACGACACGATCCTGCTCGCCTCGGCTGACCTCGCAGGCTCCGGCTCGGCGCGGATCACGCTCGCCCGAGAGCCAGCCGCCTCGACACCATCGGTCCGCATCGTCGTCGAGTATCCGCTCGAAGGTCCGCTCACGATCCGTCGCTCCCGCTCCGTCATCCTGGCATCGACCCCGCCCACATCCCCCAAGGAGACCCTTCCATGACCCGCGAACATCCACCAAGCCTCCACCTTTGGCCAGCGCTCAGCGAGGGGCTGCCCCCAGCCACCCAACCTCGCCGCGGGTTCACTCTCGTCGAGTTATTGGTGGTGATCGCGATCATTGCCACGCTCATCGGCCTGCTGCTCCCGGCCGTGCAGTCGGCTCGTGAAGCCGCCCGCCGCTGCGCCTGCTACAACAAGGTCGTCCAAATCGGTCTCGCCCTCCACAACTACGAGTTCGCCCACGAGGCGTTTCCTCCAGGCGTGACCGACGATGCCGGCCCGATCAGAAACCTGCCCGAGGGCAAGCACGTAGGCTGGATGGTTCGGTTACTGCCGTTTTTCGAGCTACGGCAACTCGCATCGCGATTCAATCCCGGCGATGGTGTCTACGCGGCGTCGAATGCCCGCGTCCGCGAATGCCAAATCTCGTATCTCATCTGCCCATCGTCGTCAACGCAGAGCGTTCGCGACGAAGGCGACGGCACCAGAGTGGCTGTGTCGAGTTACGCCGGCTGCCATCACGACGTCGAAGCGCCGATCGACGCCGACAACCACGGGATCCTGTTCCGCAACAGCCGGATCCGTTTCTCCGACATCAAGGACGGCAGTTCCAACACCTTGCTGATCGGCGAACACCTCGGCAGCCAAGGCGACCTCGGCTGGGCCTCGGGCACGCGGGCCACGCTCCGCAACACGTCATCGCCTCTGGATCTTGCCGCCGACACACTCGGCGACGAGCCGGCCCCGCACGATCCGCTTTTCGTCGGCGGCTTCAGCAGCGACCACGCGGGCTACCTGGTCGTGATCGGGCTGGCCGATGGGTCAGTCCGATCGATCAGCTACGACACTTCGCCTGACGTTCTCCGGCAACTCGGCCACCGCGCCGACGGTGAACTGCCCGCTGGCGGAGGCGACTACTGATGAAGACTGGCATGCACGTTCAGCGGGCTGCCATCAGGAAGCCCAATCGCGTGAGCGATGGGGATTGGGCGTCACGCCAAGCCAAGCCAAGCGAGGGGCCATCGTACGGCTTACGCCGTTACGCTTCCTGACTATCGTACGGCTTACGCCGTTACGCTTTCCGACGAAGTACAACACTCAGCGAGGGGCTGCCCGTGCCCGGGAGCCGGCGTTGCTGGCCGAGCGAAGCCAGGATGGCGAAGCGAGGGCAGCATCGAGCGAGCGGATGCCACGATGGCATCCGCGAGCGTCCGGCGACGGGGCGCGGGCAGCCCCGAGCCAGGCGATACACTGTCGAGCGAGGGGAGAACCGCATGACAAAAACCCACGCCGATCTTTCCCGCCGCAAGGTGGGGACGGCCCTCACGGCCGAAACCTTCGCCACGCTCGCCGACGCTCACCGGCTGCGGGTGCTCCGCTTCGCGACCGCTTTTCTCGGCGACCGCCACCTGGCCGAAGACGCCGTGCAGGAGTCGCTGCGGAAGCTCTTCGAGCACCGCGACCGCTATCCGCTCGAGGAACTCTTCGGGCCTTATCTTGTGAAAACGGTGGCGCGGATCTGCGTCGACCACCGGCGATCGCGGCAGGCAGAGGACCGGCGGATCGCGGCGCTCGAGCCCACGGTCGTGCCGTCGCCGACCGTGGCCGTGCAGGCCCGCGAGACGGCCGACCTCGTGGCCCTCGCCATCGGCCGGCTGCCCGACCGCGAGCGGGCCTGCTTCCTGCTCACGGTGTGCGAGGGGCTTTCCTATCGCGATACGGCCGAGACGCTGTCGCTCACCTACGCCGAGGTGAACAACGCCATCCACCGGGCACGAACGCTGCTGCGGTCGAGCCTGGCACCCGTGGTGGAGGGCGACCGATGAGCCGCCCCCACGACCTGCTGGCCCGCGACATCAGCATCTGGCTCTCCGGGGAGTCGATCACCGGCGCCGCCGATCGGGCCGTCTCACACCTCGCCCTCGACGACGACGCCCGTCGCACCGCCTGCGCCGCCATCGCCGTCGAAGACCTCGTGCGTGGCTGGTACGGCGGCATCCCTCTACCGCCCCCCGATCCGTACGTGATCGAGCAGAAGCAACGACGGTCGCTCGTGTCGGCCGGAATCACGGCCATTGCCGCCAGCCTGCTCGCCGCCTTCGGTCTGACCGGTTCATTCGACCGGGCGCTCGACGCGGCGGAGGCCTGGGCGAAGTCAGGGCCACACGTGCCGCTGGCCACGTTGTCGTATGGGCATCTCCGCCAGCAGGGCGACACGGGGTCACCCGCAGCGCACCGCTGACCGCTTCCCGTACCCGCCACCGGTATCACCGCGGCCACCGCGAGACACAGCATGGGGCTGCCCGTCAGTACGGGTGGCGATCCTGCTTGTTCGTCCAGGACTGATACGCCTTGAGGCAGGTCTCGCGCTCGAAGTTCGGGGTCACCGAGACGTTCTTCCTCTGCTCCCATGGCAGCCGGAAGTCTTCGTACTGGAAGGCGTCGTCGAATCCGATCGCGCTGGTGTCCTCCAGGCTGGCGCCAAAATAGACGCGGTTGATTCGCGACCAGTAGATGGCGCTCATGCACATCGGGCAGGGCGCCGCGTTGATGTAGATCTCGCAGCCCGCAAGCATCTTCGCCCGCGCCGGCACGCGGTCGGGCGAACCATCAGGACGCGGGATCATTTCCAGCATGGTGCCCGCGCCATAGTCGCTGCCGAGCAGCGCCTTGGGGTTCAGCTTGGAGGAGGCATCGATGATCGCCGTGACTTCGGCGTGATAAACCGGGCAGCCGGTGATCAGGACGCGATTCTGGCCGCGGCCGATGATCTCGCCGTCCTTCACGATCACCGCGCCAAACGGTCCACCCCAGCCCTTCTCGACCGACTCGATCGCGAGGCGGGTCGCCTCTTCGGCGAACTTCGGATTGCCTGCATGAGGCGGCGCGGCGTGACCCTGACCGGCGGCCCATACGGTGGACGTCCGCTGCTCGGCCACGTTGTACAGCAGCCAGGCCGTCGCCCCTGCCACCATCGTGCGTCGCGAGAACTCAGGATCATGGTCGGTCATCGTGGGCTCCCCTTCGTTGTCAGACATCCTTCCGAGCCGGTCTCTCGGGTTCCAACACGTGATGCTACGGTCCAGCCGCATCGGCGTTCCACCCGAGAGACACGTCGCCATGATAGCCGCGGCGGCGGGCTGGCGGGCTCACCGTCGCGCCTATAATCACGGCGATGCGAACGCTCTTTCTCGTACCGACGGACCTCGAGCGACGGGTTCTTGAACCGCGGATCGCTCGCCCCTTGGGTCGCGATGATCGCCTGGAGCTCTGCGGGTTCGGCCCTGTGGCTGCCGCGGCACGCACGTCGCTGCTTGTGGCCCGGCACCAGCCGGAGCGGGTCGTGCTCGTGGGCATAGCCGGCAGGCTGGATGATCGCCTCGCCCTCGCCGCCGCCTATCGCTTCCAGCAGGTGGGCTGCTTCGGCATCGGCGTGGGATCGCGGGACGACTTCATCTCGGCGGGCACGCTCGGATGGCTCCAGTGGCCGGGCGATGCGGCGGACGGGTCACCCGCGATCGGCGACGCGATCGCCTGCGCGACCGACGGCCCCGCCACGCCCCGGGCCGATCTGCTGCTCACGGCCTGCGCGGCCTCGGCCACCACCGACGACGTGCTCGCGCGGAAGCGGGCGTTTCCCACAGCCGTGGCCGAAGACATGGAGGGCTTCGCCGTCGCGTTCGCCTGCCGGCTTGCCGGCGTGCCGTGCGAGATCGTCCGCGGCATCTCGAACACGGCGGGCGACCGCGACCAGTCGCGATGGCAGACGACCGCCGCGCTTCACGCCGCCGGCGACCTGGCCTTGCAGGTGATCGCGAGGGCGTCGTGAGCGAGATCATCCGGCTGGGCATCTCGACCTGCCCCAACGACACCTTCGCCTTCCACGGACTGCTCACGAGAGCGGTCGATTGGCAGGGGCTGACGTTCGAGGTGGAACTGCTCGACATCCAACAGCTCAACGACCGGCTGCTCGCCGGAGACTTCGACGTCGCCAAGACGAGCTTCCACGCCGCCCTGCATCTGGCGGACGACTACGTGGTGCTGCCGAGCGGATCAGCGCTCGGGTTCGGCGTGGGACCGCTGCTGCTATCGGCCGCAGCCTGCGGTGCGCCGTCGGGCCCTGAGCAGCTCACGCTCTGCCCGGGCAGGCACACGACGGCGGCGCTGCTCTTCGCGCTCTTTCACCCGCACACCACGCGAGTGGAGCACGTGGTGTTTTCCGAGATCATGCCGGCGCTCGAGGCCGGGCGGGCCGACTTCGGCGTCTGCATCCACGAGGGACGGTTTACCTGGAAGCAGCACGGCCTTTCGCTCGTGGAAGACCTCGGCACCCGCTGGGAGACCGAGACGGGCTGCCCGCTTCCGCTCGGCGGCATCGTGGGGAGCCGGCGGCTGCGTGGCGACACGATCGCCGCGGTGCAGAGGGTGATCCACGACTCGCTGCGGCTCGCGTTGGCCGACCGAGATGCGGCGCTCCCCACGATGCGGGCACACGCCCAGGAACACGACGACGCGGTGCTGATGCAGCACGTCGATCTCTACGTGAACGACTGGACGGCGAACCTGGGGCCCGTCGGCATGCGGGCGCTCGAGGAACTTTCCGCCCGGGCCGCGTCGATCGGCCTGGGAACGGGCAGCCGGCTCGAGATCTTCGCGGGCTGACCCCCGGCGGCGGTTCAGCGTGACCGCCACTCATCGCCACGCTCACCCCCTCGCTCGCGCTCGGGGCTATCTGGAACCGCCGTTGTGTCGAAAATGCTGGCGATCGCCACATCCCGCCAAGAAGCCCCGAGCGCGAGCGAGGGGATCCACGGTGGATGTCGGTTCACGGCCCGAAGCTGTCGCGACCCCGAAACCCCTCGCTTGCGCTCGGGGCTTTTTGGGAGGCAGAGAGTCACCGCCAGCGTTGCCCCACCGCCAGGAAGCCCCGAGCGCGAGCGAGAGGATCAACGGTCACCGCACAACGCCCCAAGGCCTCGGTACACTGCTCGAAGCGTCATCACCCCGAGGGAACCCAAGGAGTTCTTCGCCATGCGATGCGGCCGGCCCACGGCGATCGTGTCTTCTGCAGCTGTCGCCCTGTCACTCGCCATCATCACCCCGTTGCGCGGCGATGTGGCCGACACGCTCTACACCGGCGGCACGATCCTCACCATGCGCGGACCGCAGCCCGAAACGGTCGAAGCCCTCGCTGTGAAAGATGGAAAGATCGTGTTCGTCGGCCCTTTCGCCGAGGCGAAGGCCCACGTCAGCCCGGCGACGACCACGGTGGATCTCGCCGGGAAGACGCTCCTGCCCGGCTTCATCGACACCCACGGCCACTTCGTCTACTTCGGCAAGAACCTCGTCGATGCCGACCTCTTCGGCTGCACCGACATCCCCGACCTGCTCGCCCGCATGAAAAAGCAGGCGGAGCGGACGCCCGCCGGAGCCTGGATCGTCGGCTTCGGCTACCAACCGCGGCAGATGAAGGAGAATCGCACTCCCACGATCGAAGAACTCGATGGCGTGGCCACCGACCGGCCCGTGATGATCGTCGATTCCTCGGGCCATCTCGGCGCGGGCAACTCGAAACTCTTCGCCGTGGCGGGGATCACCGCCGACACGCCGAATCCCACCGGCGGCTCGTTCTCCCGTCAGGCCGACGGAAAATCGCTCGCCGGCCCGATGGAGGAGACGGCCCTCAATGCCGTCCGCAGCCAGCGGCCGCCGTTCACCGGGGAACTGGCCGACGCCGTGATCACCGGCGCCGCCAACCTCTGGGCCCGCTACGGCCAGACCACGGCGATGGAGGCTGGTCTCGGCCTCGGCAGCGACGACATTCAGGTCGTGCTGAACGGGATCGACAAGAACCTGCTGCCGATCGATCTCTACATCGCCGCCAAAGACTCCGCCGTGGACGACACGCTCGCCGCCGGCTACGGCGTGGCCTCGGCCTACAACCCCAAGCCCGATGGCACGCTCGAAAAACTCCGCGCTGCCCGCACCGACCTCGACAAGCGGTATGTGAACCGGGTCCGGCTCGGCGGCATCAAGTTCTGGCTCGACGGCAGCCTCGATACCGCATGGTTCACGAAGCCGTATGCCACGAATCCGCCGGGCAAGACCGGCAGCTACTCGGGCTTCCGCCAGATCCCCGACGAGGTGATCGACGCGGCCTTCGACCGCTTCTGGCCGACCGAGATGCAGATCCACATGCACATGAACGGCGACGCCGCCGCCGACCAGGCCCTCGCGGCGATCGACAAGGCGGTGAAGAAGCACGGCATGCGGGACGCGCGGCCGGTGTTCGTGCATGCCTCGTGGCTGCGACCAGACCAGATCGAGAAGATGAAGGCCTGCGGGGCGATTCCCAGCTTCCTGCCGTCGGGCATCGTGCCCGGGGGCGACGGCGTGGTGAAGCTCTGGGGGCCGGAGCGGGCGGCCGGCGCGATGGCCTCGCGGACGTTCCTGCGGGCCGGCCTGCCGTTCACCTTCTCCCACGACGCGCCGGTGTCGCCGCAGCCGTGGATCCTCGCGCTCGTCGATGCGGGCACGAACCGCCGCAGCGGCTCCGGGCAGGTGGTCGGTCCCGACGAACGGATCTCCCCCTACGACGGCCTCCGCGCCGTCACGGCGATGGCGGCATACCAACTCAAGGAGGAGAAGACGAAGGGCACGCTCGAAGCCGGAAAGCTCGCCGACCTCGTGATCCTCGAGAAGAACCCCCTCGCGGTCGACCCGCTCACGATCAAGGACATCGCCGTGGTCGAGACGATCAAGGAAGGCAAGACCGTGTTTCGCCGCTGAGCGGCCCAGCCGGTGGTCGACCGACGCCCTCGCGGGAGCCCTGCGTTGGTTGCGAAAGGACCGGCATGATAAAATCGCTCAGGTTCACGACCGTCCCGCCGATCGACCGTCACGGTCCGCGACCCGAGGCCCTTTGACCGCCTCGGGTCGGCGACGCGGGCGACCCCTCGTGGAAACAGTTCCATGGGTTGCTCGATCTCCGTTCCCCGCGTCGGGCTCGAGGCCGCGATGGCGGTCGCCTCGCTGGCATGGCTGTTCGCCGTGTCGGCCCGGGCCGACGGCCCGTCTGCGTTACTCGATTTCAACCGCGACATCCGGCCGATCCTCGCGGAGAACTGCTTCTACTGCCACGGCCAGGACGCCAACAAGCGCCAGGCCGATCTCCGACTCGACGTCAGGGAGGCCGCCGTCGCCGCGGAGGCCATCGTGCCCGGCACTCCGGGTTCCAGCACGCTGCTCGAACGGGTTCACTCCTCCGATCCCGACGTGCTGATGCCGCCCCCCGATTCCAATCGGCGGCTCTCCGACGCTCAGAAGAAACTCCTCGAACGCTGGATCGCCGAAGGGGCCGCGTACGAACCGCACTGGGCGTTCATAGCCCCGGCGCGACCGGCGGCGCCGTCGGTGAAACGAGCCGACTGGCCACGCAACGACATCGACCGCTTCGTGCTCGCAGAGATCGAGGCCGCAGGGCTCTCGCCGGCACCGGAGGCCGACCGGGCCACGCTCATCCGCCGGCTCCACGCCGATCTCGTCGGTCTGCCGCCGACCCCCGAGGAGGTCGATGCGTTCATCGCCGACACAGACCCGCAGGCGTATCAAAACCTCGTCGATCGGCTGCTCGCCTCCCCGCACTACGGCGAGCGAATGGCGCTGCCGTGGCTCGACGCCGCCCGCTACGCCGACTCCAACGGCTTCCAGCAGGATGGCGACACCTGGCAGTGGATCTGGCGCGACTGGGTGGTGAACGCCCTCAACGCCGACATGCCCTTCGACCGGTTCTCGATCGAGCAGCTCGCCGGCGACCTGCTGCCTGACGCCACGTCGGAGCAGAAGATCGCCAGTGCATTCAACCGCAACCATCTGCTGAATGGCGAGGGAGGCGCGATCCCGGAGGAGCAGCGGTTCAACACTCTCTTCGACCGCGTCGATACGACGAGCACGACCTGGCTGGGCCTGACGATGGCCTGCGCGCAGTGCCACGACCACAAATACGACCCGATCACCCGGGCCGACTACTACGGCCTTCTCGACGCCTTCAACCGGCTGCCCGAGACCGGCACGCCGACGCGGTTCTCGGCCCGGATCCGAGTGGCCCCTCCCGTGCTCGAGCTGCCCAGCGCCGAGAACACGGCCCGACTGGCCGCCCTGGAGGCGGAGATGAAGGCTCTGGAGGCCGAGTCGAAGCCGGTCGTCGAAGCCCTCTACGCCGCCTGGAAAACCGGCCTGTTCGCCGACGGCACGCCAGCCGATGGCGAGAACCTCCCGCGGACGCTCCCGCCGCTGCTGATCAAGCCGGAGGCCGACCGCACGGACGACGAGAAGCGGGAGATCGAGCGGGAACTCCGCCGGTTCTTCGACGGCAAGGTGAAGGACACGCTGATCAAGAAACTGCCGCAGGTGGTGAAGTACGACGCCGCCCGCAAGGCCTTCGAGGAGTACAAGGGCGACGAGATACCACGGCTGATGGTGATGAGCGACGAGCGGCCGCGGGACACGCGGATCCTCGACCGCGGCGACTACCTTGCGCCGATCGGGGACAAGCTCGACTTCCTGCCGCCGGCGTTCCTACCGCCGCTGCCGGCGGGCTTTCCGCGCGACCGCCTGGGCCTCGCCCGCTGGCTGTTCCTGCCGGAGCACCCGCTCACGGCCCGCGTTCAGGTCAACCGCATGTGGCAGCTGTTTTTCGGAACGGGCCTCGTCAAAACGACCGAGGACATGGGGGTGCAGAGCGAGTATCCGACCCACATGGACCTGCTTGACTGGCTGGCGGTGGAGTTTCGCGAGCAGGGCTGGAGCCGCAAGCGGATGCACCGACTACTGGTCACGAGCGCCACGTACCGGCAATCGAGCCGGGTGACGGCTGAAGCCCTGGCCGCCGACCCCGAGAACCGCCTTCACGCCCGGGGCAGCCGGTTTCGCATGCCGGCCATGGTGCTCCGCGACGTCGCCCTCGCCGCCAGTGGCCTGCTCGACCTCACGCTCGGCGGCCGCCCCGTCTATCCGTATCAACCCGACCAGATTTGGGAGGCGCTGGCGATCACGAAGGAGCGCGACTTCACCTACCCGGCCGCGCACGGCACCGACATCTACCGCCGCAGCCTCTATACCTTCTGGCGGCGGACGGTGAGCCCGGCCAACATGTTCGACGCAGCAAACCGCCAGACCTGCACGGTGCGGGCGAGCCTGACGAGCACGCCGCTGCACGCCCTCACAACCCTCAACGATCCGACCTGGGTCGAAGCGGCGCGGGTGCTCGCCGAGCGGAGCATGAAGTTCGCCGGCGGCCTCGACGGCCGCCTTGCCTACGCCTTCCGTCGCGTCGTTGGCCGGCCGCCAACCGCCTCCGACCTCGAATCGCTCGCGCGGATGCACGGCCGACAACTGGCGGTGTATCGCGGCGATGCCGAGGCTGCGAAGCAAGTCGTGAGCGTGGGCGAGAGCGCTCGCGACGAATCGCTCGATCCCACCGAGCACGCGGCGCTGGCGAGCGTGTGCCTGGCGATCCTGAACCTCGACGAGGCCCTGACCAGGGAGTGAGCATGGATGACCTCCATCTCGAGAACGTCCGGCGGGTGACCCGTCGGCAACTCTTCGGATCGGCCGGCATGGGGATCGGCTCGGCGGCACTGGCGACGCTGCTGGCGCGGGAGGCGGCCGCGTCCGGCGCATCCGGGCAGGCCGGACTGCCCGGGCTGCCGCACCACCCTCCGAAGGCGAAGCGGGTGGTGATGCTCTGGCAGGGAGGCGGACCGTCGCATGTCGATCTCTTCGACCCCAAGCCCACGCTCATGGAGCGGGGTGGGCAGGACGTCCCGGAGAGCGTCCGGGGCTCCACGAGGCTCTCCACGATGTCGAGCGGCTACGCGAAGTGGCCGGTCGTGCCACCCCTCAAGCCGTTCACGAGGTACGGCCGCTGCGGCATCGAGATGAGCACGATGCTGCCGCAGATCGGCAGCCTGGCCGACGACCTCTGCCTCGTGCGAAGCATGAACACCGAGGCGGTCAACCATGCTCCGGGGGTGACCTTCTTCCTGACGGGTTCACAGGTGCCTGGCCGGCCGAGCATGGGCGCCTGGATGAGCTACGGCCTCGGCTGCGAGACCGACGACCTGCCGGCGTTCGTGGTGATGACGTCGAGCGACAAGGGCAAGACCTGCGGCCAGCTGTTCTTCGACTACTACTGGGGCAGTGGCTTTCTGCCGTCGCGGTATCAGGGGGTGAAGTTCCGCAACACCGGCGATCCCGTCCCCTACCTCGCGAACCCGGCCGGCGTGAGCCGGGAGGCCCGCCGCGCCCTGCTCGACGACCTGGCGGCGATGAACGCCGCGCACCTGGCCGACTACGGCGACCCGGAGATCGACACGCGAATCGCCCAGTACGAGATGGCCTACCGGATGCAGGCCAGCGTTCCCGACCTCGTCGACTTCTCCGACGAGCCGCAGCACGTGCTCGACCGCTATGGCCCCGACGTGCGCACGAAGGGGAGCTACGCCTTCAACTGCCTGGTCGCCCGACGGCTGCTGGAGCGGGGCACGCGGTTCGTGCAGCTCATGCACGCCGGCTGGGACCAGCACCAGAACCTGTTTACGCAACTGGAGGTGCAGTGCCGCGACACCGACGCTCCTTCGGCGGCGCTGATCCAGGACCTCAAGGACCGCGGCCTGCTCGCCGACACCCTCGTGGCCTGGGGGGGCGAGTTTGGCCGCACGCCCTTCGGGCAGGGCGATCCGGCCAGCCCGAAGGGCCGCGACCACTT
>Ga0315902_10012118_pt1 | contig 11262 bp, 7 predicted proteins | sample LakEriMetagenome_9_FD_203523 | JGI IMG/M metagenome (GOLD analysis project Ga0315902, IMG submission 203523) | Freshwater fungal communities from buoy surface, Lake Erie, Ohio, United States - Buoy 12 MA117 | ecosystem: Environmental > Aquatic > Freshwater > Lake > Lake biofilm | place: USA...
GAGGTGATGGTCGAGAAGGTCGCGCGTGACGGCGAACTGCTGCAGGCGCGCTCGCGCGATTTCAAAACCGTCATGGTGCCGGCCGACGCCGCGAAAATCGGTGACTACCTCCAGGTACAGTTGACGGGGACGACCGGCGCGACCTTCACGGGGACCCCTGTCCAGGAGCGGCCGCCGAGAAAAGCGCTGCCGCTCGCGGGATAGCTCGACCCGCGGCATAGGAATCGCACGGCGCGCGTTGCCTTGATGACGCGCGCCGTGTGCGTTTCTGGCAGTCTGCAGGATGCCGCTGCTTGTACACGCCGTGGGCTGGTGGATCGCGGGGCTCTTGGCTCCGTGGACGATGTCGCTGGTGGCGATGCTGGTAGGCATCGCCGTGGCGTGGTATCGTGCGGCCCCCCGCGTCATCGCGGCGGCCGCGCTCCTCGCACCACTCGGCAGCATCGCCGCCACCGTAGCGCAGCACGATCTCGAGCGCTGTACGGCGTTGGCGGAGCGGCGCGTCCTCTCGTCGAGCGGAGCATGGGGCGTGGTGGAGGCGGCCGAGCAAAGGGGGCGACAGCCGATGACCCTCAGGCTGACACGATACGGCCCCTGTCGCGTCTCGGCGTGGGTCCGGGTTGTCGGTAACCCACTCCCACCAGGTGCCATCGTCGCCGTCTCCGGACGAGTGCGCCGCCTCGAGCGCGGTCTGCGGATCGACTCGGCCACGGTCGTAGCCCGGAACGGGAAGGCGCCGCGGGTCGCATGGCGTGGTCGCATTGGCGCGTCGATCGATCGCCGCTTCGGGACTCGCGCACCGTTGGTGCGGGCGCTGCTCATCGCTGATCAACGGGCGCTGGATACCGATCTGCGCGACCAGTACGCGGATGCCGGCCTCGTTCATCTGCTGTCGGTGTCGGGGCTGCATGTCGCGATCATTGCGACGGCCTTGCTGACACTCGGTGGTCTCCTGCGGATCCGAACGGCGTGGACCGAGACGATCGCGCTGCAGCTGGTGCTGCTGTATGTCGCACTGCTTGGGTTCCCGGCACCTGCGGTGCGCAGTGCCGTGATGCTGGTCGTGACCGCGCTCGCCAAACGGTGGCAGCGCCCGGTGCATGCGTGGACCGCCCTCGCCCTAGGGGCGGTGCTCCCCACCGCCGGTGATGTCCTCGTGGTCCAAGATCTCGGATGGCAGCTGAGCGTCGCCGGGATGGCGGCCCTTGTGGGCGCCGGCGCACTCCAGCGGCGATGGCGACGTTGGGCACGAGGCGACGCGCGGGATGAGCGTCGTTGGCTGCGCGCTTGGCGTGGGCTGTGGCGACTGCGGGGATGGCGAGGACACCTGATCGGTGAGGTCACCACCGGGACCATTGCGGTCGTCGCCACGGCGCCCATCATCGCATGGCACTTTGGCCGACTCAGTGTCGTGTCCCCGCTCAGCAATCTGCTGGCGGCCCCGTTGATCGCCGTGCTGCAGCCCGCGCTGTTTCTGGCCATGCTGCTCGAGCCGGTACCGCTGGCGGCGCAGTTCGTCGCCGACGCGGCGCAGCCGATGATGGCCCTACTCGACCGGCTGGCCACGGTGTGCGGACAGCTCCCCTTCGCCGTGGTCGGGGTGGCACCGGAACGCACGGTCGTCGTGCTGATCGGAGGGGCCGCACTGCTCGTCCTGCGGTCAACGCGCGCCTGGCGCATGACGCCATGGCTGCTGGCTGCGGGGCTCCTTGGGATCGCCGCGCTCTGGTGGCCGGTCCTCGGCTCGCGGCCACACCCATTCGAACTCCACGTGCTGGACGTGGGGCAGGGGGATGCCTTGGCGCTCCGGACGCCGAAAGGGCGGTGGATTCTGGTCGACGCCGGTCCACGATGGGAGGGGAGCGACGCGGCGCGTCGACGGGTCATTCCGTGGATTCGTCGCCGAGGGGGGGAGGTAGCGCTCTTCGTCCTGACGCACCCCCATGAGGACCATGCTGGTGGCGCACCGACGCTGATTGAGGCCCTGTCGCCGCGTGGGTGGTGGGAAGCGGCCTTTGTTGGCACCAGCCCGAGCTACCGGCGCGCACTCGACCGCCTCGCGGCACAGCGCATTCCGTGGCGTCGCGTCATGCCGGGCGATCGCTATCAGCTCGATGGGGTGGACATCGAGGTGCTCGCACCCGCACCGGCATGGGTGGCCCAGCAGAAGAATGCCAATGAGACCTCCGTGATCCTGATGGTTGCGTTCGGATCCCATCGATTCCTGCTCACCGGCGATGCCGAAGGCGGCGAAGAGGACTGGCTGCTGGCCCAGTCGTCGCGCCTCCGGGCCGACGTACTCAAGCTGGGACATCATGGGAGTCGAACCAGCACCTCCCGCGCCTTTCTCGATGCCGTGCGGCCGCGGGTCGCCATTGCAAGCGTTGGCGCCGGCAATCGCTATGGGCACCCCGCGCCGGCGGTTAAATCCCTGCTGCTGCGCCATCAGATCCCACTGCTCCGTACCGACCTCGACGGGTCCATCATTGTCCGGAGTGATGGCTCATCCTTGACCGTCGAGAACGACCACGAGCAATGGAAGGTTCCAGACGACGGTAGTTCTGACCCGCGACAGGGACGAACGCCGCCTTTCTGAGGTGCGACAGTCGCCGTGAAGCGCGGCCGTACGGCAATGCTCTTGCATGAGCTCGACCAGTGAAGCCACCTTCCTCGCAGCGATGGGGCATCGGGGAGCCGAATGGGGAACCGGTGCGACCTGTCTTTCTTATTCAGCCCTCTGGAGCCATCAGCCGTGGTCAAGCACACTGCGACATCGGTCGTCACCATCGAGCGCTTCATCATTGAGCAGGAACGCATGTTCCCCGATGCGACGGGTGAACTGTCGGGCATTCTCTACGATATGGCGTTGGCGGGAAAGATGATCGCCAACAAGGTGCGCTCTGCGGGGCTGGCCGACATCCTCGGGGCGACGAGCGATGTCAATGTGCAGGGCGAAGTACAGCAGAAGCTCGACGTCATCGCCAACGAGATTGTCGTGAAGGCGGTGGATCATGGTGGGCGACTCTGTGCGATGGCGTCCGAAGAGGAACCGGACATCATTCACATTCCTGAAGGCTTCCGCTCCGGCAAGTACGTGCTGCTGTTCGACCCGCTGGATGGTTCGTCCAACATCGACGTCAATGTGCCGGTCGGCACCATCTTCTCGGTATTCAAGAAGATCACGCGCGGTGCCCGTGGTGACATGGAGGACTTGTTGCAGCCTGGCCGCCGTCAGGTGGCCGCAGGCTACATTCTCTATGGATCGAGCACGATGATGGTGTACACCACGGGGCAGGGGGCGCACGGGTTCACGCTCGATCCGTCGATCGGTGAATTCCTGCTGTCGCATCCAAACATCCGGATCCCCGAGAAGGCCCGCTATCTCTCGGTCAACGACGCCTACGAGCAGGACTGGCCGGAGCCAACGCGTGCCCTCATGCGGCGGTACCGCGGCCTTGATGGCCAGCAGAAGGCGCTGAACGTCCGCTACGTCGGCTCTCTCGTGGCCGACTTCCACCGGAACCTCCTTGGCGGTGGGGTATTCTGCTATCCGGCCAACAGCAAGTCGCCGCGTGGCAAGTTGCGGCTGTTGTACGAGGCCAATCCGCTGGCCTTCATCGCCGAGCAGGCGGGCGGTGCCGCGACCGATGGCTATGGCAGCATCCTGGACGTCGAGCCGACCGAATTGCACCAGCGGACGCCGCTCTACATCGGGAGCCGCCATGAGGTGGGACTCGTCGACCAGTTCCCGCTCCCGCGCTTTGTCGCGCCCGGCGTTCCGGAGCGCCGCAGTGGCCATCAGCCGCCCATCCCCGCATCGGCCCCCGTCGGCGCGGCCTGATCGTCGAAGTGGCCGGATCCGCGTGCGCGGGTCCGGCCGCTAAGTTTGGGGGATGAGCGAGACGCGTCTATCCCCCTCCGGCATGGAAATTCCCGTCGTGGTACGGCCGACCGATAACGGAACGGACTACATCCGCGACCTTGGCGATCCCGGGACATTCCCGTTCACCCGCGGTGTCCAGCCCACGATGTATCGGGGCCGCTTGTGGACCATGCGCCAGTACGCCGGATTCGGCACGGCGCAGGCTACCAATGAACGGTTCAGACTGCTGCTCGAGCGCGGACAGACCGGGTTGTCCGTGGCATTCGATCTCCCGACCCAGATGGGAATCGACTCCACGTCGCCTCGTGCACAGGGCGAGGTTGGACGCGTCGGCGTTGCCATCGATTCTGTCGAGGACATGCATGTCCTGCTCGATGGTATTCCGCTCGACAAGGTTTCCACCAGCATGACGATCAACGCCACGGCTTCCACGCTGTTGGCGATGTACATCGTCGTGGCTGAAGAGCGCGGGATCGCCCGCTCTGCACTCTCTGGCACGGTGCAGAACGACATCCTCAAGGAGTACATCGCGCGGGGCACGTACATCTATCCGCCCGCGCCGTCGATGGCGCTGACGGCAGAGATGTTCCGCTTCTGCGCCGAGGAGGTCCCGCAGTGGAATCCGATCTCCATCAGCGGTTACCACATCCGCGAGGCGGGGGCCACGGCCGTCCAGGAGGTAGCGTTCACCTTCGCCGATGCCTTGGCGTATGTCCAGGAGGCGGTCTCGGCGGGGCTGCCGGTCGATAGCTTCGCGCCGCGGCTCTCATTCTTTTTCGCAGCCCACAACGATCTGTTTGAGGAAGTGGCGAAGTTCCGCGCCGCACGACGCCTCTGGGCGCGCCTCATGTGCGAGCGATTCGGCGCCAACGATGCCAGCTGTCGTCTCCGTTTTCATACGCAGACCGGCGGCGTCACGCTCACGGCGCAGCAGCCGCTCAACAATGTGGTGCGGGTGACAGTGCAGGCGTTGGCCGCCGCGCTTGGTGGGACGCAGTCGCTGCACACCAATGGCTACGATGAAGCGCTGGCGCTGCCTACCGCCGAAGCCGCGACGCTCGCCCTGCGCACGCAGCAGATCGTTGGTTATGAATCGGGGGTCGCCAATACTGTCGACCCGTTGGCTGGCAGCTGGTATGTCGAGCAGTTGACCGACGAGATCGAAGCGCGGGCCATGGCGATGCTCACCAAGGTGGACGAGCTTGGTGGCGCCGCCGCCGCGATTCGCGCCGGGTATTTCCAGGAGGAAATCGGTCGGAGCGCATACGAGCATCAGCTGCGCGTCGAGGCCGGTGAAACGGTCGTGGTGGGCGTGAACCGGTTCGATGACGGTCAGGATCCCCCCATCATTCCGGCTCCTGATTTCAGTGCCCTCGAACGGGATCAGGTCGAACGTGTGACGTCGGTGCGGTCCGCACGCGACGGTGCGCGCGTGACGGAGACGCTTACCGCGTTGCGTGACATTGCGCCGGAGTATCTGAAGGGTAGCGGTACACCAACCCCGTTGATGCCGCGTATCATCGATGCGGTGCGCGCCCGCGCGACGGTTGGCGAGATCGCGGATGCCCTCGAATCCGTCTGGGGACGCTACCAGCCAGGCCAGTCATGACGGGCGTGACGCATCGGCGTCTCGTCCTGTAACGCCTCACCGACCTGCGCCCGGTTTATGTCGACCCTTCGATCCCGCCGATGACGCCCCTGTCACCACGTTCGTTATCTGACCTGCGGTCCATGATCGATGCGCTGGACCACGACCTGCTGCGTCTCCTGGCGCAGCGGCTGGCGCTCGTCGCCGAGGCCGCGGCCTACAAGCACGAGCATGGGCTCCGGATCCACGACGAGGAGCGCGAACGCGCCGTGCTCGAGGACCGGCGCGTTCATGCGCGTGCGTTGGGGCTACCGGAAAGGGAAATTGAAGCGATCTTCCGCCTCCTCTTGCAGGTCAGCCGCTCGCATCAGGGCACACTGCGGGCTGACGCGCCCCAAAATTAGTTGGCCGGGGGACCCAAGGGACTGGGGGGACAACCGGTCCGCTGGGTGGTGTAGACGATGCTCACGATGCGCCACGCGCCCTGATGACGCATGAGCGTGAAGAGATCGGTGCCGCAGTGCGAGAACGTTCCGTTGAGGTGGAAATCGTAGGGCGCATGCACCTCCGCCAACGTCCCGTACAAAAAGACCTTCGGGGCCCAGAGCCGCTCGAGGAACCGATCGCTCCCGGTGGACAGGGTGGCAATGAACTGGGCGTCGGTCTGCACGCGCGCGCGTGCCTGTGCGCTGGCCGGATCCATGACCGATGCAAGAAATGCCCCCGGTACGAGCATCGCGCGGACGGCGGCGGTATCACGAGCCGAGAGCGCGGCCAAGAGGGCGGTCGCAACGCCCACCACATCCGCGCTGTCCTGTGCGGTGGATCGAGCGTTGACCAGACGCCCCGGTGTCTGTCCTGATGCGAGGGTCGGATGGAGCGTGAGCAACACCCCCGCCCAAAGCGCCAGGAGACCGTGGGCGAACGGGAAACGCCGCTGGCGGTTCAGGGATCGGATTGGCAACATGGACGGTATCTCCAAGATGGGATGACTCGTAACTTAGAGGGATGATGGCATACATGACCAAATCGGGATGGCGCTGGGCGCCCAAGGGGGTAGCCCTCGGGACGATGACAGCGATGGTCGCCGCCGCCCTACCGCTCGGCGCGCAAGCGCGGACTACGGTACGGGATCGTGCGGCGCAGGAACGCGCCAAGCAGGTCGATCAGGCGCCGATTGCATCGGTGATCGATGGCATCGTCACGGATACGCTGCTGCAGCCGATTGCGTCGGCGGAAGTCGCCGTGCTGGGCACAAGCGCGCGGGTGGTGACCGGAGCCAACGGGCGCTTCCGGATGATTCAGGTGCCTGCCGGGCAATTCCTGCTCGTCGTGCGTCGTATCGGGTATTCACCAACCTCCGGTGTGATTGAGGTGCCGGCTGGCGATACCCTGCGATTGTCATACACGCTGAATCGTTCGGTCATTGCGTTGGATACCATCCGCACGCGCGAACGGCGGGTCACCCTGCGCATGCTGGAATTCGAGCAGCGGCGGTCTCAGGGCGTTGGACAGTTCATTACTCAGGAAGAGATCGACCGACGAGGCTCGCTCCAGGTCTCGGATTTCCTGCGGAACGTACGTGGGTTGAATGTCTCGCGGATCACGAACGACCAGTTCATGGGCACGGTGGCGCTGTCACGTCGCGAGGCCGGTAGTGTACTCGGCGAAGGCAGCGGCGCATGCGCGATGCAGGTCTTGCTGGACGGCATCATTCTGCCGCGCAATTTCAATTTGGAGTTGTTGCCGCCACCAAAGCAGATCGCCGGCATTGAGGTCTATACCGGACCGGCCTCGATCCCCCCGCAGTTCGGTGGTGTGGATCGACGTTGCGGTGTCGTCGCAGTCTGGACACGCGACGGGTACTGATTATCGCGCAACTTCCAGATGGTATCGAACGATCAAGCCCCCGCGAACCGAGGTTCGCGGGGGCTTGATCGTTAATACCGGTTTGATCCGGATTAGCACCCCGGGCCAGCCAATGCGCCCGTCTTGCCCGCGCGCACCAGACACTCAGCCTGCGGAATCGGCTGCACACGCGCCACGAAGTGGGCATTGGCCCCCGTCGTAATATCGCGCGGCAGTTCGGAGAGCCGGTTGTAGCGGCGCATATCGATCCACCGGTGCCCTTCGAGCAACAGCGAATAGCGCTTGTTGTACAGCAGCTCGGTGAGGACGCTCGCATCCTGCGAGGCCGCGGTCAACGTCGAGGCAGGCAAGCCGCCGGAGTTCTGCCGGATCTGGTTGATCGCGGCGATGGCACCCGCCTTGTCGCCCGTCGCCAGCAGCGCCTCAGCGCGGAGCAGGATCAGCTCTTCGTTCCGGATGATCGGGATCGAGCTCGTAACCGCTGGATAGATGCCAAATCCGAGTGACGAAGAAATTCCGAGTCCGCCTGGTGCATCGCGCGTTGGACGTGTCGCAAGCTTCGCCGTGAAGCGGTCGTCACGCTGGCCGTTGTCCTTGAGCTGCACATCGGTCTGGAGGCTCATGTGAGCATACAGATCGGTGTTCGTCGCTGCATTCAACGGATTGTTCGCGTCGCCGGTTGCCGCCGAGTACGGATGGCTTGGGCCCGCATCCAGCTGAGCACGGGACGTGGCGCTGGCATTCAGGAACGACTGCGACAGCGCCGTGAGCGCCGCCTGCCATGCCGTCGCACCACCGCCCGACGTCGCGTAGTAGGCGTTCGCACGGGCCGCGATGGCCCGATTGAACTGCCGGAACGTCGACGGCGTGTTGAAGCCGGTGAACCCGCTGTGCAGCGTGAACGGGAACGCCGACCCACCGTTGGTGAGATTCGTCGCGCCGTCGTTCAGCGTCGCGATGATGTACTTGTACACCGAGTCGCGGGATACGAACGCCGCGAGATCCGTGGCGTTCTGCTTGATCTCGACCACGGCACCCAGGGTGTCGCGGGTCGAGATGACATACAGCAACTCCAGCGCTTCCAGCGTCTTGGCAAAGCCGAGCCCGGCCTGCTTGCGCTCGGCCGACATCGTGGTGTTCGCCCCGATGGCGCTCTTGAAGTTGAAGATGTCGCGCAGGTTGCCGTACTGGCTCGCCCAGTTCTCGACGGCGAAGCCGGCGGGGTCGAGGCGGTTCTGCCCGGCAATGCCGATCAGGTAGGCCGAGGTATTGCGCCCTTCCTGGGGGGTATAGATGTACGATTCGCGGCCGAAGCGACCCGTCGACGAGATGAATCCGCCGCGACCATTCCGGAGCTGGCGCAACAGGCCGGTGGCCTGCAGCTGCAGCGCCTGTGCGTCGGCGGATGCCGCCGCGACGGTTGGCGTGTTCGGGTTGGTGATGTCGAGCTGATCGCTGCTGTAGTTGCACGCCGAAAGCGCCGCGACCGACAGCAGCAGACCCGCGGTCCGCGGGGAGAGCAGGGAGGTCGGCACGAAACGATGGGTATTCGTTGAGTGAGTCGTCATGGCTTAGAACCCCACGTCGACGCTGAAGAAGTACTGACGGTTCGACGGGAACGGCGCCAGATCGATGAAGCGGTTGAAGTTCGAGTTGCCGAAGTTGTTGAACTCCGGATCGAAGCCCCAGTAATCCGAGAAGATCCCGAGGTTGCGGCCGCTCAGGTTGAAGCGGAGCGAACGGGCACCCGGCAGCTTCTGGGCCCACGAGTCGGGCGCCTGGAAGTTGAGGGTCACTTCGCGGAGCTTCACGTAGCTGCCCTGCTGGATGTACGGCCGGATGTCACCCTTGCTAAACGTCTCGTACCGGGTTTTGCCATTGGCCACCCAGTCGCGCGCCTGACCGCCCTCGTCCCACAGGTTGTTGGTCATGTTCGCGACGTTGCCGCCGTTGCGCCAATCGGCCAGGACGGACACGGTCCAGCGCTTCCACGTCAGGTCGTTGTTGAACGTGGTGGTGTGTACCGGGTTCGAATCGAAGAGAATCGTGTCGCGCACGGCACCGCCAACACCCAGCGGCGCATTACCCCAGATCATCGAGGTCCGCGTTCCCTGCGCAATGCGATTGCGGCCATACGAGGCGCCGAACGAGTTCGCCGTGTTGAACGCCGGCACCGGGATGTTATCGGTGAACTGGACGTTCTGGTTGTAGATGATGCGCGTCGTCCACTCGAGGCTGCCGCGGCGGAGCGGGACCGCCGACAGCACGGCTTCCGACCCGAGGACTGACAGCTGGCCGCCGTTGATGACCTGGCTGCCGAGACCCGACGACGGCGGGAGCGGGAAGGTCAGGAGGAGGTCCTTGATCTGACGCTGATAGCGCGTGAACTCGAGACCGAGGCGGCCTCCGAGGAACGTCGCGTCGAGACCGAACTCCATTTCGTTCATGACTTCCGGCTTGATCGCCGTGTTGCCGAGGAGGCTGGCCGAGACGAGCGAGCCTCCGCCGCCGATCAGGCCACCGTCGGCGTACAGGATGTCACGGTCGGCCCAGCGCGGACGATTGCCCGACTGACCCCACGCGCCGCGAATCTTGAACTCGTCGATCTGGTCGAACACCGGCTTCACGAAGCGGTACGAGCCCGAGAACTTCGGGAACGTGTAGAACTGCGTGCGGTCACCATTGGCGCTCGAGCGGTCGGCACGGAACCCGGCGTTGATCGCGAGTTTTTCGTCGAGCAGCAACGCCTGCTCATTGACGTAGTAGGACTGGTCGCGGAACTCCGTGATTCCCTGCGTGATCGCGAGGTCCTGCGCGCCCAGCGCGATCTTGCGCGTCGGCAGCAGGCCGCGGCCGCGCAGGCTGTACTGATTGAGCTGCTGTGTTTCGTACGACGTTCCCACGGAGGTCGTGAACGACGTGAACCACTTGTTCCCCGGCGTGTAGGTCCAGACCGCGTTCAGGTTCTGGTTCATCTGCATGCTGGAGGCATTCACCTGATTCGACGTGCCCAGGAAGCCGTCGGCCGGTTCGAACTGCATGAAGTTCGGCGCGTACTGCCACCCTTCCTGCTGGAACCGGTCGACACCGGCCAGATACGAGAGCTGCACCGAGTTCTTGGCCGTCGACAGCGCCGTATAGGTCGTGCGGACGCTCCCGGCCTGACGCCACACGCTTTCGACGTTCTCCGTCAGCGTGAACGTTTCCATCGGGTTCGAGTAGTTGAACCCCGGGGCTGTCGCGCTTGAGCCCTTGAACGGCATGCGCACGTACCGGCCGGTCGCATCCTTCGCCGTGAGGTCGATGATCGCCGGGTTGTAGCCGAATGCGTAGATCGGGCTGAGACCCGAGTTGTCGTTGTTGCCGTAGCCGCGACGGAACACGTTGCGCGTCACATCGAGACCACCGCTGACCGTCCACTTGCTGCCAAGCGTCTGGTCGATGTTGATACGGCCGCCCGTGCGGCGAGCGCCGGTGTTCGGCGCGATACCCGATTCCTGACGATCATTGACCGACACGAAGTAGCGGGTATTGTTGATGCCGCCTGCCGACGAGAGCAGCGTTTCCCACGACGGAGACATGCGGCCGTAGAGGTCTTGCTGCCAGTCGTACGCGGGGCAGGCACCGGTGCCGCAGGCGGCCCGGGCCACCGAATCACCATAGGCGCCGCCGACGTACGGCTTCACTTCGTTGTAGTCAGCATAGGTGCGGTGGCCGAGGAGGCGCTGCGCCTGCTGCGTTCCGGCGCGCTGCACGATATTCCAGCTGGCCTTCCCCTGCTTGCCGCGCTTCGTCGTGATCACCACGACACCGTTCGTCGCGCGCGAGCCGTAAATGGCGCTGGCCGCCGCCGACTTCAGGACTTCGATGTTCTCGATGTCGTTCGGATTCAAGTCCGCCAGACGATTGACGACCTGGTCCT
>Ga0315902_10012119_pt1 | contig 11262 bp, 6 predicted proteins | sample LakEriMetagenome_9_FD_203523 | JGI IMG/M metagenome (GOLD analysis project Ga0315902, IMG submission 203523) | Freshwater fungal communities from buoy surface, Lake Erie, Ohio, United States - Buoy 12 MA117 | ecosystem: Environmental > Aquatic > Freshwater > Lake > Lake biofilm | place: USA...
TTACTTCATCTCCCTGCACTGCAATGCCAGCCATTGCAAAAAAGCGTGTGGTACAGAAACACACGTGCACCTTAAAAATCAAGTGAAATCCGTTGAACTGGCACGTGAAATTGAAAAAGAATTCGTTGCACATGCCGGGCGACCTTCCCGTGGGGTAAAAGACACCGAAGACAGGGAATATTCCCTGCATGTACTGCGCGAAAACACCACAACCAGTGTTTTAGTCGAATGTGGTTTCTTAAGCAACGAAACAGAAGGAGCATTTCTCAATTCCGAAAAAGGACAACAACTTATTTCCGAAGCTGTTTTCCGTGGTTTTAAACGGTTCATTGTAAAAGAACATCCTCAAATAAGCTTCACAAAAACACCTGATGTTCCTGTCGTGGCGAAAACCACTCCAAAGGAAGGAAACGCAACCAACACAAATGCATCAAACAAAACGTCGACTTCGACAGTCAAAACAACTACGAATAAAACCACAACCACAAAAACCACCTCGGTAGCGAAATCGAGTTACACCATCCAAATCATGTCGTCTAAACTGCCGGTGCAAACAGACCATACCGAATTCAAGCGCATCGGTTTACCTGTTTCCCGCGATGAACTAAACACCTCATCAAGTTATAAATACCGTTACACTGCGGGTAATTATACTTCCATGGAAGAGGCCCAAAAAGACCTGGAAAAAGTGCAACAAAACGGCTTCAAGGATGCATACATCGTGAAGAAGAACTCCAACTAATCAATTATTTCTAGGGTTTCAAGTCTCTACAGGGAAAATAAAATCACGGAAATTATCCCGATCGATGATTGTTCCTTCTGCTTCGTATTCGTTCAAAAAAACAGCCGGTAGTTTGTCTTTTTGCTTCGTTTTTTTATGCTTGATGGATGTTGTTTTGCAGCACACGCGGTATCCTAATCACCAAATAGGGTGTTTATTTAGGGATTACAATCCCTGAAAAACATAAATAATTGGTGATTTAGTGTAAACCAAAGGCCTAAAAAAGGTTTAAAACTAAAAATGAGGTAATTAACCGAAATCTACTTCTTTCGGATTTCGTGCAGTCGTTCCAACAAAGCAATTTTATCGTTCAATGTGGAGATAAGGAGGTCTTTTTCTTGAAGTCGTTGTTCGTACTGCTCAATCAATTCCTCGGAAGTGCTGATGTATTGACCAAAATTTCCCCCTTTTTGATCCGTATTATTGAAAATAATGGTTTCGTGGCCAAACAATTCGTCGGGTGTTACTTCGAGAATGCGCACCAACTTGTCTATTTCATCTGCATCGAAGGTAATCGCTCCGCTTTCACGGCGGCTATATTGAGATTGATTTAAGCCCAATTCATGAGATACAAACTCCTGTGATAATCGCCTGCTTTCTCTGTAAAACTTAACCTTTTCGTGCAATTTCATACCCTAAAATCAATTGTTAAAAATAACCATTATTACCTTTACCGGTTCAGCACCGAAATTTGCTCAACATGTGTTTTTAATATAATATATGGTTTTTACACGTGGTTAAACCTAAATAAATTAATATATTTAACAAAAATTTATTAAATACAAAAGTCATGAATAAACTGTCTAACCTCTACCTTTTTACTTTTTTAACTCTTCTCTTAATATCTAGTTGTGGATCTACAGACCTCATAATACAACCCGATGGGGAGGTTCATGTACCCGGATTTTTTACAGGGTTTTTCAGTGGTATTTTACTTCCGATTTCTTTAATCTTTATGGGAATTGGTGCTATCATTCCTTCCTTTAGTGATTGGTGGTATGGAAGCGGTGGAAGCACATTTTATTACCATTTTAACACAGGGTTTGGCTATTGGTTAGGGTTTTGCATCGGGGTATTACCTTACTTGGCAATTTTATTTGGGGGTAAGGCTAAGAAAAAGAATAATAGTGAACAAAGTGAAAACGAAAAATAACATTTTGAAAACAGATAAAAGATGACTTAATCTCCCGTCTCCCCCCGAAAAAAACCATACACCAGCTTTGCGCGTTTTAATCCAATGTGTGCTGCCAATTGTTCTACCGAAAGTTGTTCGATGGCTTTGAGTGATTTAAAGGTGTGAAGCAACTGTTCCTCCGTTTTTTTTCCAACGCCGGGAATGGAAGACAACGCACTATAAATGGCAGCTTTGCTTCGTTTGTTGCGGTGGTGGGTGATGCCAAAACGATGCGCCTCGTTGCGCATGTGCTGAATGAGCTTTAAGGCCTCCGAACGTTGATCGAGCACCAAAGGCGCTGAAAATCCCACTCGGTACAATTCCTCCAAGCGCTTGGCAATGCCAATCATTGGAAGTTTTACAGCCAAACCAAGGGCTTCAATCGCCTCATACGCCGCGCCCAGTTGTCCCTTTCCACCATCAATAACCACCAGCTGCGGCAAAGGTTTTCCTTCCTCAAGCAGTCGTTTGTACCTGCGCGTCACCACCTCGTGCATGGTAGCGAAATCATCTGGTCCGGTAACGGTTCGCACATTGAAATGCCGGTAATCTTTCTTACTAGGTTTTCCATCCTTGAAAACCACACAGGCGGAAACGGCATGCTCTCCTTGTATGTTGGAATTGTCAAAACACTCCATGTGAACAGGCAACTTACCCAAACCCAAAACCCGTTGGAGCTCCTCGAGCCCTTCGTGTGTTTTTTCCTCGGTTTTTCCCGCGTGTTCCCGTTTGCCGGAAACCCATTTGTAATGGCTCACGTTGCGCAACGACATTTCCAACAACTTCTTCTTCTCTCCGCGCTGTGGAACGAACAGTTTTAAGTCTGTAAATTCCAGCTTACTGGTTAAATTCAAGGCTATTTCCTTCGAAGTGCTATGAAATCGTTCCCGCAACTCCGGTAAAACATATCCCAACATGTCGTCGGTAGTTTCCTCCAGTTTCTTCTGTACGAACGTATTATACGACTGAACGATTGCGCCGTTTTTCACCACGGTGTAATTCAAATAAAACCCTTGTTCTTCTTCGAGAACGGAGCACACATCCAACTGCTTGATCGATGGCGATACCACCGTGGAGCGCGATTGGTATTTTTCCAACAACGTCAATTGCTGTTTTATGTCTTGTGCGGCTTCGAACTGCAGTTGTTCGGCATGGTGCTTCATTTGTTTTTTTAAACCGGAAAGCAATTCAACCAGGTCGCCTCGGAGGATTTTTTCTATTTGACTTATCAGTTCTTGATAGTCGGATTCGGTTTGCTCGCCAGCACAAGGCCCGAGGCAGTTGCCAAGGTGGTACTCAAGGCAAACTTTATATGAACCCCGTGCAATTTTACTCGGAGAAAGGTCGTAGGCACACGTGCGCAGCGGGTACAATTCACGGATGAGTTGCAGCAGTGCCTGCATCACCTTCACATTGGGATAAGGACCAAAATAAGCCGAACCATCCCTTATCAACCGACGTGTTTGAAAAACACGCGGGAAAGGTTCCTTTTTAATGCAAATCCACGGGTAGGTTTTATCGTCCTTTAACTGAATGTTGTACCTGGGCTTGTATTTTTTAATAAGTGTGTTTTCAAGAAGCAGGGCATCGGCTTCTGACTGCACCACAATGTACTCGAGGTGCACAATTTTTCGGACCAACAAAATGGTTTTTCCTGTAGAATGCTGTTTGGAGAAATACGATGAAACCCTCTTCTTGAGGTTTTTAGCCTTTCCTACATAAATAACTTCCTTGTGCTGGTCAAAGAACTGATACACGCCCGGCAATCCGGGCAGCGTATTGATGTTAAAACGAAGTTCTACTGACGCCTTTTCCATTTCAGTCGTACTTTTGAACGTCAGTTGTTACGTTTTCCTCCCGTTCTACGCAAATGTACGTAGCACAACGCAAAAGAATACGGATTAGCTACCTGTAAATCCACTGAATATTGCCGCTTACTGATGTTTCTTCCCATTTTCTTTGGTTGAATCGAAGTTTCTTTGAGACATAAAACAAACGCAATATGAAAACAACAATATTATCTCTTCTGTTCGGAACCTTCGTTTTAGGAAGTTCTTTTGCTCAAAATAAATTGCCTTTAACCGGTGGGGTCAGTTTAACGCAACCTACTTGCAACGGTTCATCCGATGGCAACATTGAATTACTCATAAGTGGGGGTCAATATCCTTACCGTTACCAGTGGTCGACAGGGGATACCCTTTCTACCTTATCGAATGTGCCTGCAGGAAACTACTCCGTAATTGTTTCCGATGTTACCCTTTCTATGCTAACCATTGATGTGTCGGTAACCAATCCAGCTCCTATTACCTTAAATGCATCCATCCAACACGTGAGTTCATTCGGCGGTTCCGATGGTTCAATAGATGTGAATGTACAAGGAAACAACGGTGAATTCACCTACTTCTGGCTTGCACAAGATGTGGCTAACATTGACCTTACCTCTTTGGATCAAAGCAACCTTTCCAGTGGAAGTTATACCCTTAGCGTAACGGATGAAAAAGGATGCTCCGCAAGCAGAACATTCAGTGTTCATCAGAAAAAACCTGCTTTGACTGGCGTAGTTAATCCTGATACAACGCCATTTACTTCTTCAACAGGTGTAACAAGCGCTCAACTTGCTTATCCAAACCCTTCTTCTGGAATGGTTTACTTTAAAAACAATGAAGGTATAGCGTCCATCTCCATAAGCAACATGACTGGCATACGAATTGCTAAGATCGACGCGGAACAAGTGGTTCAAGGCATTCAATTAAATAAGGGCACTTACACGGCATACATTTCATTTCAAAATGGAGAATCAGCTCAACAACGGATCTTTGTAGAATAATCAAACATTACATAAGGTTCAAGACTAAAAGGAGGAAGGGGAGATCCTCCTTTTGTCATTTAACTGAATTTTAGGGCAATGTCGCAGGTTTAAGAACGGTTATGGTTGTTGGATTTTCGTACTTTTAGTTGTCCATTAAGTGCAATTAAGCCTTGAACACATGAATAAAAAGTACTTCGTCGTTCCCCATGATTTCACTCCAGCAGCCAATTTTGCGCTTGAACACGCGATAGTAACCGCCAAACAATTGCATGCCGCCGTATACGTTTTACATGTCGTATCCAAAGAAAAACAATTAAAAAAAGCGGAAGATGACCTAAAAGAGGTCCTTGAAAAAAAAGCGGACCAAGGGGTTGAGCTCATCCCGGTTGTGCGCATAGGTTCGATTGTGGAAGATATCGGTGACTTTGCAGCCGAACACCATGCGTCCATCGTTTTTATGGGAACACATGGCGCCCATGGCTGGCAACACATTACAGGAAGTAAAGCGTTGAAAGTCATTACTTATTCCTCTGTTCCCTTTGTAATCGTTCAGGACAAATCGATCAAACCGACAGGCTATGACGACATTGTAGTACCAATGGATTTACACAAGGAAACAAAGCAGAAATTAGCCATTGTCGCCAACCTGGCGGATTATTTCGATTCAAGGGTACATGTCATCACTCCCGACGAAACGGACGAGTATTTAAAGGAACAAGTGCAGTCAAACATAGCCTTTGCGAAAAAATTCTTTAAGGGGAGAAACATTGAATTAAAAACATACGTTGCTCCAAGTGCTGGATTCGATAAGGAGGTGGTAAAGTACGCCATACAAATTGATGCGGACCTCATCGCTATAATGAACATGCATAAAAACATGTTTTTTCCAGCCATGACAAGCAATTACGAACAATACATCATCACCAACGACGCAAAGATTCCGGCATTGGTTGTCAACCCCATTGAACTGGATACGTATGGCAAAAGCGTTCTATTCAGTTAATCCGGGTATTCATTTCGTTTCAGCCGTTCTTTTACTTCTTCCAAGTTTTGGCGTTTCTTTTCGTCACGTGTTTGAATAGCCGTTTGAGTAAAATAGCGATGTGATTCAAGGAACATAACTTGAATTTCATCCCATTTTCGATCACTATCAATTTTACCGTGTTCTTTTAATTCCCTTCGCAAGGCATCCGCAATGGTGTGAAAATCATCTCTGCCGAGGTAATCCAAATCGGCATCACAAAGAATTTCTTCTAATAAATTACCCGGTTTATGGGGTATTTGCGTAACAAAGATCAACTTTTTTATCTGTTGGATATGGGCATCACTATACCCATATTTTGGAAGGATTTCTTCGGCCAACCTGGCTCCAACAGGTTCGTTTTTATCGTATTGTTCTATAAACCCAGCATCGTGATAGGTGGCTGCCGACTTCAATAGAAACAATCCTTCATCGGTTACGCCTTCCAATAAGGCAACGCGTTCTGCAGAACGCACCACATCGCGGGTATGCGCAATGCAATGGTAATGCAAGGAGGGTGATAATCCTTTCTCAAGGAGTTTCATGATGTGTCGTTCGGCCTTGTAATAGTTAATCGAACTGTATAAATGCAGGTTGATTATTTCGGTGAATCGGTTGTTGGGAATTATCCCTTCCCCTCTTTCGGATAATTCCGGCTTTATCCGTTCGACCACATACATGTCAACTAGTCCACGGCTTTTGGTTTTAACCTTACCCTTGTAACTGCATTCAAAATAAGGTTGAATATATTCAAAAGTGTTTCCTGTTATGGTAACACTTCCTGGTTCGCCAAGCATTTCCATGCGCTGAGCGTGGTTCACTGTAGAGCCCCAAATGTCAAAAGCAAGGCGTTGTCGTCCAATCACTCCAGCCGTTACCGGACCTGTATTTACTCCTAACCTCAACTCCCAATAATCGGTATGATTGGCAATGGCTTCGTTTTTCAACTTCAACATAAAATCCTGAATCTGAAGCGCAGCTAAAACAGTGTCTACGGGATTGGATTTATTGCGCAAGGGTGCGCCACCTACACACATGTACGCATCGCCAATGGTTTTAATTTTTTCCAGGTTATTCCGCACAATGATCTCATCAAATTTTCTGAAATACATGTCAAGCCGATTCACTAAATCGGCGGGCTTCATTTGCTCCGTAATCTTGGAAAAACCAACAAAATCTGTAAATAAAACCGTAACATGCCTATAGGCCCTAGCATTCACTTTACCCTTTCGTTTCAACTCGTCTGCTGTCATTTCCGGAATAACATTCTTCAATAGGTTTTCGGTTTTGTCTTTCTCCTGTTGAAGCAGCTTTTGCTGCTGGAGGACCTTATTTTTTTCCTGTTCTATTTGCTTGTTTTGTTTTTCTATTTTTTCAGATTGCAATCGCAATTCTCTGGTACGATCAGCTATTTTCAACTCCAGTTTTACCTGTTCCCTTCGTTCCGATTCAATGCGGTAACGCCATAAAATTCTTCCTAGAATCAAGGCTACAAATCCGAGTATCGACCAAAACCACCAAGTCATCCAAAACGGAGGACGAATGTTTATTTCCAAAGAAGTTGGCTTACCCCAGTTTCCCTCGCCTCTTCGCGCGTAAATTAACAGGCGGTATTCACCGGGCGAAAGGGAATTAAAATGGATTTCGTTGCTGTTTCCAACCAACACCTCCCCTTCGTCAGAACCAATTAATTCGTATTTGTAATTCAAATAGGGCGCTAAACTGATATCCGCCGGATGAAAGCGGACAACAAAACTGCGTTGCCTGTTCGTGAGCTGAATCTGATCTGTAATGGCCAACGGTTTACTTAGGGGTGATTTTGGTTGACGAGGCTTTAACCAGTTTTTGTCAAGCTTTAATTTACTTAGTATAACTGTCAAATCATATTGCTGATTGGTCAGTACTTGCGGATGAAAGAAGTTAAATCCAGCGATACCACCAAAAAACATGTCGCCTGAAGTAGAACTAAAATAAGCTCCAGTGTTGAATTCGTTGCTCAATAAACCATCGGATTCTTTAAACGCCTGGACTCTTTTAGTTTTTGGGTTATAACAACATAGGCCTTGGTTTGTAGATAACCATAAGTTTCCTAATTTATCTTTCAATACCCCATATACCACGTTGTTTGGAAGTCCTTGTTTGTTGGTGTACTTTTCAATGCGATTGGTTGATTTGTTCCAGTGGAGAAGTCCCGAACCAAACGTCCCAAACCAATAATCATTGGCCGATGTCTGACTAAATGACGTAATATAATCACGTGAAACTTGCTGAAATTGCGGGTTGTACTGAAAGGGTTTAATAGAGGGTTTACCTTTGGACAAGACGAGTTGACTCAGTAAACCTGAACCTGTTGAAAACCATATTTTACCACGCTTATCTTTAAATACCAATCGGCAAATACCTGGTGTAACGGTGTTCTTTTTGTTTTTTTGTTGGTGCTCGAAAACATGTGTGATTCCTTTTTTCAAATCCACTAACATTACCCCTTCGTTTGTTCCTATCCAAAACGTTTCATCTTGCCATTTAACAATGGAATACATGCGTTGATGCTTGGCCGGAACGGTGTTGATTTTCTTAAATGAGTAGGATTGATCGGAACGTATGGTTAATTCAAACAAACCAGAAACAGACCCAACAAGCAAGCGGTTTCTTGAAAGAGGAAACATCGATAGAACAGTTGTGCCTTTTTTAATTGCATCGGGTAAAAAGTAATGTTGAAAACTCCCTGTTGTGCGGTTAAATTTACTCACACCAGAATCGGTGCCAATGTAAAAATCCAAGGAAGTCTTTTCCTCTGCAAAAGACCACACTCCTGAAGCGGTCAAACCATGAGCGATGTCCATGGAACGGCCAAAACCAAACATGACTTGATTAAAGGGGTCAAAACTGGAAATCCCGTTGTTAGTAGCTAACCAATAATGACCGGACTTGTCCTTAAAGAGTTGATTTATGACATCAAGAGGTAACGCGTGTTTTTGTAATGCATCAGAAGAATGTTGAAGAATTTGTTTTCCTTTCGTATAAGTCAATAAACCTTTTGTATCGGTACTAATGAACCAAATACCATTGCTATGAGAGTATAGGTCTGTTACGGAAAGTGCACCAACAGTTCGTTCAATGGATGTGAAAGAACGCTTTAACGTTCCTGTCTTGATCGCGTAAACATATACACCGTTTGTTGTGGCAAACCAAATGTAATCCTTGTGAAACTGCCGAATGTTGTTTACGTCTAATAAGTTCAACGTGTTCTTTTCAAAGGGAACTCTTTTCCAAGTAGAACTGATTCGTTTTTTAAGGTAGATCGCACCATCCTCTCCCACCAAACACAATAGTCCCTCTATCGAACAAAATAAACGAGACACTTTCAACTTTGTGTTCCAACCAACCGGTTTTGAAAAAGACTTCGTGCGGGGATTAAAAATGAATACACCGTTTTGAAACGTAGAAAGCCATACATTTCCATCGGGATCTTCACACATAGATTCTACTTGCATCGCCTTTAACCCTTTTGGCTGAAATGTCTGAAATGTTTCCGTTACGGAAGCATACCTTACTAATCCTTGGTTGGTACCAAACCAAAGTTTTCCGTCATTGGTTCGCAAAGAACAGTTGATGTATCCATTCGACAATCCTATCGTGTTATCAGCCGTAAAAACCTCAAAACGATGGCCGTCAAATCGATTTAAACCATCTTGTGTTCCAATCCATAAATTATTCTCTTGATCCTGCACAATAGAAGTAACCGAACTTTGAGATAGTCCGTCGCTTATGGTATAATTGCGAAATCGGTAATTTCCCTGTCCAACTAAATGCTCGGAACAATAGATACCAAGTAACAATAGGATGAATAAATAACGCGACATAAATTCCTTCTCTTCGAATTGTGTATTTACAGATCGTTTAATATGGTATACTGAAGGATACCTTCAACCTGCTTATATACGGGTACTTTTGATTTTCGTTCTACTAAAATTGAATTAAATTACACGTATATTCGTACCTATGCCGAAAAAAAAGGGGAAATCAACAAATAAGGCCAAAAAATCACTGAAATACATCGTTCAGAAAGTATTTGAAACAAACCCGGACAGCGTTCTTACACACAAACAAGTTTGCACCTTAATCGATGTAAAAGAAAATGCATTGAGAAAACTGGTATTTGAACTTTTAGAAGACATGGTTTTTATGGGCACCTTGGAACGCGATGGACACTTATCCTTTCGTTTAGCAGGGGGAAACTCATGGATTGAGGGCCGCATTGAATTGACAAATAGAGGTTCTGGATACGTTGTAACAGACGACGACGAAAACGATATCTACATTGCTCCAGCAAATACTGAACGTGCTTTAAACGGAGACCGCGTAAAAGTAAGTGTCTTTCGCAGAGGAAAAACACGTTTGGAAGGCAGGGTTGTTGAAATTGTATCTAGAGAAACGGAGCAGTTTGTGGGAACCATTGAATTGCATCCCAACTTTGGATTTTTAATTCCCGACAGTCAAAAAATGGGAACCGACATATACGTTCCCAAAGAACACCTCAAAGGAGCAAAAAATGGGGATAAATGCCTGGTAAAAATTACCGTTTGGCCCAAGTCTTCGAAAAACCCCTACGGGGAAGTAATAGAAGTATTGGGGAAAACCGGATCACATGACGTAGAAATGATCAGTATTCTTTGCAATCAGGGTATTTCTTATGTTTTTCCTGAACAAGTATTAACCGAATCTGAAGAATTGGATACGCACATCCCTGCGAAAGAAATAAGCCGAAGAAAAGACCTTCGAAACATTTTAACGTTCACCATTGATCCTATCGATGCCCGCGATTTTGACGACGCGCTTTCGATACAGACACTGGAAAATGGAAACACAGAAATCGGTGTTCACATTGCCGACGTAAGTTTCTATGTGCACGAAAACAATGAGCTAGATAATGAAGCTCAAAAAAGAGCAAACTCGGTTTACCTCGTCGACAGAGTGGTACCAATGTTACCAGAAAAACTATCCAATATCGTTTGTTCGCTTAGACCAAACGAAGACAAACTTTGTTTCTCCGTATTGTTCGAAATAAACCATAAAGGAGAAGTAATAAATCATTCGTTTTTTGAAACCATTATACATTCCGATCGCCGTTATACCTATGAAGAAGTTCAAGAAATAATCGAAGGAAAAGACGATGAAAACCGTGAAAATGTCCTTTATTTAGATAAAATGGCTAAAATATTGCGAAAAAAACGCTTGAAAGACGGGGCACTAAACTTTTCTTCAGAAGAATTACGGTTCGTTTTGAACTCCGTAGGTGAGCCTGTCGAAGTGATTCAAAAAACGTCTAAAGATGCACATAAACTCATTGAGGAGTTCATGCTTCTTGCCAATAAATACGTTGCGCTATTTATGGGAAAAGGGAAAGAGAAAAGCCCTTTCGTTTACCGCATCCATGACAGGCCAGATCAGGGAAAAATGGAACAATTCAATATATT
>Ga0315902_10012120_pt1 | contig 11262 bp, 6 predicted proteins | sample LakEriMetagenome_9_FD_203523 | JGI IMG/M metagenome (GOLD analysis project Ga0315902, IMG submission 203523) | Freshwater fungal communities from buoy surface, Lake Erie, Ohio, United States - Buoy 12 MA117 | ecosystem: Environmental > Aquatic > Freshwater > Lake > Lake biofilm | place: USA...
ACTTTCGGCCAGACCACCTCGGGCGCCGTCAGCTTCCAGGGCGGCACGGTGCAAAACGGCACGATCACGAAATCGGGCGCCAACTACGACGCGCAGTCGGGCACCGTGTCGGCCATCCTGGCCGGCAGCGCCGGGCTGACCAAGTCCACGGCCGGCACGTTCACGCTCTCCGCGGCCAATCTCTACTCGGGCGCCACGACGATCAAGGGCGGCACGCTCGCCCTCGGCGCGGGCGGCTCGTTCGCAAACAGTTCCTCGATCATCGTCGGCGACGCCGCCTCGTCGGGGGCGGTGCTCGACCTGACGGCGAAGACGGGCAGCTTCGGCATCGGCGCGGGCCAGACGCTCGGCGGCGGCGGCACGGTGCAGCTCGCGTCGAGCGGCACGCTCAACGTGCTCGGCCTCCTGTCGCCGGGCAACAGCCCGGGCCTGCTCACGTTCGACGCCGGCACCACGCTCCTCTCCGGCACGACGCTGATGGAGATCTCGGGCCTGACCCGGGCCACGGGGCCGACACACGGCACAGGCTTCTATGACGCGATCGACGTGATCGATAGCGGCCTGCTCACGTTCGGCGGCCTGCTCGAGCTCGCGTTCAGCCAGGAATTCAACGACAACGACACGTTCAACCTGTTCTCCACGTTGAGCAGCGGGTCGCTCGCCGGCAACTTCACGGGCGTGAACGTGACGGGCTCGTTCTACACGGGCCTCACCTGGACGCAGGACATCCCAAATAATAAGTGGACGTCGACGGCCACCACGGGCGGACAAACGCTCGAGTTCAACGCCGCGACCGGCACGCTCGCGATCGTACCGGAGCCTGGGTCCCTCGCCCTCGCCGGCATCGGCATCGCCGCCGCCGCGTGGGCCGCCCGCCGCCGCCGGCCTATGTAGGTGCAGACTGGCAGTCTGCACCCGGCAGCGACACACAGATTGATCCGCAGAGTGCCACTCTGCGGCTACGACTTTGAACACCGCACCTTGCACTCCGCGTCGCGGCTTCACACTCGTCGAACTCCTGGTCGTGATCGCGATCATCGGCCTCTTGATCGCGCTCCTCCTGCCCGCGGTGCAGGCAGCCCGCGAATCGTCGCGTCGCTCTTCGTGCAGCAACAAGCTGCGGCAACTGGCGCTTGGGGTGCTCTCCCACCATGACGCCCGCGGCGTGTTCCCGCCCGGCTCGTTCACGAAGGTCACGGCCCCGTACGCCGGCAGCGGGCCGTCGTGCATGGGCGCTGTCGGCGGGCCGGCTGTCGACGGCGGCGCGCCGTGGTCGGTGCTCATCCTGCCATTCATGGGAGACCAGGCGCGATACGACTCCTACCAACTCGCGCAGCCCTTCATCCCGACCACCTGGGAGCGCTCCGCCGCCACGCCGAACGCGGCACGACAGTTCAAGGCCAACGGCGACTTCCAGTGCCCGTCCGACAAAAACTTCATCGCCAACTCCTGCAAGACGAGCTACTACGCCTGCCAGGGCGGCGGCCCGTATGCGGCGCAGACAGGGACGTCGGCCGGCTACGGCTGCATCTCCACGGCGCCCCGCGTGTTTTTCAACAACGGGATCTTCTTCAACAACTCCAAAATCCGGGTCAAGGACGTGACCGATGGCACATCGCACGTCGCCCTCTTGGGCGAGACGAAGTATTGCCCCGGCCCGGAGTTCACGCGGTCTGCATACGCCATGGCGAACCTTGCCGCCCAAGGCGGGGCGCCCACGCATTCCTGGGACTCGTCATTCCGCGTCTTTGCCGGGCCAGGATTCTCCTCGTCCATCGCGATCGGCGTCTGCGCCACGATGAACGGCATCAACTCATCGCTATTCGACCCGGGAAACAGTTATGCATCTCCCGCCGAGTGGACTATCGCCGCGGAATATCTCCACACGCCGCAGAGCACGTTCGGCAGCAGCCATCCGGGCGGCGCCCAGTTTGCGAAGGCGGACGGGTCGGTTGCGTTCGTGAGCGAGTCGATGGATATCAACGCCTATCGCCGCTTCGGCCAGCGGGCGAGCGGGCAGGCCGACAAGGGGGGGCTGTGAGAAGCGACGCTCTTGTTTGGCGGACGCTGGCCGCGGCCCTCACTGGCTGCCTGCTCGTGGCCGCGGGCTGCTCGCGTCAGCCCGCCGGACCGGCCCGGTTTGCCGTGAGCGGGAGCGTGACGTTCGCGGGCCAGCCCGTGCCCGTGGGCCGGATCTCGTTCGAGCCCGACACGGCGGCGGGCAACTCGGGCCCGGCCGGCTACGGCAGCATCGTGGCCGGCCGTTACTCGACGTATCCCACGATGGGCGCGGTCAAGGGGCCGCAGGTCGTACGGATCACGGGCTTCGACGGCAAGCCATTCGGCGAAATGACCGATGGCAAGCCGCTGTTTCCCGATCACACGACCTCCGCTGACCTGCCGGCCAAGCCGACGACCATCGATTTTGACGTGCCACCGAGAACCGCACCATGACCCGCTCCACGACGTGCTTCTTCTTCCTACTCGCGCTGACGACACGCCTCGCTTCAGCCGCCACGGTGCTCGTCGAGGCCGAAAGCTTCGCCGACCACGGCGGCTGGAGCCTCGACACGCAGTTCATCCGCGAAATGGGGTCGCCCTATCTGATCGCCCACGGCCTCGGGAAGCCGGTGGCCGATGCGACGACGAAGGTCACGATCCCGTCGGCCGGCACCTACCGCGTGTTCGTCCGCACGAAGGACTGGGTGGCCCGCTGGAATGCCCCCGGCACGCCGGGCACGTTCCAGGTGCTCGTCAACGGCAAGGCCCTCGCCGAGACGTTCGGCACGAAGGGGGCCGCCTGGGACTGGCACGATGGCGGCACCGTCACGCTGCCCGCGGGCGAGGCGACCGTCGCCCTCCACGACCTGGCCGGCTTCGACGGCCGCTGCGACTGCATCGTGTTCACGACCGACTCCGCGCCGCCGCCCAACGACTCGGAGATCCTCCCCGCCTGGCGGCGCGAGGCGCTGCGGCTGCCCGCCGGGCCCGAGGTGAAGGGGCCCTACGATCTCGTCGTGGTGGGCGGCGGCTATGCCGGGATGGGCGCGGCGATCTCCGCGGCCCGCATGGGCCTCTCGGTGGCGCTCATCCAAGACCGGGGCGTGCTCGGTGGCAACGGGTCGAGCGAGGTCCGCGTGTGGGCGATGGGCCTCATCCGGCGGGGCAAGTATCCGCGGATCGGCGAGATCGTGGAGGAGTTCGCCGACAAGGCGAAGAAGAGCCCGGGCGCCTACGAGGAGTTTGGCGACGCGAAGAAGGAACAGGTCGTCCGCGACGAGCCGAACATCGACCTGTTCCTCCACACGCACGCATTCGCGTTGGAGAAGCAGGGCAACCGCATCAAGAGCGTCACCTGCCTCGACGTGAAGACGGGCCGCGAACTGCGGTTCGCCGGCACGTTCTTCTGCGACGCCACCGGCCACGCCACGATCGGCCACCTCGCGGGAGCCGAGACCGTGATGGAACCGAAGGGCCGGATGGGAATGAGCAACATGTGGGCCTGGGACGAGCTCGACGCCCCGCAATCGTTCCCGGAGACGCCGTGGGCCCTGCCGCTCACGATGGACGATTTCCCCTACCCCCGCGACCATCATGGCCAGTGGTTTTGGGAAAGCGGTTTCGACAAGGATCCCCTCGGCGACGCCGAGGGGATCCGCGACTGGAACCTGCGGGCCGTGTTCGGCGCGTGGAACGCGATGAAGAACGGCGACGGCGCCGCCGATCACAAAACGGCCGTGCTCACCTGGGTGGCATACGTTGGCGGCCCGCGGGAGAGCCGGCGGATCCTGGGCGACGTGGTGCTCACGCAGGACGACATCGTGACCAAGCGCGAGTTTCCCGACGGCTGCGTGCCGAGCACCTGGTCGATCGACCTGCACTACCCGAAGCAGGAATACGCCAAGAAGTTTCCCGACAACCCGTTCATCTCGATCGCGGTCCACGACCAGCGGGTGGACCGCACCTACGGCTACCCGGTGCCCTACCGCTGCTTCTACTCGAAGGACGTCGAAAACCTCTTCATGGCCGGCCGCTGCGTTTCCGTGACGCACGAGGCGCTCGGCACGGTGCGCGTGATGAAGACCTGCGGCATGATGGGGGAGGTGGTGGGCAAGGCGGCGAGCGTGGCCGTGAAGCACGGCACCACGCCGCGGGGCGTCTACGAGAACCACTGGGGCGAGATGGACGAACTCTTGAAGCTGCCGGGCAAGGCCCGCCGCGCGACGCTCCAGTCGGCGGTCGACATCCCGCCCGACGCCCTGCCGCTGGCGCCGGCCGAGGGACCGCCGACGGGCATCGACCCCGCGAAACTCGCCCGCGAGAAGGGGGCCGTCGTCCGCGACGACACCGAGGCGGTGCGCGAGGGCGACTGGAAGTCGGGGCAGAGCCTTGAGGGCTACGTCGGATATGGATACCACTATGCCGGACACGACTCGGGCGCCACTGCGACATTCGAGCTCCGCGCACCCGCGGCCGGCACCTACGACGTGCTCGTCTCCTGGCAGCCTCACCAGAACCGCGGCTCGGCGGTGCCGGTGCTCGTGGAGACGGCATCGGGCCGCACGAGCGTGCGGTTCGACATGCAGCAGCCGGCGCCGCTCGACGGCTTCGGCTCCGCGGGGAAGGTGCAGCTCGGCGCGAACGATGCATGCGTCGTCGTGATCTCGACCGACGGCGCCAAGGGCAACGCCCACGCCGACGCCGTCATGCTCGTGCCCGCCAAGTAGGTAGGTGCCGGCGATACCGTTGATCGGGGTGCTGCACGCTCGGCGCCGCCGACCGGGCCGAGGCGGTGGCCCGGGGCTTCGAACACGGCCTCCTCAAGACCGGGGAATGAGCAAAATCTGCCCCGATTGTTCTTTCGGACAATGGAGACCTCCGCAAGCGGGGCCTAGCGTAGGGGTGGTGACGACGCGGGCGTCGCCTCTGGAGACGTTCATGCGACACACCACCGCGGCCCGCATCGTGTTCGTGGTCGCCGCCGCCCTGCCGGCCACGGTCGCCGCGGCCGCCGGGCCGAAGCTCGACTTCAACCGCGACGTGCGGCCGATCCTCTCCGATCGCTGCTTCGCCTGCCACGGGCCCGACAGTGAAGATCGCCACGCGGGCCTGCGGCTCGACCTGCGCGCGGCGGCGATCGCCACGCTCGACAGCGGCGCGACGGCCGTCGTGCCGGGCGATCCCGCGACGAGCGAGATCATGGCGCGGATCACGAGCACCGACCCCGACGCGGTGATGCCGCCGCCGCGGGTCGGCAAGCCGATCACGCCGGCGGAGGCCGAGATTCTCAGGCGTTGGATCGCCGAGGGGGCGGAGTATCGCGGCCACTGGGCGTTCGAGCGGGTCGAGCGGCCCGCGGTTCCGGAAGTGCGGGATGCGGCGTGGCCGAAGACGCCGATCGACCGGTTCATCCTCGCCCGGCTCGAACAGGAGGGGCTCGCGCCGAATCCCGAGGCCGACAAGGTCACGCTCGCCCGCCGGCTCGCGCTCGATCTCACCGGCCTGCCCGCCGCGCCGGCCGCCGTCGATGCCTTCGTGGCCGACGCGTCGCCCGACGCCTACGAGAAGTATGTGGATGCGCTGCTCGCCAGCCCGCACTACGGCGAGCGGATGGCGATCGAGTGGCTCGACGCGGCCCGCTACGCCGACAGCAACGGGTATCAGAGCGACGCGAGCCGGTCGAACTGGCCGTGGCGCGACTGGCTGATCAAGGCCTACAACGACAACGTCCCCTTCGACCGGTTCACGATCGACCAGCTCGCCGGCGACATGCTCGAGGATCCCACCCGCGACCAGATCGTGGCCACCGGCTTCAATCGCAACCATCGAATCAACGGTGAAGCGGGCATCATCGACGAGGAGTGGCGGGTGGAGACGGTGATCGACCGGGTCGAGACGACGGCCCAGACGTGGATGGCGCTCTCGGCAGGCTGCGCCCGCTGCCACGACCACAAATACGACCCGCTTTCGCAGCGGGAGTTCTACGCGCTCTTCGCGCTCTTCAATAACGTGCCCGAGACGGGCACGTTCGTCGGCGCCCAGAACCGCGCGGGCGGCAATGCCGATCCCGTCCACTATCTCCTCTCGCCGGAGCAGGAGCGGGAGCTGGCCCGGCTCGAGAAGGTGGCCGCCGACGCCGCCGCCGTCGTCGACCGGGAGGCCGCGGCCAGCGACTCGCTCGTGGCCGACTGGGAACGCTCGATCCGCCCGGCGCTCGCCGCTCCCCACAAGGCCTGGGAGCCGTTCGAGCCGCTCGAGTTCCGCAGCGTCGGCGGGGCCGGCTTCCGCAGGAGCGAGGACGGCACCTGGTTCGTCGAGGGCCCGCTCCCGGCCAAGGACACCTACGAATTCGAGACGCTCGTGCCGGCCGACCGCCTCGGCGGCATCCGCGTCGAGGTCCTGCCCGACGCCGGCCTCGCCGCGGGCGGCTTCGGCCGGGCGGGCAACGGCAACATCGTGGTCTCGCGGATCGAGGCCGAGATCGAGCCGCCCGGAGACGCCAAGCCGATCCCGATCGAGCTGGTGCGGGCGGAGGCCACCTACGAGCAGCCGGGCTGGCCGGCGGCCGCCGCGCTCCCCCTCACCGACTCCAAGGGCAAAGGCTGGGCGATCGACGGGGCAGACCCGGCGAAGCGGGTCGCCCGTCGGATCGCCCTGTTTCCCGCCCGGCCCGTTTCGCTTCCCGAAAATTCCCAGCTCGTCGTGCGGATCCGCCAGGAGGCCCTCGACGGGCACACGATCGGCCGGCTGCGGCTGGCATTTTCCGACGACGACCCCGGCACGCTCGGCGTCGAAGGCTCCGCGCTGCCGGCCGCCGTGAAGGACGCGCTGGCGGTCGACGCCGCGGCCCGCACACCGGAGCAGCGGGCCGCGATCGCCGGCTTCTATCGCCAGCACGTCGACGGGCCGATCCGCCGGGCCGAGGCGGCCCGCGACGCGGCCGCGACGAGCGCAGCGTCGTATCGGAAATCGCTGCCGAGCACGATGGTGATGAAGGAGGGACAGCCGCGGGAGGCGTTCGTGCTGCTCCGGGGCGAATACGACAAGCGGGGCGAGAAGGTCGAGGCGGGGCTCCCGGCATTCCTGCCGGCGCTGCCAGAGGGCACGAAGGCCGATCGCCTGGCGCTCGCGAAGTGGCTCGTCTCGCGCGACCATCCGCTCACGGCCCGGGTGTGGGTGAACCGGATGTGGGAGCGGTTGTTCGGCACCGGGCTCTCGAAGACGAGCGAGAACCTCGGCAGCCAGGCCGAGTATCCGAGCCACCCGGAACTCCTCGACTGGCTGGCCGCCGAGTTCATGGAGACCGGCTGGGACATGAAGCGGTTCGTGAAGCTCGTCGTTTCGAGCGCCGTCTACCGGCAGCAGGCCACCGTCACGCCGGACAAGTTCGCCCGCGACCCCGATAACCGGCTGCTGGCCCGCGCGCCACGCATCCGGCTGCCCGGCGAGGGCGTGCGAGATGCGGCGCTCGCGGCGGCGGGCCTCCTCGTGCCCTCGATCGGGGGCCCGAGCGTCCGTCCCTGGATGCCCGACGGCGTGTGGGACGAGACGAGCCAGTACGGCGATCTCCGGGGCTACAAGCCCGACACCGGGCCGGGCCGCCACCGGCGGTCGATGTACACGATCTGGAAGCGGACCGCCGCCCCGCCCACGATGCTCCTCTTCGACGCCCCCGGCCGGGAGACCTGCGTGGTCAAGCGGTCGCGGACGAACACGCCGCTGCAGGCGCTGGCGCTGCTCAACGAGACGACGTTCATCGAGGTGGCCCACGGCCTGGCGCGGCGGATGCTCGCCGAAGGGGGATCGACGCCAGGCGAGCGGATCACCCACGGCTTCCGGCTCGCCCTCGGCCGCCGGCCCACGGCCGACGAGCTGGCCACGCTCGCGGGCGGCTTCGAGGCGGACCTCGCCCGCTACGCTTCCGCGCCGGACGAGGCGGAGAAATACGCGGCCGTCGGCGTCGTCAGGAAGCCCGACGACGTTTCGGCCGCCGAGTTCGCCGCCTATTCGCTGGCCGCCAACGTGATCCTGAACCTCGACGAATTCGTGATGCGCGAGTGAGAGGCGCTCCCATGCCCCGCGACCTGCTCCACCTCCAAGACGCCCTCAACCGCCGCGTGTTTCTCGGCGGCGCGGGGGGCGGCCTGGCCTACGCCGCCCTCGCGAGCCTGATGCAGCCGCAGGCGGCCCGCGCGGCGGCCGCGACGGCTCCAGCCCGGGGCGGGTTTCCGAACCACCCGCCGAAGGCGAAGCGGATCATCTACCTCTTCCAGTCGGGCGCCCCGTCGCAGATGGACCTCTTCGATCCCAAGCCCGAGATGGCGAAGCGCCGCGGCGAGGATCTGCCCGAGTCGATCCGCCAGGGGCAGCGGCTGACCACGATGACCAGCGGCCAGAAGAACTTCCCGGTTGCGCCGTCGATGTTCACGTTTTCCCAGCACGGCGAGAGCGGGATGTGGTTCAGCGAGCTCGTGCCGAACATGGCCCGCCATGCCGACCGCTGGTGCATGGTGCGCTCGATGCACACCGAGCAGATCAACCACGATCCCGCGATCACCTTCTTCCAGACCGGCCACCAGCTCGCCGGCCGGCCGAGCATCGGCTCGTGGGTCAGCTACGGGCTCGGCAGCGACAACGCCGACCTGCCCTCCTACATCGTGCTCACGAGCTACGGCAGCGGCCGCAAGGACGACCAGCCGCTCTACGACCGCCTCTGGGGGGCGGGCTTCCTGCCCACGAAGCACCAGGGAGTGCGGTTCCGCAACACGGGCGATCCCGTGCTCTATCTCGCCGACCCGGCCGGCGTCGACCGCCGGACGAGGCGCGACACGCTCGATCGGATCGCGAAGCTCAACGCGGCTCGTTCGAGCGTGATCGGGGATCCCGAGATCGCGGCCCGCACGGCCCAATACGAGATGGCCTTCCGGATGCAGGCGAGCGTGCCCGAGATCATCGACCTCGAGAGCGAGCCGAAGCACGTGCTCGACGCCTACGGCCCCGACGTCCACCGGCCCGGCAGCTACGCCTTCAACTGCCTGCTCGCCCGGCGGCTCGCGGAGAAGGGCGTGCGGTTCGTGCAGTGCTTCCACATGGGCTGGGACCACCACGGCGGCCTGCCCGCGGCGATCAAGGGCCAGGTGAAGGACACCGATCAGCCCACGGCGGCTCTCCTCGACGACCTCCAGGCCCGCGGCATGCTCGACGACACGCTCGTCGTGTGGGGGGGCGAGTTCGGCCGCACGATCTACTCGCAGGGCACGCTCACCGAGACGAACTACGGCCGCGACCACCACCCGCGCTGCTTCACGATGCTCCTGGCAGGCGCCGGCATCCAGCCGGGCCTGACCTACGGCGCGACCGACGACTACTCCTACAACATCGTCACGCCCGACCAGAAGGTGCACGTGCACGATCTCAACGCCACGATCCTGCACCTGCTGGGGATCGATCACCTCCGGCTCACCTACCCCTACCAAGGCCGCGACTTCCGGCTCACCGACGTGCACGGAAACGTGGTGAAAGACATCCTGAGTTGACCGCCGGCCCGGAGACGACGCCATGCGAACGAACGTACTCACCCGGCCGATGGGCCCGCACTCGACCACGAAGATGGTGCCGCGGGCATCGACTTCCCAGCGTGTGTTCCGCGGCATTCTGCTGGCCGTCGCCGCGCTCGTGCCCTTCGTTCGTGCCACGGCCGACGACGCGGCGGCGCTCACCGCCTGGACCGAGACGTTCGACGACGAGGCGGCGCTCGACCGCCACTGGAACTACTACGGCTACCTGCCCGAAGGGGGCACCACCGCCGCCCGGGAGCAGCGGTCCCGCTGGTGGCAGGTGGTGGACGGCCAGCTGCAGGGCAACATCCAGCCGGCGGTGCACGGCGCCGGCATCGGCCGCAAGGCGACCGGCACCGACGTGCGGCTCGCCTTCCGCTTCAAGCTGCCGCCGCAGGGATTCGTGTCGTGCGCCCTGCGCGGCGACAACCCGATCCTGGAGCGGAACTTCGCCGTAATGGGGCTCCACATCCGGCCCACCGGCATCTCCGCCGTCGACAACACCACGCTCCACCCCAAGGACAGCCCCGAGGCGGCGAAGCTCAAGGCCGAGGGGGGCTGGAACCGCCGATTCATCGGCAACGCCAAGGTGGCTCCGCTCGCGATCGCCGAGGATGTCTGGCACGACCTCGTGATGGAGGCGCGGGGCCGCGAGCAGCGGGTGCTGATCGACGGCCGCGAGGTGCTCACCTACACCACGCTCGCGGGCGACACGCCCAAGACGTCGGTCGGCCTCGGCCTCGGCAGCGATGCGAAGGAGGTCGTGCGCGGCTATTTCGACGACGTCACATTCGGCCCGCTCGAGAACGCGGCCGCCCGACCGGCCGCGGCCGAGGGCCTCGACATCGAGTGGGTCACCGTCGCCGATCCCGGCAACCCGTCCGACGCCACCACCGGCCGCGGCTCTGTGGCCGAGGTGTTCGAGATCTCGAAGCACGAGGTGACCCGCGGGCAATACGCCGCCTTCCTCTCGGCCGTCGCCGCCACCGACCCACACGGCCTGTGGAATGGTGCGCAAGGAATCGAACGGACATCGGCGGACGGAAAATTCACCTACGCGGTTAAGGCTCCGAACGACCGGTTCCCAGTCGCAAACGTCTCGTTCGTCGATGCGATGCGGTTTGCCAACTGGTTGCATCACACGCTGGCGGGCGTTCCTGGCGGGCCGCCCGCCCCGGCCGCGCTCACCGAAACCGGTGCCTACGACATCGCGGCCGGGGGCGGCCTCGCCGCCCGGTCGCCGGGTGCGCTGGCGTGGATTCCGAACGAAAACGAGTGGTACAAGGCCGCCTACCACCAGCCGCATGCGGCCGGCGGGCCGCCGGGGCACTACTGGCGGTATCCCAGCAAGCACGACGCCCATCCCACGCCCGGCAAGGCAGGCGATGCTTCGCCCAACGTGGCCAACTTCATGCTCAACGAGTCCGACTACAGCCGTCTGCTCGTGCCCGTGGGCAGCTTCCCCAACGCGGCCAGCCACTACGGCACGCTCGACCAGGGGGGCAACGTGTGGGAGTGGATCGAGGCGACCGTCTTCGACACCAAGCGGATGCTCCGCGGCGGCAGCATTTTTGGTAGCCACGAACACATGCTCGCCCCGAGCCGCTCCAACGCGAGCCCCACCAAGCGGTATCCGGACATCGGCTTCCGCGTCGCCCGCCGCGTTCCTCCTCCCGCCCCGCCCGCTCCAACACCATGAATCGTG
>Ga0315902_10012126_pt1 | contig 11259 bp, 13 predicted proteins | sample LakEriMetagenome_9_FD_203523 | JGI IMG/M metagenome (GOLD analysis project Ga0315902, IMG submission 203523) | Freshwater fungal communities from buoy surface, Lake Erie, Ohio, United States - Buoy 12 MA117 | ecosystem: Environmental > Aquatic > Freshwater > Lake > Lake biofilm | place: USA...
CGAAGCCGCGGCTGCGGTTGAGCACTCTTTGGATGTCGGCGGTCTGGACCCGCTCGACGGCCAGCGCGGCCGCCATCAGGCGGTCCTTCTGCTCGGCGTTTCTCTCGCGACGCGCCAGGCGTCGAAGGTGTTCAAGATCTCCGGGTGAACGCTCGCGGATGTCCATGCTCGGCCTCCGTTCCGAGACAACTATGACACCGATTCACCCCGGCGCAACCCGATCATGCGCCGTACGCGCACGAGATTCGACGGCGATCCGTATGAGTTCCGCCCGCATCTGGTGCGCCGGGCTCTGGTCGCCCTCGCCGGCGTGGTTGATCTGCATCGACTGCCAGCCCGCGCTCCGCGCAGCGGCGACGTTGTCGATCAGATCATCGAAGAACAGCAGTGCCGATGGGTTGTCGCTCATGCCGACGGTTCGGGCGAAGGCGTGGTAGATCGCAGGGTCGGGCTTGGCCAGTTGCAGGAGGTGGCTGGCGTAAAGGTGCTGGATCTTCTCGGCCGTGGGGAACTTGGCGGGGCCGTGGGGGCCGGTGGTCAGTTGGATCCAGTGTCGGTGGTTGGTGTTGCTGAGCACGCCGGTGGCGATGCCCGCCGCGTGCAGGTCGTCGATGAGCATCGCGACGCCGGGATATTCATCAAGGATCCACGCGTCATGGATGCGACGGAACTCGTCGACGGTGTACAGGTCGCGCGTCGCGCGGGCGATGCCGGCAAAGAACGTTTCGCAGTCGATCCGCCCGGTCTCGTACGCGTGCAGGAACTGCTTGCGGTCGCCGGCCTGGGGCGAGAGCCGCGTGCCATCGGGGTCGCGATCAGGAATGCCCGCGGCGGCGCAGGCCTCTGCCCATGTCCGACAGATGCGCACGACGACACCACCAAGGTCGAAGACGACCATGGACACGGGGGGAAGATCGGCGGAATTGCGCGGTGAGGGTGGCAGGGCAGTCTCCAAAGCGGAGCGAGGGGCTCCGATCGTCAGGCGCCGGGCCGCGGCGGCCGCGTCACTCGCGCGGCATGAGGAAGTACAGGATGATGTAAAAGAGGATCCCCGGGAACGCCGCGGAGAAGATCGAGGCGGCGACGTAAATGATGCGGGTCAGCGTGGGGTTCCAGCCGAGGTGGCGGGCGATTCCGCCGCAAACACCGGCGATGATGCGATCGTTGCTGGAGCGAGTAAGGGCCATGGCGGAGTTTATCGCGGCGTGATGCCTCGGGCTTTGAGGACCGGCGCGACGGCCTGGTGGATGTGCTCGACGGCTTCTTCGGGCGAGTCGGTGAACAGGAGCAAGTCTGGGTCGCCGGGGCTGATGGTGCCGGCGTTGAGCATGGTCTGGCGGATGAAGTTCTCCATGGGTGCCCAGTACCTTCGGCCCATGACGACGATGGGGAAGTGGGAGATCTTGCCGCACTGAACGAGCGTGACGGCCTCGAAGAGTTCATCGAGGGTGCCGAAGCCACCGGGGAGTACGACAAAGGCGTAGGAGTACTTGACGAGCATGACCTTGCGGACGAAGAAGTACCGGAACTCGATCATTTTGTCGAGGTACGGGTTGGGGTGCTGCTCGTGAGGCAGTTCGATGTTGCAGCCGATGCTCGGGCCGCCGGCATCACGCGCGCCGCGGTTGGCGGCTTCCATGATCCCGGGTCCGCCGCCGGTCATGACCGTCAGGCCGATGCGTGAGAGGCGAGCGCCGACATCGCGTGCGAGGCGGTAGTCGGGGTGGTTCTCGGGAAAGCGTGCCGAGCCGAAGACGGTGACGCAGGGACCGACAAAGTGCAGTGCGCGGAAGCCGCGGATGCACTCGATGCCGATGCGTGCGACGCGGAGCGCTTCGCTGATGCGCGATCGTGGCCCGGCGAGGAACTGTGTCTCGCTGGTCGGCGCTTTGGACTCGCCCCAGGCGGGGCCCGGAGGCAGGCTTCCGTCGAGGGCGAAGGCGTCGGGAGATTCAGGCGCAGGGGTGAGCTTATTTGAAGGATCTTTCATGTGTACGGTCTTGTATTGGAGCGGGAAGTTCGGTAGCCTGTCAGGATCGGCGGCAGGTCGGGTACCTTTGGCCATCAGTATGGAGACTTGTATGCGAATCGATCATCGGCGGTTGAGCCGTCATCGCGGCAACAGCGGATTCACCTTGGTTGAGGCCGCGGCGCTTCTCGTCGTTGCGGCGGTGGGAGGGGCGCTCATGCACGCGGCCAACCCGATTTCGCGGGCCAGGGAGTCGGCCCGGACGTTGACGGATTCGACGAATCAGCGGAACATGATTCAGGCGATGATCACGTGGGCGGTGAACAACAAGGAGATCCTGCCGCTGCCCTCGATGCTCGATAGGTCGAACACGACGGTCAAGGAGACTGGTCGAGCGAAGGATACATCGGCGAACATCATGTCGATGCTCGTTTTCAACCAGTCGTTGACGCCGGAGGTGCTCATCTCTCCGCTCGAGATCAACCCGAAGATCTCGGTTCACAAGTCCTACCAGTTCATGAACCCGAGCAAGGCGGTGGACAAGGCCAAAGCGCTCTGGGACCCGGGTTTCAGCGCCGACTTCACATCGACCGACGGCGGCCACCTGTCGTACGCCCACACGCCGCCGACGGGGACCTTCGGCGAGAAGCCGAGTGGTCGGGCGGCGCGATGGATGGTGACGTTCTCGGCGGAGGAGACGCTGACGTCCAACCGTGGTCCGGAAGTGACCAAGGTGACGTACGCCGCGGACGCGACGCCGCCGGGGGATGATCTGACCTTCACAGCGGAGATCGCCAAGGCCGAGTCGCTGGCGATGAAGTTCTTCCCGCTCACGGGCGAGCCCGGCGCGTGGACCGGCAGCGTGTCGTACGCCGATGGCAGGGTGCAGCTTGCCAAGGGCGCGTTCGCGCCCGGCAAGCCGGCCAAGGCCGAGTTCCACTACGCCACGCAGCGCGACGGCAAGGACGCCAAGCGTCCGGACGTTCTGTTCTTCGACGAGGCCGATGACAAGGCGGAGAACAACAGCTTCCACAGCGTGTTCATCAAGGCCGGGGACAAGAAGTCCGACTTCAAGCCGATCTGGGACTAAGGGCCGCGCAAGAGGTCGACCGCTGGCACGGGCGTTGCGATTCGATGGTCATGAATCGAGCGATTGCGCAGGTCGTGCTGTTCATGCTGGCGTTGTGCGCACTTGTTGCGCCTGGGTGCCAAGGTCGGCCGGACCTTGTGCCGCCGGAAGTTCTGGTTGCGCCGTACGCGGCGGGGCGCGGGGAGCCCGTCTGGGCGGTCGCGCCCCTGCGGAACGAGTCCGGCGTGAGCGTCGTGGATGCCAACGCGGTGGCCGATGCGCTGGTGGCCCGTCTCGGCGAGACCCGCGGGATTACCTGCCTGCCGCTGAACCGGACGTTCGCGGCGATGCGGGCGATCGGGATGAGCGAAGTCCGGACACCAAGCGACGCTCGTCGGCTGGCCCAGGCCGTCGGCGCGGATGCGATTATCGTCGGCACGATCACGGCGTACGACCCCTATGACCCGCCGAAGTTGGGGCTGAATCTGGGGCTGTTTGGCGCACGGCGGGCGATGGCGGTCGGGGGCGATCCGCAGGCGATTCAGGTCCAGGCGCGGGACATGGCCGCGGCCCTGACGGCGGGGGATGATCGCCCGCTGTCGGTCATCAGCGAGCACCTGGATTCGGCGAATCACGCGGTCTTGATGAACGTGCGGCGGTACGCCGAGGGTCGGCATGACTTCGACAGCGCCCTGGGTTGGAAGCGGTACACGGCCAGCATGGAGCTGTACACGCAATTTGCGGCGTGGTACGCGGCCCACCGGCTCATTCAGGAAGAGCGGCTGCGGTTGGCCGCCCCGGCCGAGCAGGATGGGGAAAGTTCGGCCCGGCAGGCCCGAAGGGCGCGCGGGGCGGACGCGGGTGAGGGGTGAGCGGTCAAAGGGTGACGGGGGACAGACGAGCGGATAATCCTCACAGACGGAACAATCCGCACAAGGTTCTGCGGAGTCACTCCAGACGGACCCGTTGAAGGTCGATAACACTTCGGAACGTCGGCAACGGAAGGCCGGCGGATTCGGAGTGACCGGGATGTCAACCCTGCCAGTCGTCAACGGCTTCATCAACTACCTCGGCAACGAGCGGCACTTCAGCGAGTACACCTCGCGGTGCTACAGCGCGGACCTTCGCCAGTACCTGGACTACCTCCAGATTCAACTGAATCAGGAGGTGCCCGAATCGGTCGAGGAGCAGGCGTATCAGGAGCGCCTGAGCAAGGCCGGTGCTCGCACCGGAGCTTCGCAGTCGGGGGTCGTGGCGACCATCGGCGGCGGGCCGAAGTGCCTGACGACGTTGATGCTCGACGCCAGCAGCGACACGGTGCGCGGCTACCTGTCGCACCTTGGCGAGAGTTCGTACTCGCCGGCGACGATGGCGCGGAAGATCGCGACGCTGCGGTCGTTCTACAAGTGGGCCGAGCGTCGCGGCGTGGCGCCGACGAACCCGATGGTGGCCATCCGCACGCCCAAGCAGGGCAAGCGGCTGCCCAAGGCGATCGCGATCGAGCAGATCGAGAAGCTGCTCAGCGCTCCGGACCAGCGCGATGTGCTGGGCATGCGCGACCGCGCGATGCTCGAGACGCTCTACAGCACCGGCATCCGCGTGAGCGAGCTGGTGGACATCAACGTCGATGATCTGGACCTGCAGGGCGAGGCGATGCGCGTGCGCGGCAAGGGCAAGCGCGAGCGGATCGTGCCGCTGGGCTCGCACGCGATCAACGCGATCAACCGGTTCATGGCCATGGTGCGGAGCGAGCCGCGGTTCGCCGGGCTCTGGAGCGACGGCACCGCGGGCAAGGTGCTGTTCATGAACAAGCACGGTGGGCGGCTGAGCAGCCGCAGCGTGCGCCGGAAACTGGACAAGTATCTGCGCAGCGCGGGGCTGGACCCGAAGATCTCGCCGCACACCCTGCGGCACAGCTTCGCGACGCACCTGCTGGAGAACGGCGCGGACCTGCGCAGCGTGCAGGAACTGCTGGGCCACCAGAGCCTGAGCACGACGCAGGTGTACACGCACCTGACGGCGCAGCGGCTCAAGCAGGCCTACGACGCGGCGCACCCGCGTGCGGAAGCGGGATGACGGGGGAACGACTTCGGTCTTGTTGGGACAACGCTCTCGGGGCAGGACACATCCGTCCAGCCCCGAATGCGTTTTTGGATCAACGCGTGCGTGCGATCACTCGTAGAGCGCACGCTCGCGGATGTACTCCAGCACGCCGGGCGGCAGGTACGGACCGACCTGCGCATCGGCGGTGATCGTGCCCGCGGCCAGCAGGGCACGCACCTGCGTGCTGCTGACCTCAAGCAGGCCCACATCGATGAGCGCCCCGCACCAGCGTTCGATCTCCGGCTCGCTCCAGAACCCGCTGATGCGCAGCGCATCGGCCAGAGCCCCCGGGCTCTGGGCGCTGGTGGCCGAGAAGCCCGCGTGCTGCCGGCGCGGGAGCACGATGGGCGGCGTGAGTTCGATGATCCGGCGGGGCTCGCGCCAGCGATGGAACGCCACGGCCTGATCCTGACCCAGAAGAAGCCGAAGCGTCACGCCCGGCACGAGCGACCTGAGGCGCTCGAGGGTGTCGACGGTGTAGCTCGGGGCGGGGCGGGCGAGCTCGTCGGTCCAAACTCCCGCATCGGCCCAGCCGCGCAGCGCAACTTCGAGCATGCGCACGCGGTGCTCATCGCCGGCGCGCGGGCCGGCGGACTTGTGCGGCGAGCGGGCCGCGGGGACAAAGAGTGCACGCACCGGCGTCGTGCTGCCGGGGGTGATCGAGAGCGACTCGACGACGCGGCGAGCCAGGGCGATGTGCCCGATGTGAACGGGGTCGAACGTTCCGCCGAGGATGACGACGGTGCCGGTCAGCGGCGAGGGCCAATGGCTGGGAAGCGGGGCGGGCATGGTCATGGAGCGATCAGGCCGGGGGGGCAGGCACGCGCGGAGGTCGGGCACGCGCGGAGGGCGTGTCCTCGCAAACGTGTTATGGGTTGCTTCCCACCAGGCTGCGGGCGAGTTTGAGCCGCGGGTGGGTGGCCTGCATCGCCGCGCCGAATCGCTGGGCAACACGCTGGACCTCGCTGATTCGTGAGGGATTGCTGATCAGGGACAAGAAGATCCGCATGAGCCGGTAGTTGCCCTCCGGATCGATCCACGATCGCATGTACTCGGGCAGGCTCTCGTCGGCGGTGTCCGAGATGCCGCGGATCACGGCCCAGGGCAGGCCGTGGCGTGTGCAGGTGCGTGCGAAGGCGTGGGACTCCATATCGACCAGATCCGCGGCGGAGCGGGCGTGCAGGGAGGCCTTGGCGGCGATGTCGGGCACGAGCGTGTCGACGCCGACGATCGCCACCACCTGCTCGTCGGCGTGGGCGGGGATGATGGTCGGGATGAACTCGCGTCCCGATTCATCAATGACCATGCCGATGGGCGGAGCGCCCGACAGGCCCGGGCGCAGGCCGCCGGCGCACCCCAGCAGGACGACCAGGTCCGGGCGGCGTTTCGGCGAGACGGCCTCGCGGGCGATGGCGTCAACGGCGGCGGTGATGCGTTCGGCGCCGAGGCCGCCGGTGCGGATCTCCATCCCGGCCAGTTCGGGATCGTTCAGCGCGCGGGCGAGCTGGACGCGCTCGGTCTTGAGGGGGAACAGCACGACAACGTTCGGCGTGTCGGCCATGGCTCCTCGTGCCGGGCCCGGTCGGGGCTTTGCGGATCACGCGCGCGGTGCGGCGGGATTCAGGCGGTGCGGCGCTTGGCGGCCAGACGCTCGGGGCTGGGCAGGCGGACGTTCCGCGCCAGGCCGACGAGTTCCATGCCGCGGATGATGATCCACGACAGATCGAACTGCCACCACGCAAGGCCGTGGCGGGCGCTGGTCGGGAAGGCGTGGTGGTTGTTGTGCCAGCCTTCGCCGAGGCCCAGGATGCCGAAGATCAGGTTGTTGCGGCTGTGATCGTGGGAGACGTAATCGCGGGCGCCCCAGAGGTGGCAGGCGCTGTTGATGCTCCAGGTGATGTGGTGCACAACCAGGATGCGGACCAAGCCGCCCCAGAGGACGCCCAGCGCCGCGCCGGTCCACGTCTGCGTGACCAGGCCGGCGATGACGCCGGGGATCAGCAGGCCGACGGCCAGCCAGAGGAAGAAGAAGCGGTCGACGAAGCGCAGGACCGGATCGTTGCGGAGGTCGGGGATGTAGCGCTCCATGTCGGCGGGGTGAGCGCGGAAGAGCCAGCCGGCGTGGGCGTGCCAGAAGCCGGAGACCAGGCCGCGGAAGCCCGGGGCGTGGTCGTCGTGATCGTGGTGATGATGATCGTGATCAAGATCGGCGGAGGCGTCGGCGGTGCCGGCGATCGCGCTGGCCTTGCGGTGCGCATCGATCTTGGCCGCGTGCGCCTCGGCGATGGCCACGGCGCGGGCGCTGACGGCGTGCGGGCTGTGGGGATCGGCGTGGGTGTCGCTGAACTGGTGGTGCACGCGGTGCACGCCGCACCAGATGAACAGGCTGCCCTCGGCGGCCATGGAGCCCAGGATCGCCCAGAAGGCGGTCATGAACCTGCTGGTGGTGAAGGCCTTGTGCGTGAAGAGGCGGTGGAAGCCGATGGTGATGCCCAGGCCCGTGAGGATGTAGCCGCCCACGAGCAGGTACAGGTGGACCGGCTGCACGCCGGGGCCCCAGAGCAGCGCGATCGCGGCGATGAGGGCCAGGAGCGGAACGACGATCACGACGGCGTAGGCGGTGCGGAGCGCGGGCGTTGCGAGCGGGGCATCGCCGCCGACGGCCGGGAGCACGGTTTCGCTGAGCGAATCAGCAACGGCCGTGGACTGCCGGAGATCGGTGGGGGAGGAACTCATCGACATGGTCATCAGGGATCCTTCGCGAAAGAGACTCAAGCGGGACATCATGGTACGCTCCGGCGGGTTGTTCGGTGCGTCTCCACGCGGGCATCGCGGGAAAGTCCGCGCTCATGAGGCCAATGACGCAGGGGATAGTCGCCGCGGATCGATTGTGATCGCGCTGCGCACGCGTGAGCCTTGTCGGGTCTTTGCGGAGATGAAGCAAAGGCCCATGCCGCTTTGCGGGGGGGCGAATGATGGCGACATTGGGGTGATGGCGGAATATGCGGTCGTTGCGCCGCGAGCGCGTGCGAATCCGGTGTGCATCGGCGAATCGGATGGTGTTGCGGCCCGAGCGCAGGAAAGCGAGCGAAGCATGAGGATGGACCGGACCATGGGCGTTGCGGCGGGCGGCGTTGATCATTCCGCGGCCGCGGCGCGGGCGCGGGGGCGCATCATCGCGGAGCGGGGGCGCATCATCGCGGCGCTGGCGGCCATCGCGGCGATGCTCGGGTTCTGCGCGCCGATGCTGATGGCGCAGACGCTGCGCGTTCAGGGTCAGCCCTGGACGCTGGAGGTGCCCGCGGGGTGGCGTGTCGCCACCGATGCGCAGTTGGCGGGGTTCAACAACACGACATACACCGCCAGCGGGGGGCGGACCAAGCCGGCGCAGGTGATGCTCGTGCGCGCGGATGATCCGGGGGTGTTCGTGACGATCATGGGCGATCGGTCGGCGGAGGCGGTGCCCTCGCTCGATGAGCTGGCCCGCCAGTTCGCCGAGCAGGGGCAGAAGGTCGCGCCGGGGCTGGGCCTGATGGAGGTGTCGTTCGATCGCGCCGCGGCGATGGGCGTGGTCATCGTGCGGATGGATGCCGCGGCGACCGGGGCCGCGGCCCTGGGGGGCGGGGGGGCGGGCGTGGCGGGTGGGGCGCGGATCAGCGCGACGATGCTGCGGTTCGGGCGCGAGACGCTGGTCTCCGTCGCGGGGGTGTCGCCCGCCGGGGTGTTCGCGTCAGCGCGGCCGCGGTTCGCGGAGGTCGCGCGGGCGGTGCGGTTCGATGCGGGCACGGAGCATCCGGAGATGTCCGCGCAAGCGTCAAGTGTTCCGGGAACGGCGACAAGCGTTCCGGGAACGGCGTCGGGCGGCGCGAGCGCTGCGAGCGCCGCCACCGGCGCGGCGGCCGGCGGCGACGCCTCGCGGTCGATGCTCGCGGTGGGGGTGGGGCTCGGCATCGGGGTGGCGATGCTCGGTGTGGCGGTGGTGCTGGCGCTGCGGCTGAGCAGGCCCGCGGCCGGCGCTCCTGCACCCGCCGCCGGCGCGGCCGCGCCCGCCGCTAGCGCTCCCGCACCCGCCGCCAACACGGTCGCGCCCGCCGGTGGCGGTTCACCGCCGCCCGCGGGGCCGGTGGATGGTGGCCGCGCCACCTGATCGCGCGGCTAGGTCGCCGATGGTGCCCCGAGCATCGCCGGGGCGGCCTCGGGATCGAGCGCGCGCCACGGCACCTCCTGCGCCAGGGCCTCGGCCAGGCGCTGCATGTACCGCGCGCGCGGCAGGTCGACGGGGCCGAAGCGGGCGATGTGGGGGTTGGAGAACTGGGTGTCCAGCAGCGCAAATCCGCCGGCGCGCAGATGGGCGACCAGGTGGACCAGGCAGACCTTGGAGGCATCGGTCCCGCCGATGGCGGGGCGGGAGAACATGCTCTCGCCGAAGAACGCCGCGCCCAGGCGCACGCCGTACAGCCCGCCGACAAGGCGCAGGCGCGCGGGTTCGGCGTGGTCGCGCGTGCTGTCGGCCGCGGGCTCTTCGGGGAGCCACGCCTCGATGCTGTGGGCGTGGCCCGCGTGGTGGAGGGCGGTGTAGGCATCGATGATCCAGCCGTTGATCCACGTGTCGTCCGCGTGCTCGTCTTCGCCGCGGCCATGGCCATCTTCGCCTGCGGGCTGGCCGCCTTCGCGTGTGGGCTGGCCATCTTCGCGTGCGGGCTGCGCGGCCGCGGGGTCGGTCCGCCCGGCGGCGGGGGGACGCGGCTCCGCGCAGGCGCGGATCACCGCCGAGAAGGCGCGGTCGGCGGTGATGATGAATCGTCGCGAGCGGACGCGGCGGGCCAGCGATGCGGGGATGTGCATGCCCCCCGGCGTGTTGGGCGCGGCATCCAGCGGGATGATGCTGCGGCGGTCGACGGTGAAGAACTCGACCTTCTCCTCGTGCCGCGAGCGCGCCATGGGGAACGCGCCGAGCGCGTACGCCCGCAGCAGCAGCGCAACAGGATCGGCGGCGCGATTGGGTGAGGAGGAGGGCATCGGGGCCGGTCTGGTGGGCAGCGGTGCTGGCCGGTCGTGAAACACCGGGATCGGGAATCGGAACCACTCTACTCTTTCTTCCCGCTCCGGCCGGCGTTGTTCCGGCCTTTGCGGGCGATCCGGAGGTGCTCGATGGAAGGCTGGCTGATCTTCTGCATGGTCATGGCCCTCTGGATCATCGTCCACCACATCGTGCGGATGCACCGGACCACGCAGCGCGAGCAGACCCGGCGGGAGATCGCTGCGTACATCGCCGAGGGGACGATGACCCCCGAGAGCGGCGAACGCCTGATGGCGGCGGGCGAGCGCCCCGAAAAGCGCTGAGCAAATCCGAACACGCACCGATCGGCTGGGGGGCGGCCAGTGCGGGGGCGGCTCTGGGGGCCAGCGCGGCGGCCCTGTGCGGCCCGTTTCGGCGGCACCCGCGTTTTTGACGCAGAATCCGGGTTGCGATCCGGGTTCTCCCGCGCCGATGCGGGCATCCGTAGGTGAGATCATCCCGACAACGCTCCGAACCTGTGCAGCTTTGCTCCGAAGCTGTTCAGCTTTGCTCCGATACTGTTCAGCTTTACTCCGTTGCTGTTCAGCTTCGCTCCGTTGCTGTTCAGCTTTGCTCCGATGCTGTTCAGCTTCGCTCCGTTGCTGTTCAGCTTTACTCCGTTGTTGTTCAGCTTCGCTCCGATGCTGCGCGCCATCCCCGCGGCGAAGTCCCCATTGCCCCCGCGGGCGACACCCACCGGGCCGCTCATCCGAGCCCCCGGCCAATGTCGTCCGACCTCCGCGGCCCGTTTCGGCATCACCCGCGTTTTTGACGCAGAATCCGGGTTGCGATCCGGGTTCTCCCGCACCGATGCGGGCATCCGTAGGTGGAGTCATCCCGACAACGCTCCGAAGCTTGGCAGCATCAGAGCGATGCTTGGCAGCATCGCTCCGCGGGTGGCCGACATCGGGCTGCGGATGGGCACCATCGGCACCCCGCGAGCCTCCCCCCTCCCCCAGCCCGTGTATGACCCACCCACATGGGTAACAGTTTCATCCGGGCACATGGGTAACAGGTCTACATCCAAGGCAAAGGAGCGATCCGATGCCGTGGAAGGAG
>Ga0315902_10012127_pt1 | contig 11259 bp, 10 predicted proteins | sample LakEriMetagenome_9_FD_203523 | JGI IMG/M metagenome (GOLD analysis project Ga0315902, IMG submission 203523) | Freshwater fungal communities from buoy surface, Lake Erie, Ohio, United States - Buoy 12 MA117 | ecosystem: Environmental > Aquatic > Freshwater > Lake > Lake biofilm | place: USA...
CATGCCCAGCATCTTTTAACTCGGCGTGTGTTCTGGAGGGAGGCGGCTCAATGAGCGATCTTTTAGACAATCCCATGGGCCTGGACGGTTTTGAATTCATCGAATTCTCGGCGCCTGAGAACGGACTCATCGAGCCAGTGTTTGAGGCACTGGGCTTCAGCAAGGTAGCGGTGCACCGCTCGAAAGATGTCTCGTTGTGGCGGCAGGGGCGCATCAACCTTGTGCTCAACCACCAGGCTCGCAGCCCCGCGGCCTACTACGCCGAGGAGCATGGCCCTTCGGCCTGCGGCATGGCATTCCGCGTGAGAGACGCCCACCTCGCGTACACGCGTGCGATCGAGCTGGGTGCGCAACCCGTCGAGGTGCCCTGCGGTCCGATGGAGCTCAAGTTGCCCGCAATTCGCGGAATAGGCGGCGCGATTCTCTATCTCATCGACCGCTACGAAGACGGCGCTTCGATTTATGACATCGACTTCCGCTTCCTACCCGGCGTGCCACGCCGCCCCGAGGGGCACGGCCTGCTCGATATCGACCACCTGACCCATAACGTCTACCGCGGGCGCATGAGCTATTGGGCGCGTTACTACGAGCGGCTCTTCAATTTCCGCGAGATCCGCCATTTCGATATCAAGGGCGAACACACTGGCCTGCAATCCCGCGCCATGAGCGCCCCGGACGGCAAGATCCGCATTCCGCTGAACGAGGAGCGCAGTGGAAACGGCCAGATCGAGGAGTTCCTCATGGCCTACAACGGTGAGGGCATACAGCACATCGCTTTTTCCTGCGAGAACCTTCTGGATACATGGGACCGACTCTCGGCCGCCGGTTTGCGCTTCATGACCCCGCCACCTGGCACCTACTACGAGATGCTGGAGGAGCGCCTCCCGGGTCACGGCGAGCCGGTCGCTGAACTCAAGCGCAGGGGGATACTACTCGACGGCTCCACGGAGACAGGCGACGCGAGGCTCCTCTTGCAAATCTTCTCGGAAAACATGGTCGGTCCGATTTTCTTCGAGTTCATCCAGCGAAAACGCGACGAGGGCTTCGGGGAAGGGAATTTCCGTGCGCTGTTCGAGTCGATCGAGAGGGATCAGGTGAGGAGGGGGGTGATTTCGCCGTCGAAGCAGTGATCATTCACTGGGTCTGAATACACCACCGTCTCGAGTGGTCTCAGCGCTCGAGCATGCAGACTCCGATCGTGGGCTGCGTGAGTCCCTTGGAAACAAAAAAGCCGCTGAAACAGCGGCTTGAATCGATCAACTGGTGGAAGGGGTGGGATTCGAACCCACGGAAATCTTTCGACTTCGCTGGTTTTCAAGACCAGTGCCTTAAACCGCTCGGCCACCCTTCCTCATCCATGCCGTTACGCGCATCCGAAGATACGGGCCCTCAGGCGTTTTCGGCAATGCCTTCCCCACTGGCAACTGCGGGCGCGGTACGGCCGATCCGGGGGTCGTTCGCAGCGCGCGGTGGACGCGGACGCGTGGATACGGGCAATTCCACCGGCGGGAAGCTCGACGGATCGATGACAAGGGATTCCGTCACGATGTCGAGTTCCTTCACCGGGCGAGGGTTGATGCGCGGGTCGTTTGACACACGGCCAACCACACGCTCGCGCTTGACCGGTGCCGCTGCCGCAACAACTGCTGCTTTCGCGGGTTTGGCGGGTGCTGCGGCCGCGCGGGGAGGCTCCGGTGCTGCTTGAGTTGGAGTGTCAGGATATACCTCGCGCGCTTCGTCCACCCCTGCGTCGGCATCCAGATCATCGTGTGATTCTGCGAACGACTCTTCTGTCTCCATGCGAGGGGTTGCGAAAGCGGTTTCTGCCTCCGATTCCTCGCCATCACTCTCGTCATCCAGCAGTTCGATCTGTTCGGAATCTGCCTCGCTTACGCTCCCTTCGGTGCGCTCTCCGCTCCGACGACGGCCGCGGCCGCGACGGCGGCGGCGCCCGTTACGCTCGCCTTCAACCGAGGGCTCACGATCTGTTTCGCCAGGCGTGGCAGAGGGTTGGTCCTCCACTGCCGATGTCAGATCCTGCTCGTCCACCGCGGTGGCATCCTGGGCTTCAGGACGACCAATGGCCGCTTCGCCACGGCGTCTGGGGCCGCGGCTCGGCGTGCGTGCGTCCGAGGGACGGCGCGTGGGTGCCTCAGCAGATTCGCCACGATCACGCCCGCGGTTGCGGTCGCTTCCCTCGGCGCGTTCTTCGCGTGGTGCGCGCTCGGAGCTGCGCTCGCCGCGTCCGCCGCGATCACCTCTTTCACCGCGCTCACTGCGCTCACGACGTGGTGGACGATCGCCGCGCTCAGCGTTGGCTTCACGCTCGGGTCGTGGCTCGCGAGGTGCGGAGTCTGCGCGCTCACCGCGCTCAGAGCCTTGCTGCGGGCGTCCGCGGCCACCCCGACGGCCGCGGCGTCCACGACGATCCGCGTCATCGCGGGTAGAGGGAGCCCCCTCAGTGCCCGCTTCAACTTCAGGGGTCGCTGGCTGTGCCGGTGCTGCACTGATCTCTCCACCACCGAAGAGTTTGCGGAATAGCGACGTGATCAGCCCGGGCTTGGCGGCTTCAGCCACAGCGGCTGGTGCTGCTGGTGCTGCCACAGGAGCAGGCTCAGCGGCTTGCACGGGCGCTGCCGATTGCGGCGCGGGCTTCATGGGTTGCACGCCCTGCACGGCAGCTACCGGCAACTTGGCAGGGGGCGCTGCCAGTGCAACCGGATCCATGGGCTCAGGAGGCGCAGGAATCAGCGTAAAACTGTCCTCGTCGCTCTGCAGCAGCGTGTTGTCGTCCCGCAAGCGCTGCACGTCGAAGTGCGGCGTTTCCATATTGGGGTTTGGGACGATGATGACGCGGAGCCTGTTCCGCTGCTCGATATCGATGATCGCGCGGCGTTTCTCGTTCAGGAGATAAGACGCGATGTCGACGGGCACCGTTGCGCGGATTTGCGCGCTGCGGTCTTTGCCGGCCTCTTCCTGCACCAATCGCAGCACCGACAGTGCGAGCGACTTCGTGTCTCGGATGCTGCCCTGGCCGCTGCAGCGCGGGCACACCACCGAGCTGGTTTCCTCGAGTGAGGGACGCAGGCGCTGGCGTGACATTTCAAGGAGCCCAAAGCGCGAGATACGGCCGGTCTGGATGCGTGCGCGGTCGGGTTCGAGTGCCGTCCTCAGACGGTTCTCGACCTCCTTCTGGTTGCGGGTGCTGTTCATGTCGATGAAATCGATCACGATCAGGCCGCCCATGTCGCGCAAGCGCAGCTGGCGGGCGATTTCGTCAGCGGCTTCCAGGTTTGTCTGGAAGGCGGTCTCCTCGATGTCGCTGCCCTTGGTGGCGCGTGCGGAGTTGATGTCGATGGCCACCATCGCCTCGGTCGGGTCGATGACGATTGCACCGCCAGAGGGCAGCTTCACTTCTCGGCCGTAGGCCGTCTCTATCTGGGACTCGATCTGGTAACGGTTGAAGAGAGGCATCGGGTCCTGATAAGGCTTGACCCGGCTGCGATAGTTCGGCATCACCAGATCGATGAACTCGAGTGCCTTCTCGTAGGCCTCAGGCGAATCGATCAGAACTTCGTCGATGTCCTGACGAAGGTAATCGCGGATCGCCCGGATCACCACGTTGCTCTCCTGGTAGATCAGGAAGGGCGCGCGGCGGTCGGCCGTGGAAGCGATGGAGCTCCAGAGGTGGAGGAGGTAGTCGAGGTCCCACTGGAGTTCTTCGGCGGTGCGACCCACACCCGCAGTGCGGATGATGACGCCCATTCCGTCGGGGAGTTTGAGTGACTCGAGAGCATCACGCAGCTCGGTGCGCTCGTCGCCCTCGATGCGTCTGCTGATGCCACCCGCTCGCGGGTTGTTGGGCATCAGCACCATGTAGCGGCCAGCCAGGCTGATGAACGTGGTCAGGGCTGCGCCCTTGTTGCCGCGCTCTTCTTTTTCAACCTGCACCACGATCTCCTGGCCTTCTCGGACCAGGTCGCGGATCTTCATGCGGGACTGGCTGTCATCTGCATTGCTCGAGAAGTACTCCCGCGCGATTTCCTTCAGCGGGAGGAAACCGTGACGTTCCGCGCCGAAGTCGACGAAAGCGGCCTCGAGGCTGGGCTCGACGCGTGTGATGCGGCCTTTATAGATGTTGGATTTGGTCGAGATCCGGTTGCGGTTCTCGATGTCGAGGTCGTACAGACGCTGCCCGTCGACGAGGGCTACGCGCAACTCTTCTGCGTGAGTTGCATTGATGAGCATTCTTTTCATGGCTTTCCACTATCCTCCGGATGGTTGCGGAGGACCTTGGCGCCTGCATTCACGGCCCGCTGCGCCCTTTCGAACGCTGCGCCGTAACGAGCTTTCTCGTTGCCTCGAAGTCTGTCCGGCGACGTCTTCGTCGCCGCTGGCGTCCCTCCTGCGCGCTTCCCGGTGCCTGTGACCTGGGGCGCGGCGCATCTGCGCGGGACGCGTATCAGTCCTTTCCGGACGAGCGGGGCGGCTGCCCGTGCAGCCTTTCCCGCGGAAATCTCGACACGCTGTTTGCTGCCGTAAACGCGGTACGCTTGAGGTCCCGTTCACTGCAATGGCCGCATCGCCGCGATGCTGGTTGTCCTGAGTCTGGCGGCAATGGGCCGCTCTGGCTCCGCGTGGTCATCGATCCGCTCTGCCACCAAATCCAGACGGTTCGCACTCTGGCGGGTTGCGTCTTGGGGCTGGCCTAGGATCGGCGCGGGAACAAAAGCAGACCGGAGTGTAGCAATGATTCTTAAGTGCTTCAATTGGCTATAAAAACCGATAGACTGGCCGCATGTCTGAAGATTCATCTAAAACCGCTCCCGGTGCCCGGATCATTGAGGTCGCCGCCGACGACGCAGGGCAGCGGCTCGACAACTTCCTTCTCGCTCGGCTGAAGGGCGCTCCGCGCTCGTTGGTGTACCGCATCGTCCGGGGAGGAGAGGTGCGGGTTAACAGCGGCAGGTCCAGGCCCGACCGCCGGCTCGAGGCAGGCGACCGCGTCAGGGTGCCGCCCGTGCGTCTCGCCGAACGCGATCCGGCAGTGCCTTCTCGTGGCCTCTGTGAAGAGCTCGCAGGCCGCATCCTCTTCGAGAACGAGGGGGTGGTTGTTATTGACAAGCCCAGCGGCCTTGCCGTGCATGGCGGTAGCGGGTTGAGCCTCGGTCTTATAGAAGCCTTGCGAGCGATGCGCCCGGACTGCAAGTCTCTCGAGCTGGTGCATCGGCTCGACCGTGACACTTCCGGGTGTGTGATGGTGGCGAAAAAGCGATCCGTGTTACGCCACCTCCACGAAGGACTCCGGGAGGGCAGGATCCACAAACGGTATGTCGCGCTTGTGCGGGGCCGTTGGCCTGCGAGCCGGACTCGCGTTACGGCGGCTCTCGAGAAGAACACCCTCAGTTCAGGCGAACGCATGGTGCGCGCCGACGATGCCGGGAAGCGGGCTGAGACCCTGTTCCGGGTGCTTCACAGCTATGCCGAGGCAACGTTGGTCGAGGCGAGCCCCCTGACGGGCCGCACTCACCAGATCCGTGTCCATGCGCAGGTGTCCGGGCACCCGATTGCGGGTGATGACAAGTACGGGGACCGCGAGTTCGACAAGCGTATGCGTAACCATGGGCTCCGGCGTCTTTTTTTGCACGCCGCCTCGCTGGCCTTCAGCCTGCCGACCGGCGAAACGGTGGATGTCAGCGCACCGCTCGACCCAGCGCTTTCCACCGTCCTCGAGTCCTTGGTGTCGTGAGGGGTCCGCGTCTATTCGTGTTCGACTGGGATGGCACGCTGATCGATTCCGTATCCCGAATCGTCTCGTGCATGAGCCTGGCCGCGGGAGACGCTGGGCTACCTCTCAGAAGCGATGCCCAGTACAGCGATGTCATCGGTCTCGGGTTGCCGCAGGCGATTGCCACCTTGTACCCGGATCTCTCCGTTGAGCTTGCGCTGACCTTCCGGGACCGGTACGCCGACAGGTTCATGGAGGCTGACACCGAGCCCTCTGCATTTTTCGACGGGGCGCTTGAAACGCTACGGACTCTGAAGGGCGAAGGGCATCTTCTCGCCGTCGCTACCGGAAAAAGCCGCCGCGGGCTCGAACGCGTCATGGGGCGCCATGGGCTCGCGGGGTTCTTTCACGCCACCCGTTGTGCAGACGAGACCGCCTCAAAGCCCGATCCGCTGATGCTTCACCAGATCTTTTCTGAACTCGGAGTTGCCCCCGGGGATGCGTTGATGGTGGGTGACACCGAGTTCGATCTGGATATGGCTGCCCGCGCCGGAGCTCGGTCGGTCGGCGTGAGTTATGGGGTGCATTCGCCCGAGCGGCTACTCCGGCACGGGCCGGAGCGGATCATCTCCGCCTTGGCCGACTTGCTCAATTAGGCGCCGCTCTCACGCCGAGCACCGGAAGGCCAAAGTGGCGAAGTGCACTGGTGAGCCGTATCAATGGCAGGCCTTCCAGCGTGGTGGGATCTTCCATCACGACGCTTCTGAAGAGTGCTATTCCCAGCCCTTCCACCTTGAAGCTTCCCGCACAGTCGAGCGGGTTCTCGCGCTCTATGTAGTCTTCAATCTCGGCATCATCGAGCTCCCGGAACAGGACTCTGCACACATCCACGCTGAGCAGGTTCTCTCCCGTCGCAGCGTCGAGAACGCAGAGGCCCGTCAGGAACATGGCATCTCGACCTGATGAGGCCCTCAGTTGGGCGCGGGCTGCCGCTCTCGTGGAAGGCTTGTTCAGTAATGCGTTACCCAGAACACCTGCCTGATCTGAGCCGATGATGATCGCGTCCGGATAGGAGCGTTGCGCCGCCATGGCCTTAGCGTGGCTGAGTCGTTTGACAAGGTGTTCTCCGGTCTCGCCTGAACCGGGTGTCTCGTCGATAGACGGATTGAATTGCACGAAAGGAAGTCCTAGGCGCCTGAGAAGTGCCGCGCGGTAGGGTGATGTGGAGGCAAGTACTAGCTTCTTCATGTCCGCGATTGCTGTCCGTCTCGTTTGGAGTGTTGCCCGAAAGACAAAAAGTGCCGGATTTCCAAGCACTTGGTTTTTGACACTGCAGGGGTGCGCTCCTATCATCCGCGCCCTATGTCGTCCAGCGCGTTACCCCGCCAAGCAGATCTCCGCAAACTCGCGGCAGCTTCTGCGACCGTCGAGGGCTGCGTCTGTTTTCGAGAGCTCTCGAGGTTGCAGTCAGTGCTGATGCAAACCGAGGGATCTGTGAACGTCACCCTCAAGCTGTCGGCGGATGATGAAGGATATCGGACGGTTAAGGGTAGGATAGCAGCGCGGGCTGTACTCCAGTGCCAGCGATGCCTGGGCCCCGTGGAACTTGACCTCGATGTGCCCGTAATGCTCGCGATGGTCTGGGCAGAGAAAGAGATTCCCTCGTTGCCGTCGCGGTATGACGGCATAGTGGTGGGTGCTGACCCAGTGGACGTGTTCGATCTGGTCGAAGAAGAAGTTTTGCTTGCGTTGCCGCTTGTGGCAGCGCACGAGCCAGGATCCTGTCCTTCGTATTCGGAGACTCCGGATATAGAGGCTTCGGTGCCTGGCAAGAAAAATCCCTTCGCGGTGTTGCGTGAGAAGGGGGTTGAGTCTGGCGATTGACGCCAGCCTTGCAAGGAACATCCGGCCGCGTTGTGCGGCGGATGAAACGTTCAGGTTCTAACGAGGATTTAGTCATGGCAGTTGGTCAGGCCCGTATGACGCGCTCGCGTCGTGGCATGCGCCGTTCGCACGATGCGCTGCGCTCGAATGCACTCTCAACCGATGCGACGTCGGGTGAAGTTCATCGTCGTCACCATGTGACCCCCGACGGTTTCTATCGCGGCAAGAAGGTCGTGGAATCCAAGGACGATTGAGCCGAGCTGACGTTAGCCCGGAGGCTGCCTCCGGGTCTTCGATCTTCATAGGTGCACCGTTGCGATGACGCCTGCGTTTGCATGTGTGTTTCCCGGTCAGGGTTCCCAGAAAGTGGGGATGCTTGCCGCCATTGGATCTGCGAAGGCCATCGTCCGTCAGACCTTCGAAGAAGCGTCTACCGCTCTCGGATACGACCTGTGGGAACTGGCTCAGGCTGGCCCGCAAGATCGTCAGAATCTGACGGAATGCACCCAACCGCTTATCCTCGCCGCCAGCGTTGCCCTGTGGCGCGTGTGGTGCGAAGCGGGCGGCCCGCGGCCGACCCTGATGTCTGGGCACAGCCTTGGTGAGTTCTCGGCCCTCGTGTGTGCAGAAGCCATCGATTTCGCTGATGCCGTGTGCCTGGTGCGCAACCGGGGCCGCTACATGCAGCAAGCAGTTCCGGTGGGCGAGGGTGCCATGGCCGCCGTCCTTGGGCTCGAGGATCACCTGGTCGGCGCAGCCTGCGAGGAGGCGGCCAACGACGAGGTTGTACAGGCCGTGAATCTGAATGCCCCTGGCCAGGTGGTTATCGCGGGGCATGCCGCCGCCGTTGAGCGGGCGATCGCCGCCTGCAAGGCCCGAGGCGCGAAGCGAGCCATGCCTTTGCCTGTCAGCGCACCCTTCCATACATCCCTGATGAAACCTGCGGCCGAACGGCTTGCGGCTGATCTCGGGAACATGAAGATCCGATCTCCTTCCATACCCGTCGTGCACAACGTCCATGCCCGTCCGGAGTCTGAACCGGAGCATATTCGCAGCCTTCTCGTGAAGCAGATCCACAGCCCGGTGTTGTGGGTCGATTGCGTGCAGTACATGCGTGGGAAGGGCGTCGCGCGCATTGTCGAGATCGGTCCGGGCAAAGTGTTGTCGGGGCTCTGTAAACGTATCGATCCGGAGCTACAGTGCTTCGGCACCGAGGAGCCTTCGGATCTCGCCAGTGCCCTTGTGGCTGTGCCAGCCTGAGTAGGAGTTGAGTGGATGCAGCGAACCTGTCTGGTCACGGGAGCAAGTCGCGGCATCGGCGCCGCCATTGCCGACAAACTCGCCGCGGATGGTCATTTCGTGGTGGGTACCGCCACTACCCAGGAAGGAGCGGCACGTATAAGCACGCGTCTCGCTGCGGCCGGAGCGCGTGGCGCAGGGATGGTGCTCGACGTCAGTTCTTCCGCCAGCATTGATGCCCTGCTTGAGGCAATCGCAGAGAGCCATGGCGTCCCCCTGATCCTCGTGAACAACGCCGGTATCACCCAGGACAACCTGCTCATGCGCATGAAAGATGCCGAGTGGGACAAGGTCATTGACACCAACCTCGGATCCATTTACCGACTTAGCAAAGCGGTCCTCCGGGGCATGACCAAGGCTCGTTGGGGCCGAATCGTCAATGTGAGCTCCGTCGTTGCATCCATGGGTAATGGCGGACAGACGAACTATGCTGCCAGCAAGGCGGGAATGGAGGGCTTCTCCCGGTCGTTGGCACGCGAGATAGGCTCTCGCGGTATCACTGTCAATTGCGTTGCACCCGGGTTCATTGATACCGATATGACCCGCGAATTGCCCGAGAGTAACCGCGCAAAGCTGCTCGAGCAGATTTCGCTGGGCCGCCTCGGCGATGCAGCAGAGGTTGCTGCCGTGGTAGCCTTTCTCGCGTCCGAGTCCGCCGGATATGTGACCGGAGAAACGGTTCACGTGAACGGCGGTTTGTACATGTGCTGAAGTGAAAGAGCTTTTGTCAATCTTCCAACAGGCCGTCCAGATCGAGTTACAATCTCCCTGCCGTCCTCGTGGCGAGCAGGCGAGCACAGGGCGCCTTACCGTACTCAAACCCCAGAGGAGCACTGGATCAAAATGAGCAGCATCGAAGAACGCGTGAAGAAGATCGTCGCCGAACAACTTGGTGTGAAGGAGGAGGACATCCAGAGCACCGCTTCCTTCGTCGAGGATCTGGGCGCGGACTCCCTGGATACGGTCGAACTCGTGATGGCGCTCGAAGAAGAATTCGAGACCGAGATTCCCGACGAGGACGCCGAAAACATCACCACCGTCCAGCACGCGATCGATTACATCGAATCGCATTCCTGAGACGTCTTCAAGCGTCTGCATCCTTCTGGATTCCCCGGGCGTGGCAGCAGCCTGTCCCCGGGGAATCGCCAGCCTTGACCTGCCGTTAGACTCGTCTTTGCCCTGCGGCGATCACAGCGCATCGCGTGGTAGACTCAGGCCCATGGAATCTTCACATCCGGGGTCGGCGCGACACATCGCAGGCTCGACCCGGCAACGGAGCGTTCGGTCATGAAGAGGCGTGTCGTCGTCACCGGCATGGGCATGGTGACTCCGCTAGGAAACACCGTCGGTGAGACCTGGGAGGGGATCGTCAACGGCCGCAGCGGCATCCGCTCCATCGAGCACTTCGACGTGTCTTCCTACACCACCCGATTCGGCGGTTCTGTGCGCGGTTTCGACGCTGCGTCATTCCTTCCTCCGAAGGAAGCCCGCAAGTTCGATGATTTCATTCTCTACGGCCTTGGTGCGGCAGTGCAGGCAATGGAAGACTCCGGACTCGTTGTTGACGAGGCCTCAGCCGCCCGGGTGGGTGCTGCGATCGGCTCGGGTATCGGTGGTATTGCCTCCATCGAAAAAAACGCACACATCGTCGCTGAGTCGGGGCCACGTCGGATCTCGCCGTTTTTCGTCCCCGGTTCGATCACTAATATGATCGCGGGCTATCTCTCCATCCGTTACGGTTTTTCAGGCCCGAACCTCGCGCTTACCACAGCCTGTACCACGGGCACCCACAACATCGGCTTGGGTTATCGCCTCATTGCGTGGGGTGAGGTCGATGCGATGATCGTGGGTGGCTCTGAGATGGCCACGACGCCCGTTGGCTTGGGTGGCTTCGCCGCGGCGAGAGCACTCTCGACTCGCAATGATGATCCGGCTGCGGCCAGCCGTCCGTGGGACCGTGACCGCGATGGATTCGTGCTGAGCGATGGCGCGGGCATCCTGGTGCTGGAAGAGCTCGAGTCCGCCCGTCGCAGGGGGGCGCACATCCATGCAGAGGTCATTGGCTTCGGCATGAGCGGCGATGCCTATCACATGACCTTGCCTCCCGAGGACGGCAGGGGCGCTGCCGCGTCGATGGCAAATGCCCTGCGCGATGCAAGCCTGAATGCCGAAGACCTGCACTACATCAATGCGCACGGCACGTCGACGCCTGCAGGCGATGTCGCTGAGAGCAAGGCCGTCGAGCGCGTACTGGGTGCTGCGGCGCAGAGTGTTGCGATGAGCTCCACCAAGTCGATGACGGGCCACCTCCTCGGAGCTGCCGGCGCAATCGAGGCTATCTTCAGCAT
>Ga0315902_10012128_pt1 | contig 11259 bp, 3 predicted proteins | sample LakEriMetagenome_9_FD_203523 | JGI IMG/M metagenome (GOLD analysis project Ga0315902, IMG submission 203523) | Freshwater fungal communities from buoy surface, Lake Erie, Ohio, United States - Buoy 12 MA117 | ecosystem: Environmental > Aquatic > Freshwater > Lake > Lake biofilm | place: USA...
AAACCCACCTTGATACTGCTCTGCCACACCTTGGCGATGACTACATGGGAGAGCATTGGCTGGCGACTTTCGCGGTACTTGCGCTGGAAGCATAGACTGGGTGGAGCGCTAGCGCCCGATTATATCATACGATTATATCGCACCTCCCTCTTGCGCGATGGGCGGGCGGGCGCATAGGTTGCTCTACTTGTGCCGCTATCGGTGCACTCCGTTTCGAGCCCAAGTGAAGATGACCAGCAGAATCCTGATTGCCGATGACCATCCGGTCTTTCGTGATGGCATGTGCCGCCTGGTTGCGGCCGCGTTCCCCGATGCCGATCTTCTGGAAGCCGGCACTGTCGAAGAAGTGTTTGAAGTTGCTTCGGTTGGTGCACCACCCGATGTATTCGTTCTCGACCTGCTTTTCCCGGGCATGAATCCGCCGGAAACCCTGCCCCAGCTGCGCAAGCTCTTTCCCACTTCCAGCCTGATCGTCGTTTCGATGCTTGATGACGATCCGACCATCCGCCGTATATCCGGTCTGGGTATCGACGGTTATATCGCCAAGTCCATCCCGGGACCCGATATGGTCGAAGCTATCCGCAAAGTTGCAACCGGGGAGTTTGTGATCGCCCGCCCTCAATCGGGCGATCCGGTGATTCCCGGTGGTGCTGCGGGCGGGGCCATGCTCAGCCTGACTCAGCGCCAGCGAGAGATTTTGGCCCTGATCGGCGACGGCTGCTCAAACAAGGCGATTGGGCGCCAGCTCAATCTCTCGCCCTTCACGGTTCGCAATCACATCTCGCTGCTGTTTCGCGTGCTGGGTGCCGCAAGCCGTGCAGACCTGGCCGAGCTGGCGCGCCGCCAAGCTGCGGATTGAGGGCCCTAGTTCCTGATTGCCAGCAAGGTGGAGCGGAGTTCTGCGGGGCGCAACGGCTTGCGCAAAACCGGGATCCTCGGATCGGCGATCTCGTCCGCGGTGTGGCGGCCATCGTGGCCAGTAATCACAATAGCCGGGATCTCCTTGCCGGCAATTGAACGCAATGAGGCGATCACATCTGCGCCGGTGGTCCCGCCGCCCAGGTCAAAATCGGTAATGATCACGTCGCAATCCTGGCGATAGGCAGGCAAGCCAAGGAACGTTTCCACTTCGCACTGCCACGACCGCAGTAGCTGTGCCGTTGCGACGAGGACATCTTCGTCGTCTTCGACGAGGATTACCCGGAGGCCAACCAGCGGCGACCAGTCCTGGACCGGACGGGGTATCTGCGATGTGCTCTCGATTAGCGCGGCTGCCCGGGGCAGGCCATGAATCGCAAAACAGCTGCCGCGCCCGACCTCCGACCGGACCGTGACAGACAGCTGCATCAGCCGCGCCATGCGGGCCACGATGGACAGACCGAGACCCGCGCCCTGGGTATCGCGATCGCCGCGCTGCCGGATTTGCACGAATTCCTCAAACACCTTGCGGTGATTTTCGGGGGCGATGCCAACCCCCTGATCCCAGACTTCAATCGATATAGTGTTCCCGCGTGGGCGGCAGCCGATCAGGACTGCGCGGCCCGGTGCGAACTTCAGCGCATTGGACAAGAGGTTCTGCACCATCGTGGTCAGCAAGGTGCGATCCGCAATGACCGCTGCGTCGCAGTCCACCATTCGCAGGTCTGTCCCGCTCCATTCGGCTTGCTGAAGGTTCTGCAGCACCAGTTCTTCAAGCAATTCGCCAAGGCGCACCACTTCATAGGCCGGCTTGACCGAGCCGCTGTCGAGGGTCGAAAGATCAAGCAGAGAGCGGAACAGGCGGGCCACGCTTTGGAGCGATCGATCGATCCGATCGACGATTTCGCGCTGGGCGGGCTTTAGACCACTCTGCTCCAGGCTGACGATCAGCAGGCTCATGGCGTGGATTGGCTGACGCAGATCGTGGCTGGCCTGGGCCAGCATCCGCGATTTGGCCAGATTGGCGGCTTCGGCTTCGGCCCGAGCAGCGTCGATGCGGTTCAGCAGCCAGCGGGCATAGGCCGGGATCGCGACAATCAGCAGCAGGATCGTCAGCGCGAAGAAGGGCGTCTGATCGGTCCAGGGGATGATGGCGAAGACCGTGGCGCTGACGAGCAGCGTGACCCCGGTGGCGATCAGCAGGTAGGTCGTGCCGAAGCGGAGCCCATATCCCAGGGTGACCCAGACCACGACCATGAACAATGGCATCAGCGTCAGCGGTTCGAAGACGATGCTGAAGCCCAACGACACCGAATCGAGCACAATCGCCAGTATGCGGCGAAATGGATAGTGCCCGGGCCAGCGCCGGGTTGCCAGGTTAAGCGCCAACGCAGCCGGCGTGTAGAATGCGAAGTAGCCGAGCACCATGACCGCGCCCGGCGAGATCGAGAAGGCGGGCGTGAAGCTCGAATTGATGACGAAGACATAGAGCGAAATCACCACCAGGATCACCAGCCGGTGGCGAGTCTGGTTAAGCTCGCTGGCTTCCTCCTCGGCGGACGTGCCGGGTTGCCGGTGAAACAGGTCGGCCAGGACGGAGCGCATCATCGCACGGGTTTAGCGCATCGTTGCGTTGCCCGACAGCCCGTCTGCCTGCAACGCAAAAGATGTAGATGTACCAGTACATTGGCTTCGTGGCGCGGGCGTCACGAGCAGGGCTATGATCCCATTGGGTCGATTTATCTTGCCGCCACCAGCTTGGCGCGGAGCAGGGGTAATGAGCGTGGGGCATTCGGCTATGAAGTGGGTGAACCGGTTTTTTGCGGTTTTCGCGATTGTCATTATGCAACTTGCGGTTGCGTCACCCGCCCATGCCGTTGGCAACCCCTCAACTTATCCTGGTTGCGCTAACCGCAGTGTAACGGTTGCGTGGGGTGGGACGGTTAATGTCAACCTGACGACCTGTCACTTCTTTGGGCTTGGCTTAGTGTCGACTGCGCCAACCCACGGAACCGCAACACCCGGCGATCCCGCGCCAATTGATACGTATAACTACAATCACAACGGCACCTCGGGAACCACCGATACCTTCGTGGTTCTCGACGACAACAGTGACTTCATCACTGTAACCGTCACCATTATGCCTCCGTCATCCCCGATCACGGTAACGCCGAATTCACTTCCGGCGATGACGGCAGGCACTTCGTTTTCGCAGACGCTGACATCGTCGGGTGGCCTTGCGCCCTATACTTACACTCTGCAGAGCGGAACGCTGCCGACGGGCTTGACCTTGAGTAGCGGCGGTTTGATCAGCGGAACGCCAACAGAACGTGGCGGTTATGGCTTTACGGTTCGTTCCACCGATGCGACCTCGCCGACTGCGCAATTTGTCGACAAGGGCTATTCGGGCACCGTTGCGCCTGGTGCGCTGAGCCTTTCGCCTGTCAGTGCGACGGCAATTCAGGGCGTTGCGTTCAACCAGGCTTTGGCTGGTGCCGGTGGCGTATCGCCTTACACTTTCCTGCTCGAAACGGGCTCTTTGCCAAGTGGCATTACTCTGTCTGGTGCTGGCGTTTTGAGTGGTACGACTTTTGCCGCACCGGGTAACTATCCTGTCACCATTCGTGTAACGGATTCGAGCACGGGCGTCGGGTCCCACTTCGAGCTTGAGAGTTTCACCCTAACTGTCAGCCCGCCGCCATCGGTCTCGATCGCGGTTTCGCCAGCGTCGGTCAGTGAAGACGGTGCTACCAACCTGACCTACACGGTCACCCGCAGCCTCAATCTGTCCTCGCCCACTCTCGTCAGCCTGACCCAGGGCGGCACCGCCACCTCAGGCGTTGATTTCACGGGCGCTCCGGCAACTATCAACATCCCCGCTGGGGCAACGACCGCCACCTTTACCATCGACCCGTCCGTCGACGGAACGGTTGAGAACAATGAGACGGTTACTTTCACCGTTGTTGCCGGGACCGGATACACCGTCGGTGCACCATCGACTGCGACCGGCACCATCCTCAATGACGATGTGCCCGCAGTAACGGTCAGTGTCTCGCCAGCGGCTGTGGCCGAGGATGGTGCGCCGAACCTGATCTATACGTTCACGCTCAACCAGGCCAATCCGGGGAGCGCGACCTCGATCAATTACACGATCGGCGGCACGGCGGCCAACGGCACGGACTATGCGGCGATCGCCTCGCCGTTGGTGATCCCTGCCGGCAATACGACCGGAACAGTCACGGTCAACCCGACAGCCGACACGAATATCGAAGCCGATGAGACCGTGACGCTGACCCTGGCTGCCGGCTCGGGCTATACGGTTGGTGTTCCCAACGCCGCGACGGGCACGATCCTAAACGACGATCTGCCCAATCTGGTTATCAACGATGTGACCGTGAATGAAGGCAATGCGGGCATCACCAACGCCACCTTCACGGTCAGCCTGTCGGCTCCGGCCGGCCCGGGCGGGGTGACGTTCAACATTACCACAGCCAATGGCTCGGCCACGGCTGGCAGCGACTACGTTGCCCAGTCGCTGACTGCACAGACCATCCCCGCTGGCAGCAGCACTTATGTCTTCACGGTCCTGCTCAACGGGGATCTGTTGAATGAGCCGAGCGAGACCTTCTTCGTCAACGTGACCGGCGTGATCAACGCTGTGGTTGTCGATGGCCAGGGGGTCGGCACAATCGGCAATGACGATCCAGTCCCGAGCCTGTCGATCAACGACGTAACGGTGGTGGAAGGCAATGCGGGGACGGTCAACGCAGTGTTCACCGTGACACTGAACGCGGCGAGCGGGCAAACCGTGGCTGTGAACTTTGCCACGGCTGACGGCACGGCGACCCAGCCAGCCGATTATACCAGCACCGCCGGCACGCTTACGTTTACGTCGGGACAAACCACTCGGACAATCACCGTGCCGGTGATCGGGGAAACCGTTCCCGAGGCGAACGAAACCTTCTTCGTCAACATCAGCGGCGCGACCAACGCCACACTCTCTGACAACCAAGGTCTAGGCACGGTCACCAACGATGACGTGCCGGTAACGATGGGTCCGGCAACGCTGCCGAATGGTGCGGTTGCGACGGCATACAGTCAGACCGTTTCGGCAGCGGGTGGGACCGGGCCTTACACATATGCGGTTAGCGCAGGGGTTCTGCCTACTGGTTTGACGCTTTCGAGCGGAGGGTTGCTGTCAGGTACGCCGACGGCGGGAGGGACCTTCAGCTTTACCATCACGGGCACTGACTCGTCGTCGTTCCCAGGCCCGTTCTCCGGAAGTCAGGCTTATACCGTCAACATCGCGGCACCGACAATTGCTTTGCCCGCAACCTCGCTGGCGGGCGGGTTGATCGGTTCGGCCTATTCAGCGAGCATTACGCCGGCGACGGGTGGGACTTCGCCTTATACCTATGCAGTGACTGCTGGTGCATTGCCGGGCGGACTGACGCTGAATCCTTCGAGCGGCGCCATCACCGGTACACCATCGGCGCTGGGTACCTTCAACTTTACGATAGCCGTAACCGACAGCAGCACGGGGACCGGACCCTATACGGCGAGCCAGGCCTACTCGATCCAGGTGATCGACGTGGCTCCGGTTCCGGCCAGCTCCACTTTGACAGTTGCGTACAATGCGGCGGCCACCAATGTACCGCTGTTGATCACCGGTGGCACGGCAACCAGCGTGGCGATTGGGACTGCGCCTTTGCGCGGGACGGTTGTGGTGAGCGGGACGACGATTACGTATCAGCCGAACGCGGGCTATGCGGGTTCGGACAGCTTTACTTATACGGCGAGCAACAGCGGCGGCACTTCGGCTCCGGCGACGGTGACGGTGACGGTGCAGGATCCGGTTATCACGATCACGCCCACTGGCGGGTTTAACGCGACGGTGGCGGCGCCTTATACGCAGACCTTTACCTTCAACGGCGGTGCGCAGCCGTGGAGCGGTTATCAGGTGACGAACCTGCCGGCGGGTTTGGCGGTGACGGGGACGAGCGCCAACACGGTGACGGTGTCGGGGACGCCGACCCAGGCGGGGACGTTCAACCTCAACGTCTCGGCGACCGACAGCAGCACGGGTAACGGGCCCTTTGTCGTGGGTCAGGCCTTTGCGTTGAGCGTGGCGGCCCCGACCCTGTCGCTGAGCCCGGCAGCGGGGACGTTCAATGCGCCCTATGCGGCTGCTTTCAGCCGGAGCTTCACGGCTAGCGGCGGGGTTGGTCCCTATAGCTATGCGCTGAGCGGTACGCTGCCGGCGGGGCTGAGCTTTGCGGGCGGCACGCTTTCGGGCACGCCGACGGTGGCGGGCAGCTTCCCGATCACGGTGACCGCGACCGATACCGGCTCGACCGGCACGGGAGCGCCGTTTGCGGTGGCGCAGAACTACACGATCGATGTGGCCCCGCCGACGATTGCGATTGCGCCCGGGATCCTGCCGAGCCCGGTGCTGGGCAGCCCCTATAGCCAGACGGTAACCGCCAGTGGCGGGATCGGACCCTATACCTATGCGGTGACCGCAGGGAGCCTGCCGAGCGGGATCACGCTGAGCGGCACGACCCTGTCGGGGACCTCAAGTCAGGTCGGCACGTTCAACTTTACGATCACGGCGACCGATGGCGGCGGGTTTACCGGCGCCCGGGCCTACACGATCGTGATCGGCGCCCCCACGCTGAGCATGACCCCGGCGGCCGGGGCGCTGAACGGGGCCTATGGCCAGAGCTTCAGCCAGGCCTTCACGGCAGCGGGCGGGACCGGCAACTTCAGCTACGGCCTGAGCGCCGGTGCGCTGCCGGCGGGTCTGACCTTGAACAGCAGCGGAACGCTGTCGGGTACGCCGATGGTGGCGGGCCTGTTCAACTTCACGGTCCGGGCGACCGACCTGTCGGCCTCCGGGACGGGTGCGCCGTTCAGCGTGGCCCAGGCCTATGCGCTGACCATCGCGGCGCCGACCATCGCGCTCAGCCCGGCCAGCCTGGCGAACCCGGTGCTGGCGACGCCTTATAGCCAGGCGGTGACCGCCAGCGGCGGGGTCGGGCCTTATACCTATGCGCTGACCGCCGGCAGCCTGCCAGGCGGGCTTACGCTGGGCAGCAGCGGGACCCTGTCGGGCACGACCAGCCAGGTTGGCACGTTCAACTTTACGGTTACGGCCACCGATGCGGGCGGGTTTACCGGCGCCCAGGCCTATACGCTGACCGTTGCCGCTCCGGTGCTGACCATGACCCCGGGGGCGGGCACACTGACCGCACCCTATGCCGCGCCGTTTAGCCAGAGCTTTGCGGCTGCCGGGGGTACGGGCAGCTATGGCTACACCCTGACCGGGTCGCTGCCGGCCGGGCTCAGCTTCAGCAATGGCACGATCAGCGGCACGGCGACGGTGCCAGGCAACTACCCGATCACCATTACGGCCACTGATCAGCTCGCTACGGGCGTGGGCGCGCCGTTCAGCATTGCGCAGAACTACACGATCAGCGTTCCGGTCCCGGCCGTGACGATCACCCCGGCGAGCCTGCCCAACCCGGTGGCCGGGGCCACCTACAGCCAGACGATCACCGCCAGCGGCGGGGCGGGTACCACCAGCTTTGCGGTGACCGCCGGGTCCTTGCCGGGCGGGCTGTCGCTCAGCGCGGGCGGGACCCTGGCCGGCACGGCCAGCCAGGTTGGCGCGTTCAGCTTTACGGTGACGGCGACCGACGCGTTCGGCCAGACCGGCACCCGGAACTATACCCTGACCGTGGCCGCACCGACCCTGGCCATGACCCCGGCACCGGGCACGCTCAATGCGCCCTATGCCCAGAGCTTCAGCCAGAGCTTTGCAGCCAGCGGGGGCTCGGGCAGCTTCAGCTACGTGCTGAGCGGCACCCTGCCGGCCGGGATGAGCTTTGCGGGCAGCACGCTCAGCGGCACGCCGACCGTGCCGGGTTCCTACCCGATCACCGTGACGGCCACCGATACGGTGCTGACCGGTGTGGGCGCACCGTTCCTGATCACCCAGAACTACACGATCGACGTTCCGGCGCCGGTCATCACGGTCAGCCCGGCGAGCTTGCCGAACCCGGTGATCGGCACGGCCTATAGCCAGGCCCTCGCGGCGACCGGCGGGGCGGGCACCACCACCCTGGCGATAACGGCCGGCAGCCTGCCGAGCGGGTTGAGCCTGAGCGGTTCGTCCATTGCCGGGACAACCTATCAGGTTGGCACGTTCGCCTTCACCGTGACCGCGACCGACGGTAACGGCCAGACCGGCAGCCGGGCCTATACCATCACGGTTGCCGCTCCGGTGCTGACCATGACCCCGGCTGCGGGCACACTGACCGTGCCTTATGCCCAGGCCTACAGCCAGGCCTTTACCGCGAGCGGTGGCAGCGGGACCTTTGCTTATCGCCTGACCGGCGCGCTGCCGGCCGGCCTCAGCTTTGCCGGCGGCACGATCAGCGGCACGCCAACCGCACCGGGCTCCTACCCGATCACGGTGACCGCGACCGACCAGACCGTGACAGGCATCGGCGCACCGTTCTCGATTGCGCAGACCTACACGCTCAACGTGCTGGCACCGACCATTGCGATCACGCCGGCCAGCCTGCCGGGCGCAAGCGTGGGCACGCCGTTCAGCCAGGCACTGACGGCCAGCGGCGGGGCGGGGACCACCAGCCTGGCGATCACGGCGGGCAACCTGCCGGCCGGCCTGACCCTGAGCGGCGGGACCATTGCCGGCACGCCGACCCAGGCGGGCACGTTCAACCTGACCGTGACCGCCACTGACGCCAATGGCCAGACCGGTACGCGGGCCTATACGCTGAGCGTTGCCGCCCCGGCCCTGGCGCTCAGCCCGGCCTCGGGCGCGCTGGCGATCACCTATGCCCAGCCCTTTACCCGCAGCTTTGCGGCGAGCGGGGGGACCGGGCCCTATACTTATGCGCTGACCGGTACGCTGCCGGCCGGACTGGCGTTCAACGCGGCCACGGCCACGGTCGCGGGTACGCCGACGGTCTCGGGCAACTTCAGCTTTACCGTGACCGCGACCGACACCGGCTCGACCGGGGCGGGCGCACCGTTCACGGTGAGCGGGAACTACACCCTGGCGATTGCGGCTCCGACCATCACGGTCACCCCGGCCAGCCTGCCGGGCGGCACTGCGGGCCAGGCCTACTCGGTCAGCCTGGCGGGCGCCGGGGCAGTGGCACCCTACAGCTTCAGCCTGGCGAGCGGCACGCTGCCAGCCGGGGTGACGCTGTCGGCCAGCGGCCAACTGGCGGGTACGCCGACCGCTTCGGGCACCTTCCCGATCGGGGTCCTGGTGCGCGATGCCAATGGCCAGCAGGCCACGGTCAACCTCAGCCTGACAGTGGCCGTGCCGACCCTGACGGTCACTCCGGCGAGCCTGCCGGGAGCACTGTTCGGGATCGCCTACAACCAGCCGCTGACGGTCAGCGGGGGACAGGCGCCCTACAGCTTCGCGGTCAGCTCGGGCGCGCTGCCTGCGGGGGTCACGCTCAATGCCACCACCGGCCTCATCAGCGGCGCCCCGACCGCGGCCGGAGCCTTCCCGTTCGCGGTGACCGTGCGTGACAGCACGGGCGGGACGGCCGCGACGGTGACGGTCAACTACACCCTGCAGGTGCAGGAGCGGCCCAACCCCGCGAACGATCCGGAAGTGCGCGGGCTGGTTCAGGCTCAGGCCGAGGCGGCCAAGCGGTTCGCCACGACCCAGATCAACAACTTCCAGCAGCGGCTCGAACGCCTCCACCAGGGCGGCGGCGAGGGCGGCAGTGACGACAACCGCATCTCGGTGACCAACTCGGTGCGGATCACCACGCCCGATGTCTGCCGCGATGCGCTGGTCATGGCCAACTCGGCGCGCTGCGCGCAGCAGCGCAATGCGCTCTCGCAGCTCTCCGGGCTGGGTGGCTACAATGAAGCCACGGTCTCCGGTTCGGGAGTTGGCAGCGGGGTGGCGGGCATTGCCGGCACCGGCACTGCCATCGGCAGTGGCAGCACCGCTGGCGCAGCATCAGCCACCGGCGAGGCCCGCGCGGCCGCTGGCGGCACGGGCTCGGCCACCGGCAGCTGGGGCATCTGGACCGCTGGCCTGATCCGGTTCGGCGATCAGGAAGCCGGCGCGGGCCGTGCGTCCTATGAGTTCGAGTCCGAAGGCGTGACGATCGGGGCCGATTACCGGTTCAGCCCGAACTTCGCGGCGGGTCTGGGCATCGGGTTCGGGCGCGACACGGTCGATATCGGCAGCAACGGCTCGCGCAGCCGGGGCGAGGCGCAGACGGTCGCGGCCTATGCCAGCTTCCTGCCCGGCGGCAGCGTGTTCATCGATGGTCTGATCGGCTACCAGTGGCTGGACTTCGACCTCAGGCGCTATGTCACCTCGACCGGCCGCCTGATCGACTCCAAGCGCACGGGTTACCAGTGGTTCGGCTCGGTCAGCCTGGGGGCGGACCTGGCCACCGGCCAGCGGCAGATCACGCCCTATGCCCGGCTCGACCTGTCGCGCGCGCGGCTGAATGGCTATGCCGAAAGCACCGGCTCGGTGTTCGATCTGACGTTCCTTGACCAGAACGTGGACTCCACCACGCTGGGGCTGGGTACGCGGATCCGCTACACCCATGACCTGGGCTGGGGCCGGCTCTATCCGGAACTGCGCGGTGAGTACCAATGGCAGCTCGATCGCAACGGTGACATCCTCGTCACCTACGCCGACCGCCTCGCCGGACCCTACTCCGCCATCCGCCTCGCCGCGCTCGACCGCGACGAACTAACCCTCGGCGGAAAGCTCGACCTCGAACTCAACTCAGGATGGCTGTTCGGCCTCGAATACATCGGCAGGTTCGCATCACAAGCCGGCTCCGACAGCACCATCAAAATCGTCATCAGCCACCAGTTCTGAGCAAACCCGTAAGAGCTGAAGAAACTGAAACGGCGGGAGCATAAACTCCCGCCGTTCTTGCTCTGGCCAAGGCGATCAATCGTTTGTAGCCTGCCGGCCTAAGCGACAGTTCGGGGGGAGCACGATGGCAGAATTCTGGGCGAGTTTCGCCGGTCAGGTAGTCATGGCCCTCCTGCTATTGGCAGTGATCGGTGTGATGACCTGGCGTACCACGACCCGGACGGCGCATCCCGCGCACGATGGATCCGCCAAGGATGTCTACCTCGCAAGCGGCGGCCTGAAGTGGCTCTATGTTGCAGGCGCGATCACGCTGACCAACCTATCGACTGAGCAGTTGGTCGGCATGAATGGCAACCAGATGCTGCTGCTGGCGTGGTGGGAGTTGGCGGGCTTCATTGGCCTGCTGATCCTCGCCTTCGTTTTCGTTCCAGTCTATTATC
>Ga0315902_10012129_pt1 | contig 11259 bp, 12 predicted proteins | sample LakEriMetagenome_9_FD_203523 | JGI IMG/M metagenome (GOLD analysis project Ga0315902, IMG submission 203523) | Freshwater fungal communities from buoy surface, Lake Erie, Ohio, United States - Buoy 12 MA117 | ecosystem: Environmental > Aquatic > Freshwater > Lake > Lake biofilm | place: USA...
GGAACAGCCGTTCCTAAAACGTGCAGAAAAACGAAGTGGAAGGGTTGCGCTGCCGGTATCGCCGTCATGGCAAGGCCGGTATCCTCTCCGCATGATCACCCTTCCACGGTTCACCTTCGGCGTCGGCGACCGGTTCGCCCACCAGGCCGAGGCGCAGCTCGCCGCCTTCGAGCGGCTCGCCGCGGACGGCGTCGTCGTCTCACCGGTGTGGAACAAGTCGAACCGCGAACACACCTTCATCGGCAGCGAGCCGGCGAGTGTGCGGACGGCCGCAAGCGCAGCGGTCGCCGCGCGGAAGTGGCCGCATCCCTGGTTCGTCGATGCCGACCACATCCGGCTCGAGACGGTCGACCGGTTCCTCGACTCGAGCGACTTCTTCACGATCGACGTCGCCGACTCGATCGGCACGCCGGCGGCCGCCTCCGACGTGGCGGCGTTCCTCACCGGGCATCCGGAGTTGACCACTCCCGTCACGATTCCCGGAATCGCGGCGGCGATCCCGCTCTCAGCCGACGTGTCCGGACGGATCGCCGGCAGCTACCTGCTCGCCTGCCGCGAAGCGGGGGAGATCTTCCGGCACATCCGCGCGAAGCGGGGCGATGGCGTGGCGATCGAGGTCAGCATGGATGAGACCCACGCGGCCCAGACGCCGCCGGAGCTGCTCGTGATTCTCGCGCTCCTCGCCGATCAGGGGGTGCCCCTCCAGACGATCGCCCCCAAGTTCACCGGCCGGTTCAACAAGGGCGTCGACTACGTGGGCGACCTGGCCGGCTTCGAGAAGGAGTTTGCCGACGACGTGGCGGTGCTGGCCTTCGCCGCCGACCACTACGGGTTGCCGAAGAACCTCAAGCTCTCGGTGCACAGCGGCAGTGACAAGTTTTCGCTCTATCCGATCATCCGGCGGATCGTCGAGCGGACCGGGGCCGGCCTGCACCTCAAGACGGCGGGCACCACCTGGCTCGAAGAGATGATCGGCCTCTCGGAGGCGGGGGGCGACGGCCTTGCGATTGCCAACGAGATCTACGCCTGCGCGTTCGACCACGTGGACGAGTTCTGCGCCCCGTACGCGACGGTGATCGATATCGACACGGCGAAGCTCCCGGCACCGGCCACAGTGGCGTCGTGGACCGGCCCGCAGTTGGCGGCCGCCCTGCGGCACGTGCCGACAAACCCAGCCTTCAACCCGCACATGCGGCAGCTCGTCCACGTGTCGTTCAAGGTGGCGGCGAAGCAGGGCCGGCGGTACACGGACCTGCTCACGGCCAATCGCGACGTGGTGGCGAAGCAGGTGACGGAAAACATCTACGATCGGCACCTCAGGCCACTGTTCGTGTCGGCGAGGTCGGCGTCGTGAACTCGGCGATCACGATCTGCCTGGTGCCTGAAGCGAGCCGCGGCCCGTTCGTGCTGCACGACGGCCTCGAGGCGGGCTGCCGGGTCGCCGCCGACCACGGCTTCGACGGCGTCGAGGTTTTTCCAGCGGGAGCCGGCGACCTGGTGGCGGCGGCGGTGAAGCCGGTGCTGGCAGGCCACGGACTGAGGCTCGCCGCGGTCGGCACCGGGGCCGGGTTCGTGAGGCACGGGCTGCACCTGGTGCACGCGGACGCGGCCCTGCGGGAGCGGGCCCGTGAGTTCATCGCCGGCATCATCGACGCGGCGGGGGAACTCGGGGCACCGGCGATCGTCGGCTCGATGCAGGGGCGGTCGACGCCGGAGGTGCCTCGGGAGACGGCGCTCACCATCCTCGCCGACGCCCTCGGGGACCTTGGCCGCCGGGCGGCCGCCCACGGGCAGCCGGTTCTGTATGAGCCACTCAACCGCTACGAGACCGACCTGTTCAGCCGCCAGAGCGAGGCCGCCGCCTTCCTCGACGGGCAGCGCGTGAACGACGTCAAACTCCTCTGCGACCTGTTCCACATGAACATCGAGGAGGATGACGTCGCCGGGGCCCTCGTCGCCGCGGGGCCCTCGGTCGGGCACGTGCACTGGGCCGACTCCAACCGCCGGGCGATGGGCTTCGGGCACACGGACCCCGGACCCATCGTGGCCGCCCTGCGGGCAATTCGGTATCAAGGCTGGCTGTCGGCCGAGGTGTTTCCGTGGCCCACGGCCTCCGAGTCAGCGGCCCGCACGATCGCGAGCCTGCGACGGTACCTCGCGGCCTGATCCTTGGAGTCGATCCAGCGATGCTCAACGGCCCTCTGCTCCACCCCGACATCCTCCGCGTGCTCGCCCGGTCGGGCCACCACTCGAAGGTGCTGATCGCCGACGGCAACTATCCAGCCCTCAACAAGCGGGGCCCGCGGGCGGAGCTCGTGTCGCTCCAGCTCATGCCCGGCGTGCCGACCGTGGCACAGGTCTTCGAGGCCGTGCTCGGCGCCGTGCGGGTCGACGAGGTGTTCACGATGGGCGTGGACCGGGCCGACTCCTATGCGGCCGCGACGCCCGGTGATCCGCCGGTGTGGGCCGAGTACCGGCGGATCCTCGCCGCGGTCACGTCGGCCTGCGAACTCGTGCCGATCGTGAAGTGGGACTTCTACGCGGCGGTGGCCTCCGACGACCATGTCCTCACGATCCAGACGGCCGACACGCAGCCGTGGGCGAATCTTCTCCTGTCCGTGGGCTGTCGGACGTTCTGAACGTGCCGCATGCGGCCCGCAGGACGTCAGCGGCCGACCGCGTCGCGGAACTTCATGCCCTGCTGGTCCTTGGCCGAGACGAGCGGATCGCCTTCCACGGGCCACTCAATCGCGAGGTCGGGGTCGTTCCAGACGATGCACCGCTCGCCCGGGGGCGAGTAGTAGTCGGTCGTCTTGTAGAGCACGTCGGCCGACTCCGAGAGCACGAGAAACCCATGTGCCAGGCCGGCCGGCACCCAGAGCTGCCGGCGGTTCTCGGCCGTGAGTTCGACGGCCACCCACCGCCCGAAGGCCGGCGACTCCGGCCGGATGTCCACGGCCACGTCCCAGATCGCGCCCTGCACGACGCGGACGAGCTTTCCCTGGGGCTTGTCGACCTGGTAATGGAGGCCGCGGAGCACGCCCGCCCGGCTGCGGCTCTGGTTGTCCTGCACGAAGGACACGGGCGAACCGATCGCCTTTTCGAAGGCGGCGTGGTTGAAGCTCTCGAAGAAGAAGCCGCGGGAGTCCTCGAAGATCCTCGGCTCGATCACGAGCACCCCGGGGACCGGTGTGGGCGAGACACTCATCGGCCCTCCTCCCTGAGGTCGAGCAGGTAGCGGCCGTAGCCGCTCTTCGCCAGCGGGGCGGCGAGCCGCTCGAGCTGGGCGTCGTCGATCCAGCCGTTCCGCCAGACGATCTCCTCGGGGCAGCTGATCTTGAGCCCCTGCCGCTTCTCCAGCGACTGGATGAACTGCCCGGCCTCGAGCAGGCTGTCGTGCGTGCCGGTGTCGAGCCACGCATCGCCGCGGCCCATCACCTGCACGTCGAGCTGGTTCCGCTCCAGGTACACCCGGTTGACGTCGGTGATCTCGAGCTCACCGCGCGCGCTCGGCTTCATGGTGCGGGCGATCTCCACCACCTGCGGGTCGTAGAAGTAGAGCCCCGTGACGGCGAACCGGCTCTTCGGATCCTTGGGCTTCTCCTCGATCGACCTTGCGCGGCCGCCGGCGTCGAACTCGACCACGCCGTATCGCTCCGGGTCGGCAACGGGATAGGCGAACACGGTGGCGCCGGAGGTCTGCCGTCCGGCGGCCCGGAGCCGATCCACGAGGCCGTGGCCGTAGAAGATGTTGTCGCCGAGCACGAGCACCGATGGGCCGTCACCCACGAAGTCGGCGCCGATGATGAAGGCCTGGGCGAGCCCCTCGGGCTTCGGCTGCACCGCGTAGCGGATGTCGACACCCCAGGCGGCGCCGTCACCGAGCAGTTCCGCGAACCGGGGCGTGTCCTGGGGCGTGGAGATCACGAGGATCTCGCGGAGGCCCGCGAGCAAAAGCACGCTCAGCGGGTAGTAGATCATCGGCTTGTCGTACACCGGCATCAGTTGCTTCGAGACGGCGAGCGTGACCGGATGGAGGCGGGAGCCGGCGCCTCCGGCGAGGATGATGCCTTTGCGTGACTGCATGCGAAGCCTTCCGTGGATCAGGATGTGGTCTCGGCCACCAGGGCCGCGACGGTGGGTGGCACATCATCCTGCCACTCGGGGAGCCGGATGTTGAGGGCAGTTTCGAGCTTGGCGGTGTCGAGCCGCGAGTTGGCCGGCCTGCGGGCGGGGAGGGGATAGTCGGCGGTGGCGATGCCGACGACGTTTTCCGGCGGGCAGCGGAGCACGGCGCCGCGATCGCGGGCCGCGGCAAGGATCGTGCGGGCGAACCGGCACCAGGTGGTTTCGCCGTGCGGGGCGAGGTGATAGATCCCCGGCTGTGGTGCCGACCCGGTGGCCAGCCGGCCGATGCTGTCGGCTGTGATCGCGGCGATGAGCCGCGCCGACGTCGGCACGCCGAACTGGTCGTCGACGACGCGAAGTTCGTCCCGTTCCCGGCCAAGCCGGAGCATGGTGCGGATGAAGTTGTGGCCGTGGGGTGCGTAGACCCAGGTAGTGCGGAAGATCCAGTGGCGGCAGCCCGAGGCCACGACCGCCTCCTCGCCCTCGAGCTTCGTCCGCCCGTAGACGGAGAGCGGGCAGGGATCGTCCGTCTCGACGTAGCGGCCCGCTTTCGTGCCGTCGAAGACGTAGTCGGTGGAGTAGTGGACGAGGGTCGCGCCACGCTCGGCGGCCACCCGCGCGAGGGCACCGACCGCGGTGGCGTTGACGAGCCGCGCCCTGTCGGGCTCGCTCTCGGCCTTGTCGACCGCCGTGTAGGCGGCCGCGTTCACGATCACGTCGGGCCGCTCCCGCTTCACGATCGCGACGACGTCGTCGGGCCGCTCGAGATCGGCTGCCGCGCGGTCGAGGGCCACGAGGTCGCCCAGGGACGCCAGCGGCGCCTGAAGTGCATGGCCGACCTGGCCTCCCTTGCCGACAAGCAGGATCTTCATCGCCGCCCCGTCAGCCGTAGTGCTTCGCGATCCAGTCGCGGTAGCCGCCGCTCGTCACGTCGGCGACCCAGTCCTGGTGGTCGAGGTACCAGCGGACCGTCCGGCGGAGGCCCGTCTCGAAGGTCTCCGCCGGCTTCCAGCCGAGCTCCGTCGAGATCTTCCGGGCGTCGATCGCATAGCGGCGGTCGTGGCCGGGCCGGTCCTTCACGTAGGTGATCTGCGACGCGTACGACGCCCCGTCGGCCCGCGGCCGTTCCTTGTCGAGGATGCCGCAGAGGGTCTTCACCACCTCGATGTTCGGCTTCTCGCTCGAGCCGCCCACGCAGTAGACCTCGCCGAGCCGCCCCGCTTCGAGCACCCGGCGGATCGCCGAGCAGTGGTCGCCGACGTAGAGCCAGTCGCGGACCTGCATGCCGTCGCCGTAGATCGGCAGCGGCTTGCCGGCGAGCGCGTTGGCGATGATCAGGGGGATGAGCTTCTCGGGAAACTGCCAGGGGCCGTAGTTGTTGGAGCAGTTGGTCGTCAGGACCGGCAGACCGTAGGTGTGGTGGTGGCCGCGGACGAGGTGGTCGGAGGCCGCCTTGCTCGCCGCGTAGGGGCTGTTGGGGAGGTACTGGTTGGTCTCGCAGAATGGCGGATCGGACGCGGCGAGCGTGCCGAACACCTCGTCGGTCGAGACGTGGAGAAAGCGAAACGCCTCCTTGTCGGCCGGCGGCAGCGTGGCCCAGAAGGACCGCACCGCTTCCAGCAGCCGGAACGTGCCGACGATGTTCGTGTCGACGAAGTCGGCCGGTCCGTGGATCGAGCGGTCGACGTGGCTCTCGGCGGCGAAGTGCACCACGGCTCGGACCCCGCGGTCGGCGAGCAGACCCTCGACGAGCGGCCGGTCGGCGATGTCGCCGCGGACAAAGGTGTGCCGCGGATCATCCTTGATGGCGTCGAGGTTGCGGACGTTGCCGGCGTAGGTGAGCTTGTCGAGGTTGACGACGGGCTCGGCGGTGGCGGCGAGCCAGTCGAGCACGAAGTTGGAGCCGATGAAGCCGGCGCCGCCGGTGACGAGGATCATTGGGTGTGGGGGCTTGGAGGCGGGGTGGAGGCTCGGTCACGCGGCGGCCGTTCCGCCGGTGTCGGGCCGCTTTGGCCCGTTGGTGAGGCTATTATGTAGCGGAGACCATCCCGTCCCGGAAACCCGGGCCCGTCCGTTCCTCCACGGTGCCGCATGCTCACGCCCGACCAGGTCGTCGAGACCTATTTTTTGGAGGCTCGCCACCAGCTCCTGGAAGTCGCCGCTCTGCTCGACCGGCTCGACGCGGCGACGGCTCGCACCGGCCATGGCCCCGGGGCGGCGGCGGCCGCGAAGCTCGCCGCCATGAAGGAGGCGATCGCCGCGCTCGTCGACGGTCGGCCGACGGGGGAGCGGACCGTGGTCCTCCTCGAACTCTTCGCCACGGTCTGACGCCGCACGGGCGGCCGGAGCACTTCCATGCAGATCATCCAGCCTCACTACCACGCGATCGCCCGCACCGCCCAGGACTACGAGCGGATGGCGATGAGCGGTGTCGTGGCCGTGGCCGAGCCCGCCTTCTGGGCCGGCTTCGACCGCCTCTATCCCGAGACCTTCATCGACTACTTCCGGCAGATCTCCGAGTTCGAGCCGACCCGCGCGGCCCAGTACGGCATCCGGCACTTCTGCTGGGTGGCCGTGAATCCCAAGGAGGCCGAGAACCCCACGCTCACCCGCGAGGTGCTCAGGCATTTTCCGGAGTTCTTCGCCAAGCCGACCGTGCTCGGCGTGGGCGAGACGGGCCTGCACAAGTCGACGCGGAACGAGTGCGAGTCGCTCGAGGCCCACGTCGATCTCGCCATGAAGCACGGGCAGCTCGTGCTCATCCACACGCCCCACCTCGCCGACAAGGCCCATGGCACGAAGAAGGTGCTCGAGGTGCTCGCCGGCATGAAGGTCGATCCCGAGCGGATCTGGATCGACCACGTCGAGGAACAGACCATCAAGCCCTGCCTCGACGCGGGCTACTGGGTGGGCTTCACGCTCTATCCGATCACCAAGTGCTCACCGAAGCGTGCCGTGGACATGCTGGAGAAGTACGGAACCGAAAGGATCCTCGTGAACTCATCGGCCGACTGGGGCCCGAGCGACCCCTTTACGCTGCAGGAGTGCATCGTCGAGTTCCGCCGCCGCGGCCACACGCTCCAGGAGGCGGTCGAGGTGTTCCACAACAACCCGTGCCGGTTCCTGGGTCAGAATCCGAAGTTCGACATCCGGCCGATCCGCATCGAGACGCTTGCCGAGGTCCGGGCGTGACCCATCTCTCGCTCATCCGGCAGCTTTCCTTCTGTGCGGGGCACAGGCTCTACGGGCACGAGGGCCGCTGCGCCTTTCTCCATGGGCACAACTACCGAGTCGACATCGAGGTGGAGGCGGAGGAGGGCGGCGCGGCGGTCGACGAGGTGGGCCGCGTGGTGGATTTCTCGCTCATCAAGAAGCGGATGCTCGGCTGGCTCGACGAGCACTGGGATCACGCCTTCATCCTCTTCGAGCGGGACGAGACGACGCTCGCCGCGGTCCGTGTCGCCGAGCCGACCAAATACTTCGTGCTGCCGTGGAACCCGACGGCTGAGAACATGGCCCGCTACCTGCTCGAGGTCGTGGCGCCGCACGTGCTCGCGGGTCTCGGCGTGATCGCCCGCCGCGTCACGCTCTGGGAGACCGAGGAGTCGTGCGCGGTCGCCACGCTCGTGGGGCGGCCTGTCGCCGCTTCCGTCCCGATCGGCTCGGTCGTGATCGTGGACAGGAGGAACCCGTGACGCTGCAGCCCTTTTCCGGCCGGTATCCCGATTCGAGGCTGCGGCGGCTGCGGCGGCACGAGTGGCTCCGTCGCGCCGTCGCGGAGACGACGCTTGCGCCCGCCGACCTGGTCTGGCCGCTCTTCGTGCACGACCACGAGGCGGTGCTGCCCGTGGCGAGCATGCCGGGCGTGGAGCGGCTGCCGATCGAGGGCATCCTGCGGGCCGCGGGGGAGGCGCTGCGGCTCGGCATCCCGGCGATCGCGCTCTTCCCGGTCGTCGAGGCCGCGCGGAAGACCGACGACGCGGCCCACGCCTTCGATCCCGAGAACCTGGCCTGCCGGACCGTGCGGGCCGTGCGGAAAGAGTACGGCGACGCGCTGGGCATCATCTGCGACGTGGCTCTCGACCCCTACACGAGCCACGGCCACGACGGCCTGCTCGTCGACGGGCAGATCGTCAACGACGAGACCGTTGAGGCACTCTGTCGGCAGGCCGTCGTGCTCGCCGAGGCCGGCTGCCACGTGGTGGCGCCGTCCGACATGATGGACGGCCGCGTGGGGTCTCTGCGGCTCGCCCTCGACGAGCACGACCACGACCAGGTGGCCATCCTGTCGTATGCCGCGAAGTATGCCTCCGCCTTCTATGGTCCGTTTCGTGACGCCGTGGGCAGCGCTTCCGCGCTCGGAACGGCCGCCGGCCGTGGGGTGGGCGACAAGAAGACCTACCAGATGGACGTCGCCAACACCGACGAGGCGCTGCGGGAAGTGGCGCTCGACATCGCCGAGGGGGCCGACATGGTGATGGTGAAGCCGGCCGGCACGTCGCTCGACGTGATCCATCGTGTGAAGGCGACGTTCGGTGTGCCCACCTTCGCCTATCAGGTGAGCGGCGAGTACGCGATGATCCAGGCGGCGGCCGAAAACGGCTGGCTCGACGGCGCGAAGGCGGCCCTCGAGAGCGTGCTGGTGATCAAGCGGGCGGGTGCCGACGGCATCCTCACCTACTTCGCCCCCGCGATCGCCCGGGCGATTTCACGCTGATCGGGACGGAGATCCGGGGCCTGCCGCCGTCGCCGAATTTGTCCGAGCACGAGCAGTCCGCCTACGCCGCCCAAGCCTAGAGCCCACGGCTCGGGCACCGGAACGACGGTGCCGGCAACCGAGATCGACATCGATTTCGACGTGGCCCCCGACAGGTTCTCGTCGGACAGGCTGAGGAGGTAGGAGCCCGAGAAGCTTCCGGGCGTCGATGTGCTCATGCTGACGGTCGCGGACCGCGACGAACCGGAGGTGAGATTGAGGAACGGCAGCAGCGACGTCGTGAACACACCGCCCGGGTCGGTCTCGGCGATGCCGTCGAGGTCGAGGGCTGCCGTCCAGAGGGAACCGAGGCTGCCGGCGAGGTTGAAGATGTCGAAGGTGATGATGCTCGCGGGATCTCCCTGCGTCAGCGTGCCGAAGTTGACCGCCAGTGAGGAACTCGTGCTCCCCGACAGGAACGATGCGGTGGCTGGATGCAGCACCGCGAGCGACACGTCGATCCGGTCGTCGGCGTCGTTGGATCCGCGGCCGGCGCCTCCGTCGGTCGTGATGTCGAGGTTGTCGATCAGCACGGAGCCGGTCTTGAGGCCGGCGGTGGTGGTCGAGGTGTCGAGCCCGACCGAGAGGGATGTCGAGTCGGAGCCGCTCGCGGTGATCGGGAAGGCGTTGAACTTCCCCGTCACGCTGCTCGTCGCGCTGCCGGAGGCGGAGACCCGGTAGTACGTGCCGTCGTTGCCGCTCCTCCGCAGGAGCACACTCCGCGATGAGGGCACGCTGCCGTTGATGATCACGCGTCCGAGATCGACGTCGACCGACGACGAGCCGGAAACGGCCGGGGAGGCCCCGACGTAGATCTGGCTGTCGTTGGCCTGATCGACGAACACGCTCCAGACGTACTCCGGATTGTCGATGTAGGGATTCCGGTTCTGCTGATAGTCGGTGTAGATGATCTGATTGCGGCGGAGCTCGAACTCGTCGGGAACCGCGTGGTAGTGCCATTCGATCATGCGGGTGAGGCTGCCGAGCCCCTGGGCCTCGGTGGGATCGCCGGGCAACAGCTCGAGGTCGGCCGTCAGGGCGTCGGCACCGTCGTAGCGGGTGGCCATGTAGAACTCGTGGCGGGCGACCATGCCGGCGTCGGCGTCGCCCGGATACCAGACGCCGGCGCCGCCGTCGGTGACCGCGCCGTAGGGCTGCGCACCGAAGGCGCCGCCAAAGTTCTTGTTGCCGCGGGAGGAGTTGATCGACGGGTTCGACGCCCGCAGGTGGTGCAGGTCGCTGTAGTCGGGGCCGGTCCCGCCGAGGCCGCGTGAATCAGCCCAGGTGTGCTCGCGGTTCCACGAGGTGCCATTGTCCCAGCCGGGGACCGGCCCGGCCGGGCTCAGCGCCGACACGTCGAGCGACACCCGGTTGTAGACGAGCAGCACCCTCCCCGCGCCGGCGGGGTCGGCGTCGGTGACCTGCAGGGCGGAGCGGGCCTGCTCGTAGGTGAATACGACGTGGTCATCGATGATCGAGTTGAGCTGGGCCTTGAGCGCCGAGCCGGTGCCGGTGGCTGCGGCGTAGTATCCCGCCGGAGGGTCGTAGGAACTGATTGGCGTGCTCGGACTCGATGAGTTGACGGTCACCGTGAAGCTCAGCGGGCCCTGGAATCCTCCCGTTCCCCCCGATGACTCCGCGTTGTAGGCATACCACCGCAGGTCGATCGACGAGAGCCCCTGGTAGGCGCTCGAGCTTCCCGACATCGCGAGCACCACGTTCGTGCCCGTGGTCGCCGTCGAGTCGGTGGTGAAGTTCAGCGCGTCGCCCGAGACCGCGAACAGGCCGCTGCCGCCCAGCGAGGCGTAGGTTCCGACGGGGGCGGCGAAATTGTCGACGTTCGACCGCCACTGCGAGCTTCTTGGTCCCGTGGAACTCCGCCCGACGCCGAACGTGAGCGAGTCGATGTCGAAGGTGTAGCCACCGGAGGCGTTCAGCGTGAATCCGAAGTAGTCGCCGAGGTCCGGCGATCCGGTGAGCAGGGCGCTGGTGCCGCTCGGATCGACGGGCCAGCCGGACGCCCGGTAGTTGCCGCTGCTGGACGAGGAGGTGCCGCCGACCTTGAGCAGATTCCCAACCGTGAGGTTGGCGATCGCGGCACCGTTGTAGGCGAACGACGAGACGTTGCCGGAGGTGCCGAAGGTGAACACCCCCGCGCTGGTCACCGACGCGGCGCGGGTGAGGTTTGCCCCCGCGAGGATGTAGGCCACGGCTGCGACGATCCGCCAGGCCGTGCGACATAACAGGTCATGATTCCGCCGCCGGCACGACATTCGGGGTGATCCGTTTCGCTGAGGGTTTCGGCACACAGTGACTGCCGGCTTCCGAAGCAAACCTCGTGCCGTGGAGGGCCGGGGTGGGGCCCCGGGAGGCCA
>Ga0315902_10012130_pt1 | contig 11257 bp, 4 predicted proteins | sample LakEriMetagenome_9_FD_203523 | JGI IMG/M metagenome (GOLD analysis project Ga0315902, IMG submission 203523) | Freshwater fungal communities from buoy surface, Lake Erie, Ohio, United States - Buoy 12 MA117 | ecosystem: Environmental > Aquatic > Freshwater > Lake > Lake biofilm | place: USA...
CTAAAAAACCTCTTGCCTTATAATATTGATAAAAATTTATTCCAGCCATAATTTACTTAAAATCATTACACTATCATGTTTTTTATACTATTTAATCCTTTCAAGATGCACTTCCTGGAGTGCTTACGAAGAAGCAGTTGACACTTTTGTGTTAAAATATGGCACAGATGCAGAGGCAACGTTATATTATAATGATGGTTTTGCCACTGCTGAACGATTAATAGATGAGCTAGTCAAAAATAATAAATTATTTAATACCCTTAATAAAGAAGAACATATATCAGAAAACCTAAGCGGGACGCCAATAAATGAGAATAGTTATACTTACCATGATGAATTATAGTAGCGATTAATTGGTCTTTCTTTCAATAACCTAATCTAGAATAGAGGCCAAGCTGTAATGCAATTGGGGCCCATAAATTACGCAAGAAAATAACTTCACATGCGGACCCTTTCTGGTACGGAGAACGGATATGCTATGATAATCGCGACGAATTGATGTTGGCGTGTAGTATAAGCGTTTTCTCTTACCTAGTGAATAGATTTGTTGATAAATAATTTTGTAACGCGCGTTTGAATAAAACAATGTATAATTGCGAAAAGTATTTGCAATTAATTATTATTGGTTTACTATTATGAAAATATTGCGATAAAGCAATAAAGTATAGGTTTTATATTAATTGGATGAATGTGCGAACGTAAATAATGTCTGTGGGTATAGATTAAGCAAAGAAGAGCTTCAAGTAGTAGGGGAAGAATGATGTAGAGCCTAGTATTAATGTTCTAATAATTAAAATTAGACGAGGTTCTTATGAGATCAGTATCATCAACAACTGAAGACATAAAAGGTAGGTTATCTATAATAGATGACGAATTACTTATTCCTGGGGCTAGCACGGATGCCCTGGAAGCAGCATCAATAGCAATAAAAGAAGCTCTACGAGAATGTTATTCTGTATCAAATGAAGGCAAGTATCGAGGGCAGGAATATGAACTATTTATGAGATTAGTTGACTTATATAGAAGGCAAGCAAATACAACTGATAAATTAGATTACTACCCTAAAGCGATTGGGATTTGCCATTATATCTTGAAGCTATTAGCTGAAGAAAATGATATTTCTGATAAGGAAGGAAAGCGAAAAATTGTATTTGAATTAATCCATAGCATTGAAGCAGATTTTTTCCAGAAACTAGGAAAAGTATTGCCTAGAGATTTAGGTGTTATTCGCATAGAAAGATGTAAAAAAGGTTTAGCAGAATATCGCGAAGGAATAACGAAATACCTGGATGAGTTGACAGACTTAGGTTTGCCAAAAGGCTCAGAAGAGGTTGATGAAGCAGGGCTTAGGAAGAGAGCAAAGCGAGTTGAAGAAATATATCTCGATATCAGAAAATTTTTCATTGGCGAGCAAGGCGAGGGTGGTTTGTTTAATGAATTATTCCTTGAGTGCATTAATGATTTAGGAGGTTTGCCTAAGGTAGATGATCACGATATAGGGTATGCGGTATATGGTCTTGGTTCTATGTCACTCGGCACAATGACGCCATGGTCTGATATTGAATTTGGCATTTTGATTGAAGAGGGGTTAGGAAAGGATAAAAAGGAAGAAGTAAAACAGTTTTTCCGTGAAGTGACAACTTTGCTTTATATGCGAGTTACCAATTTTGGTGAGACGTTAATCAAGGCACTCGGTATTAAAGAACTAAATGATTTAAAAAGTGGTAAAGCTGAAGAGAGTTGGTTTTATGATGAATTGACAAAATCGGGGTTTTCATTTGATGGAGTTGTTAGGGAAGCTTGTAAAACGCCATTGGGAAGAAAAGCCTATTTGAATGAAAAAGGTGAGTCAGTACCTGATTTTGAATTAATAACAACGCCAAGTGAGTTGACGGCTTTTCAGGATGAAACATGGTATAAATCTGATCCGCATTTGGCGCAGGCTTTAGGTAACAGTTTGTTTATAAAGGGTTGTGATACAGTTTATGAAAATTATATTTCGAAGCTAAGGCAATATGAAAATATTATCCTAAAAAGAAAAGCGGATCTCTTATCAGGAGATACTAATAAATATGACCCAATAAAACAGTTTTTTCCAGAAAAAGAGGGAACAAAACAAGATATTAAAAAAGAAATATATCGGTTTGTTGATAGGGTAGTAGCAGCACATCTAGGCTATAATTCCTATTCTAATAGCTGGGATTTCTTAAAAGATAGGCCAAATTTAAAAATAGCTTTTTCTATAGCTGTAGAGTTGCGACTTAGAACATATAGCTTTTATAACAAACAATATGATGATATATGGATATTTGAACCTAACTTCAAAGTACCTGATATTGAAATAGAAAACACGGTAAGTGCATTCTATTTTAGAGATTTTAGGTTGATAAGAAAATTTTACCAAATAATATTGTCTTCCGCAAAAGATAATATTTTATCAACTACTAAAGCTAATATTAGTTTGCAGCAGACTGAAGCTTTTAAAGAATACTTAATACATTCGAGATTTATGAGGTATGAGAAAGTTAAAAAATATTTAGAAGAAGAATTAAAAAATAAACTAGATGCTTATTCAAAGTTACGATTAGATGATTTGGTTCATGATATAGAACAGATAGTTGATGATTTGGGACTTATATATGTAGAGTTGACTAAAAATAGTATCATATTAGAAAAATTTAGTGAAGCTATCAATTATAATAATAAAGTGTTAAACATAGCAAAACGCTTGAATTCGACTAAATTAAAAATAAACCATTTTATACAAAAAGCTATAATTTTCAAGGAAAAATCAAATTATAAAGAAGCAAAGGAAATCTTAAATGAGGCAGAGAAATTATTAAGTGAAGGAGATAAAAACAATTATTGGTATACCATAAAGCATAATCAAGCTGTAACTCTTAAAATTATGGGTGATTACCCCAAAGCATTAGAAATATATAATGAGTTAGAAAATGCATGTGGTGAAGGTAAAGAATTTGGTACTTATATAGCTATTCTCTCGAGCAAGGCTGCATGTTATACAGATAGAGGAGATTACAACGAGGCTTTAGAATGTTGTGAAAAAGCTATGATTATTTGCAGAAAGCAGTTTGGAGAAGAGCACCATGAATATGCGAATCTTTTGTTACATAAAGGAAATATTTTTTCGCGGCAAAAAGAGATAGAAAAAGCCCTCGGAAACTATAATAAAGCATATTCAGTAGCAGCAAGAATATTTGGGAAAGATAGTTTGCATTGTATCCCATACAAACAAAATATTGCTAATGCATTAATGGGTTTAGGTACGTTTGAAGAGTCAAAAAAACTTTATGAAGAGATTATTGTTTTTTATAATGAATTTGAAAGTAGCATACAATTTAAACGAAACGTTTCTATTATTCATAATTTAGCTAATTGCTTAGTAAATATGTCGAAGACATGCATTGATCCAGTAAAGAAGGAAGAGTATCTAGGCCAAGCAGAGAAAAAGTATAATGAAGTATTAGATATTAGAAAAAAAATATTAGGAGAACAACATGTGGATTATGCAACGACCTTGAACAATATTGGTAATCTATATGTGGAAAAAGGAAACTTTGAGCTAGCATATCATTACCATAATAACAGTGCTTATATATTGATGAAAAATTATATCCAAGAGCAAATAACAGCTAATCAAATAGAGTTTTTAACTGCATTAGATAACTTTGCACGCATTATTTCTTATACTGGTGTTTTTGAGTATTTGATTGAATGCAAGGATAGCAGTGATCATGTAAAAAATAGTATTGAAGTTTTGAAGTATATTGTTTCCATTCAAAATAAAGAGCTCATTTTTAGCCAAATGGAGAAAGCAACTATAATTGGAGCATTACAAGAATTAATTCAGGAACAAAATGAAATAGTGGTTAAGCCATATGCATTAGCTTATTACTTATTAACCAAATTATATAAACTACATGGCCAAGAAGTTGAAGCAAAGCAAGTGTTAGAAGAATTTGCAAAAGCGGCAAGCGTTGACGCAGACAAAGTAACTCAACATTTATTAGCTGCGGCGCAAAAAGAATTGCCAAGTGTAGCAATGGCAGTGACGTCATGGGTTAGTAGAACTTCGGAGGATGGGTTAGTGGTAAAAGGGGGGAGAGCGATATGAATCATTAACACAGGAATGCTTATGAAGTTGCGCAGTAGTAGCTATAAACGAGATAGAGAAAACACTGTCGATGAAAATCCAAATAAAAGGTTAAAGATTACAAATGGATTTGATCGCCTTATTGAGCTACCGGAGCATGAAAAAGAATCTACGAGGGATTTTTACAATGAGCTCTTTTTGACATTTCGGGAAAAAGAAGTTAGGCAAAAAGTAAAATTTATCGTAGTAACTCATACAGTTCCAACTGTTCCATTTTTGCTAGAAGGTCTAGAAAAAATCGGAGAGGTGGTAGCGATTATTCGTAAAAGTTCTGACCCTGACTCTAGTATAAAAAGGCTTTTTGATGAAAAATATGGTTCAAAAGTAAAAGAATTTATTAATAAAGAGTACCTTAAAAACCAAGAGAAAGTAAAAGAGTTAATCGAAGATATTGGTGCGAATGACAATAGTAAAATAATTATAATAGATATAGGAGGGTATTTTGCTCCTGCTTTAAGATACCTTGCAAAAGAAGAAAAAATCTTGGGCATTGTGGAAGATACAGAAAATGGTCATCAGAAATATCAAAAAGAACTAGAAAAGTTAAAGAAAGCTGGAGATTCTATTGGTTTCCCAATTATTTCTGCTGCTAGAAGCAAAATCAAAGATTCGGAAGATTATAATGTTGGTAAAGCGATTGTTGATGCAACAGATCATATTCTCAGGGTGGCACAATACACTCACTTTGGAGAAGCAAAAACAATATTGGTTATAGGTTATGGCAAGGTTGGTTCTGCAGCAGCTAAAGTTGCAGCAGAAAAGACAAGAGGGCCAGTATTGGTATGTGAAATTGATCCAATTAGGAAATTAGTTGCATCGGCGCATTCTTTTAAAGTTGTTGAGTTGGAAGAAGGAATAAGAGAAGCGGATATTATAATCAGTTGTACTGGTAATAAAATTTTAAAAGATGAAATTGGCAAGGTTAAAGATAATGTTTATATAGCTTCCTGCACATCATCTGATGACGAATTTGATTTAAATTCAATCCTCAGCAATTTGGACGATGCAAAAATCATAGGTGATGGTGAAGAAATAAGTCAATTTTTTATAGAGGGCAAGCGAGTTAATTTTATCCGCAAAGGTAATGCTGCTAATTTTATAGAAAAAGCAGTGCATGGCTATTTTATTCATGGCGTATTGGGTTCATTAATGGTGTCAGCACTGCAAATAATTAGCCTTTGCAAAGATGAAATACAGCAAGATGCGAGTAAAGATGCAAAAAAGCAAAATGTAATAAAGATGTTAAGTTATGATACGCAGGCAAGGATTGCTAGCATTTTGATGAAGTATAAATTGTATCCGCATCCATTGGTAACCAATAGAGTAGAAGATACAAGTAAATATTTTTTTGGTAGAGAAAAAGATTTAACAAAGTTAAAAGATAAATTAAATGAATGTAGCACAGTAATTATTAGTGGTGAAGATGGCTATGGTAAAAGCTATTTAGCGCATAAATACAGAGAATTGAATAGAGATCGATATAAACTGATTTTTTATATTGATGCTTCGTTGAATTTAAGGGCGCAAGCAGAAGCTATCATGCACAAAATTAATTTGTATTTGGATAAGAAGAATACCGCTCGAGATGAATTAATCGAACTTTATAAGAAACGATCTGATGTTGATGTAAGTTTAGGTAAAGAAGCATCTGATATAATGACAAAAATTGAAAGTATTCATCAGCTAAAGAAATTCTTTGAAGAGAGTTATGAGCCATATTTATTGATTGTAGATAACTTAATTGGCAATAAGTGCAGCAGGTATTTAGAAGAATTGCGCCTTTATTTACCTTCTTACAAAGGAGATAAAAGAGAAAATATTATTTTTATCAGCGAAAATAAACAATGCGATGATATAATAAGAATGTTCTCTCTTAGTAATAAAAATATCTTTGAATTGAAAAAGTATGATCTGCAAACAGTGCAAGCATTATTTAAAAATTTAGATGATACAAGTCTGATCAAAAAATTAGCAGATGGTTTAGATTATCACCCTTATGCTTTACATATTATAAAAAAATATGTTGACCAAGCAAAGAAGCCTGTTGATGCAATAATTGAGCAATGTGATAAAGCAAACCCTATAAGGTCATCTTTGACATTAGTAGTTAATTCACTCTTGCAAGCAGAAAGAGAAGTTCTAGATATTTGCACTTTCTGTGATCCAAGAAATATACCTGCGAAATTTATCAAAATTTATTGCAATGAGAAATCGTATGATTACGAAAAAATTGTATCAAAGCTTAAAGGATTATCATTACTTCATGAAAAAAGGATAGATGATAAGCTAGTATTAACAATTAGGGAAAGTTTGGTTGATTTATTAAAGCCCGAAAGTGTTAATGACATAAATATATATAAGCAGCTATTGAAAATAATAGAAAAAAGCTTTTTATATCCGACTAATGAAAAGCATGCCAAAAAGTATGTAAGTAGTGTATTACATATATTAGATCAGATAGCGGAAAATAATATAAACTTAGATGAGAAGAAGTATAAAAAAATAATGACTTCACAAATTGAAATGGTTGTCGATTATTATTTATCAGATAAAAATACGGAAGATGTTATTAGCGATATACCATACGCGTGCGGAGTAATAACTAGGTTGGGATTGGTATTTGATGATGGTATCAGAGAGCAGCTTAAAACATTGTTAGAATTGAATGGCATAATTAACAAGCATGTACAAAGAGAAAACCATGGACAAATAAATATTTACAATGTATCCGAGGAATTAGCAAATGGATTGGTAAAAATAGGAGATGTTTTTGATAACTTAAATAAGCAGGAGCAAAGTTATAAATTCTATGAAGAAGCTTTTATATGTTATTGTATCTTAGAATCGAATCTATTAACACCTACGCTTATTAGAAAGATTGAAAAAACACAAGAGGGTAAGGAGTTATTATTGCATAAAGACCATTGTGCTTTAGTTTATGCTGTGCTTAGAGAAAATGATGCAATAGAAGAAAGTGATATTCATAACCTCAAAGAGGAGACGGAGGCGCATGGTGCAACCTATGATTACTGGGCACTGGATGGTGGTATAGAGGCTATTGGTTATATAGGTAAATACTTTGATGATGTTTTTGCAAGTTACCTTATTAAAAGGTCTGAGCTATGGCCTAATAACAAAGAGGAGTCTCTGAAAGCTTTAAAAATAGTCAAAAAAGATCTAGATAAATTAGATAAAAAAGATCCTTTTTATAAGATTGCTATTAGCGCCTATAAAGAATGTATTTCTAGTATATTAAACAATCCTGATATAGTGGAGGAGAAAACATCTTTTGCTGCACGCGAAGATGTGAGAAGAAGCTTGGGCGGACGAGAGCGAATGCATAATAGTAGAGATTACGCTTAATACAGGAGAGCGATCTTGCAATAAAGAGTACTTCTATAAGCAATGTGTCATGATGCGCTCATCAAGTGATTTATTGGCGATATATAGAAAGGAGCCTGGGATTTAACAAATCGGAGCAATATTTTGATAAAATGATAAAAACGCAGTTTAATTACTTATAATTGTCTTGACAATTGATTCAATGAAGCTCAAACTTCTTTCGACCTAGTGTAGTTATAAATTGCCAGCTTTTTTAAATTACACTTATTATAAGTTTACTGGAGGCGTTATGCGTAATTATAAAATAACAAGGTCTATAGTTCCACCTCTACTATTGAATCCATGGCAACGGAATTTATCCACGAAAAATATCTTTTCTTCAATCATTAAATCTGTGCCAACTACAGGTTCTCACGGACAATTTCTATTTTCGATGAGTGGCTTAGCTAGCTCATTCATCCTTGGGGGCTTAGCAGGTTATTATTATCATGAAAATGAAGAAATCACTAAGTTTGCAAAGGCAGCTGCTTTGCAAACTGGTGAGCGTTTGTTTGGCAAAGAATTTAAAGAAACTTTCTACAAATTAGAAGAAACAGAGCAAATGATTTTGGCTAAAAAACTGTTGGAAATTGAAAATTCATACAAGAGTGTTAACGCGGATAACAGGCTAGCACATATTGATAAGGTCGCGATCACTGACGTGGGTAAGAGATTAATTAGTGAAATAGATACATTATTAAAAAAGCATAAGAAAGATACTAAGCCGACGAAATTAGTGACCCTAAAAGCTATTACGCAAGATAAGTTGGTTGCCTTAAATTTGTCTGAAGGGAAAAGTTATCTTGAATGGGAAGCAATGATTTTAGATGCTAAGCAAACAATAGAATTATTGCTGGGCTTATCTACTGATGGCACTGAAATAGGCTCAGAGAAATTATATAGTAAGTTAGAAAAGGCAGATGTTGAGCTGATTCCTGCATATACCAAAGTAATTTACACTTTAGGCCGTATTTATATTTATAGTCGTGATGAAAAAACTCTAGACCGAACGAAGCGCTGTTTTGATTTATCATATGAACTAAGCAAATTGTATGGAGAAAAAAGAGAAGAGAAGTTATTTACTGAGATTTTATCCAGTTACAGAGGTAAAGGATATTTACTATTAGAGGGCGAAAGTAAAAAGGAATTACAGGAAGCTGTAAAACTATATGATAAGGGGATTACCTTAGAGGGTAGTTATTATGATACTCACTTAGGAAATAAAATAAACGTAGGTATAGATACTTATTTTAAAGCTGAATGCATGAATCAACTGGCAAGATGCTATGAGAAGCTAGCAAGAATGGAGTCTGACAAAGAGCAGAAAAAGCTTTATAAGGAAGCAGCAATTAAATATCTGATTGGTGATAAAGCTTACAGGAATAAAGAGGAGAAAGTAATATCAGGGTCTATAAATTTGTTATCATCTGAGCCGAAAAGGAAAAGAATTTACTTAAATCAATTAGCAAAGGTATTAATGTTAACGCCCTGTGATAATGATCAAGATGAATTGGCCAATGTATTGGTAGGTAGCTTTCGTTATAAGGACAACATAGAGATAGCAGAGCGTTTATATCTGGATTCATTACAAATAAGTAAGGAAGTAAAAAACGAAGAAAATTATCAAGTTTCAGATGCGAAAGCTGGGTTAGCCAGAGTTTATTTTCTTCTTGGAAAAGATAACCATGAGAAGGCGCTAGAATTGATAAATGAATCGATTGATCTACAAAAGAAATTAGGTAGAGCTGAAACTCATCCTGATTTTAAAGAGGCTATGGAGCTGCAAAAAACTATTCGAAATCTTAATAGGGAAGGCTGCGATAAATCAAAAGGATTATAAGTGGGGTGTTATACGGCTGAAGGAAGTTTGTTGTGAGTACAAAGAATAATTAAATTAATAATATTAATGTAAATCAATGATGTAATATGCGTAACTATAAGATAACAAGACAAATAGTTTCTAATTCTTCATTATTAAGCGGATCAATTTTTAGGCGTGAATTCTCTGTAACAAGCTCCCCTTTTGCTAGCAAATGTTTGCGTGATCCAGGAGTATATAGGCATTTTCATTTTACTTTCAATGGATTGGTTGGTTCATTCATTGGCGGATTATTATATTATTGGTCACAAAATGATAAAAAAATACCTATTTTAGCAGAAGCGTCAACTAATGAGAATGCTATAGCGGTATTTAATATTGAAGCTGTTCATAATGAGGAAATATCTATGAAAGAAGCGCTACAAAAATGTTGTTCTGTATTGAATAAAGGTAAATATCGCCAGGAGGAATATGAACTATTTACCAGATTAGTTGGCTTATATAAAAGGCAAGCAAACACGGCTGATAAATTAGATAACTACCCTAAAGCGATTGGGATTTGCCATTATGTACTAAAGCTGCTGGATGAAGAAAATGATATTACTAGTAAAGAAGAAAAACGAGAATTTATACTTAAATCAATTAATGATATTGAAGCAGGTTTTTTTCAGGAGCTAAAAAAGACTTCGCCAGGGACTTTAGGTATTAACCGAATAGAAAAACATAAAAAAAGTTTAGCAGAATGCCGCAGAGGAATAAGGAAATATCTGGATGAGTTAACTGATCTAGGCTTACCAGTAGGCTCAGAGGAGATAGATGAAGTAGGGATCAGGGAAAGAGCAAAAAAGGTTGAAGAAATATATTTAAGTATCAGAAACTTTTTCATTGGTGAAGGAGGTAAAGGAGGTTTGTTTAATGAGTTGTTTCTTGAGTGTGTTAATGACTTGGGAGGTTTGCCTAAAGTAGGAGATCGAGACGTCCAATATGCGTTATACGGCCTTGGTTCTATGGCACTTGGCACAATGACGCCATGGTCTGATGTTGAATTTGGTATTTTGATTGAGGAAGGGCTAGGAGAGGAAAAAAATGAAGAAGTAAAGCAGTTTTTCCGTGAAGTAACAACTTTACTTTATATGCGCGTTACTAATTTTGGTGAGACATTAATAAAGGCATTAGGAATCGAGGAATTAAATAATTTAAAAAGTAGCAAGAGAGAAAATAGCTGGTTTTATGATGAATTAACAAAATCTGGTTTTTCTTTCGATGGAGTTGTTCGGGAGGCTTGTAAAATACCTTTGGGAAGAAAAGGTTATTTAAATGAAAAAGATGAGCCAATTCCTGACTTTGAGTTAATAACAACACCAAGTGAGTTGGCGGCTTTTCAAGGTGATGCACGTTTTGCTCAAGATGAGTATTTGTTGCAGGCGTTGAATCATGTAACCATGATAAATGGCAATATTCAGTTGTTAGAACAATATAATAAAGAAAACAAAGATAAAGCTTCTGAATTATTCAAATATAAACAAGGAGCACTACGCATTTTAAGACAAGACTTATTGAAGTACCATATAAATGAAGAAGATACTACATTAGATGGTAAAGTGCTAAACGTCAAGAAAGAGTTATACAGATTTCCAGATAGAATTATTGTAGCGTTGGCAGATTATTATTGCCTAAATAGCAAAGATAACTATCACACTATAGAATTGCTATGTGATAGGGGAATCATTAATGAAAAAGCAAGAGATAACTTAAGAATCGCGCTAAGTATAACTAATGAATTACGGTTAAGAGCGTATGGTTTCCAAGGAGGTCAGTATGATGATTTAACATTGCTAGAAAATTTTAGTACGGAGATAAATCAGCAACAAGCTACTACCTCG
>Ga0315902_10012133_pt1 | contig 11254 bp, 7 predicted proteins | sample LakEriMetagenome_9_FD_203523 | JGI IMG/M metagenome (GOLD analysis project Ga0315902, IMG submission 203523) | Freshwater fungal communities from buoy surface, Lake Erie, Ohio, United States - Buoy 12 MA117 | ecosystem: Environmental > Aquatic > Freshwater > Lake > Lake biofilm | place: USA...
GTGGCCGCCACCGCCGCCGCCGAGCGTGCGCCAGGGATCGGGCCCGGTAAACGCCCCACCCGGCAGCTGGATCACCCACGGGCCCGCCCCCCGCGACATCCGCGCGAACGACTCCTCCATCCGCCGCCGCTGGATCTCCTGTTGCCGCCGCAGCCGCCGTCGGTCGGCCTCGGCCGTCGCCGCCGCGTAGGCCGCGCGGGCTGCCTGGGCGGCCTCCGCCGACGTCTTGATCGAGTCCTCATACTGCATGCGGCCGAGCAGCGCCTTCGCCGTCTCCAGCATCCCGGCCGCCCCGCGCACGTCGGCCTGCACGCCCTCGGCATACCAGGCCGCCACCCGCCGCAGGACGGCGTCGGTCTCCTCCAGGTCGTCAGCCGCCTGGCGGGCCAGCCGCTCGTCTTCGTCGGCGAGCTGCTCGGCCCGCACCGCCGTCTCGTCGGCAGCTTCGACGAGCTGCTTCGCCTGGCGGAGGTCGGGGCGGGCCACGGTCATGCCGCTGTCGGCCATCTCCAGGATGCGGCCCGCCTCGCGGCACCGCTCGTTGGCGCGAATGCGGTCGGTCCGCTGGCGATGGAGCCGTTGCTCGAGGGCGTTGAGCCGCAGCCGCACCTTGTCCCGTCGCGGTGGCAGGGCCGCCCGCAGCTCGTCGAGCTCGTCGCGGCGGTCGGTAATCGCGGCCTGGCAGCCCTCCACCCAGTCTTCCTGCCGCACCGCCTCTTCGAGCAGGGCGACGGCCCGAAAATAATGCTGCCGTGCAGGCTCCGCCGCGGCCCGGGCCTCCTCGATGAGCGCATGCACCCGACCGAGTCCTTCATCAGCCTTGGCCACGTTGTCGGCCACGTCCGACCAGCTGCTCGGCGCGTAGGCGGCCTCGAGTTGCTCCAGGGCCCGCACCGCCTGGCCGCGTCGCCCGGCCAGTGCCTCGAGCCGCGCGACGCACCCCGGCAGCAGGTCTTCGACCCGCGCGCGGGCCGCCACGATGCTCTCCAGGAGAGCCGCGGCCTCCGCATTGGCCTTCTCCGCCCGCTCGACATGCACCAGCGCCGCGTCGGTATCACCGGCATCGAGCAGTTGGGCGGCGAGCGCGGCGTCGCGGCTCGCGGCCTCGATCCGATCGTCGGGATTGGCCCCCGGCTCGGCGAGCAGCCAGCCCTCCGCCCGCCGGGCCCGCACCGCCGCAGCCACCTCGTCGGTGTGCGTCGCCGCCTTCTGCCGCCGGTCGTCGGCCGCCTCGATGGCGTCGATTCGCTCGTTCACGCCGGCAACCGTCGCCGCGATCTCCTCGAGCCGGCCGCGGGCCGCGACCGGGTCGCGTTCCACGTCGCGGCCGGCGAGGTCGCGGCCCCGGCCCACCTCCGCCAGCGCCGGCTGATAGGCCGCCGCCGACCGGCCGCGGCGGGCGAGGTCGTCGAGCCGCGTGTGCGTGGCGGTCACGGCCGCGTCCACCTCCGTCACCAGCTCCCGGGCCTTCTCGTGGGCCTGCTCGAGCGCATCCAGCGGCCCGCGGCACTCCGCCGCCACGTCAGCCAGCGGTGGCCGCGCCTCCGCGGAGTCGAGCAGTTTGACGGCGTCCGCGGCGGCGGCCGTGCCCAGAAACCACTCCGCATCCACCCGCTCCTGTGCCTTCTCCCACACGTCCATCAGCGCCAGCCACCGCTCGCGATAGCGGCGGATCGCCCCCTGCACGTTGTCGTACGTGGACCGTGTCATGCCCTCCATCGGCGTCTGGAAGTCCGGATCGGTGTGCGGCAGCATGCGATGCCGCTCCTGCTCGGCGTCGAGCAGATCGGAGAGCGCCACCACGTCGCTCTTGAAGGCGGCGAGTTTTTCGCGGGCCTCACGCAGCCGCCGGGCGTGACGACCGCGCTGCAACAACAGGCCCCCGACCGCCGTGGCGCCGGCCAGCCCCGCCAGGCTCAGGGGCAGCGTGCGGGTGCGGAACGTGCGCCGGGCCTCGATCTGTGCGACCTCCTTCTGCTGCACCTCCTCGACCCAGGTCTCGGTGGCGGTGACGAGATCGGCGAGCCCCTTGTCGTACAAACCGTCGCGGGCACGGGGCACGAAAACCTTGCGGATCAATTCCTCCTCGATCGTCGCCTGGTCGAGGCCGCTGCCCACCTCCAGCCCCGACGGCACCCGCATGGCCAACAGACGGTGCCCGGTGTCGAGCAGGATCGTGACGTCGGCGGAGGGGTCGAATGCGGTCGCTCCGGCCTCCACCTCCGCCGTCCAGCGCGAGAGGATCCGATCGAGCAACGCCCGGGCATCGCCTTCGGCTGCGGAGCCGTCGATGACGATCACCCGGTACCGGCGGCCGCTGGTCTCACGGGCCCGCTTCACCGCCCCGCGCACCTCGTCGAAGCGGTCCGGCACACCGGAGACGAACACCTCGTCGCCCCCCGCGGCGGCCGGCGCGGCCGGCAGCGGCGCCTCCGCCCGCACGGCGGCCACGCACGACAGCGCCGCAAACACCCAGACAATCAGCGACGAACGGAACGAACGCATGGCGATCCTCGGCTGGTGATGAACTCGCGAGGCGTCCAGTTTAGACCGCATCCGCCTGCGGTGTAGCACCGGCTTCGGGGGCGGCAAAAGTCGCCGCGGCGCGGTCCTGCAGATTCGCGCCGTGGCCGCGGCGCGGGGCCGCGAGCGGGCCATGCGGTCCGCACACGCAAGGCAGGCCGGCGGCGGCGGCGGCGGTGGCGACGAGGGCGCACACCGCGGGGGGGCCGATGCCGGCCACCACGGTCGCGGCCAGGTCGCGAATCTCGGCGGTGATCGCGGCCGCATCACCTCCGACCCGCACGCGGTGCACGCGGCCGGCGGCCGCGAAGTCGCGGGCCCAGCGGGGCGCGAACAGACCCACGGTCGCCGCGTCGGTGACGACGAGCACCGGCCCGGTTTGCGCCATGGCCGCCACGGCTGCTGCGAGTCGGTCCGGAACGTCGAGGATTGATTGCTGCATCGCACCCGCCCAGCACGCCTGCCTGGCGGCAATCCGCTGATGGCCGATCAGTAAACGTCGAAGTCGTCCACCGTGCGTCGCGCTGGCGACGGTGGGGAGACTGGCGCGGCCGGCGGACGGCGGATGTTCGGCAGCAGGCCACCGCTGGCCGGTGCCGGTCGCCGAGGCGGGAGACCCTGGGGAGCGCGTCCCGCGGGCTGCCGTCCGGCGTTCAGGTCGGGCCGCGGCCGGCGCGCGTTGGAATCGGCACGGGCCGGGCCGCCGGCGCGGCCTTCAGCCGCAGCGGCCGGCTGTCGCGTGGCGGGGATCGGCGGCTTGGCGTCGGGCACCCGCGTGCCCGGCAGGTCCGCTTCGCCGGCGCCGCGCTTCGCCCGCGGCCGCTCCGGCTCCGGCTGCTCGGAAGGCGGGTCCGCCGCCAGATCCGCCTCGTCCACCGAGAGGATGCGCGGTTTGCCAGTGAGGGGATCAATCCCCGAGTTCAGCTGCAGTTCCGCGCGGTCGCGGCGCATCCGCGAGCGGGCCACTTCCGCCTCACCCTCGTCGATCGAGCCATCGGAGTTGAGATCCCACTTCCGCACGAGCTCCTGACGCGACATTCCCGCCGCATCGTCACCGCGGCTGGCATGAGGCACCGCCGCACACACCATGCACGCGGTCACGAAGGTCGCAGCATGGGGGGTGAGCCGACGAAAGATGCACCACATCGAGATCGCTCCGACGTCCAGGAAAACCGCGACGGGACCGCACTGCTTTAGTGTATCGCCCGGGCCGCCTCCGGCGCCTCCAGGGCGGCCGGCACGGCCGCCGCCATCCGGCGGGCGATCGTGGCCGAGGCCTGGGACACGTCGCCCGTGGCCGCCAGCTCCCGGGCGGCGACGTGGCAGTGCACCACCTGATCGGCGACGACCGTGGCCGGCGGATCGATCGTCATGCAGGCCGCTTCGGCGAGGGGACACCGGGGGTGAAACCGGCAGCCCGCCGGCGGCCGGGCGGGGCTGGGCACGTCGCCTGGCAGCACGATCCGCCGCCGGCGCCGCGCCGGGTCGATCGCCGGCACGGCCGAAAACAGCGCGTGCGTGTAGGGATGCAGCGGCTGGCGGCAGAGCCGGGGGGCGGCCGCCCGCTCGACGATCCGGCCGAGGTACATGACGGCCACGTCGTCGGACACATACTCGACCACCGACAGGTCGTGCGAGATGAAGAGGTAGGTGAGGCCGAACTGCTCGCGCAGCTCGACCAGCAGGTTCACCACCTGCGCCTGGATGGAGACGTCGAGCGCCGAGATCGGCTCGTCGAGCACGAGAAACTCCGGCTCCAGCACGAGCGCCCGGGCGATGGCGATCCGCTGCCGCTGGCCGCCGGAGAACTCGTGCGGATAACGGTCGAGCGCGGCCCGGGCGAGGCCGGTCTTCTCCAGGGCCCGGGCCATGCGGTCGAGCCGCGCGGCGGCGGCGCCGAGCCGATGGATCACCAGCCCCTCCTCGAGAATCGACCGCACCGTCATCCGCGGATTGAGCGAGCCGTAGGGATCTTGGAACACGACCTGCATCCGCCGGCGCAAGGCCCGCAGCGCCGCCCCGTGCGTGGCCCGCACGTCCTGGCCCGCGAACCGCACCGCGCCGCCGGTCGGCTCCACCAGCCGCAGCACGCTCCGCCCCACCGTGGTCTTGCCGCAGCCGCTTTCGCCGACGAGGCCGAGCGTGCGTCCCTTGTCGATCGTGAAGCTCACGCCGTCCACCGCCCGCACCGCGCCGACCTGGCGGCGCAGCAGGCCGCGGCGGATGGGAAAGTGCGTCTCCAGGTTCGCAACCTCGACCAGCGGCGCGGTCATGCGGCGGACTCCCCGGCGGCCGCCGGCTCGTGGGGCGTTCCCAGTTCGCCGGCATAGTGGCACCGCACGAAGTGGCCGGGCGCCACCTCGCGGAGCGCCGCGGCCCGCGCGTCGCAGTCGCCCGGCCGGCAGAAGCCGCACCGCGGATGAAAGCGGCAGCCCGCCGGAAAGGCTGAGGCCGGCGGCACCATGCCCGGAATCGTGCGCAGCGGTGCCCGCCCGGCCGCCGGCCGCCCCGCCTCGGGCCGCGCCGCGAGCAGGCCGATCGTGTAGGGATGCAGCGGACGGGCGAAGAGCTCGGCCGCAGCCGCCCGTTCCACGATCTGCCCGGCATACATCACCGCCACCTCGTCACAGGTCTCCGCCACCACGCCGAGGTCGTGCGTGATCAGCAGGATCGCCGTGCCCAGCCGCCGCCGCAGGTCGGCGAGGAGCTCGAGGATCTGGGCCTGGATCGTGACGTCGAGCGCGGTCGTCGGCTCGTCGGCGATCACCAGATCGGGCTCGCAGGCCAGCGCCATCGCGATCATCACCCGCTGCCGCATGCCGCCGGAGAGCTGGTGGGGATATTCGTCGAGCCGCCGCTCCGGGTCGGCCAGCCGCACCAGCCGCAGCATCTCCAAGGCCCGGGCCCGCGCCGCCGCGCGGCTCACGCCCCGATGGAGCCGCACCGCCTCGGCCACCTGGTCGCCGACGGTGAACACCGGATTCAGGCTCGTCATCGGCTCCTGGAAGATCATGCCGATGCGGCCGCCACGGACCTCCCGCAGCCGCGGCTCGGGCAGCGTCACGAGATCGACGGCCCCCGCCCCCGGCCGGCCGCCGTCGAGGAGGATGGCGCCCGACTCGATCCGCCCCGGCGCCGCCACCAGCCGCAGCACCGACATCGCCGTCACGCTCTTGCCGCAGCCGCTCTCGCCGACGAGCCCCAGCGTGCGGCCGCGGTCGATCGACAGCGACACGCCGTCCACCGCCGGCACCCGCCCGGCCGGCGTGTGGAACGCGGTCACGAGATTTTTAATTTCGAGGAGCGGCATGTGGTGATGCACCGTTGGATTGTCCGGCACGCGAACGCCGGTCGCTTGCCCGTGATTCCCAACAAGCCCCGGGCGGGAGCCCGGGGACACCGGGCACGTAAACCATCCCGTCTTCGATACTCGAAGGCTCCACGTGATTCCGTGGTTCAAGCTCGCGACGCATGGCAACCGGGAAGGAATACCACCCGGAGTCCCCCGGCTTCCGCCGGGGGCTTTTTGCAACGTTCGCCGCCGGCGAACCGGGAGGGGCTGGAGACAGCGGTTCAGCCGCAGCCGTTCGCCCGGACACACGGGGCAGCAGCGGATCCCGGCTACTCATCATTTCCGCGCCTCCCGGAGCCGGGGGTCGGTCGCTTCCTGCAGGCCCTCCCCGACGAGGTTGTAGGCCAGCACCGTGAGGAAGATCGCCAGCCCTGGAAACACCACCAGCCACCACATCGTGAGGTTCGAGCGGGCGTCGTTGAGGATCGAGCCCCAGCTGGCCGTGGGGGGCGGCGGGCCGAAGCCGAGAAACGACAGCGAGCTCTCGGTGAGGATCGCCGACGCGATGCCGAAGGTGATCGGCACCAGCACCGGTGCCAGGGCGTTGGGGAGGATGTGGCGGAGCATGATCCGCAGCGGCCCCGCCCCCGCCGCCCGCGCGGCCATCACGAACTCCGTGTTCTTGAGGCGGAGGAACTCGCCGCGGGTCAGGCGGGCGATGCCCGTCCAGCCGGTCGCGCCGATGATCGCCATCGTGTGCCAGATGGTGGGTTTCTCCAGGATGGCGATGATCGCCAGGATGAGCACGAGCGTGGGAATGCACATCACGATCTCGGTGGCCCGGCTGGTGACCGAGTCGACCCAGCCACCGAAATAGCCGCCGACGGCGCCTACGAGGATCCCAATCGTGCCGGCGATGCCCATCGACACGAAGCCCACGAGCAGGGCGATCGTCGTGCCGTGCACCATCTTCGCCAGCACGTCCACGCCCGCCTGGTCGGTGCCGAAGAGGTTCACGCGGCTCGGCCGCCCCTCGTCCTTGGCCGGGTTCTCGGGGCGGCCCGGCCACTCGTCGGCCCGCACCGACCGGTAGGGGTCTTGGAAGAACAGCGGCCAGAGCGCCCAGCTCTCGGGGTCCTTGGCCGCGAGGTTCGCCGGGTAGGTGCCGCGAAACTTGTCCTTGGCGAAGATCGCCGGCTCCCAGCGGCGGTCGAAGTAGCTGAGACACGGGGCGTAGAGCCGCCCCTTGTAGCGGCACAGCACCGGCTTCGTCCCGGCGATGGCGGGGGCGAAGACCGCCACGGCCACGAGGAACGCCACGAACGCGAGTGCCGCCATGGCCAGCGGCCGGCGCCGGTAGCGCCGCCAGGCCTCCGCCCAGAAGCCATGTGCACCGGTGGCTGCGGTCATGCGACGCTCACCCGGGGATCGACGAGGCAGTAGAGCAGGTCGGCGAGCAGCTGGCCGAGGAGGGTGAGCACGCTGAACATCAGCGTCAGCCCCATGATCGTCGGATAGTCGCGCTCGCGGATGCTCTCGAAGAACAGCCGGCCCATGCCCGGCCAGGTGAAGATCTGCTCGATGATCACCGAGCCGCCGACGAGCGCCGGCAGCGACAGGCCCAGCAGCGTGACCAGCGGGATGAGCGTGTTGCGGAAGGCATGGCGAAACAGCACCCGCCACGGACCGGCCCCCTTGGCCCGGGCGGTGCGGATGTAGTCCTGGCGGACCGCCTCCTCCATCGTCGCCTTGATGAACCGGCTGTCGTAGGCCAGGCTCACGTAGGTCTGGCAGGTGACCGGCAGGATCGCATGCCGGGCGACGTCGACGATCCGCGCCAGCAGCGGCGCGTCGGCGGGCAGGTCGGCCATGCCGAAGAGCGGCAGTTCCCAGGCGGTGCCGCGCAGCTTGACGGCGAAGATGATCTGCAGGAACAGCGCGGCCACGAAGGTCGGGAAGGAATAGAGCACGTACAGCAGCAGGCTCGTCGCCCGCTCGTCGGGCCGGCCGCTGCGGGCGGAGGCGTAGAGCCCCAGCGGGATCGCCATCAGCCAGATCAGCACCAGGGCCGTGCCGGAGACGAGGAATGTCGGACCGATCCGCTCACGGATCAGCGTCACCACCGGCTGCTTGCGGGTGATCGAGCGGCCGAGGTCGCCGCGCAGGAGATTGCCGAGCCACTGGGCGTAGCCCTCCGGCCACGACTTGTCGAGGCCGTAGATCCGCTCCAGCCGCTTCTGGTCCTCGGCGTTGATCTTGCGGCTGGGATCCTCCCCCATCTGCGCCGTCAGCGGCGTGCCCGGCATGTTGCGGGCCAGGCCGTAGACCACGCAGGTGATGACCAGCAGTGTGAGCACGCCGAGGAGCAGCCGGCGGAGCAGGTAGGTCGCCATCGCTCACTCCACCCGCGGTTTCCACAGGCTGCCGAACCCGGGTGAGTAGTTGTAGGGTCCGCGCGGGCTGAAGACGTAGCCGCGGACCTGCTTGGAGAAGCCGTAGAAGCTGTTCCGCCAGAACAGCCAGGTGTAGGGCTGGTCCTCGTAGAGCAGCTCCTGGATGCGGCCATACTTCTCCGCCCGCTTGGCCCGGTCGAGCTCGCGGCGGCCCTCGGCGAAGAGCCGGTCGACCTCGGGATTGGAGTAGCCCGAGTAGTTCCGCATCTCGCCGGTCTTCCACAGGTTCTCGGAGGTGTCGGGGTCGGCGCCCGAGCCCCAGGCCAGGCAGCAGGCCTGGAAGTCGCGCCGCTGCATCATGTCCTGGAGCGTCGTGGCCTCGACGGGCCGCACGTTGACGACCACGCCGATCTGGCCGAGGTTCTCCTTGAGGAGCGTGCACAGCGCGATCCGCAGCGGCTGCTGATTCACGACCACGGAAAACTCGAAGGGCACGAGCCGGCCGTCGATCTCCTTGTCGCGGATGCCGTCGTTGTCGTGATCCACCCAGCCGGCCTCGTCGAGCAGGGCTTCGGCCTTGTCGAGGTCCTGCTTGTAGGGGTCGAACTTCTTCTTCGAGGCCATCCACGCATCCGGAGGAAAGTTTCCGGCGCAGGGCTCGTAGAGGCCGAAGCAGATCTTCTCCAGCATCCGGTCGTGGTCGAAGGCGTAGCTCATCGCCCGGCGGACCCGCCGGTCGGCGAAGTAGGGCGTGGCGATGTTCCAGGCGAAGGAGAAGCTCACCCACTCGGTGTCGGTGGCCTTGGTGTTCCGCGCGTAGAAGTCGTCCTTCGTGGTCTGGGTCGTCCACTGCTCGGGCGTGAGCACCATCTCGTCGATCTCGCCCGCCTTGAGGGCGAGGAGGGCGGTGTTCGGGTCCTCCACGATGCGGAAGCGGATTTCCTTGAAGAACGGCTCGTCACGGACCTTCCTGCCCCGCACGGTGCTCCAGCTCGCCCGGCGGCGGAGCACGATCTCCTGGCCTCGCTTGCGGTCCACGATCTCGTAGGGCCCGCCGCACACCGGCGCCTGCTCGAGCCGCACGTGGGCCGGGCTGTCCTTGAGCGTGGGATCCTGCTCCCAGGTGTTCTCATAGACGTGCCGGGGCAGCACGGGAAAGTTGATGTTCCACACGTTCGTGGCCAGCGGCTCCTTGTGAAAGAAGACCACCGTGCGGTCGTCGTAGGCGTGCACGCCCTTCATCTGATCGGTGCCGCTGCGGACGGCCGGCACCGGCACCCGCGGGTCCATGATCACCCGGTAGGTGAAGGCCACGTCGTGGGCCGTGATCGGCCGGCCGTCGCTCCACACGAGGTCGTCGCGGATCACGACCTTGTCGTACAGGCCGTCGGCGCTCGTCTGCCAGCTGACGACCGTGTCGGCGGAGGCGAAGGGCTCGAGCTTGCGATCGAAGGAGAAGAGGCCGAAGCCCGTCAGGCCGAGGACGTCGAACTCGACCGACGAACTGATGAGGATCGGGTTGGTGCTGCCCACGTCGGCGGCGATGTGCCGCTCGATGCGGGCCTCCGGGTCGGCCTGACCGGGCTCCGGAAGCCGGCCGAGCGCCGAGCGGATCTTGGCGTTGGCGACATCCGAGTCGTTCTTGAGCGCGACCGCCTCTTCCGCGGTGCAGAGCACGGTCTGGCCGCGCTGCTCTTCCCGCAGGAGGGCCAGCCCGTCGCGAACCGGCCGGTCGATCCACTTGGCGTCGCGGTCGAGCGTCTCCAGCGCCGGCGGCGTGAACGGCTCGGCCGGCGCGGGGGGCGGCGTGGGGGCGGCGACGCTGGCCGGGGGCACGGTGGGCTCGGGCTTGGGGAGGGCCGTGAGCTCGTCCTGGCGGCGGCCGCAGCCGGCCAGGGCCATCCAGCAGCTGAGTCCGAAGAGGACCTGGAATGTGCGATGCGTCATGCGGGCCTCCGAAGCGCGTGGTGCGCGAAGTGCGATGCTACGGGGCCGCGCGCCGCCGGGTCAATCGCGCCGCCGCTGCCCGGCAACCCCGTCACGCGACGCCCGGCTCCGGGACGGCACGAGTTCGCTCGCTGGCGAAGGTCCGCCACGCTCGCGATCCTCGCGCCGATCCCGTCGCCTCGCCTGGCGGTTGGCAACACCGCTCAGCCGGGGAAGCGGTGGCCGAGCTTCTCCCGCTTGGTGGCGAGATACTTCTCGTTGAACTCGTTTACGGGCGGCAGGATCGGCACCTGGTCCACCACCTCCAGCTCGAAGCCGCCGTAGATGAAGGCGTCGGTCTTCTTGGGGTTGTTGGTGAGCAGCCGCACCCGCCGCAGGCCGAGATCCTTGAGCAGCTGGATGCCGATGCCGTAGTCGCGGGAGTCGGCCTTGTAGCCGAGGGCCAGATTGGCCTCGACGGTGTCGAGGCCCTGGTCCTGGAGCTGGTAGGCCCGAATCTTTTCCACCAGGCCGATGCCGCGGCCCTCCTGCGGCAAGTAGACGAGCACCCCCGCGCCCTCGCGGGCGATCATCTCCAGCGCCAGGTGCAGCTGGTCGCCGCAGTCGCACCGCAGGCTGTCGAGGAGGTCGCCGGTGAAACAGGAGGAGTGGAGCCGGACGAGCGGATCGTGGGCGTGGGCCACGTCCCCGAGCACGAGCACGATCGGCTGCTGCGACTCGAACTTCACCCCGTAGGCGATGATGCGGAAGCGGCCCCACTTCGTCGGCAGGTCGGCCTCCGCGATCCGCTCCACGAGCTTCTCGCGGGTGCGGCGATGGCGGATGAGCTGCTCGATGGAGATGATCTCCAGGCCGTGCTTCGCGGCCAGCGCGAACAGGGCCTCGCGGTCGGCGCGGTTGCCCGCCTCGTCGAGGATCTCGCAGAGCACGCCGGCAGGCGCGAGGCCGGCGAGCCGGGCGAGATCGACGGCTGCCTCGGTGTGGCCGGCCCGGCGGAGCACGCCTCCTTCCTTCGCCACGAGCGGAAACAGGTGGCCGGGGCGGACGAGGTCGCTGGGCTTCGTGTCGGGATCGAGGATGGCCGCGATCGCGGTGGCCC
>Ga0315902_10012135_pt1 | contig 11252 bp, 8 predicted proteins | sample LakEriMetagenome_9_FD_203523 | JGI IMG/M metagenome (GOLD analysis project Ga0315902, IMG submission 203523) | Freshwater fungal communities from buoy surface, Lake Erie, Ohio, United States - Buoy 12 MA117 | ecosystem: Environmental > Aquatic > Freshwater > Lake > Lake biofilm | place: USA...
GGCCCCTGCTGGTGCTGGCGCTCCTGCTGACGCTCTTCGGCGTGGCCATGGTCTATTCGGCGGGTCAGGTGGATGCGCCGACGAAGGCCCTGGCGGCCCTCTGGAAACGGCAAGTCGCGTGGTTCGGCATCGCGCTGATCGGCGCGTGGGTCGTTACGCGGAGCAGCGTCCGACTCTACGAGTGGAGTGCGTGGCCGCTGTATCTGGGCAGCTGTCTTCTGCTCGTGTTCGTCCTGTTCTTCGGCAGCGGCGCCGGGACGGCGGCGAGCGTGCGTGGGTGGCTGACCATCGGTGGCATTCGGATCGGTCAGCCGTCCGAAGTCGCCAAGCTGGCCACCACCTTGATGCTGGCCCGCGTCCTCAGTGTGCAGCGGGACGGGATCCGGTCGATCGTGGAGCTTTGGCGTCCGCTCGCGGTCGTGGGGGTGCCATGGCTCCTGGTCATGGCCCAGCCCGATCTGGGCACCGGCATCGTGTTCATCGGCATTCTCTTTGCCATGCTCTTCTGGGCGGGCGTACCATGGCCCGTCCTGCTGCTGCTCGCCAGCCCCTTCGTGAGCCTGGTCCTGGCGTTCAGCACCGGCCTCTGGGGCGCGTGGTTCCTGATCCTGCTGGCGATGGTGTTGTGGTACCGCCCCTACGTGGCCGAAGGCATCGGCCTGATCGTCGCCAACCTCGTGATGGGCGTGGCGGCTCCGATCCTCTGGGACACGCTCAAGCCGTACCAGCAGAAGCGCCTGCTGGTCTTTCTGGACCCTTCCATCGATGCCCGAGGCTCCGGGTATCACGTGACCCAGAGCAAGGTCGCCATTGGCTCCGGTGGACTCTTCGGACAGGGGTTCACCCAGGGCAGTCAGAAACGGCTCAACTTCCTTCCGGAACAGCAGACGGATTTCATCTTTTCGGTGGTCGGAGAGGAACTCGGCTTTGTCGGGGTCTCCGTGGCGCTTGCCCTCTTTCTGGCCCTGTTCCTCCGGACCACCAGGGTCGCCTCCCGCGCATCCGCGGCTTTTCCGAGTCTGGTGGCCTTCGGGTTGATGGCGGCGTGGTTCGTCCACGTGCTCGTCAATGTGGGCATGACGCTCAACCTGATGCCCGTGACTGGCATCCCGCTGCCCTTCTTCAGCTACGGCGGGTCCTTCTTGTTGGTCTCGTGGCTCGCCGTAGCCGTCCTGCTGCGCATATCCGCCGAGGGGCGGGGCGAGGCGGACGCGTTCGGCCTCTAGGGCTGGCGCCCAACCGCCCCTAGCCTTCCCCGGCGGCCCCCCCGATCTTTCCCCACATGGCATGGTTCAGGAAAGACCGCAAGGCGCGCCAGCCCCGTCGGGAACGGCTGGAGATCCCGCCTGACACGTGGGAGAAGTGCGAGGCCTGCGGGCACACCGACATCCGCGACAAGTTCCAGCGCAATCTCAACGTCTGTCCGACCTGCGACTATCATCGCCGGGCGCGTGCGTGGGAGTACGCCGGGTTCCTGCTGGATGAGGGCACGCTGACGGAGGTCGGTGGGGAGCTCCGGTCGGTGGATCCGCTCGGATTCCCCGACTATCCCGCGCGACTGAAGCGCTCGCTGGCCAATGCCGGTGACACGGATGCCATCCTGACGGTGACCGGACAGCTCGAGGGGATGCCCGTCGGAATTGGCATCATGGATTTCGCCTTCATGGGCGGCTCCATGGGGTCCGTGGTTGGCGAAAAGATTGCCCGGCTCGGCCAGCGGTCACTCGAGCGGAAGCATCCGCTCGTGATCATTTCCGCGTCGGGTGGGGCCCGTATGCAGGAGGGGATCCTGTCCCTCATGCAGATGGCGAAAGCCTCGGCGGTGCTGTCGCAGCTGGCGGAGCGCCGGATTCCGTACATCTCGGTCCTCACCAATCCCACCACGGGGGGGGTGAGTGCGAGCTATGCCATGCTTGGGGACGCCATTCTGGCCGAACCGGGAGCCGTCATCGGGTTCGCCGGTCCACGGGTGATCAAGCAGACTCTTGGCCAGGACCTGCCGGAAGGGTTCCAGACCGCGGAGTTCCTCCTGGAAAAGGGAATGGTGGATCGTGTCGTGCACCGCAAGGAGCTCCGGGACACCCTCTCGCGGCTCCTTCGCCACATGACGGGTCGCCCCGCCGCTGCGGGACACGAACAGCTGGACAGCTGACGCTGGTGGGGCACGCTCGTGAGCGGCACCTCGGCGAACGTCCGGGGCTGTCGGGGTACCGGGACGCACTCGATCGGCTGTTTCAGCGGACCGGCGGAACGTGGCAGCTTGGTCTGGAGCGGGTCGCCACCCTCACGGCGCAGCTCGGGCACCCGGAGCGCAGCTATCCGGTCTTTCACGTGGCCGGAACCAATGGCAAGGGCAGTACGGTGGCGACGCTGGATGCCGTGCTGCGGGGCGCCGGGCTACGGGTGGGGCGGTACATGTCGCCGCACCTGGTGGATTTTGCCGAGCGCATCGCGGTGGATGGCGCCCCTGCGCCGCACGACTGGATCGCGGACTGGCTCTCCCGTCATGAGGGGCTGCTGGGTGAGCTCGGGACCACGTTCTTCGAGGCCACGACGGCCATGGCCTTCGCCCGCTTTGCCGCTGCCGAGGTGGACGTCGCGGTGATCGAGGTCGGCCTGGGAGGGCGGCTGGATGCCACCAACGTGGTTCATCCCGTGGCGGCCGGCGTGACCCAGATCGGCTTCGATCACATGGAGTATCTGGGGACGACCCTCCCCCGGATTGCGGCTGAGAAGGCGGGGATCTACAAACCCGGGGTCGGAGCCGTCGTTGGAGATGCCCAGCCGGAGGTCCGCGCCGTTCTCCAGCGACAGGCGGAGCAGGTGGGGAGCCACCCGATTCTGGTCACCGGCCGGGATTGGGACGTCCGCGATATATCGGTCGGCTCTGGGGGGACCCGCTTCACGCTGTCCGATCCGGACGGGACACGGGACCTTGCCACGCCCCTGGTGGGGGCCTTTCAGGCCCACAACTGTGCCGTGGCACTCGGGATGCTCCGGAGTGCCGGTGGACGGTGGGCCGAGATCGGGCGTGAGGCGGGCCGATGGCTCCCCGAAGTCCGGCTGGCCGGTCGATTCCATCGTGCGGGGCAATGGCTGTTCGACGTGGCCCACAACGCCGACGGCGCGGCCACGGTGGTTGGCAATGTGCGGGCGGTCGGCGAGGACCGACCGGTTGCGGCTGTCGTCTCGGTGCTCCGCGACAAGGATTGGCGCGGGATCCTCACGTCGGTGGCGTCTGTGGCGCGCCCGGTGATCCTGACCGACGCCCCCACGGCTCCGGCGAGCCGCCGATGGGCGCTGCGAGAGGTCGAGGCGTGGGCGATCGAGGCCGGGTTGCCCGTTCGCACCATTGACGATTTCGATGCGGCGCTGGCCTTCGCCGGCTCCCTTGACGCCACGGTCCTCGTGACCGGCTCGTTTCACACGGTCGGTGATGCCATGGAACGGTTGCAGGTGGATCCTCTGGCCCGGTAGCTTTCCGGGATGTCCCATAAGCCGTTGCCGGGGTTCCGCGACTTCTACCCCGACGAGTTTGCCGAGCGGGCCCACATCTTCGAGACCTGGCGCCGCGTCGTGCGGCGCTATGCGTTTCAGGAGTACGACGGGCCGCCTCTGGAACCGCTCGAACTCTATACGCAGAAGAGCGGCGAGGAGATCGTCGGGCAGCTGTTCGACTTCACGGACAAGGGAGGACGGGCGGTCTCGCTGCGTCCCGAGATGACCCCGACGTTTGCGCGCATGGTCGGGGGGCGCGCGCAGGCCCTCCGCAAGCCGGTCCGGTGGTTCACGCTGCCGCAGCTCTTCCGGTACGAACGGACGCAGCGGGGCCGGTTGCGCGAGCACTTCCAGCTGAACGTGGACATCGTCGGTGAAACGGATGTGCTGGCCGATGCCGAGTTGCTGGCGGTGGCCCTCGACATCATGCAGGCCTTCGGACTGACCTCGGCGGATGTCCGGGCGCGGGTGAGTGACCGCCGGCTGCTGAATGGCCTGCTGACCGAGATCGGCATTGCGGACGCCGCGTGGCCGGCCGTGTATGCCGTCCTCGACAAGCTGGAGCGGCAACCGGCCGACGTCTCGGCGGAGAAGCTGACGGCTGCCGGTCTCACGCCTTCGGCGGTCGATGCCGTGCTGGGCTTCGGGGCGCTGGATTTCGCGACGCTCCAGGCTCGCTATGGTGCGACCGAGGCCGTGCGTCCTCACGCCGAACGGTTCGCTGCGTACCTCGCACATGCGGACGCGCTGGGGATCGTCGACTGGATCCGGTTCGATCTCACCATCGTGCGGGGACTGGCCTACTACACCGGGATCGTCTTCGAGCTGTTCGATGCCACCGGCGAGTTCCGGGCCATCTGCGGAGGCGGTCGATATGACCAGCTGCTCGCCTCGCTTGGGGGGGCGGACCTGCCAGCCCTCGGCTTCGGCATGGGGGATGTCGTGCTCGGGGAGCTGCTGCGGGCCCGGGGGCTCATGCCCGTCTCCCGGGGCGTGACCCCGGTGTGGGTGGGGCAGGCTCCCGAGGATCCGGGGGCGCCGGCCGGGGCCCTGCGTGCGGCACGGCAGCTTCGTGATGCCGGACATGTCGTCGAGTACGCCCTGCGCGCCCAGAAGCTCGACAAGCAGCTGGAGGCGGGGCGCAAGGCGGGCGCCACGGCCTTCGTGATCGTCGAGCACTCGGGCGCGGTGCCGGTTTGGCGGTTGCGCCGCCCGGGCACCCCTGATGCCACCTTTGCCACTTGTGAGGCCCTCGTGGCCGCGCTTTCCCTGACGGACGGACCCACCGATGAGTGACGACAAGAAGCTGACGTCCCGTGCGGACAACTTCAGCGAGTGGTACAACGAGCTGGTGCTGCGCGCGGAGCTCGCCGATTACTCCCCCGTCCGGGGGTGCATGGTCATCCGCCCCCTCGGGTACGGCATCTGGGAGCGGATGCAGCGGGCGCTCGATGACATGTTCAAGGCCACCGGCCATGTGAACGCCTACTTCCCGCTGTTCATCCCGGAGAGCTTCCTCTCGAAGGAGGCCCAGCACGTCGAGGGGTTCGCCCCCGAGTGCGCCGTGGTGACCCATGGCGGCGGCAAGGCGCTCGAGGAGCGGCTCGTGGTCCGGCCGACGTCGGAGACGATCATCTACTCGATGTTTGCCAAATGGGTGCAGAGCTATCGGGATCTGCCGTTGCTCTACAACCAGTGGGCCAACGTCGTCCGTTGGGAGATGCGCACGCGGCTCTTCCTGCGCACGATGGAGTTCCTCTGGCAGGAGGGGCACACGGCGCACGCCACCCATGACGAGGCGGAAGCCGAGACGCGGCGCATGCTCGGTGTGTACCGCGAGTTCATGGAAGGCTACATGGCCATGCCGGTGGTCACGGGACAGAAGACCGAATCGGAAAAGTTCGCCGGTGCCCTGCGGACCTACGCGTGCGAAGCGCTCATGCAGGACAACAAGGCGCTGCAGGCCGGGACCTCGCACAACCTCGGCCAGAACTTCGCCAAGGCCTTCGACCTGACCTTCCAGAACGAGGCCGGCCAGCAGGACCACGCGTGGAACACGAGCTGGGGCGTCTCCACGCGCATGATCGGTGGACTCGTGATGACGCATGGCGATGATGCCGGTCTGCGCCTGCCGCCGCGGTTGACGCCGATTCAGCTGGTGATCGTCCCCATCTGGAAGACCGACGAAGAGCGCGCGGCCACCATCGAGGCGGCGCGTCGGATCGCGGAGGATCTGGGCAGCTTCAAGCGCCCCGATCACGAGCGGATCCGCGTCCACGTGGATGATCGGGTCGGCATCAAGCCGGGGGCCAAGTACTACCACTGGGAACTGCGTGGCATTCCGCTGCGCATGGAGATCGGTCCGCGCGATCTGGCCCAGCAGAGTGGACTCCTCGTGCGCCGTGACACCCGGGAGAAGCGGGCGGTGGCGTTCGACGTGTTGCGCACGGAGCTGCCACTGGTGCTCGAGCAGATCCAGGCGGACATGCTGGCGGCCGCCCGGGCACGGCTCGAGGCCAACTCCATCCGGGAGCGGATCACCTACGACCGCTTCAAGGAGGTCATGGACGGGCCTGGCGCCTTCGTGTACGCCGGATGGAACGGCGATCCGGCAGTCGAGCAGCGCGTCAAGGAGGAGACGAAGGCCACCATCCGCGTGATTCCCGATCCGGAGTTCCGTTCTCCCGAGGCACCGACGACCTGCCTCGTGACCGGCGAACCCGCGAAGTACGAGGTGATATGGGCCCGATCATACTGAGCTCCGGCGGCTATCCGGTCATCACGAGCACGGCATACGAGCGGCGCGAGGGGACCCTCTTCGCCGAGGGCGTGTCCACCGTCGCGATCGCCGATGCCGTAGGGACTCCCGCCTATGTCTACTCGGCAGGAACCGTACGGACCCGGTATCGACGGCTTGCCAAGGCGTTTCACGGCGTCCCGCACCGCATCCACTTCGCCATGAAGGCGAATGCGAACCTGTCCATCCTGCGCCTGTTGCGCGGCCTTGGGGCGGGGGTGGACATCGTGTCGGGGGGGGAGCTCTTCCGGGCGCGCGAGGCCGGCTTCCAAGGCAGTGACGTCGTGTTCAGCGGCGTCGGCAAGACGCGGCGCGAGATCGAGGACGCCCTCGATGCCGAAGTCGCGCTGATCAATGTCGAGTCGGAGGCGGAGCTGCGGTGCATTGATGAGGTGGCCGCAGCGCGCGGGGCCATTGCTCCGGTCGCGTTCCGCCTCAACCCCGAGGTTACCGTCTCCACCCCTCACGCCTACATCCGGACGGGCGAGAAGGGGAACAAGTTCGGCCTGTCGCGCGAGGAGATCGGACGGCTCCTGCGGGTCCTGACCTATCTGCCCAACGTTTCGCTCCGCGGGATCGGCATGCATCTCGGATCGCAGATTCAGGATGCCGAGGCCCTGCGGACGGCACTTCCCGTGCTCGTGGACGCCATCACGGCGGCGCGGGCCGCCGGACAGCCGATTGACCACATGGATGTGGGTGGAGGCTTGGCTGTCCCCTACGAATCCGGGGAGCCGGAGGCCGACGTTGAAGGCTATGCGCAGCTGGTGAAGGAGGCGGCGCTGGCGCTCGGCGTGCAGGTCCTGCTCGAACCGGGCCGGTTCCTTGTTGCCGAGGCCGGGGTGCTACTCACGCGGGTGGTGTATCGGAAGGAGAGTGCCGGGACCGCCTTCGTGATCACGGACGCGGGCATGAGCGACCTCATCCGTCCGTCGCTCTATGACGCCCACCATGAGATCGAGGCCGTGCAGGCCGTGGCGCGGCAGGTGGTGGCTGATGTCGTGGGGCCGATTTGCGAGTCCGGAGACTTCTTCGCCAAGCGGCGTGAGGTTGCGGATGTGGCGCAGGGCGAGCTCCTCGCCATCCGGACGACGGGCGCATACGGCTACACCATGGCCTCCAACTACAATGCCCGTCCCCGTCCGGTGGAGGTCCTGGTGGACGGCGACCAGTTTGCCGTGATTGCCGAGCGGGAACAGTACGAGGATCTCGTACGGCTCGAACGGACGGCCCTCACCTGGAGAAGCGCCTGATGCGCATCGGCCTGCTGTCGGATACCCATGATCGCGTGCCGGCGATCCGGGCGCTGCTCGACCAGATGGTGGCCGGGGGGGTCTCGCTGGTCATGCATGCCGGCGATTACTGCTCCCCGTTCTCGCTCCAACCGTTCCATGACCTCTCACTCCCCCTGCTGGGCGTCTTCGGGCGCAATGACGGGGATCGGGATGCGCTCCAGGCGGCGGCCAAGACGGGATTCGGGGCACTCGAGTTGTACGAGTCGCCGCACAGCTTCGACATCGGCGGCAAGTCCATACTCCTCGTGCACGACCTCGCCGATGTGCAGCAGCGATCGATCGACGGGCACGAGATCGTCGTCCATGGCTTCACGCACGTGCCGGAGATGAAGACGCGCGGGGAATCATTGCTGGTCAACCCCGGTGAGGGGTGCGGCTGGCTGCATGGAGCGCCCACCGGAGCCATTCTGGACCTCCAGACCAAGGCGATCGAAATCCTCAAGCTCACCGGTCCGGAGTGGACCCACTGATGGCCGTCGTCACGCAGAGTCGCATCCTGATCCTCGACTGTGGATCGCAGTTCACGCAGCTCATCGCGCGTCGCGTGCGTGAGGCACGGGTCTACAGCGAGATTCATCCGCCCACGCGATCGCTGGAGTGGATCCGGGCGTGGCAGCCGACCGGCATCATCCTCTCCGGTGGTCCGAGCTCGGTTACCGATGAGGGAGCGCCGACGATTCCGCGCGAGCTGCTCGAGGTGGCGCCCGTACTCGGCGTCTGCTACGGCATGCAGCTGATTGCCCATCTGGAGGGTGGAGCCGTGGTGGGTGGCGGCCGGCGCGAGTATGGCCGGGCCGAGATCACCGTGGACGAATCGGCTGGCCTCTTTGCCGGCTTCCGATCCGGCGAGCTGAGCACCGTCTGGATGAGCCATGGAGACCACGTCGAGCAGGTTCCGCCGGGGTATGTGGCCACGGCGCACAGTGGCACCACCTGTGCCGGGTTCCGGCATACCGTGAAGCCGATCCACGCCATCCAGTTCCACGCGGAAGTCCACCATTCGGCCCGTGGGGCCGAGATCATCCAGAACTTCCTCTTCGGCGTCTGCCGGTGCACGCCGGATTGGACGCCGGGGCACTTCATCGAGCAGGAAGTGGAGCGGATCCGCACGCTGGTTGGCGATCGCCAGGTGATCTGCGGACTGTCGGGTGGCGTGGATTCAAGCGTGGCCGCCGCGCTGGTGCACAAGGCCATCGGCGATCAGCTGACGTGCATCTTCGTGGACACTGGCCTGCTGCGGCTGCATGAGCGCGAACAGGTGGAGCGTACCATGGGACAGCATCTCGGGATCCGCCTCATCACGGTGGGTGCCGAGGAACGGTTCCTGACGGCACTGGCCGGGGTAGGGGAGCCGGAGCGCAAGCGGAAGATCATCGGGGAGCACTTCATCCGCGTGTTCGAGTCGGCGTCCGCCGAGGCGGGGAAGGACGCGGCGTTTCTCGTTCAGGGGACACTGTACCCCGACGTGATCGAGTCGGTGAGCGCCAAGGGGGGGCCGTCAGCCACGATCAAGACGCACCACAATGTCGGTGGACTCCCCAAGGACATGAAGTTCGCGCTGATTGAACCCTTGCGCGAGCTGTTCAAGGACGAGGTGCGCAACGTGGGGCGCGAGCTGGGACTGCCGGAGGAGATGGTCGGACGGCATCCGTTCCCCGGCCCGGGGCTCGCCATTCGTGTGCTCGGCGAGGTGACACCAGCGGCCCTCGACATGCTGCGTCGCGCCGATGCGATCTACCTCGAGGAGATCCGGGCGGCCGGGCTGTATCCGGAGATCTGGCAGGCCTTTGCGGTGTTCCTCCCGGTTCGATCGGTTGGCGTGATGGGCGACGGGCGGACGTACGAGCACGTGATTGCCCTGCGTGCCGTGACCAGCACGGATGGGATGACCGCCGACTGGTTCAACTTCCCGCATGAGGTGCTGGGGCGGATCTCCAGCCGCATCATCAACGAGGTTGATGGCGTGAATCGCGTCGTCTATGACGTGAGCTCGAAGCCGCCCGCGACCATCGAGTGGGAGTAGCGGGTTCGGTCGGATGGCGGCGCGACCTGTCCGACATGGCACGGGTCGCGGCGCCGGTGGTCGTGATCAACCTGGCCCTGCAGGCCATGGGGGTGGTGGATACCCTCATGGTCGGTCGGCTTGGCGGTGAGGCCATCGCCGCGGTCGCTCTGGGGAACTTCTACTTCCACAATGTCGCGATCTTCGGTATCGGCGTGCTGTTTGCCCTCGATCCGATCATTGCGCAGGCCGTGGGCGCCGGCGATCAACCGGCGATCGCACGCGGGGTGCAGCGGGGGCTGATCCTCGCGCTCGCGATCGGGATCGTCGTGATGCTGGCCCTTGTGCCGGGCGAATGGATTCTCGGGGGGCTCGATCAACCGCCGGAAGTCGTCAGCGAGACGGCGATCTATGCCCGACGTCGGCTCATCGGCGTGATTCCGTTTCTGCTGTTTCAGGTGCTGCGTCAATCGCTTCAGGCGATCGGGTACGTGCGCCCGATCATCCTGGCGGTGCTCGCCGCGAACCTCGTGAATGCCGTCGCGAACTGGATGCTGGTCTATGGGGCACTGGGGGCCCCGCGTCTCGGCGTGGCGGGCTCCGGCGTTGCCACGGCGCTGGCGATGTGGACCATGACCGGGCTTCTCGTGGTCCTGTCATGGCCGGAACTGCGCCGCTCAATCCGCCCGTGGCGATCCGACGCGTTGCGATCAGGTCCGCTAATCCGCATGATGCGGCTTGGCGTGCCCATCGGGACGCAATGGTTCTTCGAGAGCTTCGCGTTCGGTCTGACGGCAATCTTCATGGGATGGATGGGGACCACATCGCTGGCGGCCCACGAGATTGCCTTGAGCATGGCGGCCTTCACCTTCATGGTCCCACTGGGCATCTCCGGCGCCGCGGCGGCCGTGGTGGGTCGGGCCATCGGTCGCGGTGACCTGTCGGGAGCCCGTCGGGATGCGGCGGCGGCTATCGCGTGCGGCACCGGGGTCATGGCCGTCAGCGCGGCGGCCTTTATCGGGGCGCCACAGTGGCTCGTGGCGCGATTCACCGATGAGATGGCGACCGCCGCACTGGCCGCTTCGCTGATCCCGTTGGCCGGATGGTTTCAGGTCGTCGATGGCCTGCAGGCGGTGACGAGCGGGGTCCTGCGCGGTACGGGGGATACGCGGATCCCCGCACTCCTGCACATGGTGGCCTTCTGGGGGGTGGGCATCCCGCTGGGATGGTGGCTCGGCTTCCATACGACGTGGCGCGAGCGAGGCCTCTGGCTTGGCCTCGTGGCGGGGCTCGCCGTTGCCGGTTGCCTGCAGTCGATTCGCGTCTGGTTCCGACTCCGCGGCCCAGTGGGCCGCGTGGTGATTGACCGCGGCTAGATCCGCTTTTCCTCGAGCAGCGCCATGAACTCGGCCGGCGATGACAGCTCGAGCAGTCGACCAGGCACGTCGCTCTCCTTGCTGAACTGCGCAATCTTCCCCAGTACCGGCAGGTACTGATTGGACACTTCCAGCGGCGGCGCGACAATCAGGAAGAAGAACTGGACCGGCTTGTCGTCGATGGCCTTGAAGTCGACCCCGGTGGTCTTGCGGCCGAACGCCACGCGCAGCCGGTTGACGACCAGTGACCGGCAATGCGGAATGGCGATCCCCCGGCCGATACC
>Ga0315902_10012140_pt1 | contig 11245 bp, 9 predicted proteins | sample LakEriMetagenome_9_FD_203523 | JGI IMG/M metagenome (GOLD analysis project Ga0315902, IMG submission 203523) | Freshwater fungal communities from buoy surface, Lake Erie, Ohio, United States - Buoy 12 MA117 | ecosystem: Environmental > Aquatic > Freshwater > Lake > Lake biofilm | place: USA...
CCCCGGCCTGATCGACAACCACACCCATATGTCGATGCCGTTCGGCGGCACGACCACGGCCGACGACTACAACACGGGCACGCAGGCCGCGGCCGCGGGCGGCGTGACCGCGATCGTCGACTTCGCGCTGCAGATGGAGGACGGCGGGCTGCAGTCCTCGCTCGACCAGTGGATGGGCCGCGCCGAGGGCACCGCGCACGTCGACTACGGCTTCCACATGGCCGTGACGCGCTCCGACGAGGGCACGTTCAAGGACATGCCGAAGATGGTCGACCAGGGCGTCTCGTCCTTCAAGGTCTTCCTCGCCTACAAGAACGTCCTGATGATCACGGACGACCTGTTCATGCGCGTGCTCGAGGAGTCGAAGGAGCACGGCGGGCTCGTCCAGGTCCACGCCGAGAACGGCTGGATCATCGACCGGATGGTCGCCGAGGCCCTCGCCAGCGGCAACACCGCCCCGGTCTGGCACGCCCGCACGCGCCCCGAGTGGGTCGAGGCGGAGGCGACGGGCCGCGCGGTCCGCTTCGCCGAGCAGGCCGACGCGCCGGTCTTCATCGTGCACGTCTCCTGCCCGTCGGCGGCCGAGGAGATCATCGCGGGCCGCGCCCGCGGCGTCGCCGCCTACGGCGAGACCTGCATCCAGTACCTGTTCACGGACATCACGGACCTCGAGCGGCCCGCCCCCGAGGGCGCCCGCTTCGTCTGCTCGCCGCCGATCCGCGACGCCGTCCACCAGCCCTTCATGTGGGACTGCCTCAAGTACGGGCACCTGCAGTCGATCTCGACGGACCACTGCCCGTTCGACGACTCCCAGAAGGCGCTCGGCGCGGACGACTTCTCGAAGATCCCGAACGGCCTCGCCTGCATCCAGCACCGCCTGCCCCTGATGTGGGAGCACGGCGTGCGCGAGGGCCGCATCTCGATGAACCGCCTCGTCGACGTCTGCTCGACGGCGATCGCGAAGACCTTCGGCATCACCACGAAGGGCGCGATCAGCGCCGGCATGGACGCCGACGTCGTGATCTTCGACCCGAAGACGCCGTTCACGTTCTCGACGGAGACGTCGTTCATGAACGTGGACTACGACCTCTTCGACGGCAAGACCGTCGCGGGCTCCGTGCGCAGCACGCTCTGCCGCGGGACCGTGGTCTTCGACCAGGGCGAGATCAAGACCCAGCCCGGCCACGGGAAGTTCCTCAAGCGCCAGCCGTTCGACGCGGCGCTGCAGGGCGACGTCGCGGGCTAGCCGAGGCGACGGCGGGTCCGGGGCGCGCGCCCCGGACCCGCCCGACGCCCTCAGGCCAGCGGGCGGCCGCCGTCGAGGGCGCGCACGACCGCGTTGGCGACCTCGTCGCCGTAGCCGTCGGCGACCGCCCGCCGGTAGACGTCCGCACAGGCCTCCGCCAGCTCCCGCGGCGTGCCCGCCTCCTCCGCGAGGCGCAGGAACACCTCGACGTCCTTCGCCATCAGGGCCACGCTGAGCCCGCCCGGCATGTCCTCCCCGGCGACGATCCGCGGGAACCGGTGCTCGCTCGCCCACGACCGGCCCGAGCCCGCGTTGATCGCCGCGAGGAGCCGCGCGGGGTCGAGCCCCCAGCGCACCCCGGCCAGCATCGCCTCGCCGGTGGCGGCGAGCGTGACGGCGTTGAGGACGTTGTTGACCGCCTTGGCGGCGTGCCCGGCGCCGGGCCCGCCCATCACGAGCGCCTCGCGGCTGATCGGCGCGAGCACGGGCAGGGCGCGCTCGACGTCCGCGGGCTCCCCGCCCACGAGGACCACGAGCTCGCCGCGCTCGGCGGCCGCCGCCCCGCCCGTGACGCCCGCGTCGACGAGGGCGACGCCGCGCGCGGCCGCGCGCGCCTGCAGGGCCATGGTCGAGGCCGGGTCGGCGGTGGTCAGGTCGATCACGAGCAGCCCGGGCGGGGCGGCGGCGAGGAGCCCGTCGGGGCCCTCCAGCGCCGCCTCGACCTGCGCCGATGCGGGCAGGGACAGCAGCACAGCCGGCTCGTCGGCGAGGTCGGCCGGACGGGCCACGGGCTCGGCGCCCGCCGCTCGGACGCGTTCGGGGTCGAGGTCGAAGGCGCGGACGCGCAGCCCGGCGCGGCCGAGGACGCCGGCGATGCGCCCGCCGATCTGCCCGCAGCCGATCAGCCCGATCGAGCCCATGGCGCGCAGCCTACCCCGGCCGCCCCCGTCGACCCGGGCGGCCTAGACTGCGATAGACGGTCATGGCCGCGGTCGACGCACCCTACCGGCGCCGCTTCCTCGCCCTCGAGGCGCTGCTCGTCGTGGGCGGGCTCGCCCTGCTCGGCCTCGCGGCGCTCCAGATCATGCAGCTGCGCGACCGGCCGGCCGTCACGGGCCTCGCCTTCTCCGCCGCCGACGCCGCCGTCGACCACGGACTCCAGCGCCACCTCGACTACCTCGCCGACGTCGTGCGCGAGGAGGAGCGGCTGCCGACCCTGTTCCCGACGGACGAGGACGCCCAGGGCCTCGGGCTCGAGATCATCCCCAACGCCTTCGACCTGCGCAGCCCGCCCAGCGCGGACGCGGTCTTCCGGGTGCCGCTGCCCGGGCAGGCGCCCTTCTCGTCGCGCTCGGTCGAGTTCTTCGAGTCGGGCTTCGTGCTGGGCCGCGCCCAGTCGTTCCAGCGCCTGACCGGCCAGAAGGGCCGGCTCGGCCTCGTGGTCTGGGCCTTCCGCACGCCGGCGGGCGCGCAGCGGGCGTTCCGCGCCTACCGCGACATGATGGGCCTCCACGCCGCGCCCTCGGACTACGCGCCTCTGGCCGGCATCAAGGGCACCGTCGAGGCCGGCATCCAGGAGCTCTTCTGGGTCCGCGGGCGCCTGCTCCTGCAGTCGTCGTGGGCGATCCCCCAGAAGGACACCGCCGGGGTCCAGGCGGCGCACGTCGCCCTGACCGCCCTGATCGACCGCGAGGCGCGCCGCCAGGAGCCCGAGACGGCCCCGGTGCCGACCCCGCCCGACCTGACGCCGATCGGCCGCGTCGAGGCGCTGCGCGTCCCCGACCTGCTCCTGCCCGGCGGCTACCGCACCGCCGAGCGCGCGGGCGGCGCGACCGCCGACCCCCTGCGCGGCTGGCAGGCCGCCCCCAGCATGGACGTCGCCTTCTCGAAGCTGGGCCTCCTCGGCACGCACCGCCAGGTGATCCGCATCCAGGGCCTGATCCTCGCCCGCTACGAGCTGGCCGGCCAGCACTACCCCGACGCGCGCCGCGCCGAGCGCGCCCTCGCCGTGGTGCGGGCCGATCGCGGCGGCCGCCCGATCCGGGTCGCCGGCCTCGGCGACGCGGTCGAGGTGCGCGGCCCCGGCGGGCGCAACTACTCGGACATCTGGTGGCGGCGCGGGCCCTTCCTCCTGCGCGCGTCCCTCTACTCGTCCCGGCTCGCCCCGCTCGACCCGGCGGAGCAGCGGCGCTTCGCGCGCCTGCTCGACCAGCAGGCGCGGATCGTGCTGACGACGCTGCCGCCCGCGGCGCCGACGGGCTGATCCTGCAACGCTTCGGGCGTGGACTCCGCCGAAGCCCGCCGCATCCTCGTCCATGGGACCTCGGGCCCCGAGCCGTGCGGGCTGTTCATCCGCTGCGTGGCCGGCATCCTCGACTTCGGCGTCGTCGTCGTGGTGCTGTTCTGGCTGACCGTGGCCGTGCGCGGCACGAACCCGCAGGGCGAGATCGAGCTGCCGCTCTGGGCCACCATCGTCTACGTGGTCTGGTGGTTCGGCTACTACGCGCTGTTCGAGTACCTCTGGAACGGCCAGACCCCGGGCAAGCGCGTGGCCCGCATCCGCGTCGTGATGGGCAGCGGCATGCCGGTCACCAAGGAGGCCGCCCTCAAGCGCACCCTCGTGCGGCCGATCGACATGCTGCCGTGGCTCGTGCCGTACGCCCTCGGCGTGCTCTGGATGCTGGCGACGGGCCCCAAGCGCCGCCAGCGCCTCGGCGACAAGTGGGCGGGCACGAAGGTCGTGCCGGTCGACCCGCCCCGGCGCGCGCCCGAGGGCTGAGTCAGCGGGCCGTGTAGCCCGCGTCCACCACGAGCGCCGCCCCGACCGTGCCGCCGCCCCGCTCCGAGGCCAGGAAGGCGATCGCCTCGGCGATCTCCTCCGGCTCGATCAGGCGCCCGGTCGCCGTCGAGGCCTCGAAGGCGGCCCGCGTCGCCGCGGGATCCTCGGTCTCCTCGAAGAAGCGCCCGGCGAGCGGCGTGTCCGTCGGCCCCGGGCAGACCGCGTTGACGCGGATCCCCTCGTGGGCGTGGTCGAGGGCCATCGCGCGGGCCAGGTTGACGGCCGCGCCCTTCGAGGCGCAGTAGGCCACGGCGCTCGGCACGGCCACGAGGCCGAGCTGGGAGGCCACGACCACGATCGCGCCGCCGCCCGCGGCGCGCAGGTGCGGGACCGCGGCGCGGCAGGTCAGGTAGACGCCGCGCACGTTGACGCTCATGACGCGCCCGAACTCCTCGGGGCTGCACTCTACGACGTCGCCGCGCGAGGCGATGCCCGCCCCGCAGACCACGACGTCGAGGCCGCCGAGGGCGGCCGCGGCCTGGTCGACGGCCGCGGTCAGCGAGGCCTCGTCGGCGACGTCGCAGACCCGGACGTCGTCGGCGCCCGACGCGGCCAGCATCGCCTCGTCGCGGTCGAGGGCGGCGACGCGGCAGCCGTCCTCCTGGAAGCGGCGCACGCTGGCGAGGCCGATGCCCGAGGCGCCGCCGGTGATGAGGACGCGGCGGCTCATGCGGCCGTCATCCCGCCGTCGACGACGAAGGCCGAGCCCGTCACGAACGAGGCGCGGTCCGAGGCCAGAAAGCAGATCGCGTCGGCCACCTCGTCCGCGCGGCCGACGCGGCCGATCGGGTGCATCGGCTCGAACGCCGCGAAGGCCGCGTCCGGGTCGGGCAGGTCGGCGACGAACTGGCGCGGCTGCTGCGTGTCGATCACGCCGGGGCAGATCGCGTTGACGCGGATGCCCTCGTCGGCGAGGTCGATCGCCATGCCCTTGGAGAGGTGGATCACGCCCGCCTTGGCCGCCCCGTACGCGGACATGTACCGCAGCGCCTTGAGGCCGCCGACGGAGGCGATGTTGACGACGTTGGCGCCCGGGCGGCCCTGCATCAGGGGCACGACCGCCTTCGAGACGAGGAAGATGCTCTTGAGGACGACGCCGTGGACCATGTCCCACTGCTCCTCGGTCGTCTCGAGGAACGGGGCGCCGACGATCGCGCCGTGGTTGTTGACGAGGACGTCGACGCCGCCGAAGGCCGCCTGCGCCGTCTCCGCGATCCGCGCGCAGTCGGCCGCCGAGGTCACGTCGGCCTGCACCGAGACGGCCTCGACGCCGGCGCCCGCATGCTCCGCGGCGACCTCCGCGACCTGCTCGCGCAGGTCCGTCAGGACCAGCCGCGCGCCCTCCGCGGCGAGCCGCGCCGCGGTCGCGCGGCCGATGTCGCCCTCGGCGCCCGTCAGCACCACCACCCTGCCCTCGAGCTGTCCGGCCATCGCGCGGTTTCCCCTTCCCCCCGGTCGCGGGTATCCTCTCGTCCGGCGAGGATAGCCGCCCGGGCCCGCCCGGACGAATCCCGCCGGGGAGACGAGGAGGAGGACCGCCATGCCGTTCGTGACGCTGTCGAACGACAACCGCATCTACTACGAGCTGACCGGCCCCGAGGACGGCCCCGTCGTCCTGCAGTTCGGGGGGTCGCTGTTCGGCCGCCACAACTTCGGGTTCGTCAACGACGGCTTCCGCGAGCGCGGCTTCCGGCTGCTCTCCTACGACGCCACCGGCTACGGCCGCTCCGACTGCCCGAAGGAGCCCTACTCCGTCGAGGGCTGGGCCGACGAGGGCGCGCTGCTCCTCGACGCGCTCGGCTTCGACCGCGTCTTCGTGCACGGCACCTCGATGGGCGGCATGGTCACGATCGCCTTCACCGGCAAGTACCCCGAGCGCGTCATCGCCGCCTGCTCCGACTGCGGCATGGCCCGCTGCGACCTCTACCGCCGGGTCTACTTCCGCACGTGGCGGAAGATGGCCGAGGCGATGCCGCTCGACGACTTCTGCGACCTGATCACGATCCAGGCCGTCGGCGACCACTTCCTCGCCGAGCACCCCGACACCTTCGACATGGTCCGGCACGTGATCCGGCTCAACCCGCCGTACACGATCCGCTGGGCGTGCCTCGCCATGGAGACCATGGACCTCGAGCCGCTCGCCCGCCAGATCCAGCGGCCGATCCTGTTCACGAACGGCACGAAGGACACCATGACCCCGCCGCGGCTCGCCGCGGGCGGCTTCTCCGCCCACGACATCGCGGCCGCGATCGGCGACTGGGCCACCGTGCACGAGTTCCCCGAGATCGGCCATGCCGACCTGCTCGAGTGCCCCGAGGAGGCCACCGAGCTCGTCACGTCCTTCTTCACGCAGCACGCGGACGCCTAGGAGGCCCCACCATGCACTTCGGCATCACCGTCCTCCCCGACCCGCCCTACACGGACCTCGTCCGCCTCTTCAAGCAGGCCGAGGACGCCGGCTTCGAGATCGGCTGGACCTACGACAGCCACGTCCTCTGGCAGGACCCCTATCCGCTGCTGACCGCCGCGGCGCTGGCCACCGAGAAGATCAAGCTGGGCATGTGCGTGACCAACCCCGGCACGCGCGAGCCCACCGTCACCGCGTCGGCGCACGCCACCCTGCAGGACCTCTCGAACGGCCGCATGGTGTTCGGGATCGGCCGCGGCGACTCCGCGCGCCGCTACATCGGCCTGCAGCCCGTCAAGATCGCCGAGTACGAGCAGGCGACGGCGATGATGAAGGAGCTGATGAACGGCCGGAAGGCCGAGTGGAACGGCAAGGAGCTGCAGCTCGAGTGGGCCAAGGACCAGCCGGAGATCCCGTTCTACCTGGCCGGCTACGGACCGCGGGCGCTGGCCGTCGCGGGCCGGCACGCCGACGGCGTGATCATCCAGCTCGCCGACCCGGAGATCATCCAGTGGATCATGGGCCTGGCCCGCGCGGCCGCCGAGGAGGCCGGGCGCGACCCGGACCTGCTCGAGCCGATCGTCTGCGCGCCCGCCGTCCTGATGGACGACATGGCCGCGGCCCGCGACGCGAGCCGCTGGTTCCCGGCGATGGTCTCGAACCACGTCTTCGACCTGCTGCAGCGCTACGACAAGTCCGAGCTGCCCGAGGCCCTGACCTCGTACATGGACCGGCGCGAGTTCTACAACTACGACGACCACTCCCGCGAGGGCGCCGCCCACGGCGAGTTCGTCGACGACGAGACCGCGGACCGCTTCTCGATCCTCGGCTCGGTCGAGCAGCACATCGCCAAGCTCAAGGAGCTCGAGGCGATCGGCGTCAAGCACTACAACATCTACCTGATGGCCGGCGACCGCGAGCGCACGATCGACGTCTACGGCGAGCAGATCATCCCGCAGTTCGCCAAGGGCTGAGAGAGGCCATTCGCAGTCGGGCGGTAGGATGGGTGGCGTGAGCCGCGCCCTTCGCCGCCGCGCGTCCCTGCTCGCGATCATGCTGCTCGTTGGCGCCCTGATCGCGGCTCCCTCCGCCGGGGCGTACACGGTCGCAACAATCGCGGGGTTCGACTCGCCGAAGGCGGTGGCCATCAGCCCGGACGGGGCGACCGCGTACGTCGCGAACTTCGGCGGCACCGGGCCCTTCTCCGTCGGCGTCGTCGACATCGCGGGCGGCACCGCCCGTGCGACGGCCCTCGCGGTCGGGACCGGGAAGCCTGAGGACGTCGCGTTCGCCCCTGACGGCGGCCGCGCCTACGTGACGGCGGGCAGCTACGTGCTCGTCTTCGACACGGCGACGGAGGCCCCGGTCGGCAGCGCGATCCTCGTGCCTGGCGGAACGCCGCCGAACCCGATGGGCATCGCGATCACGGCCGATGGGCGCCGCGCCTACACCGCGAACTTCGGCACGGGCACGATCGGCGTGATCGACCTGGTGGCTTCTCAGGCGACGCAGACGAGCTCGTTCGGCGCCGGCGGCGTGGCCGACGTCGCGGTCGCCGGGTCCGGCACCGAGGTGCTCGCCACGGGCCGCGGCAACGATACCGCGTGGATGGTGCAGACCGCCGGGCCGACGGAGGGGAGGCTGATCAACACGAGCGCCTTCCCGCTCTCCATCCCCCAGGAGGTCGTGCTCTCGCCCGATGCCGCCCGCGCGTACATCTCGAATGACGGCGCGATCGTCGTCGTCGACATCGCGGCCCGGGCCGCGATCGCGAGCTGGCCCGTCGGCTTGGCGACGGCGGTCGGGCTGGCCCTGAATCCGGACGGGACGCGGCTCTACGCGGCGCTCGGCTCGGACAACACGATCGCCGTGTTCGACACCGCGACGGGCCAGGTCGTCGAAACGATCAACCCCGGGGGCTCCTACGTGATCGGGCTCGCCATCACGCCGGACGGGTCGCGGCTCGTCGCCTCGAACTACCTCTCGAACTCCGTCTCGATCATCCAGCTCACGCCGCTCGCCCCCACCGGCCTGTCCGTGAGCGCCTCGGACACGACGGCCACCGTCTCCTTCACCGCGGCCGTCGCCAACGACACGCCCATCACGGGCTACCAGTACTCGCTGAACGGCGGCGCCTGGCAGGCGACGACCCCGGCGTCGACCGCAAGCCCGCTCGTCGTCACCAGCCTCACCCCGGGGACCGCGTACGCCATCCGCGTGCGCGCCGTCGATGCCCGCGGCCCCGGCGTCGCGTCCGCCACGGTTGCGGTGACCACGCAGCCGCCGGCCGCGACGACCCCCCGCGGCGCGGGCATCGGGGTGCGAAAGCCCCGGCCGGTGACGGCGAAGGACGGCTCGGTCAGCCTGCGCACCACGGTCACGACACCCGGACCCGGCCGGATCGTGCAGACCGCGACGAGCCCCGCGGGGCGCGCGAAGTCGGTCACCCGCTGCACGGCCCGCCTGACCGTCAAGAAGGCCGGCGAGCACGTCGTCTCCTGCCGCCTCAACGCGAAGGCCCGGGCCGCCCTGCGGAAGGGGCGCCTCGTCCTCACGGTCACGACCACCTTCACGGCCACCGGTGCGACCACGGGCTCCTCGACGACCACCAGGGTCGTCGTGCCGCGCCGGCGCTAGGCCGCGCCGACCCGCTCGATCGCCCGGCCGGTGGCGATCCCGAAGGCGCGCGCGGCCAGCAGCAGGTGCTCGATCGGCGTGTCCTCCTCGGGGCAGTGCGAGAGGCCGTTCGTCGACGAGGCGAAGAGCATCACGGTCGGGACCATCCGCGCCATCTCGGCGGCGTCGTGGAGCGGGCCCGACGGCAGCGCGCGGTCGGTGCCCGTGACCTCCTGGACGGCGGCGCGGGCGTCGGCGATCAGGTCCGGGTCGAACGGGATCGGCGGGATCCGCCAGAGCGGCTCCCAGCCGACCGTGCAGCCGAACTCGGCCGCGGCCTCCTCCGACGCCGCGCGGGCGTCGTCGTTCATCGCCCGGAGCACGTCGGCGTCGAGGTGGCGCTGGTCGACGAGGATCTCCGTGACGCCCGGGACGGCGGTGACGACGCCGGGCGTGCAGACGGCGTTGCCGATCGTGGAGACGCCCTCGTGGCGGATCGCCACCTCGCGCAGGAGCAGCGCGAAGCGGGCCGCCGCCGAGAAGGTGTCCCGGCGGTGCAGCATCGGGGTCGAGCCCGCGTGCGCGGCCTGCCCCCGGAAGGTGACGGTGTAGCGCTCGACGCCGACGGTGCCGAGCACGGCGCCGACGGCGAGGCCCTCGCTCTCGAGCACGGGGCCCTGCTCGATGTGCAGCTCGAGGTAGGCGCGCACGTCGTCGATCCGGCGCTTGGCGAGGTGCGACTGGTCGAGGTCGACGCCCATCGCCTTGAGCGCCGCGTCGAGGGTGACGCCGTCCCGGTCGGTCAGCCTCTTCACGTCCTCGATCTCGAGGGTGCCGGCGAAGGCCGACGAGCCGAGCAGGCTGCGGCCGAAGCGCGCGCCCTCCTCGTCGGCCCAGTCGACGAGCCTGACGGTGCAGGGCGGGGTGCCGTCGGCCGCGGCGGCGCGCAGCACCTCGAGGGCGCCCATCACGCCGAGCACGCCGTCGAGCCAGCCGCCGCGCGGCACGGCGTCGACGTGGCTGCCCGTGACGACGGCCTCGGGGCGCGCGCCGGGCAGGGTGGCCCAGATGTTGCCGCACTCGTCCATCTCGTGGGTGACGCCCGGGATCTCGGCGAGCTTCCCGCGCAGGAAGTCGCGCGCCTTCACCCAGTCGTCGGTCCAGGCGAGGCGCCGGGCCCCGTCGGGGCCGCCGGTGAGGGCGCGCAGCTCCTCGAGGTCGGAGACGACGCGGGCGGGGTCGAACGCGGCGAGGGCCATGCGCGGCACGATACCGCCTGTCGGCGTCGGTTTTCCAGCGGTCGCGGCTATGCTGGCGCCACCCCGATCCGGAGGCGCAATGCGCATCACGCTCTGCGACGTCGGCCCGCGCGACGGGCTCCAGAACGATCCCGTCCAGCTCGAGCCGAGCCAGCGCGCCGAGCTCGTCGACCGCCTCTCGGCGACGGGCCTGCCGCGCATCGAGGCGACCTCCTTCGTCAACCCGAAGGCCGTGCCGCGGATGGCGGGCGCCGCCGAGGTGATGGCGTCGATCGAGCGCCGCCCGGGCGTGATCTACGCCGCGCTGGTCCTCAACGGCCGCGGCCTCGACGACGCGATCAGCGCGGACGCGGACGAGATCCACGTCGCCTACCCCCTGACCACGACCTTCTGCCGCAAGAACCAGAACGTCACGCTCGAGGAGGCCACGCAGATCGCCGGCGACCTCGTGCGCGGCGCGAAGGCGGCGGGAAGGCGCGTCACGATGACGCTCGGCGTCTCCTTCGGCTGCCCGTTCGAGGGCCCGGTCGATCCGGGCCTGGTGGTCGAGCACGCGCGCCTCGCGGCCGACGCGGGCGCCGACGAGGTGATCCTCGCCGACACGATCGGCGTCGCCGTGCCGACCCAGGTCATGGACCTCGTGCCCCGCACCCTGGCCGCGATCGGCTCGGTGCCGGTCGGCCTGCACCTGCACAACACGCGCAACACGGGCTACGCCAACGCCGCCGTCGGCGTGGAGGCGGGCGCCACCATCCTCGACGCCTCGATCGGCGGCCTCGGCGGCTGCCCGTTCGCGCCGCGCGCCACGGGCAACATCGCGACCGAGGACCTCGTCTACATGCTCGACGGGATGGGCGTCGAGACGGGCGTCGACCTCG
>Ga0315902_10012142_pt1 | contig 11244 bp, 13 predicted proteins | sample LakEriMetagenome_9_FD_203523 | JGI IMG/M metagenome (GOLD analysis project Ga0315902, IMG submission 203523) | Freshwater fungal communities from buoy surface, Lake Erie, Ohio, United States - Buoy 12 MA117 | ecosystem: Environmental > Aquatic > Freshwater > Lake > Lake biofilm | place: USA...
TTTAGAGACTTGCTCACATATTAATTATACATCTTTACTTTATATCATGAGAACCCGCGTACAAATTATTAATCAGATTTTAACCGACACATTCAAATCCATTTATATCACGTTTTTTAATTTGTTCTCCAGTAAACAAGAACGGCACAAAAAAGATGACAGCTATTATGATGACAACTCGGTATATGAGTTTAAACGCGGGTCTCGCGATGGCGAAGACGAGGAATTGGATGAATGCGATGATAGGCTACCCCTCGTTTAAAAACCTTTAGCGCATTTTACAAATGTTAGTTTAATTTGCAATGTTATTGCCTTTTTCGGTGTTATCGCCTTTCTCTTTATTATCTCTTAGCTCCTTCACGTATTTGCCGCACCTCTTGAAAAATAGGTCCAGCTCTTTTAAATCCGCACCGGTTACACCATCATCTGGCACAAACGTATGATTGCCTTTCACATAACAGAGCACTACCGGTATTCCATTCACCATTTTCTTCGCCTTTAGGAACGCATACAAGTCCGCACTCTCGTCCACATTTATGTCGCAACATATCACCTCCGGCGGCGAACTCGCGTAATGTTTATCTAATATCGGCTGGATCATCTTGCAAGGCCTACACCATGACGCGCCCAGCTTTAAAATGATTAAGCCCGGATTTACCTGCAATAGCGAAAGAAATTCTTGACGACTGCTAAACTCATCCACCACCCTCTTTTTTAACATTCTACACTTATACCTTATCTTTAATGACACTTTTATATAGTTATTTTATCTATATATATATATATATTTATGTCTGCTTTTGCTGTTGATGCGGACATGACAGCGGATTATTTAATTCGCCAACTTGAAAATGCTTTCTCAAATGAAGAAGGAATTGGCGTTAAACGCAACAGAAACATTGTAGGTCCTGAACAAGTTAAAATGGTGTATAATTATTTTGTTCGTAGCGGGCAAGTTGTTCTCGCGCTTGGTGCCGCAGTTTCTGCCGCGGGCCGACTTGGCATTACCAAGAAAGGTATAATAATTGTCATATTATATTTTGTCGCTTCTATTGTAAAGACCGGTGTTATTTTGGCAAGTTCTGCTGCTCAACAAGTAGTAAGCGGTGTGGAAACATGTTTTAGTCTCGCAGGCGCTGTAGCTGAGGATACGGTTAATGTGGTTTCTTCCTTATTAGGTTATTTTACAGTTGAAAATTTTGATTTTGCATCGGGCATTGCAATTGATGTATGTCAAGGAGCGGCATTTGCAGCAGCTCATTCAAAAATATGTCAGTACACTGATAACAAGCATGTAATGTTTGAAGAAATTGCAGACACGATTAATTTTTTATATCAAACTAGCGATGATGCTGTATCTGCATTGCAGGCATTTCGCAGTAAAAATCTGTTATTATATACTCCAACTGAAGGTTTAAACCCCCAACCATCCGCGTTTTTAAGTGTTGGTGCATGCCCTATCGCTGGCGCATCTATTGATAATAATCTAGAACGCTTTAATAAGGTTATTATTGATATTAATAACGCAAAGCTGGAGGAAAACGCAAAGCGGTTCCCCACAAGAAGCGCAATGCTCAATCCAGAACAAAGCGAACCACAGGCGCTTACTGATGAAGAAAAACGCCAATATTGTGGAGACCAAACTTTACGTAATGCAATTGCAGAAAGGCGGCGCATTATTGTTTCAAATGCGTATTTAGGTTTGGATTTGACCGGCATGAGTGCTGCTAATCTAAAATTAAGTTTGCCAGATTTGCAACGCGCGGTTAATGATGCGATTGAAGGCGACGACCTATTAAAACGTTACTTATATTTTAGAACTGATACTTGCAGTGGAGTGACTTCTTCCCAAGATGAATATAGTCCAAAGCGTCCAGCAACCATGGGACCTTACTCCCAACCTGGCGGCGGTAGAGGTCGGCGCACAAAAAGACGTAAATCTTATCGTAAATCTTATCGAAAATCTTACAAAAAGACCACCCGTAAAAGAAGGCATGGGAAAACGCATAAAAAACTTTTAAAGAGGAAGTCCAGGAGGACGAGAAAGTAAAGCATGCATGGTGATACATAGTGCAAAATATTTTCGTTATTTAATATAATAAATTTATAATTGTAATTTATAAATTTATAATACATGTGCAAACGCAATGCAAACATAATGCGCATTATATGATAAAATGCCAAAATAATAATGTCGCCACTAAATAATGGACATCCATGTATTCCTCTTGTGTTACAATGAAAGCGCTCTTATTCCGCACACTGTCCATCATTACCGGAAATATTTACCTACTTGTAAAATCACCGTCTACGACAACCAGTCCACCGACAATTCAGTAGAAATCGCAACCTCTCTCGGATGCACCGTTGTCTCTTGGTCCAGCAACAATATTTTGAACGAATACTTGCAAATATCATTAAGGAACACCATTTGGAAAAATGTGGCGACCGGATGGATTATCATGGCCGACATGGACGAATTCGTATGCGTCACCGAACCTCAATTGTTAGAAGAGACAAAACAAGGCACCACCATATTAAAAATCGTCGGCATAAACGTGGTAGGACAAAGCACCACGGATGACCTCACCGACATTGACCTACAAAAGTTGACCAAATATGTAGACAACCCTATGGAAAGTAAGTCTTTGTGCTTTTTGCGCGAACACATAACTGAAATGAATTATGGCCCCGGTTCTCACACCTGCACCCCCGTCGGCAAAATCAAATTTAGCAAAAACACATACGTAAATAAACATATGGAAATGCTAGGACTAACCTTCATCACAAATAAAATGGTGCGCAGGTATGCGCGCACTTCATTAATGCGAAAGCACAAAATGAGCACACATTATACCAATGACCTTGTCGCAATCAAAAATAAATACATGAACACGCTGAAAAAATGTAAACAGATGCGTTAGATTTGGCTTGAGGCTGCTCTCAGCTCTTTTATCTTGGCAAACGCAGTCGCAATGGCAATGAACTTGTCTATATCCGGATTGCACAAGGCCGGCGCGACCTGGTTAATCTCCGCATCCGACCAATCCCACCATTTGATTTCCAGCAGCTTACTTATCTGCTCATCGGTGAACCGCTTCTTAATCAGCTTTGCCGGGTTGCCTCCCACTATCGTATACGGCGCCACGTGTTTGCACACGTGGCTACTATTCGCGATGACCGCCCCGTCGCCAATATGCACTCCCGACATAATTGTGACATTATCACCAATCCAAACGTCGTTGCCGATGACCACATTGCCTTTTGAGTAAGGATGACCTTCGTAATTAAATGAATTGAATACTTTTTTGTGTATGTGCCCAAACGGATACGTCGTGACCCAATCCGTGCGGCAGTCGCCGCCCAAACAAATGGTGAGATTTCTGGCAATAGAACAAAACTTCCCACACTCATAGGTCGTATCGTCACACTTGTTTGTTACAATCAACGGGCTTTGCGCATACGAATATTTACCTAAATTCATGAAATGCGTATGTATATATATCTAACAAATTTATTGATAGTTTTACGCGCGTGCGTTAGAATTTATGTTTTTGGGTTGATGTTTTGGAGGGTTTAATATTTGTTGACGGACTTTTAGGAAATAACGTGTGCGTATATCATAATATGAGTTCTGTTGATAATGGTAATAACGTGGATGTTCCAGTTGACAATAATCCGGTTATCGAAGAACGTGACCCTGTGGATTTTATGATTGTGTTGAAAAATTGTGAAACTATGAATAATTATTTAGGTCCTGCTAATAGTGATATTAAATTTAAATGTTCTGATACTGATAGTAACGTTCAAGATAGCGTATTTGGGGAAACAATCATTAATTTTAAAAATAATAGGTCAAATGATAAACTAATTACTAATCAAACTTTAAAAACGATGTCTAAGTATATATATATAACGAGGAAACAGATAAATTTGAAAAGGTTGATATAAATGCAACGCCTGTAGTGTGGTTTGTTAATCGCAGCGATATAGTTTCCCTCAAACGAACAAATTCAATTACACCGCAACAACGAAATGATTATTTAACAAAGATTAAGGAAGCATATCACAGATACTATGTTCAATACACACCTATTAGCAAATTCGTAACAAAATCAGGAATTCGCGACTTTAAGGTTGATGATAAAAATTTACCAATGGCGTTTTCACCTTTTAAACAAGGCGGCAAAAGAACCAAAAAACAACCCAAAAGGAAGACTAAATCAACAAAACGAACAAAACGTAGGCGCGGCACTAGAAAGCGCTCCAATAAAAAACGATAAATATTATACGACTGCATTAATACATTTACATCTAACAAAATGGCCCGCATTTTGTTAAATTCGTTCATCAATTACCCATCGCCGATTACTTATTTATTGATGACCACCTCGCGCGCAATGTTGCTAATGATTTTGTTCATACTTGCGTTCTCATCCGGGTTTGCACCTCCTGTGGACTGCATCACCATATTTAGGTAAGGTGTGCTATCCCGGTTTGCGCTAATCACACAATTGGGGTGCGCCTTAATCCACAACGGGATTTGCTGGATGTTCTTCTGCTCTATCTTACGTATCGCTTTCTTAATCTTGTCGCGCTCCTCGTTGTCCTTTTCCCAAACATCGTCTTCCTTAATATAGAGCGTCTCGCGTTTCAGGTCGCTGCAATGGATGGGGCGTTTGCACACGTCCATATCTTTTAGGCCATTGATAAAGATGCGCGACATCCCGTTGGAATAGCCCAGCTTCCCGGTTTCTTCCAGGTCGCTCATTTGCAAGTGAAGCGACTCGACAAAATCCACCATATTAATCGCATCCTTGCATTTCTCGTTCAAGAAGATGTTCAAATTAAAGTGAGTATTGTGGTTTGTTATGGTATTGTTGTTGTTCGTGATGTTCTTGCATTCTTTCGCCATTTCAAAGAGCTGCGTTTGAAACTCCTGGTTCTGTTTTATCAGCGTGATTAATGCGTTCGTTAATTCGCTATTGCTTTGCTCGGCAAAAGGCGCATGTTTCACAACATCGTTACTCGCGCCTTCATTTGCGCCCACATTGAACGCGCATAGTTTGCTATGTCGCCACATCCCTGAGCGTGATTTGTAGGTTTTATTGCAATGTTTGCACGCAAACGCGTTGACCCCATCTTCAGGCTCCGCATTCAAATGCTTTTGCGTCACCGTGTGAGCTTGAAAACTGCTCTTCCTATTCGTGGAATAGTTGCACGCGCTACAGTGGAATTGATTATTGCTTGGCTCAACAGTTATAGGTTTGGGTTTTCTTATCTTGGACAGACCGTCGCTTGACATAGTTGTTCTTAATATATTGAAGACATTTTATTTAGATTATTTTTTTATCAAAACATTGAAAACACTTTTTTTGGACCAAAAAAACACTGTTTTTTGGACATTTATTTGGACATTTTTGCAAGTTTCATGCAAATCTTATAGACATTTATACTTTTATATTTTCATGTTTAGACCACAAATGGTCTCATTTTCGCAATTTTTGTGTGCAAATGCTCCCAAAATCATTGCCGCGTTTGTTGCGACGGTTGGCAATCGTAACAAAGTTGCACACACAACGCGAAAACCTGCTGCATACATGGTGCGCAGATTGTGACCGGATTTCGGTGCAAGTTTTTGTTGCGGTCGGTTGCTGATTGGTTGCGAAACTTGCAATCGCGTTTTTGACTTTTTTGGGCTGTTTTTGACCTTTTTCAAAAAACATCGAAAAATGAAAAAAAATTATGCTCACAAATTTATTTTTTTAATCGCGTTTTTGAAAATTTATGGTAAGGAAGAGTAAATCGATGTATTTTCCCAAATCTACAAAAGGGAATCGAAAAATGGACATTTATAAATGTCCAAATTGGCTTATAGCCGACCCTCTTATAAACACGAAAACAATGGTTTTTAAAGAATATCTGAAGTTTTTTAAGGTAAGCCAAAATTCGCGAGTTATGTAGGCTGTTTGCACGAGGTTATGCTGACATATTAAAAACAAATTAAACGCCATATTTTATCTAACGCAATAATTCGCAATGAACTCACTGCGTTCGTGTGGCGTTAACAGCCCCCAAATCAAGTTGATTTGTTTTGTAACATTATTGTCTGTATTCTTAATAAACGCGTTCACTTTGCATTTATTGATTGCGTTGGATTGAAGCATGACATGCCTGGAGAACAAACCGTAAAACCGGTCGATATAACCGTGCATTGTAATATTGTCCTCATTGCAATAACGAAACAAATCATTATTCAGCCAATTTTTACTGATATTTTCTTCATATTGACTTAGATAATTCCATCTATCATCGTAAATGGTTGAAATAATTTGTTTACTTGCGAAGTTCGATTTTATATCTTCTATCAGTCGTTGCGGTTGGCAGCTGTATGTATAGGGGATGATGTGTTGAATAATATCGCGAGGCAAGAGATGAATAAAATCGCACATAATGTGTTACGTTAATTGGTGTGATTGTGTTTATGTTGATTGAAAAAACGTTTAAAAGCATTCCCAAAAAACATTGCAAGTTTCTTGCAAAAACTTGCAATCTTATACAATGGCTACTTTTTTTTATTTTTCAGGTTGTTACCACACATGCTGCCAAAATTGAAAAAAACATGTCCAAAAGTGGCAAAAAGTCTGTCACCTAAATGTTGCGGCGGCAATTTATGCTGTTGTGTTTTCCAGCCGGCATAAACAACCGGCTGCATACATGGTAATCCAAAAATCAAGAAAATGTCGTGCAAGTTTTGTTGCGGATGTTGCGAAAATGTTGCGGCCAAGGGTCGCGTGTTTTTGGTCATTTTTGAAAATGTCTGTAAATTTAAGAAAAAATAAAAAAAGTTATGCTCACAAATTTTATTTTTTAAGCGCGATTTTGAAAATTTATGGTAAGGAAGAGTAAATCGATGTATTTCGCGAAACTGGAAAAAGGGAATCGATTTTTGGACATTTTTAAAATGTCCAAAAAACACCATAGACTTGGCCTATTTAAAACAGGCCTATTTTACAAGGTTTTCAAAAATTGCAAAAAAACTTGTTGCAAAAAACGGCGCACCACAACGCGTGCCAATGTGTGAATTAACACAATCAAATAGTCGCCACATGCGAATAATCAAAATGATTTACATCAAAGACTATGGTTGGTCTTTCGGGGTCGCCTTCAAAATCAATATTATTTACATTTTTTGTGTAATAATAAATCGCAATGGATTCCCTACAAACGTTATCAGGGGTGTGCAATGGTTCAGGATGCCCGTGCAAACTATTTTTGGATGTATTAAAGATAACACATCTGTTTAATAATGGCGCGATTTTGTAATTAATTTGTTGGGAAAACCTGTCGCACAATAATAAATGACCATTGTATTCCTCCTTCCAATTTGGGTTTAAATATAGCAATAGATTAATTCTTCTGTCTAGACGCCCGTGTTTGTCGGAGACATATGTATTAAAATCAGTGTGAACTTTTAAAAACCCATCCTTTAAAATTCTATGCACACCTGCGCCTTTTAATTTTAAATCGTGTCTGATAATACCAGTTATCCCAGTTAACTTTTCTACTAAATCAATAAACTCATCGCTGACGAAATATTCAAATACACTTGTTAAATTCGCATCAAAGTTGGATTGAAACCCATATTTATTAAATTCCCACCTGCCATCAAAAAACTTGTAGTCCGCGTTGGATATTTCAAGCTTTTTAACATCGTCTAGGATATCATTCATTTTATTGTCGAATAAAAAATTATCTATGACCGCAAAACTAAATGGGGTCGTGTTTTTGTAACCATTCAGCATAACCTCCTTTGAAGCATCAGTAATCATTTTTCAGGTTATATTATTATATAATTAACCATCTTTAAACTGTTTGCGTTATTGAATTTATAAGAAAGCCCTATAAATACGTTCTAATCTGTTTTAGACCATTCCTAAAATCATAGTAACAAATTTCGCACCTATTATCATAAGAAAAGTTGTAATCATAGCATAACCCCATACTATTACAGAAATCAAACCCGAATTCAAAATAAAAGCTTGCGCCGTCGCGTTGCACGGTTTTCATAATTTCCGTTTTCTTGTGCATAACTGGTGCGATAATATTATATCTATCGTCGCGCTTGTGTATGATGTCTACATACTTGCCATGTCTATATTTTATTCGTCCGTCATATTCCAATATTATGTGCAACAAATCTTTGGGAATGCATGAATCATTCATTATGTATTATGTGTTATCTTACATCATGTTATATCTTTATTATGTAATTGAATTGCATAATAAAAAATGTTTATAAGCAGTTGTTTATAACGGATTACTTGCGTAGAGCTTTCCTAGAACGAGCTCTTCTAAGGCGGGAATTTCTGGAACGCGACCGTCTAATGCGCATATTTCTTGAACGAGCTCGTTTGGAGCTATTGTAATGAGTTCTTCTGCGTTTGTTTTCATAGTTGGAGGGTTCTTCAGATTTAGTATGCACTTCGGTTGTAAGGAGCCGCCGAATATCAGGAGGCAACTCAACATTTGTTAAAGAATTCGCGTCTTTCCAAGAGATATTTTTGATAGATAATCTAGACAAACTAGGGACATCATGTTTTTTAAGATATAAATTGTTTGTAAATGCAGGTCCAAACTCAGTCCCAAACGGAGTTCTACTTTTAACCTCAGATAAGGTTCCTAATTCTGTATACATTCCGTTGTGGTTTAAATACAATACATCATCCGGTTGAACCTTACGTGTTGATGTTTCTAAATTATTTAAGGCTTGTACCTTTGTAATTTTTATAAAATCGCCTGGTTCAAAACTTGACATTGTTATATATTATAATATTATTTTTTATGATAAGCTTACCTTAACTTTCAAACGCAACCGGTGCACGCAGCTCCTCAAACATGCTGCTGCTTAAACCGCCCTATATTGTCGCAAGAAGTCTTCCAACTCTGCAATATCCAGGTCGGGCAGGTCGCAATGCGACTCCCAAAAGTAGCGCGCATAGGCCCAAACAAAGTCGCAATCGCTAGCATACCAATCAGGGTGTTCCTTAAGTAGCTTTTGATGGAGCGGCGGTGGCAGAAGGTTGAGTGAAGATAAAGGAAGAACATAACAGAGTTGCACAAACGGGTCCACGGGGTTAGGGAGGTGGTAAGGGATGAAGCTGGTTTCAAACAGAGGCGTATAGTTAAAGAGGTCTTCCAATAAGGGAGGGTAGTGGTAATTGTAGGTCCATCGCCAGTCGGCGCAGCCGGTCGTGTAGTATTTCATGGTCCATTCCAGTCCTTGCAGGTAATTGACGCACACCTGCGATTTGCGTTCGTCGGATGGCGGGTCCATTTTCAGCAATGCTCGGTAATAGCGGGATTGCCAGCCGGGTTTGAATGGATTAATGTATTTTTCGAGCGCCCGGTCGTGCGTGGGTGTGCTTTCGAACTTGGCGAAGATTTCTTCGGGAGTAGTTGCCGGTGGGTTATGGTTTGCGCGCCGGTCACGTGCGACCATTTCGGATTGAATAAAGGCTTGCTCCGATTGTTTTAGCACGCCGATGAATTTTCGAAATACGTTCCAATAGATGGTTTTGCCGTCGGTCAAATTATCGTTGGAGTTGCCGATGACTTGTTTGTAGGCGTTCAACAACTTGTTGATGCCGCCGGTGCGAATGTTGATGGCGGGGAAATGCGGCATGAAGTCGTTACCTAACATGAAGCACATGAAGATATAGTCGTAAATCCGGTTTTTCTGTTGAACAGTATTCAATGGTTGGCCGTTGTTCATGTCTAGGGTGATGACATGCGCGAGTTCAGGGATGTCCATGACGTAGGTTTCGTTGGGTTCAAGTGCTGCGTCAATGGATTTGATGAATTCGGGTGTTTCGCGGAATAAAAAGATGCGCGGGCAAATGGGGAGATGATTGATGGAGAGCATGATGAGGTCGGCGTCGAGGCCATAAATAACGGTGGTTTCGGTCAAATGTGAAGCAGCATTGTCGCGAATATGCTGGAACAGTTTGTGCTCGCCCTCGCCGGGTTGGTCGCTGCAGGAGACGATGATTTTTTGAACGGCCGATAAAAGCGACGCGGTCGCAAAATGCGAGTAAATGCGTCCATTGAGTTGCTCCATGAATGCAGTGCCGGGGGTAATGGAGGAGGTATTGAATGGGTCCATGGTGGTGCGTTTGAATATTTGTTGGGTGATTTTGCTTTGATAGGCGGATTTATAGCGGCGTGCGCGTTGCTGCTCCATTTTCGCGACGGGGGCGACGCCGTCAAAGGCGATGAATACGGTGGTGGTGGGTTGAATGCATTTAATATATTCTTCAATTTGCGCGATGATGCCGGAGATAATGGCGGGGGCGTTGTCCGCGGCGATGCGAGAACTGGCGAAGTCGTGTTTTTTGACGACGTCGTAGATGATGGAGTTGCAGTCCAGGTATAAATTGTTAATAGCCATTTGGTTACTAACAAATTTTTTGATGAGGGAGGGATGATTTTTGACGATGTAGCTGAAGTAAGAAGGAATGCCCATGGTGTTTATGTAGTTGTTTTAGTGGATTATATATAATTAGTGCAAGTATTGTTTAATATGTTTTGTAAATATGTATTTTACAAAAGGAAGAAACGAATGAGAAACGCATCTAATACTTAATTAAAAACCGTAATGCAAGAAAAGGTTGCATATTGTTATGCGCACCGCCCCCGCCTGTATTATTTATTGAAATGCCTGTAGTTGCATTTAAAATAGCATCAGTTACACTGCCTCCTGTTCTAGTATACTCTGCGTTAGAACCACCATTTCCACTATCATCGCCTTCAAGTCCATTATTCCAAGTGTGTGTATGACCCGGGTCAGTAATGCCGTGATTATGGCTAGGCATTTCATCTGAAATTAGCGTATGTGTTTCCGAACCGCCGATTGACCCTAGTGCGCGATTTGTTAACCCAACTCCTTGCCCTGCGCCAATGCATGCGCGCCCTCTTAAGTCGGGAAGGTTGAAACTCGCGTCTGAACCGCCGTATGTGTATGCAATTGCACTAAATAAATCAGGATATGTGGTTCTTGAAAGCAGACTTCCGTCGCAATTTAGCCAACCGGTGGGCACATTAATCGCCGCCGATTGAATAACCGTGCCGGCGGGAATAAGCACATAGTTGTCTAAATAATAATTACCTGTGGCGTAGACGCTGCGAGAGTGCACATCCTGTGTGGTAGTGACATTGCCGGAGACATCTAGGTTGCCACGAATA
>Ga0315902_10012143_pt1 | contig 11244 bp, 12 predicted proteins | sample LakEriMetagenome_9_FD_203523 | JGI IMG/M metagenome (GOLD analysis project Ga0315902, IMG submission 203523) | Freshwater fungal communities from buoy surface, Lake Erie, Ohio, United States - Buoy 12 MA117 | ecosystem: Environmental > Aquatic > Freshwater > Lake > Lake biofilm | place: USA...
GGCGTGCGCCGCCGTGTTGTCGGTGGCGTTCATCGCGTCGCACCACGGCGCGAGCTCCGCGAGCTTCGCCTCGTAGTCGGCGAGGGTGCCGCCGTCGATCACGGGCGCCTCGCCCGTGATGATCAGCCCGCCCTGGTCGAGCAGCTCGCCGAGGCGCGACACGCTACGCCTCCGCCTTGTCGGCCTCGGCCTCGTCCGCGACCGGCGTCCAGCCCGGCGGCGTCTCCCGGTCGCGGCCCGACAGCAGGTTGCGCCACGAGGAGGTGCCCTTGAGGCGGTTGTCGACGGGCGGGCGCAGGTTGTTGAAGTGGTCGCGCCAGTCCTGCGGCATCAGGGGCAGGGTGCGCGAGCGCTCCTCGGCCTTGACCCACACGCAGCGCATCTCCGGCTTGACCTCGCAGCGGCCGTCCTCGCGGACGCCCCCGCAGGGGCCGTTGCGCAGGGTCTTCGGGCACGTCATCGGACAGGTCATGCCGGTGTCGTGCAGCACGCACTGGCCGCACATCCGGCAGTCCCAGATGGGCTTCTTGACCGCGTGCTCGACGAGGGAGACGAGACCCATGCGCGCGCCTACGCGGTCGCCTTGGCGCGCTGCTTGGCGATCAGGTCCTTCGAGAGCTTGACCGCGGCCGAGGCGTCGGCGGCGTAGCCGTCGGCGGCGACGGCGTCCGCGTACTCCTGGGTGACCGGGGCGCCGCCGACGAGGACGATCACCTTGTCGCGCAGGCCGGCCTTCTCGAGGGCGTTGATGTTCGCCTTGAACATCGGCATCGTCGTGGTCAGGAAGGCGCTCATCCCGAGGATGTCGGGCTGGTGCTCCTCGACGGCCTCGACGAACTTCTCGGGGGCGACCTGGACGCCGAGGTCGATGACCTCGAAGCCCGCGCCCTCGAGCATGATGTTGACGAGGTTCTTGCCGATGTCGTGCACGTCGCCCTTGACGGTGCCCATCACGAACTTGCCGATGGTCTCCGTGCCGGTGGCGGCGAGCAGCGGGCGCAGCACCTCGAGGGCGCCGGCCATCGCCTTGCCGGCGATCAGCATCTCGGGGACGAACCAGTCGCCGCGCTCGAAGCGGGCGCCGACCTCCTCGAGCGCCGGGATCAGCGCGTCGAACAGGAGCTGGTCGGGCGAAAGCCCGTCCTCGAGGCCCTGGTTCGTGAGGTCGATGACCTCCGGGCCGTTGCCGACCATGGTCTCGTCGTACAGCTTCTGGAGCAGTTCCTCATGGGTCATGCCGCACCCTCCTCAAGGCGTTGGCTGGTGATCCGGGTCTCGAGCTCGGCCGCGGTGCGGATGAGCAGTTCGCCGATGGTCTGGTGGCGGTCGGGGGTCAGGCGCACGCTCGGGCCGCTGATCGCGACGGCCGCGATCACGCGCCGGTCGCGGCCGCGGACGGGGGCGCCGATGGCGATCAGGCCGGGCTCGATCTCCTCGATCGAGAGGCCGTAGCCCCGCTGGCGGGTGGCCTCGAGCTCGCGCACGAGGTCGGCGCGCACGGTCTTGGTGCGCGGCGCGAGCGCCTCGAGCGGGCCGGCGGGCAGCGGCATCGCCCCGAAGGCGAGCATCGCCTTGCCGGCGGCCGAGGCGTGGTACGGGACGGCGCGGCCCATCCAGTTGAGCGAGCCGAGGATGTAGGCGCCGTCGGCCTGCGCGACCTGCTCGATGCCGCGCGCGGTGGCGATCGACAGGGTGGCGGTCTCGCCGGTGACGGTGGCGATCGCCTCGAGCAGGTCCTGGGCGAGGTCCGCGAGCGACGGGTCGAGGCGGCTGCGGCGGGCGTAGGCGTCGATCTCGGGGCCGGGCAGGAGCGCGCCCGTCTCGGCGTCGCGCTGCACGAGCCCGTGGCGCTCGAGCGCGCCGACCAGCCGCGAGGTGGTGCTCTTCGGGAGGTTCGCCGCCTCGCTGAGGCCGCCCACCGTGAGCCGGTCGCCGCCCTCGAGGACGAGGGTCAGGAGGCGCGCCGCGCGGTCGATGGCCTGGGTGCCGGTGGGTGGGGCGATCGTGTCCATAGTGTGGAACTTGCGTTTCGGATCGTGAGTGTAGGAGAATCCCCCGGCCGACGTCAAGAGCACCCCCGCCGAGCACCCGGAGGCCCGTCATGTTCGTCAACACCGCGCCGCGCTACGAGATCCTCTCCGAGGACGCCATGGAGACCCTGGACCGCGGCTGGCGCCGCATCGTCTCCGAGATCGGCGTGGAGTTCGCGAGCCCGTGGGCGACCGAGCTCCTGGCCGCCGAGGGCCAGTCCGTCGACGGCATCCGCGTCCGCTTCGACCCCGACTGGGTGATGGCACAGGTCGCCAAGGCGCCGTCCGAGTTCACGGTGCACGCGCGCAACCCCGAGCACAGCGTGGTGATCGGCGGCGACCACATGGTCTTCGCCGGCGTCTACGGCCCGCCGTTCGCCCGCCGCGGCGACGTCCGCAAGGAGGGCACGCTCGAGGACTTCAACAACTTCGCGAAGCTCTGCCAGGTCTTCCCCGAGCTGGACTCCGCGGGCGGCGTGATCATCGAGCCCAACGACGCGCCGCTCGACTCGCGCCACCTCGACATGTCGTACGCGCTGCAGACCCTGACCGACAAGGTCTACATGGGCAACGTCGTGCGCGAGTCCAACGCCGACGACTTCCTCAACATGGCCGGCATCGTCTTCGGCGGGCGCGAGCAGCTCGAGGACAAGCCCGTGATGATCTCGCTGCTCAACTGCAACTCGCCGCTGCACTGGGACGACCGCATGCTCGACTCGATGCGGGTCTACGCGCAGGCCAACCAGCCGGTCCTGATGACGCCGTTCCTGATCATGGGCGCGATGTCGCCCGTGTCGATCCCCGCCTCGCTCGCGCAGCTGATGGCGGAGGCCTTCACCGGCATCGCGCTCGCCCAGCTCGTGCGCCCGGGCTGCCCCGTCATCCTCGGCTCGTTCCTCTCGAACGCCAACATGCAGTCCGGGTCGACCTGCATGGGGACCCCCGAGGGCGCGCTCGGCCTGTTCGCGATCGGGCAGATCGCGCGTCGCCACAAGCTGCCGTTCCGCTCGGGCGGCGGCTTCACCTCCAGCCAGACGGTCGACGCGCAGGCCGGCTACGAGGCGCTGATGACGATGATGCCGACCTTCATGGCCGGCACCAACTACGTGCTGCACTCCGCGGGCTGGCTCGAGAGCGGCCTCGTCTCCTCCTACGAGAAGTTCATCGTCGACATGGAGATCCTGCGCATGCTGCAGGTCACCTTCACGCCGCTCGAGATCGACGAGGCGTCGCTCGCCTTCGGCGCGCACGACGAGGTCATGTCGTCCTCCGACAGCCGCCACTTCCTCGGGAGCGCGCACACGATGGAGCACTTCCGCGACTGCTTCTACCGCCCGCTGCTCTCCTCCTCGGACGCCTTCGAGCGCTGGGAGAAGAACGGCGGCAAGGACGCCTGCGAGCGCGCCGGCGAGATCGCCGCGCAGAAGCTCGAGGCGTACGAGGAGCCCGCCCTCGACGACGCCGTCAAGGCCGAGCTCAAGGAGTACGTCGACCGGCGCCGCAAGGAGCTGGGGGACTAGGTCCGTCCCGCCGCGCCCTCGCGAGTGGGTCCCGGGGCGTGCACGTGGTCCAGACCGGCGCAGCGGCGCGGACGGAGCGTTCCGCAGCGGTGCGGTAGGCTGACCACCGTGACGCGCCACCGCATCGTCATCGCCGTCGCGGCGCTCGCTCTGCTGGTGGCACCGGGCAGCGCGCTCGGCGCGCCCGGCGACCTGTCGTTCATCCCCGGGCCTGCCGGGTGCTGGCAGCCGTTCGGCTGGAACACGGCGGGGTGCACGGCCGGGAGTGCCGGCCTCGAGGTGCCCACGGAGGTGCTGGTCAGCCCCGACGGCCGCTCGGTCTACGTCGGCGGCAGTTCGCCCACCATCGTGCCCGGCGGACGCCTGGCCGTCCTTGCGCGCGATCCGTCGACGGGCGAGCTGACGCAGCTGCCGGGCACGCAGACGTGCGTCACCGTCGACGGCAGCAGCGGTGCGTGCGCCGCCGATGCCGCACTCGCCGCGGTCAAGGACCTGGCCATCAGCCCCGACGGATCCGCGCTCTACGTCGCGGTCGATCACGGCACGGACGACAACGACGATGGGGTGGTCGTCTTCGCCCGCAACGCCACGACCGGAGCGCTCACGCATGCCAGCTGCGTCAACGCGGGCGGCACGCGGGGCTGCGCCGCCGCCGCGTGGCTGGCCGACGCGGCGTCCGTGGCCGTGAGCCCGGACGGGGCTTCGGTGTACGTGGGCGCGTTCGGCGGGGCCGGCGAGGGGACGGTGGCTGCCTTCTCGCGCCACGCGGGCACGGGCGCGCTGACGGCCGTGGCCGGGTCCGGCAACGCCTGCGTGACGACCATCGCGACACACGGCGGGTGCGCCCAGGTGCCGAACTACCAGCTGTGGGATCCGGATGAGGTGCAGGTGACGCCCGACGGCACGCAGCTGATCGCATCCTCCGGCAACGGCATCAGCATCCTCGCCCGCAACGCCGCGTCCGGGGCCCTGACCTCGCCGGTGTCGGGCCCCAAGTGCCTCGTCGCCGACACCGGTGCGAGCGGGAATCCGTGCGCTCGCGCCTACGGCATCCACGACAACCGGGCGGTGGCGATCAGCCCCGATGGACGGAGCATTTACGGTGTTTCGTCCCGCTTCTCGGCCGACTCCGGCATCGGGATTCTCGACCGCACGCCAGCGACGGGGCTGGTGGCCGTGCCCACGGGCTCCGCCAGCTGCCTGACCCAGAGCGGCCTGGCGTTCCAGTGGCCCGGGACCTCGGCGTCTCCCTGCGACACCGGTCGCTACACCGCGACTGCCCACGACGCGGTGGTGAGCCCCGACGGCAGGAACGTGTACGCGGTTTCCTGGGGCGAAGTCGGGGGATCGCCGACGACCCCGGCGATCGACGTCTTCCGACGCGACACGGCCACCGGTGCGATCACGCAGCCGGCCGACGCCGCCGGGTGCCTGAGCCAGTCGGGCTACGCCGGGATGTGCCTGGCCGACGCCACGCGCACCTCGACCATCCTGAGGCCGATCAGCCTGGCGATCAGCCCGGACGGCGCCAACGTCTACGTGGTGGACCGCGGGAGGCTCGCGCTGATCGTGCTGCGGCGCGAACCGCAGCCCGCGACGCCGGCCGGTGACGCCGCGGCACCCAACACCGGGGTGCCGTCTGCCGGCGCGCCCACGAGACCGAAGGCGCTCGCCGCCGCGTTCCGCATGCGCGCGGGGGTGGGCACCACCACGGGCACGGTGCCCGCGGGTGCCAACCGCGTCACCCAGACCGCCCGCCGCGTCGGGTCGGCCGCCCGGAGCGGTGTGGCGACGGGCCGGGCGAAGGCCGTAAGGGGGACGTGCGCGATCGGCGCGGCGCGTGACGGGCGGGATCCCAAGGCCGCACGGCGCACCTACCGCTGCACGATCCGCCTCCCCAAGGGCACGTGGACGATCGTCACCACCGCGCATGGCAGGGCGGGCGTGGTGGCCGAGGCCAGTCGCCGCGTCGTAATGCCGTAGCCGCCGGGGACCAGTGCCGTCCTGCTGCCCCGCGCAGCAGACATTTCACCGATACTCCGCGCGTGGCGGACTCCCCGCACGTGGCGACCAGCATGCTCGCGGCCTCCGCGCGCCGCGCGGCCGACGCCGACTCGAAGTCGGCCGAGGCCTACCGGGCGATCAAGGACCTGATCGTGTCGCTCGAGCTGCCGCCGGCGGCGCTGCTCGACGAGCGCGGCCTGGCCGAGCGGCTCGGCGTCGGCCTGACCCCCGTGCGCCAGGCGCTGCGCCGGCTCGAGTGGGAGAGCCTCGTGGTGATCCTGCCGCGGCGCGGCACCCTCGTCGCCGACCTCAACGACTCGGACCTCGACCGCATCTTCGAGATGCGCTCCGTGCTCGAGCCGCAGGCCGCGGGCCTCGCCGCGGAGCGCGGCAGCGACGAGCAGCGCGCGGCGCTGGCCGACGTGATCGCCCGCACCCACGCCGAGCTCGCGCGGGCGACCCCCGACCGGCGCGCGCTGATCGCGCTCGACCGCGAGCTGCACCGCGCGATCTGGGCGACGGCCGGCAACGGCATGCTCGAGCAGACCCTGGAGTGGCTGTTCAGCCACGTGCTGCGGCGCTGGAACGTGCTGCTCGACCGCGCCGAGGAGCTCGGCAACGTGATGGCCCAGCACGAGGCGGTGGTCGACGCGATCGTCGCGGGCGACGCCGAGGGGGCGCGACGGGCGATGGCCCGGCACGTCGCCGACTACCAGCGCTCGCTGACCGCGTAGATCGCCTCTTCACCACCGGGCCCGGCGATCTGCCCTACGCTCGGGGTGTGCGGGAGGCGGTGCTGTTCGACATCCACGGCAACGTGGACGCCCTCGAGGCGGTCCTGGGCGAGGCTGCGGCCGTGGGCTGCGAGGGCCTGATCCTCGGCGGCGACTACGCGTTCCTCGGGCCGGCGCCGGCCGAGTGCGTCGACCTCCTGCGGGAGTACCCACAGCCGACGGTGGCGATCCGCGGCAACACCGATCGCATGATCGCCGAGGGCGGCGACGCGATCGGGGAGTGGGCGGCGGACCGGCTCGGACCCGAGCGGGTCGCCTGGCTCGGCGGGCTGCCCGGCCAGGCGCACCTGCCGCGCCACGCGGCGCTCCTCGTGCACGCCACCCCGCGCGGCGACGAGGAGCGGCTCCTGCCCGACACGCCCGATGCCCAGGCGGAGGCGATGCTGGCCGGGGTCGACATGCCGATGCTCCTCTACGGCCACGTGCACCTCCAGCACCGCCGCCGGATCGGCGACGTCGAGGTCGTCAACCCCGGCTCGGTCGGCTTCCCGTTCGACGGCGACCCGACGGCGGCGTGGGCGATCGTCGGGGACGGCGAGGTCGAGCTGCGGCGCACCGCCTACGACGTCGAGCGCGCCCTGGCCCGGCTGGCCGCGGCCGTCTCGCACCCCGAGCGCGCCCTGGCCGAGCGGCGGCTGCGCACGGCCCGCGCCTGAGGCCGTCCGGCATCATGGGCGGGGCGTGATCACGCTCCCCGACACCTCCGCGTTCGAGGCCCAGGGCGTCAACTGGCTCGGCCTCGTGCTCGTGCTGGTGGGCGCCGTCATCGCCGCCTGGCTGATCCCGCGCATCGCCGTGGCGCTCCTGTCGCGCCGCCTCAAGGGGCGCCGCTCCGGCGACATCGACGTGCACCGCCGGGCCAAGCGCGCCGACACGCTGCTGTCCGTCGTGCGCTCGCTGGCGCGCTACGGGGCGATCATCGCCGGCATCCTCGCGCTCTTCATCTTCGCGTTCCCCGGGACGGGCTCGACCGTCCTCGGCGTGTCGCTGCTGATCGCGATCGTCGGCTTCGCGGCGCAGAGCGTGCTGCGCGACGTGATCGCCGGCACGATGGTGGTGTCGGAGCGCTGGTTCGACGTCGGCGACGCGATCACGATCGAGCCGTGGGCGATGAGCGGCGTCGTCGAGTCGATCACCCTGCGCAGCACCAAGCTGCGCGGCCTGGGTGGGGAGTCGATGCGGATCCACAACCAGCATATGTACGGCGTGCGCGTGGCCCGCAACGGCATCCGCGAGATCGTGCTCGAGGCCTACGTCTCCGATGCGGCCGCCGGGCGGGCCCTGTTCGAGCGGCTCTCCACGCTCCTGCCGTCGGGCCCGATGCACCTGCTCTCCTCATCGCTCCAGATCGAGGAGGAGGAGCAGCTCGGCAGCCTCACGCGGATCGCTGCGCGCGGCGCCGTCCCGCCCGGGCGCGAGTGGCTGCTCGAGTCGTTCGCGATCGAGCTGCTCCGGGAGATCGACGCGGACGGCGTGATCCGGCACGGGCCCATCGCCTACTTCTCGGACCCCGTCGCGGAGCAGCGCTTCTCGCGCACGGTGGCGCCGGCGCTCGACCTCGACGGCGCCTAGATCACGCCGGCGTGCGGCACGACCCGCTCCTCGAGCACCGTCACGAGCCGAGTGCGCGGCGAGTAGCGCAGGACGCACAGCTGGGCGTCGCCCTCGACGATCGACTTGCGCAGCGACGGGCACTCCGTGATCAGCGCCTGCGCGGTCACGCGGGCGTTGACGTCGATCGCCTCGTCGGCGCTCGTCGCGCCGCCGGCCCGGTAGAGGCCGGCGGCCAGGGCCCCGGTCAGGGGCGCCAGGGCGAGGTTCGGGGGCTCGCCAGTGGTGTACTCCTCGTAGGCGGCGTGGACCGCGCGGCAGTCCTCGTGCGCGAGCACGACGGCGAGGCGCGTCCCGAGCGCCGTCATCGCGAAGCCCAGGGCGGAGGCCACCGGGATGTCGACGTACTGGCCCGGCAGGCGCACCGTGAAGATGGCGCCGGCCGCGGCGCCGAGGACGGCCGCCGGCGGCACGCGCGCGTCGGAGCAGCCGATGACGGCCACGGGCGGCTCGTGCTCGAGCGGGTCGGCGGGCGCGTCGAGGAGATCGCGTTCGGTCGAGCCCGCCGCCCAGCGGGCGTTGCCGGCGATGATGCGCTCGAGGAGCGCCGGGGCGGTGAGTCTCTCCACGGACCCGAGGCTACGCAATCGCCCGGCGGGCGGCGGTGACGATCCGGAGGGCTAGGCCCCGGCCAGCCACTCCCGGTAGACGGACTGGTCGCGGCGGTCGGCGATGCCCATGTTGACGAGCTTGTGGGTGATCACGCCGTCCTCGTCGACGAGGAAGGTGCCGCGCATGCAGGTGCCCCAGTCCTCGTCGAAGACGCCGTACGCCTTCGAGACCTCGCCGTGCGGCCAGAAGTCCGCGAGGAAGCGGCCGTTGGCGCCGAGCTTCTCCTTGTAGGCCTTGCGGATCGGCCAGGCGTCGCAGGCGATGTTGAGGATCTCGACGCCCTCGGGCACGAGGCTGCCGTCGTCGCGCAGCTCGCAGATCTCGCCCTCGCAGATGTCGGTGTACGAGAACGGGTGGAAGAAGATCAGGACCTTCTGGCCGCGGAAGTCCGACAGCGCGACGCGCTGGTCGTAGTCCTCTAGGAGGGAGAAGTCGGGGGCGGTGTCGCCGATCTCGGGCATGGGGCGCTCCTCTCGCGCGCGGGGGTACGCGATCTGATTCGCGGGAAACCCGCGAATCGCCCACTCCGTGGAGGTCCCTCGGCTAGCCCGGCTCGCGGCGCCGGCGCAGCTCGTCGAGGATCTCGCGCAGCCGCGCCTCGAAGCCCAGCTCCGTCGGCTCGTAGAAGCGCAGCCCCTCGAGGCCCGCGGGCAGGTGGCGCTGGTCGGCGACGAAGCCGCCCTCGGCGTGCGGGTAGCGGTAGCCGACGCCACGGCCGAGCGCCTTCGCCCCGGAGTGGGAGCCGTCGCGCAGGTGGTCGGGCGGGAGCTTCGTGCCGTGCTCGCGCACGGCGGCGCGGGCGGCGTCGCCGGCCGCGTAGGCGGCGTTCGACTTGGGGGCGAGCGCGAGGTAGGTCGCGCACTGGGCGAGCGGGATGCGCCCCTCCGGCATGCCGATCTCCTGGACGGCCTGCTGGGTGGCGACGGCGAGGGGGAGGGCGCGCGGGTCGGCGTTGCCGACGTCCTCGGAGGCGAAGACGATCATCCGCCGCGCGACGTAGCGGGGGTCCTCGCCGCCCTCGAGCATCGTGTGCATCCACCACAGCGCCGCGTCGGGGTCGGAGCCGCGGAGGCTCTTGATGAAGGCGGAGATGGCGTCGTAGTGGAGATCGCCCTCGCGGTCGTAGCGGATCGGGATCCGCCCGACCTGGGCCACGAGCTCCTCCGTGATCGGAGCGTCGCCCTCGGGCCGGGCGGCCGCCACGGCCTCGAGCAGGCTCAGCGACGCGCGGCCATCCCCGCCCGCCGCGCGGCAGATCGCCGCGCGGGCGTCGGGCTCGAGCACGACGCCGAGCGCGGCGGCCCCGCGGTCGACCATCGCGCCGAGGTCGTCGGCGTCGAGGCTGCGGAGCTCGTAGAGGGTGCAGCGCGAGAGCAGCGCCGCGATCACGCCGACGTGGGGGCTCTCGGTGGTCGCGCCGATCAGGATGATCAGGCCCGATTCGACGAGCGGCAGGAGCGCGTCCTGCTGGGCCTTCGTGAAGCGGTGGATCTCGTCGAGGAAGAGGATCGTGCGGCGGCCGTCGGCCAGGCGGTCGCGGGCCCGCTCCGTGACGGCGCGCACGTCGGCCTTGCCGGCGTCGACCGCCGACAGCTCCTCGAAGGAGGCGCCGGTGCGCGCGGCGACGATCCGGGCCAGGGTGGTCTTGCCCGTCCCCGGCGGCCCGAACAGGATCATCGACCCGACCCGGTCCTCCTCGATCGCGCGGCGCAGGGGCCGGCCCGGGCCGATCAGGTCCTCCTGCCCGACCATCGCGTCGAGGTCGTCGGGGCGCAGCCGCTCCGGCAGGGGCGCGACGAGCCGTCGGCGGTCGTCGGCGGCGCTGGCGAAGAGGTCGTCCATCGGGGCACAGGCTCGCGCACCGGGTCCCGCGCGGCAAGGGGCGCTCGGGTAGGCTGACATCCAATGGGCGACGCGGGCGAGATGCTGCCGATCTGGATCGGCCTCGGCGTCTTCATGGCGCTGCCCTTCCTCGCGCTCGGCGCCTTCATCAAGCAGATCTGGTTCCCCGTCGGCTTCGCGATCGTCGGCTCGGGCATCTGGATCTACGGCCTCGGCCTCGGCGGCTACCTCGCCGCCGCCGTCGGCGGCGTGGTCGGGGCCCTGATCGGGCACCTGATCTACCGGCGCCGCGCCGCGCGCGGGACGATCTTCCGCCACCACCCCGACCCGAAGCCCGGAGAAGACCCCCAGTGACCGACATCGTCGAGCGCTCCATCGACACGATCCGCACGCTCGCGATGGACGGGGTGCAGAAGGCCAACTCGGGCCACCCCGGCACGGCGATGGCGCTGGCCCCGATCGCCTACCTCTACTACCGCGAGTACCTGCGCCACGACCCCGCCGACCCGCACTGGCCGGGGCGCGACCGCTTCGTGCTGTCGCCGGGGCACGCCTGCATCCTCCAGTACTCCGCGCTGCACCTCGCGGGCTACGGCATCTCCCTCGACGACCTCAAGGCGTTCCGGCAGTGGGGCTCGATCACGCCCGGCCACCCCGAGGCGGGGCACACCCCCGGCATCGAGACGACCACGGGCCCGCTCGGACAGGGCATCGGCAACGCCGTCGGCTTCGCGCTCGCCGAGCGCATGCTGGCCGCCCGCTACAACCGGCCGGGCCACGAGATCGTCGACCACCGCGTGCTCGGCATCTGCTCGGACGGCGACCTGATGG
>Ga0315902_10012145_pt1 | contig 11241 bp, 8 predicted proteins | sample LakEriMetagenome_9_FD_203523 | JGI IMG/M metagenome (GOLD analysis project Ga0315902, IMG submission 203523) | Freshwater fungal communities from buoy surface, Lake Erie, Ohio, United States - Buoy 12 MA117 | ecosystem: Environmental > Aquatic > Freshwater > Lake > Lake biofilm | place: USA...
TGCTCATTGTTTATGTTTTGTCGTATATGTTGACTTTATGATTTATTCCTATCAATTTTTTTAAACTATCTTATGTTAGTCTACTATGCTATACTTGTAGACTAACATAGTTCAATATATCTACATAAAATAAAACGTGGAAATTAAAAAAGCTTAAAACAGTAGATATTACTATAATTAATAATGTTTGAATTTCTAAAAAACACGTTTGACACCACTTTTAAAATAATAAGTAATATCCCCACTAATTTGACTATATTACCAGCAGTTAAATTAACCTTATTAACAGATGAATTAATGAATTACATGGGATATCCCAAATATTTCGGTATATCTAGTTCAATATTATCATTATCTAGCTATGCGTCACTAATCTGTTTAGTAGTCTCAAAAAATCCGAAATTTTTAATATCACCAGCTTTGCAATTTAGTATGTGTAGTAGTTATCTCATATATAAACTTGTCACAGATAATACCAATACAACCCGTACTGTCAATAAATTTGTATCAAATGACTTAACCTATTATATTACTATAAGTCTCTATTTTGATTTGTTGGGAATATTTCTAAATGATAATATAGTATTTCCTTTTTATAGTTTAGCGACACATATCCTACTGATATATAAAGTATTGTTTGTTATTTAAACATTAAAATAGCTATCGCCATTGCCAAACTCGCTATTTTTTAATAGTTTATTAATTTATTTTACTAGGTTTCTGTATACAGTAACCTAGTAAAATATATAGTAAAGCTTTAGTATAATGGATTAGTATAATGCTGGTGGATAAAAGTATTATAAACCACTATAAAGCGAAAAGTGGGCATTGCCCACTTTATTGTTTTTGCCAGTTTTTCTATTGGCTATTCAGCGGATTTTGCATTTTGCGAAATATTATTTAGTCTAAATTATATTTTTATTATTTGTTACCGTAACATTATAAATAATAAAAATATTATTTAGTCTAAATTATATTTTTATTATTTGTTACCGTAACATTATAAATAATAAAAATATTTACTATATTTTATCCGCTGGATAGGCAATAATAATATTATAATATCAATTTATAACACCATACTAAGTGCTAATTTAAAAATCTATAACTACTATTTACGGTCGCTATTAGTGAGGTTATACTGTATTAGATACGCACCTAATAAAAATCATATAAAAATCATATAAAAATCATATAAAAATAAATAACTGCTATTTAATATAAATGTCTATTATAGATGAGATAACAAAACTTATGAATAATACTTTAGCAGTAGAACGCGCTAAAACATTAGGACTAGTAATTAATCAGGTTTGTTGGGAAGATACAGGGCGTGATAAGGATAGTTGTTGGGGTCCTAATATTAGTGATATGACACTTGTTGTAGATAGCAGAAATATGCCTATTATCAGAAAACCTAATTTTTCGGATGTTACTGTGGATTTAAGTATTGATAATATAAACGTACCAGTTGGTAACGAGACTGGCGATAGTGAACTTAAACTTATTCCATTGCGTGAATATTTAGAAAATATTAGTAAATACACTAATAATAAAAACCTACAATCTATGTATCTAGATAGAGATGAAAAAGTAATTTGTAGTAGTCAGGCATGTATATTACCACTCAAAGATGGTTCTATAGAATTTAATGTTGGTCTATATAACTATCAGTCATATAGTGTGGACGACCCAGCTGTATTGGTAATTACAGTAAGTAGTCAAGGTACTAGTTGTGAGGTGGTAAAAAATGGTAAAACTCTTTTGTCATTAAATAAAAACGGGACTAAACATAATTATTGTGCTAAACGTTTGGCTGACACCCGTAAGGAACAAGGTCGACCTATAGATGGCCCTATGGATAAAGTAGAACGTTCTCAAAATGTATTATATATAGTACAAGTGCCATTAGAAGTAAAAACGTCATATAGAAATGTTGGCTTATATGATAGTAAAAAGAAATGTTCTCTAAATTCTAAAACGTTTAATTGTATTGATGAAGCTGAAACGTATGTTAATCATGCTAGACGATTTGGTTGTTCCGCGAATACAGTAAGAGGTATAGATCACGCACAAATAAGTGCTGGTTCAAAACAAGGTATTTTTACTGGTACGCGAGATCTAAATTTAAAACGTGACAAGAGGTATCCAATTAGAGTTACTGTACAATTATATAGAGTGACTGACACTTCTGATATTAGTATGGAAATAATGAAAGATATCGCAACTAGTATGTCAACTGTTTTAGATAAAGGAGAAAATTTATCTAGTTTAGTATTAGAGGATACAAACCGTCCTACTGAACATACAAACTACACTGAAAATGTGACACCAGCATCAATCGCATTTTTTTAATATTCAGTTTAGTCTGTGTAATGTCATAGCCATTTAGTGATTAACCATTTTGTACTGTAAATTTATAGACTAAAAAGGGTAACATTACGTCTATAAATTTAATGAGTAAACGCCGGCTATTGTATTTCCAAGTGGGAACACAATAGCCGGCGTTTACTCATTAAAAATTGATTTCAATGATTATATGAAAAATTCAAAATGATTTATGTGCCAATAACCAACATTAATATTAATTATACTGTGTATAATGATTTAACATATATTAAACTAGATAGTTCTTTAACTGAAACTAATTTAAATAGAGCGCTAAATAATTTATCATTGTGTAATAAAATAATTGGACTAAATTGTAGTGGATGTAAAAAGATAACTAGTTTGCCAGTATTACCTAACCTAACTAAGTTAAATTGTAGTGGATGTAAAAAGATAACTAGTTTGCCAGTATTACCTAACCTAACTAAGTTAAATTGTAGTGGATGTAAAAAGATAACTAGTTTGCCAGTATTACCTAACCTAACTAAGTTAAATTGTAGTGGATGTAAAAAGATAACTAGTTTGCCAGTACTAAGTAACCTTATTACACTAGACTGTAATGATTGTATAAATCTAACATATCTACCGCCATTGTCTAATCTAACCAATTTTGCTTGTAGTGGTTGTACAAAAATAGTTAGTTTACCATTAGAATTATGTAATTTAACAATATTAAATTGTAGTAATTGTAAAAATTTAACTTCTCTTCCAGAAATACTTGATAATTTAGTTACGATAGACTGTAGAGGGTGTACTAAATTAATTAAACTTAATTTAGTAAATCAGCTAATCCATTTAGGCAAAATGAAAGAATTGATATTGTTTTGACACCATTTAATGATTAGTTTTTTATATATAGTGAAAGATAATAATATGTGAAAAAATTGAAAATAACTAATTTTTGATTGGGTAACTATGATTATTAATATAAATGAAGCTAACTATTTATCTTTAGATACACTAACATTAACTAGTATAATAATAGATAAATATACTATGACAACAGAAATGATAAATACATTTTTAAGTAAAGAGTTTCCACTACTTAGTACATTAAATTGTACAGAAACATGTATATCTAGCATTCCTGCTACAAATATGCCAAATCTAACTAAGTTAATATGCTCTTACTGTAATAAATTGTGTTACATACCAAGTTTAAACAAATTAACGCATCTGGAATGTAATATGTGTTATAATCTAACAGATATTCATATATTAAATAGTTTGACCATTCTATCTTGTATTGGATGCTCTAAACTAACCAGTATTCCAATGTTAAATAATTTGACCTCTTTATATTGCGATAGATGTTTTGATTTAGCGACTATACCAGAGTTACAACAACTACAAAAATTAAGTTGTAATGGGTGTATAGCCTTAACTACTATACCTTTATTACCAAATCTAATTGTTTTAGACTGTGGTAGTTGCCGTAATCTAACTAAAATATCAGTATTACCAAATTTGTCAACATTATATTGTAATAGATGTCCAAAGTTAACAATTATCCCAATATTACCATTATTAACATGCTTTGTATTTGAGAATAGTAACAATATTCTATTACACACAATCCCACTAGAATTTCAAAATTTAGATGATCTTTCAAGTGACTTAATAAATCAGGCTATAGAATATAATAATTTAAATTTAGAATATCTAGAAACTCTCTTAAATAATAATACGTGCAATCATAGCCAACATGAATTAGTAAGTGAAATAGTAAGTAAATGTATATTAGTAAAGCCGGCATGTAGGTTTTGATTTAAATTATTAATGTTCTGTCACACAACTATTTCTATTATAAAACAGGTGGATTATTTATATATTTTATTGTTGACTAATTAACTGAACATTTATCAAGTCAAAAAATATAGATTTATCTATTTATTTTATTTTGGTAAGAGATAGATAATCGCCGCTATAAAGTGAAAAGTGGGCATTGCTCGAATTGTTATTTTTGCCAGTTTTTCTATTTATTTTACGCTGTTAAACGAAACGGTGAAATAAATAGAAAATATCTATTTTCTTAGATAAATATTCAGCTGATTAGCACTAATAAAATAAATGGGAAAAAAGTAGCAAAAAAATAATAATTTGGATCATATCCACTTTTCGCTTTATAGTGGATGTATAAATTAACAACATGCACTAAAATAATAATCTAGAAAATGTGTGATATTTGTTTTTTTTATTGGATTAAAAGGTCATGTCTGTTTGCTTCACTATAACATAAATTACAGACACGCTGATTATCTAAATAGCCACGTTCTGGTACTGGTTGTCTACCAGCTGAACACTTATCACAAAAACCATGTCCACATTTCCGACAATGATGTATACCAAGTGATAATGGTGTTTTACATAAATAACAATTAATACATAGATAGTCCGGATCCCAATAGTCTGGTATGCTTACAAACATAGGTTTTATCCAAGTTGATGATAACCATCCATTATTAATAGGAGTATTACTATTATCTTTTACATTTTGCAAGCATTTCATTAGTCTACTAATCTCCTTACTATCTTCTATTATTCGTTTCTGTTTTTGGTCTAATTGATGTCTAAGAATAGTTATCTCATCTAATAATGCCTTTTTATCTAAATCATTCTTATATGAAAAATATTCGTCAGATGTAATAGTCACAAAGTGTTGTGTATGACACATATTATTATTAATTCTAAGTTGATCTAATATATTAGTGCGAATATCATTATCCATTCTTATCTATTTATATTAATGAATATTTTATAATTTTAATTTTTTTTTAAGATTTTCTAATACAAGTGTGGGTAATAAGCTCCTTTATCTACAGTAGGCCTTTACAAATTTCTTAGTTAGTCTTTGATATTTTCATTTCCCCGCCATAAAATAATATCTACCATTTATTTTATGGTGTTAATTTACTATTCCTACAAACTAACTGAGAAATTTGTAAAGCCTTAATCTACAGACAGTAAAATAATGTTATAAATTTTGGTGCTGACACCACTATGTATAACAAATTAAAAGTTGGCTGGGGGGAAGTCTACTTGTGCCTCACAGTTGTATGGTAGAATGTTTCTATGTTGGTCTATAATATTTAGTATAACGCATATTATTTAAGGTGTCATCATCATTAATATGTGTAATTATATCATAAAACCCTTTTCCTGATGTTAGCATATTATCTATAAAATTAATACTATACACACCACACTCTGTATTTTTGTATTGGTGTTGAATAAAATTCTGATAATTTTTAAAACTAATGTCCACTAATTTTTTATCACTTGGAACTCCATCTAAAATTATTTTCCCATCTTCTATTTTAATACTTGAAATTTGATAGCACATACCATTAGGTTTGTCCTCTTTAACTATTTTTAATGTAGATAAATAATTTTGTATCGCTATTTTAATATTTTCAAAAATCCATCCAATAGCAAATTCATCTAAATTTTTAGTTAATTCATATTTAGCCACCAAATCATCTATATTATGAATATAGATAAATCTTTCTGCTTTACGTGAGTGTACTAAATTTCTCACACTTTTAAAAAAGACTTCTACATTTTTTATACTAGGTAGACTAAATTTATATTCTGTAAACTTATCTATATTTAATACCAAACCATAACGATATAGTAGAAAATTGTTAGAGTTAGATAGCCATTGAATAAGTTCCCCTAGATCTATAGTATTACCCATAAAACTAAATCTACCTGATGTTTTAATCTTTAACTGTTTATTAATTAGTAAACTATGTCCCTGATCAGTTATACGTTCCATCAATTTTACTACTTCAGGTGGACATGGTTGTGCAACACTATCAAAATAATAAACTTCACCTATAATAAAATCCCCAAAAAATGCTACCCAATGACTACCATCTTGGTTATGTTTATCCAAGTTAAAAATAGCACCTATTTTATGTTTACCTCGTCTAGTTTTTTCAGATAGTTGTAGTTTGCACAATGTCTTATCTACACATCTCATATATAAAACACTACTCCCTATCATTGTATCAAAATCTATTGGTGATACACTTAAGAAATCAAAATCTGGATAGCTATCCGAATATTGTTTCATTGATGCCAATATATCTAAAGTATTGAGCCAAGTTCTTTTTTGAGTTTTCCATTTAGATGGTGTCTCTGGCCTGTAATATTTTTTAAGAGTATTTTGATATTTTCCTAGTTTTTTGGATTTTAACAGACAATATTCCTTATCACAGCCTGTCTCATTTGATAATTTTTTTATAAGTTTTTCTATCTTCTCTGTATACTTTAGTTTCATATCTATTTTATCAGTATCAGGAGATGTATTATTATACTCCTGGGTCAATTCATCTATTATATTATCATCTAAACAATATGGTGTATTAACTCCTTTATTTGGCGCACAATAAGCCATATATATATTTTGTTATAAAAAAATTTGATTTTTATATAAAAAGCTTATACATATACTACAAATATATATGTCAGTCACAATTAAAGACAGCTCTGTTACACCTACCATGTCTAAACTAGTAGAAGCTCTGGATAATACTCTAAACAATAATATAGATCGTGTAGTGGGTGAAAATGGATGTCCTGCCATAGGTACCGAGAGTACAGTAGAAGGATTAATAACGCAATTATATTTTAAGTTAGTGCGTAATACATCAGATGATGTTATCAAAACATTTATAGATGATATATGTGTCAGTGTAGGAAACTTATCGGATGATAAGAGAGCGGAATACCTAACATATCTCATTCGTCTAGCTATGCAAACAAGAGATCCGCGTGGTGGAAAGGGAGAACGTCGTATTTTTAAGACTATGTATATTTATTTGTATGATAAGTTTCCTAAAACTATGCTAGAATTGGCGGAACTTATTCCAGGTGAATATGGTAGTTGGAGGGATTTGCTCGATATATGTACAGAACTAAAAGAAGGAGCATTATATGATCACCTTATAAACATATATGCTAATCAATTAAATGATGATTATAAAACCTTACTAGAAAAACAATATAACTTAGATAAAAATAGTACAATTACCTTACCCAACATCACTTTAGCAGCTAAGTGGGCTCCTCGTGAAAAAGGTAGTCATGATAGAAAGGCTGGATTAGCCTATGTGATCGCCTCTAAGATTTTTCCAGATATTAAGAGTAAACATACAGTATTAAAACAATATCGTAAACTTATTTCACAACTTAATGTAGCAATAAATACCACGGAGGTGCTTATGTGTAATAAGAAATTTAGTGAGATTAAGTTTAACCTAGTCCCTGGTCGTTGTTTATCTAAATATAAGAAAGCCTTTCTTAATATAACTAAAACATCCAGTGTAAGATATCCAGATGATATTGATAGAATAAAATGCCGTGAGAATTTGTTACAATTTATGGGTGAAATTAAGTCAGGTATACGTAAACTAAATTCTAGTCAAATATTTATACATGAAATAGTTAGTCGTTTTCTAGTTCAGTCACCATTATCAACGGAAGAGATAGAACTACTTGAATTATGTTGGAATTCTATTTTAGAAACGTATAAAGATAGTACAACACTTAGTCGTGGAGTTGTTTTAGCGGATGTGAGTAGTAGTATGTCAGGCACACCAATGGAAGTATCAATTGCGTGTGCTATATTTATAAGTAGTCTTGTAGAAGGTCCTTACAAGGATAGATTTATAACCTTTGACACAACCCCACAATGGCATAAAATAACTAGTACTAATCTTGCTGATAAGGTAACCGAAGTACGTCGTTCTCCCTGGGGAGGTAGTACTAATTTTGAGAGTGCTATGAACCTAATATTGGATGTGGCTGTTAGGGAAAAACTCCAGCCAGAGGAATTACCAGAATGGTTTTTGGTGGTTAGTGATATGCAATTTAATTCTGCCAATAATAATGGTATGTATGGTAATGGTGAAACCCAGTATAAAACAATGCACGAAATTTTAGAAGATAGGTTTACTCAGGCTGGTATTGCGGCTGTAGGTAGACCCTACATGGTTCCGCACATGATTTACTGGAATGTTAGGGGTGATACGGATGGTTTTCCAGTAGTAAGTACTCAATCTAATTGTCAAATGGTGTCTGGATTTAGTGTTTCTATTTTAAAGAGTATATTTGATGGTAAGAACCTAGCCGATATAACGCCATGGATTTCTGTAAGAGATATGTTAGATAGTGCTAGATATAGAGCTGTATATAATAAGGTAAAAGAAGTGGCAGAAAGTCCATATTTTAATGTTTATGATTTATTAGAGGATGTGAATGTCATATCAGATGATGAGTGTAATGATAATGATATAAATAGCAGTGATGAATTAATAAGTAATAATAGTATCGTTAGTTTCTTACAATCATATTGGTCTTAAAACTAAAAAATAAATATTTTCCAATGGTCTATTTATTTTTATTGTTTAAAGTTATAATTACAAATAAAAAGCTGTGTAAAATATAAATGATTGGTGATGATGACAACAATACTAAGAAAAAGTATTTAAATATGGATGCTAAAATTTGTGAAACAGCTGGTGGAAAGTGGGCCTATTGGTGTAAAGAGCGTTATAATAACCAATATTTTCAAAAATATAGTGCTATTCGTGATGTAGTCTATCCATGGAATAATAAGAACTGGGACTATACACAATTTGTTAGAAATAATTATGATCCAGAAAAGTTAGGATTGACACGTGATACTAGTATTTCGGGACTTATTAAAAATATAGAAGTTTTAGTAAAACAGATGGAAAGCTTAATATCCGAACCAAATCCAGATGAAAATTCGAAGGCTAGTGTGACAGACACACCATTATCTAGTAATATTAATTTGGGTGTTGTAAAAAGTATTAGAGATGAGATAGAAAATTTAAAAGCTGATGCGGAAAAAAATGGTGAACAAATAGAAAAACTCTACGAATTTTTGCTGGTAAATTTTGCCAAAAACCACAAGATAACAGCTAAAGAATATGGACTTGCTAGTACTCTAACACAAGAAAAACCATATGATGATCCATTTTTTGATAGAAAATTAGATGGTAAAAATAGTAGTAGTTATTTTATTCAAAGTGGATTTTGCAAAACTCCTCATACTACTGAAACAGAATGTATTAATAATAAACATAAATGGATGAATGACACATGTTATAAAAATAAATATCTTTATATAGATAATAGTCCTGGTCTTAAGATTGGTAAAGTAAAAGGACTAAATGGTTTAGTTCCTAGTACTATAAATACTTTGTCACAACTTACTCCAGATAATTTTATGGGTATATTGAATGGATATAGTGTACCAGGACTAGAAATACAAAATTGTGAGAATTTTACAAATAGAGGTAGTAATATTACTATTATGTTAGGGTTTATACTATTTATAATAGTAATGATTATGTTTTACCATAAGTAGACTAACATCTTTTCATACTACTATGAACCAAAAACTTGGTAATACCCAAATAATTATTTTATAGTCATACACACGACTATAAAATAATTAGATAAGTTATTATTTTCTAGATATAATACATCAAACATTTTTTTATAACAACCTCACCACCCCCCATTTTTAAAGTAAATTTTTAGATTGTTACTGAACTATGGTAATAATATCTTAGATATTTCATATTTTGTAATGTCGTTATAGAAAAAGTTCACTGTACAATACTTATATTCGAATGATAATGTCTATAAAATTATTAGTTTTATTAAATACTGGCTGTCCGTTGTAGATGTGTAGTATGTTAGTAAGTTACTTTTATAAAATGTAAGTATGTAAATAACTAGATGATATACATAGATATTTTAATATAAATGGATAAATAAATTAATGTAGATAAAACCACTTGTATGTTTCTATGTTTTTATGTATTAGTCAATAATAATTATGTTATTTTAAAAAATATACATTATTATATATTATATATAGTATGTCCACCGACATTTATAAAGAGATACAGAAATATTTGCATTCGTACGTCATATCTAAAGATGCTGATAAATATAATGAACTTGAAATTTTACCAGTAAACATAATAGTTACACAGGAAACGGACACTGGTAAACGTGCTGCTTTGGTAATGAATAAATTTGGTAAGGAAAAGTACGTTTACAAATATGTATCCACTATATTTCCATCTACATCCGACGAAACAAAATTTGTTATAGCAATAGGCACACCATCAGGTAGTAAAACATCTACAAATAATACCGATATACACGTATCTAAAACAATGTATTCTGTCTATAAAAGTCAAACAGATATGCCAATAACATCATTATATCATAAGTTAGTTTTTTTAACCAGAAGTATTGTAGCGGGTTATAATGATTTAGTTAAATATAATGAGTTAATATTATTATATGAATATATTTTGGATGAAAATATAGATGAGGAATATAATAATAAATATAGAAAGTTGGGATTTCCAGATACTAACACTACTAATACTGATGAAATAAAATACTTGGAAAAATTAAATTTAGAGAAAGCTAGTATTAAAAATAATGATGCTAAATTAACAGCACTAAAGCAAAATCTTAATTACTATAGAGAGATAGTAGAATTATTAAAATCCCATTCAGAATCAGAGTGTGGTGTACCAATACTATATGATATGGAGGCGAAACGTCGTGTTCAAATAGGTAGTTGGGTTCTACAGAATAGGCGTAACTTTATGGAATATATAAATAACCAATTTGTAAAACAAGTAGATTTGCAAGCTCGTGAATCGGTACTAAAATATGATCTATCTCAAAATAAGTTGGTTAAGGTGGATGTGTTTAGACACCAGAAATTTATTAGTGATTTTTTACAGCGAGACTCTCCATATAGAGGTATATTACTCTATTATGGATTAG
>Ga0315902_10012146_pt1 | contig 11241 bp, 11 predicted proteins | sample LakEriMetagenome_9_FD_203523 | JGI IMG/M metagenome (GOLD analysis project Ga0315902, IMG submission 203523) | Freshwater fungal communities from buoy surface, Lake Erie, Ohio, United States - Buoy 12 MA117 | ecosystem: Environmental > Aquatic > Freshwater > Lake > Lake biofilm | place: USA...
AAAACAAACAATTCCTCGGACAGGGTGAGTTTACCCTGCCCTTCGGAAATTATAAAGTAAAGATCACTGTACCGGCAGACCACATCGTAGGCGCAACCGGTGTTTTGAAAAATCCTGCAACTGTACTAACAGCAAAGCAGCAGGAGCGATTTGATCTTGCAAAAAAGACTTTTGACAAACCGGTCATCATCGTTACTCAGGCTGAGGCCACTGCAAAAGAGAAGCTCCGTGCAAAGGAGAAAAGAACATGGGAGTATGAGGCAGAAAATGTCCGTGACTTTGCATTCACTTCATCCAGAAAATTCATCTGGGATGCACAGGCTGTAAAACTCAACAACGGTACTTCTCTTGCCATGTCTTACTATCCCAAAGAAGGAAATCCGTTATGGGAGAAAGAGTCAACGAAGGCCGTAAAGAATACCATCACCACTTATTCAAAATATTCCATTGACTATCCGTATCCGGTGGCAATCTCTGTGCATACAGCCAGTATTGGTATGGAGTATCCTATGATCTGTTTTAACGGTGGTCGTCCGAATAAAGACGGAACTTTCAATGACGCCAAAAAATGGGCAATGATTGGTGTTATCGTACATGAGGTTGGACATAACTTTTATCCGATGATCATTAATAATGATGAACGCCAGTGGACCTGGATGGATGAAGGTTTGAATACGTTTGTGCAGTACCTGACCATGCGTGAGCATTATCCTGACATGCCCCAGCGCAGAGGTCCTGCCGGCAATATTGTCAGCTATATGAAGGGAGATAAAAACAGCATGCGTCCGCTGATGGTGAATTCTGAGCAGGTCATTCAGTTTGGCGCAGAGCAGTATGCCAAGTGTGCAACCGGTCTGAACATGCTCCGCGAAACCATCATGGGGCCTGAATTATTTGATAAGGCGTTTACGGAGTATGCCCGTCGCTGGGCTTTCAAGCATCCAAAGCCTGCCGACTTCTTCCGTACCATGGAAGATGCCTCCGCAGTTGATCTGGACTGGTTCTGGCGCGGCTGGTTTTACACCACCGACAATTGCGATATCTCGCTAGATCAGGTAAACTGGTTCAAGGTTAAAAAACCGGGTGTGGAAGTAGAAAAGAAATCTCCTGTTGTTAAAGAAGGAAATGCATCAGGATCCGGTGCCGCTGACTTTTCAAACGGACCCAAGCCACTCACAGTGATGCCAACAGATGAACGATTCTATGGTGAATTCAGAAACAGGGTGAATGATCAGTCCTTGCTCAATACACTTGAGAACAAAAATCTTTATGAACTGAAACTGACCAACAAGGGTGGCCTGGTTATGCCTGTGATCATCAAGTGGACCTATAAAGACGGCACAACTGAAATTCAGAAACTTCCTGCCGAAGTATGGAGAGGAAATGAGACAACCTTCGCAAAAGTTTTTGCAAAAGATAAGGAAGTGGTCAATGTGGAAATCGATCCGCTGAAGGAAACATCAGACATCAATTCAGATGATAATGTGTTCCCGCGGTCCACAGCTCCTTCAAAGTTTGATCAGCTGAAAAACAAAAATTAAAACGGAAAGTAAGTCCCGCATGAAAAATATTTTTCTTCTGATTTTTGCATGCTCTGCCATCAGTGCCGCTGCACAATGGCAGGGTAAGTTTGAGCAGCTTGGTGAAATGCTGCCTACACCCAACAGCTACCGGACCGGCTCCGGTGCTCCCGGCCCTGACTACTGGCAACAGCGTGCTGATTATGTGCTTCAGGCAGAAGTGAATGACGACAATCAGACACTTACAGGCTCCGGAACCATAACCTATTACAATAATGCTCCGGAAACCTTGTCATATCTGTGGCTGCAGCTGGACCAGAACCTGAGTGCACCTAATAGCATGACCGCTCTTTCAAACCCCGGAGCGCTCCGCGATTCTATCCCTGCAAAAATGCTGGGGTCGATGACAGGAACACTTCCTTATAAAGGGGGCTATAACATTCAATATGTACGGGATGCATCAGGTAATCCGCTTCCTTATCTGATCAATTTTACCATGATGCGTGTGGAACTTCCTAAGCCAATGAAAAGGGGTGATACCTTCACTTTTTCACTTGGCTGGTCCTACAACATTAATGACAGGATGCTGGTGGGAGGAAGAAGTGGCATGGAATTTTTCCCGGAAGACGGGAACTATGTATATACCATTGCCCAGTGGTTTCCACGGATGTGCGTGTTTGATGATTATGAGGGCTGGCAAAACAAGCAATACCTTGGCGGAGGTGAGTTTGCCCTGACTTTTGGTGATTATAAGGTTAAGATTACAGTTCCCTCAGATCATATTGTTGGTGCAACAGGCTGGCTGATGAATCCGAACGATGTTCTTTCCGCGGATCAGCTGCAGCGCTTTGAACAGGCAAAAGCCAGTTACGAAAAACCTGTTTTCATCGTAACCGCTGATGAAGCAAAACAAAAGGAAGGTCAGCGTACCAAAACCAAAAAGACATGGGAGTTTCACGCGACCAATGTGCGGGATTTTGCCTTTGCAAATTCAAGAAAATTTATCTGGGATGCACAGGCTGTAAAAGTTGGAGATAAGACAGTGATGGCTCAAAGCCTCTACCCGAAGGAAGGAAATCCCTTGTGGGAACAAGAGTCAACCAAAGCCATTAAAAATACGCTGGAAGTATATTCATCCCGAACAGTCAACTATCCGTATCCCGTGGCTTATTCTGTTCACGCCGCAAGTGTTGGAATGGAATATCCTATGATCTGTTTCAATTTTGGCCGCCCCGGTAAGGACGGGAAAATCACGCAGGCACTGAAAGAAAGAATGGTGGGCGTAATTGTTCATGAAGTCGGACATAATTACTTTCCGATGATTATTAATTCCGATGAAAGGCAGTGGACCTGGATGGATGAAGGACTTAATACTTTTCTGGAAAAGGAAACCAAGCGCGAGCGTTACCCCGACTTTGATCTTACCAGTGAAATTCCGAAAGGTCAGCTGGCCTTCATGCGCGGAGATAAAAGCATGATGCGACCCATCATGGCTATGGCTGACAACCAGTCCCGATACAATGGCCCTAATGGTTATACAAAACCTTCTGCGGCTCTGACCTTGCTCAGAGAAACAGTGATGGGACCTGAACTGTTTGATAAAGCTTTTAAGACTTATGCTGAACGGTGGGCATTTAAACATCCCAATCCTGCAGATTTTTTCCGTTCAATGGAAGATGCATCTGCGGTAGATCTTGACTGGTTCTGGCGCGGCTGGTTTTACTCAACCGATCATGTGGATGTAACCCTGGATCAGGTGAAGTGGTTCAGACTTAAAAAGACTTCGGTTGATCCGGAAAAGAAAAAAGTAAAAACACAGCAGGGTGATCTGAAATCTTTCAGTGCTGCGTCCTCACTTTCAGACTTCAGCAATGGACCGAGTGAATTTAATATGCTGGGTACACCGCCATCTGATTACAGAGAGTTTATGAACCGGATCAATGAGAAAGAGCTCAGAACGAATCTTGAAGCAAAAAATATTTATGAGCTTACATTTAAAAATACCGGCGGTCTCGTTTCACCCATCATTATTGAATGGACTTACAAGGATGGCTCAAAGGAAATAGAAAAAATTCCTGCCGAGATATGGAGAACCAATGAGCGTGAAGTGAGAAAGGTTTTTGTAAAGGAAAAAGAAGTAGTCAATATTGTGATTGACCCCGATCAGGCAACAGCGGATGTGAACATAAATGACAATGTGTTTCCCAAGCGTGCCACTCCTTCCAAATTTGATCAGCTGAAGAAAAACTGATTTTATTTTCCCTGCTTCTGCCAGGGTCCGTATTTGTGCTCTTTCTCTGACTTTCCGTCAGAGAAAGGGCCAAACGGATGATCAAATGGTTTCTTTGAAATGTCCGGCCAGTCGGCTGAAATATCGTAACCCGGTCTTGGCAGAGAATTCACATACGCAGCTACATCCCAGCATTGTTCATCAGAAAGAAAAGGTTTTTCCGGTGTGGCCAGATCATTGGGCATGTTGTATTTTACATATCCTGCAAAACGCGACAGCCTGAATAACCCGGCGCCGCTGTTATAACTATCAGGCCCTGCAAGAGGCGGATAAAGCCATTCGGCCGAACCGGCCACACGCATTCCTTCGCCATTATTACCGTGGCAACGAGTACAATTCTGGCTGAAGATGATTTTACCGTTTACAGGATCTGCAGGCCTGTTCAGTAATTCAGGTGTTGCGATACCTGTGCCTTCGGGAATACTGTCTTTGGGCACTTCTGACCCTACCCATTTGATGTAGGCCACAAAACTTTTTAATTCTTCACTATTCTGTTCCAGTGGTTTTCCGTTCAGACTTCGTTGTATGCAGTCGTTCACTCTTTTTTCAATGGATTCAACACTGCCGGATCTGGCTCTGAATTTCGGATAAGTTGAGAGAACGGCTGCGTAATTGTTTCCAAATCGTTTTGTTCCGGCTTCAAGATGACAATTCTGGCAATTCATCCCGTTGGTTATGTTCATGACAGAGCCATTTGGTCCCAGATAAGCTGCAGTGTGAGAAATCAGCTGCTTTCCATACCGGATTCTTCTGCCTTCTTCATTGTCCGGAATAGAGGCAGAGTCAGGAGGTGCCCACTTACCATTTGAATCCAAATTGACCTTTACAATCTCTTCCGGGCTATTGGTTGCCTCAAGAATCTCAGGATTAATCATCAGAACTGCGATCAGGCTGCATAGGATTAAAACAACCCATACCATGGTTACGGCCATTTTGATCCAACTCAGGAAATGCTTGTCTTGTTCCATGGAATACTGAACAATTTAACAACCTCTTCGGATTAAATGCTAACCTTAACCTTAATTTTAGGATCTGAGATAAAAAATTCAATATTCATGGAGACCTATTACAACCCTGAGGATCTTAAAAAGTTTGGAAACATTGCAGAATGGGAGCCGGACCTTGCCCAAAAATTTTTCAGCTATTACAATGATGTGTTCAAGCCCGGCGAATTAACAGCCAGGGAAAAATCACTGATTGCACTTGCGGTAGCCCATACCATTCAATGTCCTTATTGCATTGATGCATATGCTCAAAGTGCTCTTGAAAAGGGATCTACCGAAACACAGATGATGGAGGCCCTGCATGTTGCTGCAGCAATCAGGGGAGGGGCGTCGCTTGTTCATGGTGTTCAGTTAATGAACAAAGTGAAAAAAATCTCAATGTAATTTCGCGGATGCGGTCCTTACACGCCCAAAGTCACAGGCTTTCATCGCCAAAGGAGCAGTATGAAATTCTGGAAGCGATTTCAAACAGCAACAAATCTGTTCCGGCGTTCCATCAGAAGCTGAACGATTCCGGAATATCTGAATTTGTTACGGTGGCTCCTGAAATTCTTCAGCTGAACATCGGGTATATGTGCAATCAGACCTGCGCACATTGCCATGTGGATGCCGGCCCGGACCGTAAAGAGCGAATGGATGAGGTCACCATGCAGGCGTGCCTGAATGCATTGAAAAAATATTCTTTCAGGACTCTTGATATAACAGGAGGCGCACCTGAAATGCATCCGGGGTTTCGCAGTTTTGTTGAACAGGCTGCTCAAACAGGAATAGCTGAAATTATTGTCCGCTCCAATCTGACCATTCTTGTTGCAAATCCCTCTTATAACAACCTGCCTGATTTCTTTGCCGCTAATAAGATCAGAATTTGTTCTTCCCTGCCTTTCTATAATTCTGTGCGTACCGACCGCCAGCGTGGCAGTGGTGTTTTTGAGAGATCAATCCGTGCATTGAAGATGCTTAATCAGGCAGGTTATGGCGATCCTGACTCGGGGTTGATCATTGACCTGGTGTACAATCCGTCGGGCGCATTTTTGCCCGGGGACCAGACTGAACTTGAAAAAGAATTTAAAGTGACACTTAAAGAAAAATACGGAATTGTATTTAACAGATTGCTCACCATCACAAATGTGCCTGTAAGCCGATTCCTGGATTATCTGATCACCTCCGGAAATACAGAGGCTTATCTTGAAAAGCTGGTTATGGCTTTCAATACGGCCACTGTTGAGGGACTTATGTGCCGGAATACTATTTCAGTTGACTGGCAGGGAAATCTTTATGACTGCGATTTTAACCAGATGCTTGGCTTGAAAATGAAAACAGGTCAGAAGACTATTTTTGATTTTAATCCTGAACATATCAAAGGCAGATCCATCGTTACGGGCCTGCATTGTTATGCATGCACAGCCGGCGCAGGCAGCAGTTGCCAGGGAACTACGACATGATGTGTCTGATATCCGTATTTAACGCGCTGACTGACTGAGTATTTCCTGCAGCACTTCAACCGACTTAAGTTGACCGAAGTCTTCAATATGGTTACGGTAGAAACCTGAGAGCAACTCAAGAATTTCCCGACGCGATTCCCTGCTTATCTCTGATCTGTTTCCATCCAGTATGTTTTGAAGCCCGGCCTGCAGCTCTTCAGGCAGAACTCTTCCTCCTGTTATTTCAGCTGCCTGACGGGCACCAAAACCGAGGTGACGGCTCAGCCCTGACATAAAATGAAGATGAAAATCGTTTGAAGGTTCAGTTTCGCCGTCAAGTTCTAAAAGCGAATGTTCCAGAAATTCATAGAGTTCTTCCGGATGTGACTGTTCCCGGATGGATCTGGTCATCAGTTCATTTAAAAAAAATGCGATGGTTTCCCGGATCATATTTCCCGGAATACGACTATAAATATGCCTGCACCTGGCCTCCCGCACATGGTTCATTGAAGCACCATCGCGCTCATAAACGACCATATCCAGAATGGTTAATGGCTGATAAAGCGCAATGCTGTTTCCCTGTTTGTTTTTTCTGATTCCCTTAATAATAAAAGACTGCAGACCTGCATGCTCTGTAAACACAGAAACTATGATGGATGAATCTCCGTATCTGGTAAAGCGAAAAACAATTCCCCGGGTTTTAATCAGCATGGTCAGTCAGCGGATCAGTTTTTTATCCTGTATTTTTCCGCAACGGTTTTGAGCTCGCTGATCAGTTGCTCACTGTCCCGACCATCCCAGTTGCAAACTGAAATAATGGAGGCAGATTTATTTTCCAGACTGAAGGTATAGGTTTTATCATAGTATGTCAGCAGAATTGAAATGGTTCCGTGCATGTCTCCATTCATCAGAAAATCCCTGGCCATGTTAAAATTTTGTCCGCCAAGCTTTTTGGTGATTTTTTCCATGGATGCCAGAAACTCATCCTGAGGAGCAGAGCCATATTCATTTACCAGACGGTCAACCCTGATGTTTTTATCAACTTCTATCTGAACGACAGGTGCGTTTTTCTTTTGCTCAAAAAAATTTTTGGGCAGAAAAATTTTTCCGATGGAGATGGATTCATCTTCTACCCATATCGGCCTGCTCAGGTCAAGGCTCAGAATTTTTTCAAAAAGGTTGTTGGTAAACTGTTCATTTGAAGGCTGTGGGGGCTGCAGCAATCCGCCGAAAGCGCTGCCCTTGTGATTGGCAAGTTTTTCAAGATCAATGACCTGCTCTCCGGAATTTTCAAGCGCCCGAAGAATATCACTTTTCCCGCTCCCTGTTTTTCCGCCTATCACGATCAGTGGAAGCTTTTGATTAAAAATCTCCTGAACCATTTCCCTGTAGGCCTTGTATCCGCCGGTCAGACGTCGTGTCTTTACTCCGGCCATCGCTGAAAAATTGCAGAAATTCTCTGAACGCATTCCGCCACGCCAGCAATACACAAGCAGCTCCTTTCCTTTGGAAAATGAAACAACCTGATCCATTAATGCGCCAAGCCTGGGCCCGACCAGCCTGAAACCTGTGCGGATCGCCTGATCCTTGCCTTTCTGTTTGTAATCTGTGCCAACCTGCACCCGCTCTTCATTGTTCAATAATGGAATATTGACAGCACCCGGAACATGTCCTTCTTGAAATTCAGCCTCAGATCGGACATCCACCGGGTGGAGTTCCTTCCGCATTTGTAAAAAGTCGTTGATTCCGATGGGTATCATGGGGCGAATAAGCACATAAAATTCCTTTGAGGACAGGTTCCCTGCAATAATTCCGGTTTAGAAAAAAGTTGAGGAACAAGGGTTTAAAATACAGACAATCAATCAACTATTTGCGCATTAATATTATTTTTGTGGTTCTACTATGGCCAAACAGAAAAAAAACCTGCTGGACCGGCTCACTTCCCGTTTTAGGATAGTGATCCGGAACGAAGACAACCTGGAAGAACGGACTCTTGCAGGATTGTCCAACGGCCGTGTTCTGGTTATTCTGACCGTAATTTTTACATCACTTTTCCTGCTCTGTCTTTTTCTTGCGCAAACGTTGCTGGCCAGATGGTATGACCCGCGCCACGCACAACGCGAAGCGAACCAAAAGCTGATGGAGCTCGCCATCCGCATGGACTCCCTGGTTGTGGAAGTTCAAAGAAAAGATCAGTTTATAAACAGCATACAAAAAATACTTCGGGGTGATACCACCGGTATTGCTGATCCTTCAGAGCTGATGAAGGGTCAGAATAAATCACTTGCCCAGGCCGGGGATTTGAATCTTGGTGAATCTACAAGCGAGTTCCGAAAGGAATTTGAGCAAACTGATTTGTCCCTTTCAGGTCTTACCGGGAACAATTACAGCGAACTGCAGGAGACATTTTTCTTTTCTCCCATTACAGGCTTTATCACTGATAAGTACGATGCAAGGCGCGGCCATTTCGGAGTGGACATCGGCACAAAGGCCAATGAACCCATCAAATGTATTGCAGATGGAACCGTAATTATGTCCTCCTGGACCCAGGATTCGGGATATGTAATCATGGTTCAGCATCAGGCCAATTTGATATCAGTTTACAAGCATAATGCCGAGTTGCTGAAAAAAGTTGGTGCCTTCGTAAATGCGGGTGAAATCCTTTCCATTGTTGGAAACAGCGGGGAAATGACCAGCGGACCACATTTGCATTTTGAATTGTGGTACAACGGAAATGCTATAAATCCTGAAGAATTCGTTACTTTTTGACCTAATAACCTGACCTATGCTCATGACTAAAGAACAAAAAAGGGCCGCTGAAGAACTCAGTAATTCAAGTACTCTTGTAGGAAAGGGTACTGTTATTGAAGGAAATATTGAAACCACCGGAACCATCCGCATTGAAGGAAAGGTTACCGGAAATGTGACTTCCAAATCCAAAGTAGTACTTGGACCCCTCAGTTCTGTGCTTGGAGACATCCTTGCCCTGAATGCGGATATTGAAGGTGAGGTAAAAGGAAATCTTGAGATCGGAGAGTTGCTTACCTTAAAATCTACCTCTGTCACTGAGGGTGATATTCAGACTTCCAAACTTGTAGTTGAGCCGGGTGCTTCATTCAACGGAAAGTGTTCCATGGGCAATGCCAGAAACCTGAGAATCTCTGATAATGGAATCAGATCCGGAGAAGCAAAAACAGCTTAATTCCTTTCTTAAGTACAGTTCGCTGGCCATTCAGATGGCAGCAGCGATAGGATTTGCTGCATGGTTGGGCTACAGGCTGGATCAGAAATGGGGAACCACCCCCTTAGTGCTTCTCACACTTGTCATTTCAACCTTTGCCGGACTTATTTACAAACTGCGGATTGATCTGAACAAAGAGCCTTGAGTCCGGTTAAATATTTTTTTCGGTGCGTGTTACTTGGTGTGGCCGTCTGTTTGATTATTCCGGTCATATCTTCTGCAGCCGGCTTTCGGCGTCCTTCATTCCTTATTGAGATAGCTGTGCTTTATTCAGTCTGGAATGCGCTGCTCTATAAACTGTTTTTCAGTTCAACCGACAAGGAGACATTCGTTTCACGATATATGACCACCCTGGTCATTAAGTTTACCACCGCTCTGTTATTCATGTTTGCCTTCGGAATAGCCGACCGGGATGGAGTTGTTCCAAACACCCTTTTTATAGCATTTAATTACTTGACTTTTCTTGTCCTTGAGATCTCTGTGCTTTACCGCCGGGTCAATCAGGTAAAATGAGGTTATCTGTCTGAGCCAGACTGTCATTTTATAAATACCTGGCTGTTGCAGGACCCCGGGCCTGAATCAAAAGCCAAATATTCCCCCCGCAGGGTTTCTTTTTGAGGGATTAATGAATAGTTTTGCAGGCATTTTTACCTATCCATGCAGGCACCGTTCAAATCATTGAAAAACAGCATATTGAAGGCATTTTTCGCGTTTTTGATTCTCGCAGCGCCTTCGTTTGCATATGCGGAATCAGAGGGTGGTGAAGGGGGTCCGCTTGATGTAAGTCAGGTTATTCTCCACCACGTTCAGGATGATCATGTATGGCATTTTGCGGACGGCCTTGTTTTGCCGCTGCCCGTCATTGTTTACTCCGACAGTCTGGGCCTGGAAGTTTTCTCTTCTGCTAACTTTTATGATGCGGATCATAATATAATCCCCTACAAGGGCTATAGCCTAGAACATGGTCATATTTATCTGGGCGCTTCAAAAAAGGCAGTTCTGGATTTCTCCATTACCAAGAATGTGGCCATGCTGTTTGTTAATGTGCTTCTGATTGTTTTCATCTTTCTCCGTGTTGCGGCCGGATATCGTAAAAATGCCGGAAAAGCTCCTTCAGGGATTCAGTCTTTTATGGAACCTGTTATTCTTTTTGTGAAAGACGAGGTTGTAAAGCCTAACATTGGCCCCCGATATGAGCGCTACCTCCCTTATCTGCTGACACTCTTCTTTTTTATTTTATTTGGTAACCTGCTCGGCCTTCTGCCCGGAGCAGCGAACCTGACAGGAAATATTGCAGTAACGATGGCTTTAGCCGTTTTTACTTTTCTGATTACATCCTTCAGCGGAAATAAGGCCTACTGGTCACACATTTTCTGGACACCCGGTGTTCCGCTGCCACTGCGAGTGATCATCCTTCCTGTGGAAATCATAGGAATTTTTACCAAGCCTTTTTCTCTCATGGTTCGATTGTTTGCGGCTGTCACTGCCGGACATATTGTATTGCTGAGTTTGTTGTGTCTGACATTTATTTTCCACAGCTGGGGTGCCGGCATCGGTGCTTCCATCTTTGTAATATTTATTAATCTGATTGAGTTGCTTGTGGCCGGAATTCAGGCGTATGTTTTTACCCTGTTCTCCTCCCTGTATATAGGGCTAGCCGTTGAGGAACACGATCATCATTAAAAAAGAAACCACAGGGCGCAAGCTCTGAAACGATACTCCGGGAAAATCCCGGACTTTTTTAAACTGTAAACCGTAAACTTAT
>Ga0315902_10012150_pt1 | contig 11240 bp, 9 predicted proteins | sample LakEriMetagenome_9_FD_203523 | JGI IMG/M metagenome (GOLD analysis project Ga0315902, IMG submission 203523) | Freshwater fungal communities from buoy surface, Lake Erie, Ohio, United States - Buoy 12 MA117 | ecosystem: Environmental > Aquatic > Freshwater > Lake > Lake biofilm | place: USA...
GCGACACAGCGCCGGCCATGAATTCGAGCGTGCCGTTGTGATCCGAGAGCGCCACATTGTGCGCTTGGATGCCGAGCTTTGCGGTATGCACCGAGAGCCGCGAGAAGGTGTCAGGGTTCGCTTCGAATGCGTAGAAGCGCGTGCGCGGCAGAATGCGGTGCGTGCGCGCGAGCGTGAGCGAATAGATCCCCACATTCGCACCGATGTCCACGAACGTGTCGCCGTCGCGGAACAGTGCTGCGAGGTTGATGAGGATCGCGAGTTCATCCCGGAGCAGCGAGGAGCCGGCGATCATGCGCGATGCGCGGAGGTAGCCGTTCTCCTTGATGGTGTGGATGCGGATGGATGTGCCGAGCAGATCTACGTCCTGCTCACGATCGCCGTACAGCAGCCGTGTGATCAGGCGCCGGAACTTGGGCTGTTTTACAAAGTAGCGGTCAATCAGGTAGCGCATGAATCAGAGTGGAGGCGCACCGGCGGGATGCTGCGCGATGTGCGTGGGAGGGTCATGGTGAAAGTAAGGGGCGGGAACGCGGGAATCTTCATCCTCGTGCTTGTGAGTGGCACTGTAAATACTACGGCGACAGCGCGCGAGTCCAGAGATTCATCTCGCCGGGAAAGTTCAGGGTGTCGCAATGTTGCATGGTTTCACTTGTCGGACGGCGACGGTGCACCATACGTTGCATTCGTAATCACCGAGACACACCGCCCCCTCGAACCTTCCACATGACCAGTACCGCCCCGCAGATCACTGACCCCGGCCTTCTGGCATATTTTGGCCGCTGGATTGGAACCCATTTCCGTGGCGTGAAGGGCATCGATCGGCTTTTGCGTGCCCTGCACAATCCGGATCGGCGGCAGGCAGATTTTTTTCGGACTGTCGCCGCGGCGTATCCCGAGGGACCGAAGTACCATCTGGAATCCAGATGGTTCACGGAGTGGACCACTTGGTTCTATGGATCTCAGGATCGGGCGATTCATCGCTGGATCGTGAGGAATGCCCGACCGGATTGGGTGACCTTCGATATCGGGATGAACTTCGGCTACTTCACGTGCCTGCTGGCCTCGCGCTGTAAGGAGGTCCATGGCTTCGAACCCGTCGGATGGCTGGCCGGGCGCGCACGGGCGAATGTCGAACTCAACGCGTTTGCAAACGCGACGATCAACGAACTGGCGCTCTCCGATCACTCGGGGAAGGCGATGCTGAATCTGCCCGCGCCGGATCACTGCAATTGGGGGACGAGCAGCCTCGTTCACAAGTCCTCGTCCGAAACGGAGGTCGTGGAAGTCCCGCTGGAAACCCTGGACGGCTACTGCGCTGCCCGCGGGATCACGCGTCTGGACTTCATCAAGATGGACGTGGAGGGTGCGGAGCATCTGGTCATCCGTGGAGCGCAACAGACCCTGGAGCGCCTGCGGCCCACGATCATTTTTGAATTCAACGAGGAGTCCGGTCCGGAAGCGTATGGTCTGCTTGAAAAACTGGGATACGGATTTTTCGATATGGAGCGGCGACCGCTCGCATTGCACCAAGCTCCGCTGCACGACATCCTCGCGATCCCGACGGCTTGACGCTCCGCATTCCGCTTCCCTTGCTCCGATATCTGGATCCTGACCACGTTTTAATAATCCCCAAGTGCCAATCAACGACCCGACCTTTCCCTTGTCGGCAGGCGGGCCCGCGACATCGCTTCCCGCCCCGACTTCGAGCGCACATCTTGAACTTCACCATCCTCGCATCGTGATTAGCGAAACCTCTCATCAAGGGCTTCGCCGGGCAGAACGGTTCACACCTGCCGGAACCCCGCCTGATGAAATGAACACCCGAAGACCGCCGCAAGAGGCGGAGTTTGTTGGGCGGAACGCATGATGCGCTGGCACCGAATCCGCAAATGGGGCTCAATTCTTTCGGAATACAGCGCCGTTCAAGTGATTGTGCAGGCACTCGCCGCATTGACCGGGCTCGTGATCATTCGCGTGATGTCCAAGCCCGAGTTTGCTCTCTTCGCAATCGTAAATTTGATGCAGGGCACCTGCAATACTCTCGCCGATCTGGGTATCGGACTCGGCGTGCGTTCCTTGGGGGGGAAAGTCTGGGCAGACCGATTTCGATTTGGCCAGTTGATGAATACCGCGCTCAACATGCGGCATCGCTTTGCAATCGCGTCGTTCGCCATCTGCCTGCCGATCACATGGTGGATGCTTTGGAAGAATGGAGCGGGACCAATCTACGCAACAGCCTTGTGTGCTGCGGTCGCATGCAGCGTTCTTCCGCTGCTCAATTCCTCGGTCTGGGGTGCGAGTCTCGGTCTGCATAGCGAATATCGCCGGCTTCAAAAATTGGACGTCGGCAATGCCTCGCTTCGATTCCTGCTGATTGGCACGTCGGCCCTCACCCGAATCAATGCATGGCTTGCCGCGATGACCGGGGTTGTCGGTAACTGGGTGCAGGCGTTCTTTCAAAAACGGTGGGCTGCGGAGAAAGCCGATTTCACCGCACCACCAAACGAAGACGACCGCCGCGAATTGCTCCAGCTCTCCCTGAGATCGCTGCCGAACACCGTATTTTTCTGTTTTCAGGGACAGATAACCCTGCTCATCCTTACATTGGTGGGAAGTCCGAGCGGCATCGCCAATATTGCCGCATTGGGGCGGGTCGCCGCTCTGTTTGCAGTCTTCTCAGCCACATTTACCAATGTGCTCATACCGAGATTTGCCCGCTGCCAGGAACCGGCCCAACTCACCCGGTTGTACCTGCTCCTCGTCGGAGGGGCGGCCCTCATTGTCCTGCCGCTCGCCGCTTTTGCCGTGTTCCTTCCCGGCCCGTTTCTGTGGCTTCTGGGTGGCAAGTACGCTTCTCTCGGAGCGGAATGCGGATGGGTTGTCGGGGCAAGCTGCATCAGCCAGCTCTGTAGCGTGCTGTGGAGTCTCAACTGCAGCAAGGCGTGGATTCGTGTCCAGGCGATCGCATTCATTCCCGCAGTCCTAGGTGCACAGGCGGTGGCGGCAATGTTTCTTGACCTCCGGCAGTTTCATGATGTGTTAATTCTCAATCTCATCGCCACCGCTGCGCCGATTCCTATTTATTTAGTGGACTCCATGCTCGGTCTCCGAAAAGAACACGCATCCGAACGTGCAAGACTCCACAATTCATCCAACCAGCGACCCTAGATTCGCTACAAGCTACGAAGGGTGCAACCCGTCTTTGGAACCCCTGGTCCCCTCCGGCACGCGTTGCGCGCTGGATGTTGGCTGTGGGCGGGGAGGCACCGCGGCATGGTTGTCGGCACGCGGCATTGAGGTGGACGGCGTTTCCTGGAATCAGGGCGAACTGGATGCTGCGAAGGCATTCTGCCGCCGCGTCATATGCTGCGATCTGAGTCGCGGCATCCCAGAGGCCCAGGATGGGGCTTATGACCTGGTGATTTGCTCACACCTTCTGGAGCACATTGCCTATCCGCAGCGTCTTCTGGCGGACGTCTATCGCGCCCTGAAGCCGGGAGGCCACCTCTTGGTCGCCATTCCAAATCTCTTTTTCTGGGCGGATCGTCTCAAACTTCTTCGCGGACAATGGCGATATGAAAAAAGCGGAACCTTTGATTACACGCACCTCCGTTGGTACACCCATGAAACGATGGCCGAGTTGCTGCATGAGCACGGCTTTATTCGGCACCATTTTCACGCCGAAGGCTGGATACCGCTTCCGGGATTGAGGCTCCTCATTGGCAATCGCCTGCGCAGGAAGCTGGACAGTTTGGTCTGCCGGTGCTGGCCGGGCCTCTTCGGGAAGCAATTGCTCTACAGCGTTCGAAAGCCTGATCTTTCAGGCGCGCGAGCACACGAAGGCTAAGGCGTTCTTTATGCCAAAGGAGACCCCACTTGTGTCAGTAGTGATCGCGGCATATCGCCAGCTTGCGTATCTTCGGGAGGCTGTGGCCAGTGCGCTAAGTCAGACCTTTTCTGATTTTGAGGTCATTATCACGGATGATAGCGGGTCTGACGAAATCAAGGCTTATGCCGAGGGGGTGCGTGATCCGCGAATCAGATACCAGGCTAACAGCACTCCTCTCGGGATCGCACGAAATCACCTCGCAGGATATAGAATGGCCAGAGGAAAGTACATCGCGAATCTAAACCACGACGACAAATGGTCCCCAACATTCTTGAGCAGGCTGGTTTCAAGGCTCGAAGATAACCCATCTGTCAATGCGGCGTTTTCTGAATTTTGGATTATCAATGCTGACGGCAGTGTCAACTCGCAGAGGACCGACAGGGAAGTTGCTTGCGCGGGCCGCGGCGGCCTTCCCGAAGGCATATATTCAGGAGATAAGTTTTTGGTCCGAGGTACGATGCCTATGGCGATGGCGGCAGTTTTCAGGAAGGCGATTTTGAGCGGCGGCCCGTTCCCGCGCTCGGTCGGCGGAGCATATGACGCATGGTTATCGTTTCTTGCGGCCCGTGAGTCGGGAACGGTTGCTTACTTTCCTGAACGCCTGACGTACTATCGGACCCATGTGCAATCCGCGACAGACACCCGGGGCTTCCAGAATTTAAGGGAATGTCTTTTTGTATTGCGCCGCGTCTTGAAAACGCGCACTAGCGCAGTTGATAGACGTATCCTTTCAAAGAACGTGGGGATAATGGCGGGAAATTTCGCGGCCTTTCTGGTAAGGCAACGAAAGCCAAAACGTGCCTTGCCGTATATTAAACTGAGCGTGAGTCTGCTTCGGTCACCTAAAAATTTGGTCGCACTAGCGTATAAACTGCTCACGAGTGCCTTGAACAGAAATCCCGTTGTGTGCCTGCATCTCGCGGCGGTGGGGTGTTTCGCCTTTGGAGCGGCGGGATTTGGGTGGGGGGCTGAGATATTCCCCGTCGCTGTTAAAGACTGGATGAGCCGCGATGAAGCGGAGCGCCGAAATGCTGGGGAAGTGCTGCAGTATCAGGGCAAAAGGAGCGTGTCTTCGGCCCGATTTGCATTAACCGATCTCCCGCCATTACCGCTCGTAACCTTCTCGTAGCCCCCGGCAAGAGTTCCTGACACAGCAATATGATCAAACGCATTCTGGCGCACATCCAGCGATTATCGCGAGCCCGCCGTTTTCGGGTTCCGTTTTATCGCCGGGCAAACTTCCGGATTCCTTCGATCGTGCGGATTCACGACCGGACTGTCACCGTTGCCTCTCCGGGCGAGCACGGTGCCGCCTCGGATTTCGTGACGTGTTTCATTGATGATGAATATGGACTCGGTGAACTTAACGATCCGATCACCACAATTGCGGACATCGGCGCAAACATCGGTTTCTTCTCCATGGCGGCCCGCTCGTATTTTCCTGCGGCAACGATTCATTCTTACGAGCCAAACCCGCGCATCGTCCCGTATGCCACGAAGAACGCAGCGGCCGCGGGATTCCAACTGTTTTCGGAAGCCGTCGGTGCCGCGGCGGGTTTTATTTCCATCGAGGACACCAGTGATTCGAATCAGGCGCGAACGGCACCCGCCTCGGAGTCCGGCCTGCGCCTCCCGCAGGTTTCTCTTGCGACGGTCGTCGAGCGGCTGGGGGGGCGTGTGGATCTGGCCAAGATTGACTGCGAAGGCGCAGAGTGGAATCTCTTCACCGACAGCACCCCTTGGAGTGCGATCCGGCTGGTCCGGATGGAATACCATCTTTGGGGCAAACACACATATTCGGAGGTGCAGTCGTCTTTTGACCGGCTCGGGTTTGCGATTGATCATCATGCATCATCCGGGGAGTGGGGCACGGTATGGTGCCACAATCTTCGCGGCTGAGAAGCCTGCCAGGTGGAACCGACACGCATTTTGATGCATGCTTTAGAGTTGCTGCCGGTTCCGAACCGGTGGTCTCGGTTCATCAAATATTCGTTTTGTCACGCTGCTGGCTTTAAATAACCCTGTTTTTGTGAATATCGCGTTCATCGTCAGTTCAGCCGAACCCGGAAAGGATGGTGTGGGCGACTACGCTCGTTCTGTGGCGGCGGCGTTGAGGAAACTCGGTCATTCGGTCCTCGTGGTGGCGTTGAACGACCGGTGGCTTGAGGGCCCTTCCGCCGCGGTGGTGCATGGCGACGCCGATGGCGTCTCTTTGGAACGGATTCCTTCTTGCCTTCCATTGCCTGAACGGATCGACCAGGCATGTGCGCGGTTGAAGGCCTTTCGCCCGGATTGGGTGAGCTTCCAGATGGTCTGCTACGGGTACCACCGCAAAGGAATCCTTTTCGGGCTGAACAGGCATCTGCTCCGCCTTGCGGCGACTTGTGAGAACTGGCAGGTTACTTTCCACGAGCTCTGGATCGGGTTTTACAAGGGTGCTTCGTTGAAGCATCGATTGGTGGGCGCATTGCAGAGGCATTCGATCCGCGGGGCCACACGGATATTGCGGCCAAGGCTGCTCGAGACGAGTACGCCGGTATTTCAAGCGCTGTTAAAGACAATCGGGATCACGTCTGCGGTTGTGCCTTTGCCAGGGAACATAACAGTGAACCCTGACCTGGGTCTCGAATGGTTTCTCGAAGTGCTGGGGGAACAGGGGAGTCCAGTCGCGGCGGAGAGACGGAGCGAACATCTGGCAGGGGGCTTCTTTGGCGCAATCTATCCAAACTGGGAACCGGAGCCGTTTTTCTCGGCGCTGCGCAAAGTCGCCTCGAAGACTGGGCAGAAGGTGACCATCTTCGCGGCGGGGCGAATGGGTGCAGCCGGGGATCAGATTTGGAATCGACTCGCAGTGAGCTATCCGGATTTCGGTTTCAAAAAATTGGGGGAGCTGTCCGCCGCCCGTATCTCCCAGTACTTGCGCAATCTCGACTTCGGGATCGCGGCCACCGCTTGGCTCCTGATTGGGAAAAGCGGCGCAACGGCCGCCATGCTCGACCACGGGCTGCCCGTGATGGTGACTCGGGACGATTACAAGCCGCGTCAGGTTCTCCAACTCGAACCGCCTGCCGATCCGCTTTTGATCCCTGCGGATCAGGATGTCTCCGCGCGATTCATCACGGGCCTGCCCCGGCGGGCGCCGCACAACTCGGCGGCCGATCTGGCCGTGGAATTAGTCCGCCGCATGGAAGCGTCCCGTTCCGTGCCAAGATTCGGCAAGTAGGGCAGGCGTCCCCGCCTGCCGTACCTCAGGCATCTTGCGTGAACAGGGAACGGCCGCGTCGCACAGGGCAAGCGGGACGCTTGCGGTACGGCAAGCCAGAGGCTTGCGCTACGGTCGGCACTGGCTTTCGATCGCTATTTAGTGTATTCGCTTAACAATGTTCCGATTCTTGTGGCACCACCGGTGCCGGCCACCGTTCCTGTCCGGGGATTTTTTCCAGACATGGGCGAAGCGCGTCCTGACGCTTCCCAGCATGTTGCAGATGACCTTTTCCCGGGCCCGACTGGTCCTCCGCGGGGCAAGGATTGGCGAGGACTCTTGCATCGGAAAGGCGGAAGTGACCGGGAAGGCTGCGCTGCTGACCGTCGGGCGTTCTTCATTCATCGGTCGGGCAAAGATTGCGGTTCACGACCGGGTGGAGATTGGCTCGAATGTCTGCATCAACGACGGAGTGACGATTCTCACTGCGAGTCACTCTGTGAGTGACCCGGCTTGGGGCCAGATTACGAAGCCGATCATCATCGAGGATTACGCGTGGATTGCAATGGGTGCGATCGTCCTTCCCGGAGTCCGGATCGGCCGGGGCGCTGTGGTGGGAGCCGGCGCAGTCGTGAGCAGGGACGTGCCTGCCTACGCGGTGGCCGTCGGGAATCCCGCAACCATTCGTGAAGGCCAGCGGGCCCGAGACGTCGCCTACAGCCCGGTTCGTTTCCTCGCATTTCAGGATGCGTGGTTGGGGAAAACCTTGCCACCTGATTCGCTGGGCGAATGAATCGTCGCTCGCATCCGCACGGCAGTGTTACCTTCGTGATGCGTAGGGCCGGGCTGCGGGGCAGGGTGGGCTGTCCTTGAACTCGAAGCTGAAGCGCATGGACTTGAAGAAATCCGGAGAACTGCGAAATAACGGCGCTCTTCGAGTCAGAATGACCTCATCTCTTGTAGAATATAAAACTCCCGACGCGCGACTTGCAGGCATTTGGCAGGAGATGCAGGCCTGCGAGCCAAACCTTTTTTTCGCGTGACACTGCTCTTGCATCCCACCGGGAACCAGAATGTGCGGCAGGCCGCTCTCGCTCTTTCGCGCGCGGAGATGCTCACTGAGTTTTGGACATGTATCCACTGGAATGAATCCGGTGTGCTCGATCGCCTGTTGCCAGCCGGCATCCGGCGGGAGATGCGCCGCCGCACATTTCCTGCGGAACTGAAGCCATTCATCCAGACCTCCCCGTGGCGCGAGTGGGGGCGGCTACTGGCTGGGCGTTTCGGATGCAGTAGTCTGTTGCGAAGCGAAAACGGAGTCTTTTCCGTGGACGCTGTTTACCGTGCGTTGGACCGGCGGGTTGCTGCCCGGCTTTCGTCGTTGGCGAATCTCCGAGCCGTCTATGCGTACGACGATGGCGCATTGGAGACCTTCCGGGCGGCAAAGGCTGCGGGCCTGGCCACGATCTACGAGCATCCCATCGTCCACTGGAGGAAGGTGCGCCAGATTCAGGAGGAAGAGGCTGAGCTGCATCCTGAGTGGAAAGCGACGCTGGGGGCACTGCGGGACAGCGCGGAAAAATTTGCGCGCAAGGATGAGGAGATCGCGCTTGCGGACCGGATCGTGGTCGCGAGCACGTTTTCCAAGGACAGCCTGGCGCTCGCTCCAGGGCTGTCTGCGAAGATTCATATCGTGCCCTACGGCGCCCCTAGCCCGAGCGTCCACCCCGATAATCGTCCAACCAATGACCGTCTGCGCGTCATCTTCGTGGGAGGACTGGGGCAGGCAAAGGGCCTTGGCTACTTGCTGGAGGCTGCTCAACGGCATGAACGGCACATCGAATTGACCTTGGTCGGAAAGAGGCTGAGCCCCTTGATCCCGGAGCAGCGGGTGCTGGACAGGCACCGGTGGATCCCATCGCTGGCCCATGACGACCTCCTCGGCGAGATGTCCCGTCACGATGTGCTTGTTTTCCCTTCGTTGCACGAGGGGTTCGGGCTGGTGATTCTCGAAGCCATGTCTCAGGGACTGGCGGTCATCACCACGCCGCATACGGGCGGGCCCGACGTGATCCGGGAGGGACAGGACGGATTCATTGTGCCGATCCGCTCGGCCGATGCGATTGCGGAAAAATTGGGACTGCTTGCCGGGGATCGGCGGATGCTTGCGGGGATGAAAGAGGCCGCACGGGAGACGGCCCGGCGGCATACGTGGGAGAATTATCGCAAGCGCCTGGTGGAGGTGGTGACGGGGGCGGTGGGCGTCCGCGAGTAACGCGGCCAATCCTGTCCGCGCATGACCCCAAAAGTCTCGCGGGCAGATTGCTCGTGCTACTCTCGACTTCGGGCCCGTTTTGTGCGAGGAAGAGCCGTTGTGAAATTTTCCATGCCACCAAATAAATGAGGGAGCTGACTATGAACATGCCGATCGTAGCCTCTCCCGCCGATGACAAAGACGGCTATCGCGGGATTCGCCAACTCATCTGGCTGTACTTTTGGCTTCTCATATTTGAAGGAGCCCTGCGGAAGTGGATTCTGCCGGGGCTTTCCAATCAACTCCTGATCGTCCGCGATCCGGTATTGTTGCTCTGCTACGCCGTAGCGCTCAAGAAGGGGGCATTTCCCAGCAGGCCTTTCATTTATTACATCGTCGGTTTGGGTTTGGCTGCCGCATTTTTTTCGATATTCGGAATGTGGTCCGGTTCCAGCCGCTCGACTATGGTCGTCTTATTGTACGGGTTGCGATCCAGCTTTCTGCATCTGCCGCTGATTTTTCTCATCGCCCAAGTCTTCAGTCGGCGGGATGTCGAGCGGGTGGGATCGTGGTTGCTGGCGTTGGCAGTCCCGATGGTAATCTTGGTTTTTTTCCAGTATCGGGCTGGGCCGGAGGCGTGGGTCAACACTGGGGTTGGAGGCTTGGAAGGAGGAGGACAAATCGGGGTGGCGGTTTCTGGGGTAGAGAAGATCCGTCCACCGGGGGTCTTCTCGTACAACACTGGCCTGACCGCCTACCTGTCCCTAGTCGGTGCCTATCTCTTGATGCACTTCCTCGGCGGTGGAAAACTTTACATGCGCTCGCTGGCATTCTCCGGTACCTTCGCGTTGGTCGCCAGTGTCCCTCTTGCGATGAGCCGTAGCACCCTCGTTTCGCTCGTTGTGGTCGCTTGCGCCGGGTTCCTCTGTGTTATCGTCCGCCCCGAGAAGCTCTCAAGAAGTTTGGCCGCTGTTTTGGTGCCCGTGCTCGCCGTATTGGTGATGGGGAGAATGTCGTTTTTTGGTGAGGGAATGGAGATCCTAGGCGAGCGGATGATGGGGGAGCAGGGCGGGGGGATCAAAGTCGGTATTTTCGACAGGGCAATGGACAGTTTCACGAAACCGGTGAAAATAATCTCCGAAGCACCATTTTTCGGTGTGGGGCTCGGAGTCGGAAGCAATGTGGGTGCCAAGCTTCTCAGAGGCCAGGCCGGATTTATTCTTTCGGAGGGGGAATGGGAACGCAACGTGGATGAAATGGGGGCGTTGATAGGCCTTCTGTATATCTTGTTGAGGATAGCGATTGTGGGCCACATGGCATCCGTTGCGTGGAAAGCTTTGAAGCGCGGGTCAACGCTTTCATTTCTCCTGCTCAGCGCGTGTGGTTTGCCGGTCTTGAACGGCAATTTCTCCCAGCCGACCGCCCTCGGTTTTTCAGTATTGGCAGCAGGGCTCTGTCTTGCGGCAGCCAAAGACTTGGAGGTCGAGAGCGTGCGGACGCGAGATCTGGACAATCTCCCCGTTTCTCCACCCAGAATTCGTGGCAGGTCGGCTTACGCGGAGCGACTGCATGGGGCTGGGCGGACGAAATGATCGTCGTATGAGCGGGGGAAAGCCATCCGGGTGGCAGGCGTGCTCCGAGTGCGTTTGTACCGGGAACCAGAAAATGCGCAACGGAGGGGTCTTTCGATCGACGAAGATTCTTTCGGCCGGATGAAGTAAGCGCCCAGTAGCCGCGCTTGTGAAAGCGCGGGCTGATCTTTCTTCAGTTGAGTGCCCTGCGAAAAAAATGGCCCGCGCTTTCACAGGCGCGGCTACGAGATTATTCGCTGTCGGACGGAATGCGGTTGAGATTCACAGCGAAACATTGCATGAGACCCGCGCCCTGCGTTT
>Ga0315902_10012151_pt1 | contig 11238 bp, 17 predicted proteins | sample LakEriMetagenome_9_FD_203523 | JGI IMG/M metagenome (GOLD analysis project Ga0315902, IMG submission 203523) | Freshwater fungal communities from buoy surface, Lake Erie, Ohio, United States - Buoy 12 MA117 | ecosystem: Environmental > Aquatic > Freshwater > Lake > Lake biofilm | place: USA...
AGTACATTATCACAGAGGTACAATATGATAGACTATTAAATCAGTATTCACTCATATGGATAAGACGAAGATATGATTTGGTTAGAGAATCGTTAATGGAAACCTATGACCTTATGAAATCTTCTATCTGCAGAATTGATGATTACGAGAGATTTGAAAAGGAATTCTTTCATGTTATGATGGAGTGTCTTCATCATCATTATTATGTGGATGAGGTTTTTGATTATGGTAGTGTACTTGAGATATTAACTGATTTGTTCTATGTTGAATGTACCGAGTTTTATTTTAAGGGTCGTTCTAAATGTTAATCCCCCCCATATATATTCTGAATTTATTTCCGTATATTTGCGGTTATGATGAGAAAGGTTGTACACACGGTTTTGGATATAACATACGAGGGTCTTGTGATAGAACGTGAGACATATAACCTTGTAGATAAATGGATGGAGACGTTCACTGTTAAAGGTGGTGGTGATATAATGACTTTCTCTAATTACTATAACGGTAAGGGTGTACAATACCGGGTGAACTCTTTTCTTAGGAGAAAGATTAGTGCGTATACTGACCTTAACCACGACTTTATTTGGACCCACGTTCTTGATTGGTGCCGTAGAAGAACTATGGAGACTGTTGAGATGTAAATGAACAGACAAGGATTACTTGACGGTTGGATATTTATTTTATTATGGATAATGGTCTCAGCAAAATTATAAAAACGCTCGTATTACCACAGTTTCCGTGGTTGCAAGGATTTGAAATCAACCTTACAGATGGTAGATATTATAATGTGATTTATTATCCTAAATCATCTACTTTGGGTGTGTTTACTGTTGTCCCCGAATTTAAAGATGTAGAAGATATGACCCGTAGTGTTTTTAAAATGCTTGGTCTTAAAGATAAAGTTTTAATGGACGTAGAATTTAAAAATAGAACAAATTGGTAAGCGTAAAAGATAAACTGAAAAGAGTGTGTGAGAGTATTATTGTTCCTCAGTATGAGGAGCTTGACTCTGTTGATGTGAGAATTGTTGGTGGTGCTTTTGAAGTATTCTTTTATGAAGTTACATATTATTTTAACCCGCCACTTGATAAGGACACAAGAGTTGATATCATGGAAGAAACAATAACTATGTTTAATATGGTGTCCATGGAAAAGGGTAGCGACTTAACTATTGTATTTAAAAGAAAAGAATGAGAGACGTAATTATAAATCTAATTGAAAAACTTATCCTACCGAAATATGATTTGACCGCATATCATGTTGTGGGTACTAATGATTTTAGAAACTCTGGTTATGGTAAAGATGACTATGGATATACCATAAGATATGATTTTAAGAATCTTTCGAGTATTAAATCTGAACGCGAGGTTAAAGAGATTGTTGATGATACCACCACGTTTTTGAGAATGCTTGGTCTTCATGGTATTGGTTTCACCAAGTTGGTTAACTCCGTGTTTATTGAAGGGATAGAGTCTTAACCAACTATTTTATTTGTTATTATCAAAAACCAATACAACCTTTTTTCTCCACCCATCAGGTATTGTTCCCCTCTGTAAATTCTTGATTGCATAAATCGCATCAGATTCTGTGTCGAACTTTATTGGAACATCATAACAATCACCCATTCCGCATATACTTTCTCTTATACTAACCCACTTGTCCCACCACAGGAACTTTCCCTTTTTCTGTATTGTGTAATGTTCTCTTTCTATATCACACTTCTCATAATATGTGTGCTTAAGAACTCTATATATAGGTAACTTTTTCATGAACAAATTTTAGTAAATTTGTTGTTCTCGTAAAGTTCTATTTTTAACTATTTATATTACATGAGATATATTATCACACAATCACAACTTCATACACTCGTTTATTCATATTTGGATGAGATGTTTTCTAATGAAGACTTTGAGAGAAAAATCAACGAATATGATAAGAGTGGAAATACTTGGAGAATTCATATGAATGATGATAACGGTCATGAAAGGATAGTATACTTTTGGTTTGGACCTGGTGAAGATGATGATGGTAATCCACATAATGGTACAGGTAGTTTACATGTTCATCCTGATGTTGCCGACTTTATAAGAAATACATTTTCGATTAGACAAGGAAAAGCCCTTGATATTATTGGTGATTGGGTAAGTGAAAAGTTTGATGTGGATATCGATGAAATTGATATCTATCCTAATAGAAAAAGTCCCCCTAATTATTAATTTGAATTAGTTAATTATTTTCTCTATAATTTTAAGGTTATGGAAAGAATATACTGTGCAGCTATTTGGTATAAGGATATGCCAACCCCAAAATATAAACCTGTGAATATTGATTCAGGTTTGGTCGTTGAGGGTCATAGACACGCTGATATCATTAGAACAATGGTTAACCTTTTAGGTAAAAGAACTTGTACTAATGGTGAAGACTGTGCTGGCGAGTCTGAACAAGGTTTCGTTACAAATAAAAATAGATTCGTTAACAGGGTTGAAGCAATGAAAATTGCTCGTGACGCAAATCAAATTATCGCTGAAACACCCTTTAATGAATTATATTCCGAAGACATTTATTAAATAAAAACCCCCACCATTTCTGATGAGGGTCTCCCTTCGGTAGCGTTCCGTTAGGAAAAAAGTTATTGTTTGTCGAAGGTTAGTGTTATATCCCCACCATCTTCGAATTCATTCCACGCTAAGAGTGTTTCACCACCATTTGCTGTCTGTGTCCACGACTTACCGTTTGCATCAGCAGTCATCATAATTGTTTGGTCATTATCTGCCATCCATCCTCTGTCTACATATACTCCCGCCTCAGGACCAAAAGATAGATTACCTTGCATATACCATACGTTTGGTGTTACCCAAAATAGTAATGACTTGGTGTTATGAACTTCTTGTGATGACCAAGATGTTTCTGAGTTCGGACCAACGGTTGTATTACCAGGACCTACACCATCTACAGTTAGATTGTAGTCAGTAGTGTTTTTAATTGTTACGTTTGCTTGCCACATATGTTTTTTTCAATAAATAGTTCTGAAAATTTTGTTCTTATGAATCCATTTTTTATTTTTGTGGAAAATATACATATATGAAAAAAATTACACTTCTACTCCTACTTTCCGCCCTGTTTATCGGGTGCGTGAAAAAAAATGAAATGCTCCCTACTAACACCTTGGATAATGGTTTAGTTGCTTATTACCCATTGGATGGTAATGCCAAAGACATGACTCGTTTTTCTAATCATGGTCAAATCAGTGCAGATGTTTACCCCGACCGAAAGGGTCTTGCCAATAAGTCTTATAATTTTGACTCGGATAGTTCCTATTTTCAGTCTTCAAATATTCCTATTAGTTTGAACACGAATTATACTTTCTCATTTTGGATTAAAATGAACTCTTATGATGACGGCATGGCTGTGATGGAACTCACCAAGAATAGAGAATTCGGTAGGAATCCACAGATTTGGCAGTATGATGATAGTATATTTTTAGTTCCTACGTTTCAGAGTCACAATCGTATCTACATCTATTCTTTAAAAAGAATGAAATTTGGTACAGAAACACCTACTTGGAATCACGTACTTTGGACTGTTGGTAATGATACCACAAAAATGTATGTTAACGGTATCCAGGTTGATAAGAAGGCGGTTGCTTGGCCTGAATACACTAACGTTGATTTAACTTTGGGGAATTCGGGTAATAACGGTGGTGGTGGTGTAAACTACCATAACCAACCTTCCAAGGTTTCCATTGATGAAGTTAAAATCTACAATAGAGTTTTAACTGAAACTGAGATTAAAAAATTATCTGAATGGTAATTTCGGAGGGTTACTTGGAAATAGAATCTAAGTAACCCTTTTTTATTTCAGGGTTATTCCAAGCTCTCTTTGTGTTAGGACCAAATATTCCCCAACCTTTCCCTTCATCGTCCCCAAGTGTTCCATACTTATTGTGCCAACCTGGCTTATTCTTATCTAACCAAGATTGGAACTTTTTCACATCAAGTTCTAATGAATCTACAAGTGCAGGTTGTTCAGGTCTTTCTATATTTGTGGGACCTATACCACTTTTCATTGAACCCACTGTTGTAAGTGCTCCAAAGTGTGATGAACTCTTTGAGTCCGACGCTCCGTCTACAATACCTTTTCCTCTTCCCTGTGAACCTCCCACAAAAACGTTACTCGCAGGTACACCGTTTGAAACTGCAGACCTAACAATTGATTTGGTCGTTTCTGAAACAGCATATGGTTCTATGATATATAACTTATCTTTGTCTACGTTTGGACTTTTACTTAAGTCATAGGCTTTTGTACATCCTGCGCTGAATAGGAAAACAGGAATGCCAGGGTTTCCTCCCATAAAGTTTAATACCTCAGATGTTGACGCGTTATATCTAAATCCTTTTACTCTTTTATCACCACCCAAACCCTTCTTAACCAATTCAACTTGTTGGTCTATTGGTTGGTCTGATGAACGGTAATCCAATCCACCCACTAGCACAGCATCATAAGAATCTTCTGATTCAGTGATAAGTCCCATCACTTGTTTAATTCTTGATATATTTTCTTGAAGATTTCTCATTTTGGTCTAATAACTATTATTTGTCCTACATAAACGTTTTCAGGAGTTATCGGTGTTTCATAAAAATCAAACCAACATCTTCTAAAGTCATACTTACTTACAATCCTCATTTCCTCTAAGTAAGGGTCTAAAATATAAAGGTTTTCATCATCATACCCTATCACAACCGAAGAATGTCCTTCGGGTGGGTCACCACAAAACCAATCTACAATCACAGGCACATTCGCATCAATCAGTCTGATAACTTCTTCGATTGTGGAATTATTCTTCAAATATACTTTGAAACCTAAGGCTTCTGCGGCACAAACCATATCTTCACTCTTACAACCAAGTTCATAGGTATGGTCACAAATTTCAGCAATGTCTTTCTCACTCATCATCTTCCCGTAATAAGCAAAAACCATCCTTAAGGAGGCTGGCCCACAAGTAGAATCGTCAGATTGAAGATAGTGTGGCACATCCAATATTTTGGTTGGAGTTTGATTCACCTCCTCCACAATCATTGAAATTAAATCAATTAGTTGTTGTTCTGTGAGTCTACGTTTCATTCTATTTTTTTATCTTAACACAGTTTGGATATTTTTTACCAAACATTGTCTTCATACCCTTTTGAGTATAACCTTTCCAACATCTTTCAGTTAGTTCAGTTTCATTGAGACCTTTTTTGATATTTAGTTCATTATCACCTAACTTGAGAAAATCAAACCTTACTTTAGCACCTCTAGCCCTTTTATCTGCAACAGGGTCGATGTAATCAATACCGATACCATCGGCAACTCTTTGGAATACTTCCTTGAATTTTTCGTAATCTTCCTCGAATTGCTCTTTGGACTCAGGTGGATTGGACTTATCTATGTTTGGAAAAACCCTCACAGTATAATCCATTCTTGAAATTTTATCTTCAGGTCGTGAGAAGTTCTCCCCCCATTTGTCTTGCCAAACTGTTCCGACATTCATACCGTCAACTCCATCAAAGAATACTTCCTTACTTGTGTATTTGTAGATTAGGTCAACCCATTTTTGAAATGCTTTAATCATTTTGTATCTATCAAATGAATCAGCACCTGGATGTTTTTTCTTGTCCAAGTTGATGTAGTAATCAAACCCCTTTTTCAAGTCATCAAAAGTGAAGTACTCTTGAATTTTCTGTAGTTGGCTTTCTGTAATAATGATTTCCATATTGATAAATATAATAAGATATGTAAGTTTTTATAAGGTATTTATTAACATGGATAAAAATGTAAAGTTACTCGAAAAGTTCATGGAGAACTTTGATATGGACGGTATATGTGGATTTTGGATTGATGATGAGATAGATATAGACGACAAATATTGGGTCTATATCATTATAGACAGGGACTTAATTGAGGGAACTAAGCCAGGTTTCGTTGCTCAGAGACTAAGAAATCACTTGAAATCTGAAATTAAAAAATTCACCAATCTTGATGTCGAGATAGGTACTACCTCGAGAAGATGCTCCGAGCTTACACAAACACACTAGGAATCTCATCCCATGACTCAAATGCTTTTAGATTTCCCCTATTAATACTTTCGGTTTCATACCCATAGCCATTGCGGTACACAATCTAGTGTTACCTGCAACTAAGTGGTATCTGTTTTTAAATTTGAGAATAAGTGGTCTATCGTAATCTCCACTTTCAAGAACTTTCTCTAACTCTAAAGGGCTTTGTTTGTTGTATTTCTTGGCAATAGCAATGACTTTATTCATATCACCCTTGCTGATAGTATTACACTCAGTGTTTTCTAACTTATTCAACACATTCAAAGGTAGAGTTATCTCCCTGGCGTTATCGAACGCTTTATTAATATCTTTTACAGAAACATTCATTCCCTCCTCTCTGTTGAGATATTGTACAACTCTTTCGATTTCGTGCTCCGTATCTAAATAAAACTCAACCTCACGTTTAATTTGTTGAAACTCAGAATAATCTGAATCTAACAAAAACTGTTTAAGACTTTTCAATGAACCAAACTTCAAATACTTAAGGGCTTGTGGATGTTGGGCTACAAGGTCATATAACTCTTGAAAACCGCTGGAATCAGGAGACAATTCGTTAATTTGTTTTTTATTTCTTGTTATTTGTTCACCAAATAATTTATTGATGAATTTTGGATGTCTCTTTTGAAACTTCTTAAGAAATACAGATGCTAAAACACTAGCCATATTCTCTTCAGGTCCCCCAATATCTTGTATTTGCTCATCATCAGAAAGCCCCATCTTCTGAACTTGATATTCATGAACCCATTCATGTGCTAAGGTTCTTAACACGTCAATTAACATTCTATCTTTGGATAAGACTTGAATGTCGTGGTCAGGTCTTCTTACACCCGTAGTCATTTTTCCATTTCTCTCAGTCACAAAAGTGATTGTTATGTCCTCAGACAAGTTCAACTCATCATGTAACATTTTACAGAAACTTTTAACTACAGGGATGGTATCCTTGAAATCTGTTTTATCGATGTTCTTTAAAGAAACTTTCATGTTTAATAAATACTCATGAAAGAGGAAGGCCGAGGAAAAGTCCGAAAATTAATAAAATAAAAAGAATTTTGATAAATAGAATTTTCAGGTTTGATAAAGTTGAGCTTTGAATTTTGAATATTCGAGGTCATTATCATTTTCAATTTGTTGTCTAGACAAGCATATGCTTAGCCAAATTTCTATTAATCCCTTTCTTAACCCGACCCTCCAATTATATGTGAGTAGTTGCGTTATGAACGTCCAATTGTTCTTGGATTGATTCAATTATTTCTTCTAACTTAGAAATCATTGAATCTCTCTCAACAATACTAATTACGGCGTTTTTAGTGATAGCACTATCGTCAACCAACCTGTGATATGAACGAACTTTTCCTTCTCCACAATCCAAGTCTTTCAATTTTGAAACTTGTGATTTAAGTTCAGACATTTCGAAAATTTTACTGTAAACAGGAGTGTTTGCTGTGTGAATCTTCGTTTTTAGTTCTACTAATTCCCTTGTAAGTTTAAAGTATTCGTCTAAACATTGCTCAACGTCATAAGGTCTATTTTGACCTTCTTCCAATGAGTTGTATAGTTTTACCTTATTGAAAGCTTCAGTTATTTTCTGAGCCACTTTGTTTTTGTGTTTGAGTGCTTGCTTGATAGTCATAAAATTGAATTGTTTGAAAAGTATAATGAATTAATTTGTTTGGTCAAGTTGCTTAACTAAGTTAAGTGCTTGAGCAATGATTTGGTGCATATCATAATAAACATATGTTGCTAATCTTCCACCAAAATAATAGTTTGGTAAATTTTGGGTTAAACCTTTATATCTCTCATAGATTTCAGTGTTTTTGTCGTCTCTGATTGGATAATACGGTTCATTATGACCATTGTAGTCAACAGGATATTCATAACTTATAACCGTTCCTTTTTGACCTTGAGGGTCAAACCACTTATGTTCGAGAACTCTTGTGAATTTGGTATCAGAATCAGTGTAGTTTACAACGGGTACACCTTGGAAATTATCAACATTCAAAACCTGAGTTTCCCAATCCAAACTTCTGTATTCAAGTTTACCAAACCTGTAATCAAAGAATCTGTCTATTGGTCCTGTATAAATAACTTTGTCCGCTAATGAGTCGTAGTAATCTTTGTCTTCAAAGTAATCGGCATTCAACATGATATTTGTATCTTCCAACATCTTATCAAATATCTGTGTATACCCACCAATAGGCATCCCTGTGTACTTATCGTTGAAATAATTACTATCCCAAGTGAATCTAACAGGTAATCTTTTAATGATAGATGGAGGTAATTCTTTACAACTTCTGTTCCACTGTTTTTCTGTATATCCCTTGATTAGTTTCTCGTAAATCTCTTTTCCAACCATGGACATTGCCTGTTCTTCGAGATTAGTTATCTTCCCTTTGTATTTGGTCCTCTCAAGTTCTTCTTGTGCTTTTTCAGGGTCGTTAACATCCCACAACTGATTGAATGTCCACATGTTGAATGGTAATGTGTACATATCACCTTTGTAGTTCGCAATTACATTGTGAGTGTATTGTCTGAACTCACAAAACTGATTCACGTAATCCCAAATGAACTTGTCGTTGGTGTGAAATATGTGAGCACCATATCTATGAACGTGAATACCATTTACATTTTCTGTATAACAGTTACCACCAATAACTTTTCTTTTGTCTATTATAAGACACTTTTTACCTTTCTTGGAAAGTTCATACGCACAAACTGACCCAAAAGGGCCAGCTCCTACTATGAGATAATCATATTTTTTTTTATTTAATAGAATCATTTGAAATCAAATGTAAAACTTTCACTATCGATTACGTGTTCACCCATCTTTTTTGTAATCCTTTCTTTATATTCATTCAAGAAGTTACTTGTGTTCAGATAACATCTATCTTCAATTAAGAAAGCCAAACTTGGGAATGGATTAGGTTTATTACCATTAATCATCAAATCAATTGTTTCCAAAACCTTTTCATTATTTCCTAACTTATCGTAGTGAAACGCAAGGTAAATTAAATGCTCATTTCTTCTTGGTGAAAAAGGTTCCGCCAATTTGAAGTGTTCCTCAGCCTTTTGTGAATCACCAATGAAGTCATATGCCCAACCCATGACTATGAGTCCGAAATATGCCATCTCGTCTTCGTATTTTGGGGTCTTTGATTCGTTCCACTTGTGAGTCAATTCTAAAAATCTTTCATAATACCAAATTGACCTTCTAGCATATTCGTCTGAGTGTTTTTTTCCAAAGGGTAATTCACTTGATTTACCATAGCAGTCAGCATAACTCTTAGCGATGTACCATAAATGATAATAATCCTCATTAACTTTATCACCAACCACCTTATCAATTTCGAGTTCCAAAGCATCTCTAAGGAACTTTCTCGGCGCTAACCAAGTGTTACCATCTTGAGATACCAAATGTCTAAATCCATACGGCATGGTTAATCTTTGGAATCCTTCATCAACATCAGGAAGGTGTATTGTCTCGTGTCTCTTATCATGGGCAAAATACCAAGGGAATTTAGCATTCCAAAACCAGCATCTAAAATATCTCATACCACCTGTTTCAGCGGTGATATTGTAACTTTGGACCGTCGTATCATTGAGTATTGACCAATCGAAGTCTTCGTCAACTTTGAGTCTTTCGTCGGCATCCATTCTCAGAATCCAATCACACCCATGGTCTGTCTTTAAACATTCTTGAAGAGTGTGGTCACGATTCCAACCTGGGAAGTTCCATTCAATCTGATAAGTAAATCCAGGTATGTTCTTTTCTTGGAAATAGTTATCTATAATTTTTTGAGTATCATCGTTTCCGTTACATTGAACCACATAATAGTCAACGTAAGGTGCAACAGAATCTAACATTCTTACAATGGTCGCGGCTTCATTACCCACCATTGAATTCAGACAAATTTTTGTAGTTTTATTCATAAATGTAGTTCATTACTCCCTCTTCATTAAAGAATTTTTTGACGGGAGTGTATTTTTGAAATTTATGGGAATGTCCCAATTCTTCGTCCCAATACCAATCTTCAAGTCCAAATTCTTGTATTCTTTTATGAATTCTTTCATCATAATGGTCTCTGATTAATCTTGCTCTACGGTTGATATCAACAGAATTGTTATCAACAGTACTATTTCGATTGTTGTATTGTAAGTATAACATTTTTTTCACATGAATAAATCTTGTGTGTAAAAAACTCCTAACAATAATTTCGAAGTCATCAGCAACAGGAGTTAACTTGTTATGTCCCCCAATTTTATAATAAAGACTTCTCTCCCACATTCTAATGTGGTTAGGCATTGAGATATTAAATCTAATTGTTAGTGGATTGATATCAGGGTACCAATGAGCCAAATATTTTTTACCGTCAGCCTCAACCCAACTGTGTCCTGCATATCCAAAGTCGAAGTAGTTATCGGGTCGTGCATACCAATTACCTGACCAATCGTGGTCATAGGACTTCATTTCACCGTCTTCATAAACCTCACAACTATCAGTGTATAGGAATCCTGCGTCAGGATATTTTTTGATGGCATCATAACAGGTTTCCAAGCAATCCGAAACGAGGGCATCATCATGGTCTAACTCACAAACCCACTCTCCATCACATAACATAGCCGCTCTGTGTTTTGATAATCCAACGTTTCCACCAGTAAGTGGAAATATCTTGTGTATCTTTACTCGAAAGTCTTGATTAGATATTTTTTGAAGTTTCGTCCAAGTTTCATCATCAGGAGAATCATCAACAACAACCCATTCCCAATTTCTAAAAGTTTGTTTTTTCAAACTTTCATAGGTTCTGAAAATCCTATCACCCGTTTTGTAAGTGGGTGTGAATATTGAAAACTTTGGTCTGAAATACTTACAATTCCTAAAAACTGTTTGGCAAACGATTATGTTTGCAAGTACGTTATCAGGATAAATTTCGTCCACGTGAACGTGAATTGAATGTAGTTTCGAGTCATTGATTTTTATAGGGTCAACTAACGAAACAATAAGGTCCGGTTCATACTTTGAATAATCAGAGAAAACATCATCAGTGTAAGGTAAAGAAATTACTTGTACTTCGTCCTCCAATTCTTCTTCAAAGTAAACATCTGAATATAAAATATGGTCACCTTTGAAGTTCCAACCATAAACAAT
>Ga0315902_10012153_pt1 | contig 11237 bp, 6 predicted proteins | sample LakEriMetagenome_9_FD_203523 | JGI IMG/M metagenome (GOLD analysis project Ga0315902, IMG submission 203523) | Freshwater fungal communities from buoy surface, Lake Erie, Ohio, United States - Buoy 12 MA117 | ecosystem: Environmental > Aquatic > Freshwater > Lake > Lake biofilm | place: USA...
AACAGATCCGCGCGGCGAATCCCACCTATCAGAATATTACGCAGAACGCGGCTGGGCAGTATGTTGGCACGCGTACAACGCCGGCATCGACGCGCGCGCCTACGCTTGCTGATTATCAGGCTGCCAATCCGGGCTTTACTCGTATCGAACAGGGTCCCGATGGCCAGTACTACGGTTTCCGCAACGTAACCACGACCACGGCGGGCGCTCCGGTGACGCTCGATCAGGTTCGCGCGGCGAATCCGGGGTATGAGAACTACGGCATTAACGATCAAGGTCAGTTCTTCGGAACCCGCACTATAACCGACGGCCCCGCATTGGCCGAAGGTGGTGAAGTCGACGACGATATGGTAAGGCACCTTATTGAGTATCGTAAGGGTGGCGGCCACATGGGTCCGGGGCAGGTCAAGGGCATCGGCAGCGGTCAGGAGGACAAGATCCCGGCTTGGCTCTCGGACGGCGAGTATGTCTGGAGCGCGCAGGATGTCTCCGATCTTGGCGATGGTTCGAACGCTGAAGGCGTCCGCCGCCTTGACCGGATGCGGAAGATGGTGCGTCAGCAGGCGGGACGTAAAGACGTGAAAAAGATTGCGAAGCCTCAGCGTGGAATTGAAGATATGCTGAAGGCTGTCGGAGGTGCAGTGTAATGGCTACGCAGACTACCCAGACCCAGACTATCCTGCCGCAGTGGTATACTGATTACGCCACGAAACTTCTGACCAAGGCGGAAGCTGCCACTTCGCAGCCGTATCAGCGGTATGACGTCGCCCGCATCGCGCCGTTCCAGCAGGAGCAGCAGCAGGCGTTCGACCTGTATAAGCAGGGCATGGGCTCATACCAGCCCTACCTGAGTTCGGCGACGCAGGCTCTCGGTCGCGGCACGGGATCGTTCACGGATCCCGGCGTTTCGCAGCAGTACATGAACCCGTACATCCAGAACGTCATCTCTGGGATCGGGTCGACGGCAGCGCGCAACCTGTCTGAGAATATTCTGCCGCAGCTTAATCGTACCTTCGTGGGCAGCGGCACGTTCGGCGGCTCGCGCAGTGCTGAGTTCATGCGCCGCGCGGTTCGCGACACGCAGTCGGCGGCGCTGAGCAAGCAGATGGAAGCGATGGCCGACGCCTATAAGTCGGGCGCTGATCTGTACGGCACCGAAGCCAGTCGTGCGCTCACAGGGGCGCAGCAGTATGCGCAGCTGGGTGAAACCGCTCAGCAGCAGCGCCTGCGTGAACTGTCCGGTCTGGAGTCCATCGGTGCGAAGCGTCAGGAACTGGCGCAGACGTCCGCGAATCTGGCGTATGAAGACTTCCAGCGTCAGCGTGATTACCCGCTCACGCAGGTGCAGCAGTTGGCTGGCATTGGCGGCACCCCTTCCGCTCAGGGATCGGGTACGTCGATCCGCAATGAGCCGGGAACGTCTGGCCTCGCCTCTGCTCTGGGGCTTGGGGCGACAATTTTGGGCGGTCTTGGTTCTGCCGGTGCGTTTGGAAAAGGTGGTTTCCTAACGAACCTGTTCAAGAAAGAGGGCGGCCCGATTGAGAGCCCCGTCAAGGATGGGAAGCGTAACCTGAAGAGCCCAATGCACGGGCTCGGCTGGCTGAAGGATGTGCGCTGATGGCTGCAATGGATATGAGGAGGGCTCGCGCTCTCGCCGAACAGATGATTAGGTCCGGACAGAATAAGGGTAAGAGCCTAGAGGATCTTGTTCGTCAGATAGTTGTAGAGTCAGAGGGCGCGCCTGACACCGCCATCGGGAATGCGTTGGTGGTTGTGCCGCAAAGGTTGACGCCCGCCACCCCTGCCCCGATGCAGACGGGTATTCCGATGTTTGCACCGAAGCCGACGACTGAGATGTTGCCCGCGCCGCAGGAGCAGGAACTGCCGGTGGCTGTGGCTCCGCAGCGTGCAGCGCGTCCGTCGCGTTATCAGCCGGAACTGGACAGGGTTATGGCTAACATTGCCGTCGCTGAGCAGGCGATGGCCGGTCGGAAACCAAGCCTAACAGATCAGATTAGTCTTAACACCTTAAAGCAGCAGGCTGACAGGCTTGGGGCTTTGGCGCGGGCGGAGCAAAGCCCCGAAGCCGAGATCCCCGAAGAGATGCGGGCTGCTATGGAGGGCCGTCAGGCACGTCTTACGCGGCGCGAGGAGTTGCTGGCCGAAGCCAAGGCCCGCTCGCCGTTCGAAGCTCTTCTGGCCGCTGGTGCGGCGGGGGCGCAAGGTCGTCGCGGTGAGACGGATATCGAAGCTATAACACGCGTCCTGCAGGCTGGCTTCGGCAGTTACGGGCAGGCTCGCCGTGCCGGCGAAGAGGGCGCTGAGAGCATCGCTGAAGCGCGTGATCAGGCAATGATTGACCGCTATAATATGCAGGAGCGGGCGCGCGATGCTGTTATTCAGCGTGCGCGCGATATTCAGAACATGAGTGATGAGGGCCGCAGGGCGGCAATTGAAGGCTTCGAGACTCCGCTGCGACTGCGTAGGGGCGAGGCGGACGTTGGAATGGCCGAGTTCAATTTGCAGAACGCTCCTGAGGCTGCCAATCTTGACAAGCGTCTCGCCCTCGCTCGGATTGCAAATGAGAACCGTGGGAATCGCGGCGGTCCCGGCGGCGGGAAAGAGCCCGCAGGGCTGAATGATTACCGCGATCAGATGTCCAAGGCTCTTAATACCTACAGCGATCTTCAGGCGGAATATGAGTCTGCGCGCGCAGACCCCGATTCCTTGCCGGCGGACGTCGCTAAATTGAGGAATAAGGTGGTCGCCGCCGGGCAGCGTTACAATGCTTATGGTCAGGCATTGAGAAATCGCTACAATGTGAATCCTGACATTTTGATTCCGGAGAAGGGGTTGTTTGCTCCCAAGACTGGCGAAAAGGCGTCGGCTACGAAGGGCGGCAAAGGGTGGTCAGCCATTAAGTTTTAATATAGGGTCCGGGCATGCCTAGGTTCCGCGTTAAATCCCCAGATGGAACAATGTATGAGGTGAACGCACCTGAAGGGGCAACCCAACAGGACGCCATCGCATACGTGCAGGCAAATGCCGCGAGCATTCCGAAAGCTGAAACCTCCGTCCTCCGTGACGTAGGTGGCGCGCTCGTTCGCGGCACGGGTAGCCAAGTCATTGGCCTTCCGGGTGTCCTTTACGGACTTGCTACCGGCGACATGGACAACGTCTCCACGCGCGCCGGCAAAGCCGTCGAGGAGTTCGGCGAAGAGCTCCAGACGCAGGCTTTCCGTGAGCGCCAGCGTCAGCAGGCGGAGCGCGTGGCAGAGGCCGAGAAGGAAGGCTTCCTCTCTGGCTTTGGGCAGCAGGCCAAAGAACTACTGACCGATCCTCTGTCGCTGGCGGCAGGCATCGCACAGACGGCGCCGGCTATGATCGGTACGGGCGGTTTTGGTCTTGCGGGGCGCGCCGCCGCGACTGCACTGGCAAAAGGGCAGATAGCTAGACAGGCGACTGTGGAGGCGGCCAAGGAGGCGGCCAAGCTGGCAGCTAAACGCGGCACTCGTGTTGGTACGGGTGTCGGTACGGGCGCACTCATTGCCGGCGATACTGCGCAGTCAACGTATGAACGCGTGAAGCAAATGCCAGCAGACGTTGTTGAGCGTTCGGAACCATATCGGGCGGCCATCGCGGAAGGCGCAACGCCCGAAGAGGCTCGTGAATCTGCCGCAGTTTCCGCCGCTCGCCGTGCCGCTGCCACTGTGGCGCCTATTGCAACGCTAACTGGGCCATTCGGTCTTGAAGCGGCCCTTCTCACTGGCGGTTTACGTAGAGGCTTTATTCGCGGCGGCCTTGAGGGTCTTGCTCGCGAAGGCGGTCAAGAACTTGTCGAGGAAACCGGGCAGGGCTTTGCTGAAAACGTCGGCGCGCAAGCCATCGATCCGAACGTTGCATTGACCGAAGGGCTTGGTGGTCGCGGAGCCGCCGGCCTGATCCTTGGCGGCACGATGGGCGGCGGAGCAGGCGCTATTAGCGGGCTGCGTGGGCCGGAAGCTGAGCCGGAAGCTGAGCCGGGAACAGAGCCGCCTCCTCCGCCTCCGCCGCCGCCGGCTGGGGAGCCTGAGCCCGTCGTTCCGGCCACGTCTTTCGGCGTTCCTCCTGAGGCAGCGCCTATCCCTGTCAGCGCAGTGCCCGAAGAAATTGTCATCATTGAAGACGATCAGGTAATCATTGAAAGCCCGGATGGCAGCCTTCGGACCGTGCCCCGTGCGGAGTATGATGAAGCGCAGCGGGCCGCTGCTACGCCGCCGGTTGCTGGAGAGGCTCCGGGCACGTTCCGCACGACGGTCAATATAAACGGCGAAGAGCGCTCGGTTGAGGGGCCTGTCCCGCGTCCTGCGCCCGCCCCTGCGCCGACTCCCACGATTTTCCAGCCGTCCGGTCAGCCTGCGCCAGAACCCACGCCTGCGCCACCACCTGTGACTTTGGACGAAATCGCTGAACAGTCGTCTGATGATCCGAGAATCTTTAAACCGAGCGCGCCTGCGCCTGAGCCTGTTCGGATAAGCATGCCGCCGTATGTAAGGCCGCCTGAGTTTAAGGTAGGTCTTCCGGCGCGTGAGGCTGCTGCTGAGCCTGTTGCCGCGCCTGTGGCTGAGCCTGCGCCTGCACCCACCCCCGCTAAACCGCCTCGCGCTCGGAAGTTGCCGGCCCCTCCTAAGGCCGCAACCACGATGCAGGCGTATATCGCTCAGGTCGCAAAGACCTTTAAGAAGGGGCAAGATCGCTACAGCTTTGAGAGCGCGGTTGATGCCGGCGTCGATCCCGATTGGTTGAATAGCCGGGCCGATCTCCGCCGCATGTTCGGCAAGGAGAAGCTAACGCGCGGTCGCGATGGCAAGGTGATTCAGAATCAACGCCAGATCAACGAGAACCTGAAAAGCTTTTCTGACCTTGCGATGGGGTTCCAGCCTAAGGACTGGGGCCTTTATGGCGAGTCCCTTGACGAGAACGGCTATGTTCTCCCTGCGGCTCTTGCCGATCTGATCAACAGCGATGCGCCAAGGTACGATCCGACCACAGGTCGTCCTTATGAGCAGGAAGCTCAGGAGGAAGACTACGGCTTTGAGGCGACGGTACAGGCCGTGTCCAGAGAGGCCAGCGACCTTGGCGTTGATCTGACTGACGCCGACATGCGCGCCATCGCTGAGAAGATTGGCGCTGACGGCGACCCGCTTCAGGGTATCGTTGATTATGTGAACGAGCAGTTTGAAGAAGTCATGGCCGAGGCGCGCGACTACTCGGAATATGACGCTGGACAAGAGGAATTCCCCGATGGCCCTGTCACCAATATCGAAGATAGCACTGCTGAACCGGGCGTCGGTGGACAAGCGGTTGCACCCAGAGACGAGATCCAAGGCCAAGCGGACCGCGAACAACCTGCGGGCACTGCTCCGCAAGTCGAAGAAGGCTCGCTCGGACTAAGCGCCGAACAGGCTGCGCCACAGGGAGGCATGACCGAACGTCAGCGTGCCGAGATGCAGGCGCGATTGCAGCAGTCGCAGATGCGGCGCGGCAATCAGGAAGCCCTCGATCAGCAGGAAGGCGGCATGTTTGACGCCAGCCGCGATCAGGGTGACATGCTGTCCGAGGTGGCGCCCGGGGATTTCGTGGCCGGCGTCCGCATGGACATCGACAAATACCGTGGCGGTACCCTCTCCGATCTGTTGGAAGAGATTTTTGCCAACTTTGACAACAAGTTTAATCAGTACGACATGTATCTGGCGGGCCGCATCTCGACGGTTCTGAGCGAGGTTGAGCGCGCCGGGTTCAAAGTTAAGCTAAATATTGTTCAGCAAGGAGATCGGGCCCCGACGAACGTCGCCTATGGAGCGGCGTATGGTGCGGTCAGCACTGACATTGATGACAATACGATTAACGTATACTTGCGCTCTCCCACGACGGGTGAAAATAGCGCAGGCAACACTTCGGAAGTCGTTCTCCACGAGGCGCTGCACGCTGTATCGGCTGCACTCATCCTTGCAGCTAAAAACGGACGCACCCTCACCCCGAAGACAGCAAAGTTTGTCAGCGATCTAAACGATGTGTACAGCGCTTTCGTCAAGCACTTCAATCAGCGCGTAAAGTCCGGGGCTAAGCTCACTGAGTTCGAGCAGTCGATACGTGAGCGACGCACAAATGCGCTTGTGAACCCCGACGAATTTCTGACGTGGGGCATGACCAACGCCAATGCACAGGAGTATCTGCGCGGCATCGAGGTCGGGCCGGGGCAGAATCTGTTCCAGCGGTTTGTCGCCATGTTCAAGAGCATGCTCGGCATTCCCGATGGCGACACGTCCGCGCTCAGCCGCCTTATTGAAATCGTCAACCCGTTGTTTGAGGCCACTGAGGCCGACTACAGGGCTATCATGAAGACGCCCCCTTCCGCCAAACAGGGGCCGGCGCAGGGGACTTTGTTTGCCCGTGGCGCGCAAACGCGTGGACGCACCCCTCCTCCGTCCGGCCCGCCCCCGTCGGGTCCGCAGCCGTCGCTGTTCCCGTCGCCGCAGCCACCCAGCCTCACTCTGCCTGAGGAGACGCGTCTTCAGCGCTACTCTCGCAAGCTGGTTGATCGCTTCGAGCGCCTGCGCGTCGTGCAGAGCCTTGGCCAGTTGACCGCTGGCATCGAGGGTTTTTACGAGGCTGCGCGTAAGTTCGACAGCCGTGCCGGTGAACTGATGCAGAAGTTCGAGCGGGACTTCGGTAAGAAGATCAAGGAGATCGCCCGCGAGGCCGGCTTCGGTATGAACGACATCGATCTGTATCTCTATTCGAAGGCGGCTCCGGAGATAAATGCCGACTTTGAGATGCGGGAAATCGGTCGGCTCGTCAAAAAGAAGGGCGGTGACCCGGCGCTCATGACCAAGGTCAATGGCACAAATCCAAACTTCGACATGAACCAGCGTGAGCGGGACTGGAATCCACAGCAGCCGCGCTGGTCACACCCGGATCCGGGAATTGATGCGGCCATCCTTGCTCAGTACAAGAAGCCCAACACGACCCTGCTGTCGGGGTCGGGCATCTCCAACAAGGACGCCTTTGATGAGGTGGATCCGTTGGAGAATGGACCCAAGGGGCAGGCTTGGAAAGACATTGCCAAGGTTCATCGGGACTCCGTGAAGTGGGCGCTGGATAACGACGTTGCTCGCGGCGTGAAGTCGCGCAAGATCGCCGACGAAATGCTCAAGGCAATCCCTCACTATGTTCCGGTGAAGGGCGCCACCAAGCCGGGGCAATTCCTCTCTGACGCCGACTTCGCTCTGATGGATGATCAGGGGGATTCCTATGATGAGATGATGTCCGGAGGTGCTGGCTTCTCCATCACCAAGAATGAGTGGAGTCAGCGTCGCGGTCGTAAGACGTTGCCGTTCTCCCCGTATGGCACGTTCATGTCTGACGTCGGCGCTCGCATCGTTCGCGGTGAACGCAACCGTGTCGGCCAGAAGATGATGGATTTCTTCATCAAAAATCCGTCGAATGAATGGCGCGTCTTCAGTGACCGCAACCCGCCGCGCGACCGGAACGGGAACATCCGGCGTCCATCCCCCAAGGATGACAACTTCATGATCGTGAAGCGCGGCGGTGAGACGTTCTATCTACGCATCAACGACCCGTTGCTTGCGAAGGCGGCGAAGAACCTGAACCCGACGCAGATGAATGCGTTCCTAGAGTTCTCAAACAAGGTGACGCGCCTGCTGTCGCGCTCGTTCACCACGGCGAACCCTGACTTCTTCGTGCCGAACGTCTTCCGCGATCTGCAGTCTGCGGCGCTAAACCTCGGGGCCGACTCTCCGGGGCTGGCCAAGGCTTTCAGCAAGAACATCAGGGAAGTATTTAAGGCGAAAAGGACCATCGCTGCGTTTGAGTATGGCATGCCCGGAGGCGATCCGGCTATGCGTGACCAGTATGAGCAATTCAAGCTTGACGGCGGATCCGTGTCGTGGGCGCAGCGTGAGACCCCGCAAGAGGCGGCTGCTCGCATTCAGGATGATCTGAAGACGCTCGACGAAAGACTGAAGGACATCAAGGACGCCAAGGGCGCCAAGGAAACCATCGACGCTCTGTGGAAGCCTACAAGCAAGGGCTTCCGCGCGATGGTTGGCGCTCTCGAAAGCACCAACGCCATCTTCGAAAACGGGATTCGTTTCGCCGCTTATCGCGCCGCGCTTGATGTCGGTATGACCCGCGAGCAGGCGGCCATGATCTCGCGCGAGGCGACCGTAGACTTCAACCGTCGGGGTGAGGCTGGCGCTCTGCTGAACGCTCTGTACGCCTTCTTCAATGCCGGCATTCAGGGTAGCGTCCGCACTGCGCGGGCCCTGTCGAACAACCCGTTCAAGACTGGTAAGCTGTCTACCACGCAGGCGGCACTGCTTGGTATGATGGCTACGGCTGCCACGCTGGCGGCTGCCAATGCGGGCATCTCCGACGAGGACGACGACGGCAAGCTCTTCTGGGATAAGATCCCGGACTACGAGAAAGAGCGCAACCTCATCCTCATGAACCCCTTCAACGGGAGGAGCTATTTGAAGATCCCGATGCCCTACGGCTTCGGCTTCTTCCCGTATCTGGCCACCCGGACGATGGATGCCGCGCGCCGCGGTGATGACTTTGGCGCCGCCGGGATGGACATCGTGACTGCTGCGCTCGGAAACTTCTCGCCGGTGCAGTTCAGCGCCGGTAGCTTACAAAGCTCCGGTCTTCGCGCCATAACGCCGACCGTGTTCAAGCCGCTGACAGAGCTCGCTCTGAACGAGAACTTCATGGGTAAGCCGATCTACAACGAGCCGTTCGACAGGGGGCAGTCCTACGCCTCTGTCGCCCGGTTCAATACGCCTGAGGGTTACAAGGATCTGTCTCAGACCCTGAACGACATCTCCGGCGGAGAGGGCAAGATCAAGGGTGGAATGAATTTCCCTGCCGAGAGCTTCGAGTACCTCCTTGAGTTCGGCCTCGGTGGCGTGACCCAGCTTGCTAAGTCTCTCTATAAGACCGGCGCAGAGGGCGAGCCCTTTGCGGCCCCGGCTCTTCGCCGTCTTGTCGGCCAGCCGGGTAAGGGCAGGAATGTCGGTGAGTATTACGAGCGCGAAGAGAAGGCGCGTTCTGTGAACCAGCAGTTGAAAGACTCGACTGGCCTCGAGAGGGCCGCTTTGAAAAAGAAGTTCCCGGTGGAAACCAACCCGCGTGTCCAGTCGGCCTTGACCAACGCCCGCTCTGCAGTCCTCGAACTGAACAAGCAGCGCAAGCGTATCCAGAATATGGATATGAATGAAGGCGAGAAAGCGGCGCGGCTTGAGCGCCTCAGGGAGCGCCTCGACGGGGAGTTCGTGCGCTTCAACCGGGTCTATAATCAGGTAGAAGAGGCGACCCGCTAAGGTCGCCTCTCTCATCCCTCAGAACGGGACTTCGTCGTCCAGCGGGCGCTGCGGTGCTGGCTGCCGCTGAGCAGGCGCTGCTGACCGCTGCTGGGTGGGCTGAGCGCCGTCCTGCTTGGGCTCATACATCGAGACGATGATGCTCTCACGGCCATCGTTGCCGCCGACACCAGCAGGATTGAACGTGCGGTCGAGCAGGATGTAGGGGCCGTTCTGCCCATCCATCACGACGCCGACATTCTTGAAGCGGCCCTTGGTCTGGCCTTGGCCGTCAGTGTATTCGCCAACCTTGACGACCAGATCGTATTTCTTACCCATTCACTCTCTCCTCAGTTAAACAGTTTACGCAGCTTCAAGGCGCCGCGCGGTGCCATCAGTTCGGCTTCGTCGAGATAGCCGTTGTGCAGATCTCGCCACTCGCCACGCTCTTCCGGTGTCAGCTTCGCGACGATTTCGCATGCGGCCTCGCACCAGCCATCCCAATCGACCATGTCGCCTTCTTCCTGCGGCTCCAGAATGTCGATGTGGAGTTCCTTCTTCTGACGCGGTGCTGCCGTTGTCTTGGCGGCCAGCTTCTCTTCGAGGCTCTGCACCTGCACTTCTGCAGCTGGGGCTTCCTCGAAGTCCGTGATGTCGACTTCGCTGCCGGCGTACTCGTCAGGTTCGATCACGCCTTCCGCCTGATTGTCCACGGCCACGGCGCGCTGCGCTTCGGTCGAGAGCGGCATGTACTTGCTGGCGCGGCGGACCACGGTCTTGCGCCACATCTCGGCTTCGTCCGTCTTCCACGGGCCGACGATGTTGCCGTCCTTTGTCTTGGCCGATGAGCGATCACGGATGGCGAGGATCTGTTCCTTGCTCATCACCTCGAACTGGGTCTCGCCGTTCTTCAGCTTCCACACGCAGTAGGCACCGACCATCGCGCCGCGGTTGGACAGGCCGTGCTTGTGGACGATGCTGGAGTCCAGACCTTCTACAACCTCGAACAGATCGTTCTCGTGAACCAGCCGGCTCTCGATCTTCAGCACCTCACCTGACTGCATGGCCAGCTTCATCAGGCCCTTATAGCGGGGCCGGAATTGCGCCACGTTCTTCTTCAGGCGGCCATCCCACACCTTCAGGATGTCTGCCTCACCCATGTTCTTGTTGAGGCTCAGGCCCAGTTCTGCGGCGCTCAGGCATGCCTTCAGCAGCGAGCCACGGTCGCAGTCCAACAGGTCCATGTTGTCCGCCACAGCGGCGACGACGATGCCTTGGAACTTATCGACGGTCATGGCCTGCGGAAGCAGGCTGCGCAGGTGGCTCTCGCGCATGGCGAGCTCCTGCTTGAACCGGTCCATCGGTTTGGCCGGGAGGTTACTTGTTGACATTGCTCAGTTCCTCTTCGAGATCTTCAATCATCAGTTCAATCGCGCGCTCAACGGTGGCGCGCAGGGTGGGCTTGAGCGGGTGGCGTGCAGCCACTGAGCGCAGCTTGCCCAGCAGTTCGCGGTTTACCCGCATCATCACGTCTTCTTTCTTCACTTTGACACCGTCACTTTCTTGTAGCCGGAGCGGGCGCCGTAGAACGTGCCGATCATCTGCTCCGTGATCTCGGTGCCGACCGACGCCTTGATGGTGCTGATCGACAGCTTGTGGTCGCCGCACTTCACGACGGCCTTGTCCTGCGACGTGTTCATCTTCTTCATCTCCTCGATGCTGAGGGTCAGAAGCTCAGTCTTCGCTGCATCCTTCTTGGCCTTGGCCTCCTTCTCAATCGCAGCGTTCTCCTGATACGTCTGGAACAAGTGGGCATGCTCCGTGGTGAGCGTCACCTCAGACATGGGCACGAAGTCCAGCAGACGCACGACGGCG
>Ga0315902_10012155_pt1 | contig 11235 bp, 9 predicted proteins | sample LakEriMetagenome_9_FD_203523 | JGI IMG/M metagenome (GOLD analysis project Ga0315902, IMG submission 203523) | Freshwater fungal communities from buoy surface, Lake Erie, Ohio, United States - Buoy 12 MA117 | ecosystem: Environmental > Aquatic > Freshwater > Lake > Lake biofilm | place: USA...
CGCAGACGGTGGCCGCCTTCCTGGCCGTGGCCAGCATCGGCGCGGTGTGGAGCATCTGCTCGCCCGAGATGGGGCCGGTGGCCGTGCTCGACCGCTTCCGCCAGATCGAGCCCGTGGTGCTGCTGGCCTGCGACCGCGTGCGCTGGGGTGGTGTCGAACATGACCGCCGGCCGCTGGTCGACGAACTGCTGTCCCAGCTGCCCAGCGTGCGCCACGCGGTGCGCGGGGCGCAACTCGATGCGCTGCTGGAGGGGCGGGCAGGGCCGCTCGACGGCGGCCTGCAGGCCAGCGCCGTTGGCGCGGCCGCCGAACCGCCCGCGCTCGACCCCACCGCGCTGCCCTTCGACCACCCGCTGTGGATCGTCTACTCCAGCGGCACCACCGGGCTGCCCAAGCCCATCGTCCACGGCCACGGCGGCATCGTGCTGGAGGGGCTGAAGAGCTCGCTGCTGAACGACCTGGGGCCCACGGTGGCCACCGGCGACCGCTTCCACTGGTTCAGCACCACCGGCTGGATCATGTGGAACTCGCAGGTCAGTGCATTGCTGGGTGGCACCACCTGCTGCATCTTCGATGGCAGCCCGGGCGGGCCGTCGGCCGCGCCCGACTGGACGACGCTGTGGCGCTTCGCCGCGCTGTCGCGCGCCACCTTCTTCGGCGCCGGCGCGGCCTTCTTCGCCAGCTGCCTGAAGGCCGACGTGCGGCCGATGGAGGGGGCCGACCTGTCGGCGCTGCGCGCCGTGGGCTCCACCGGCTCGCCGCTGTCCGACGACTGCCACGACTGGATCTGGAGCCGCCTGCCCCGGGTGGACGGCCAGCCGATCTGGATCGACAGCATCTCCGGCGGGACCGACTTCGCCGGCGCCTTCGTTGGCGGCAACGTCACCCTGCCGCAGGTGCGCGGGCAGATGCAGTGCCGCTGGCTGGGCGCTGCGGTGGAGGCCTGGGACGAGCAGGGCCGGCCGGTGGTCGACCAGGTGGGCGAGCTCGTCTGCACCCGGCCCATGCCCTCGATGCCGCTGCGCTTCTGGAACGACGAGGGCGACCGGCGCTACCGCGACAGCTACTTCGACATGTACCCGGGCGTGTGGCGCCACGGCGACTGGATCCGCATCACGCCCACCGACTGCCCAGCCCCCGACGGCACCCGGCCCGGCGCGCACGGCGCCGTCATCTACGGCCGCAGCGACGCCACCATCAACCGCCAGGGCGTGCGCATGGGCACGGCCGAGCTGTACCGCGTGGTGGAGGCGCAGCCCGAGGTGCTGGACAGCCTGGTGGTGGACCTGGAGTACCTGGGGCGCGAGAGCTTCATGCCGCTGTTCGTCGTGCTGCGCGAGGGGCTGGTGCTGGACGAGGCGCTGACCGCGCGCCTGCACCGCGCAATCCGCCAGGACCTGGGCCCGCGCTACGTGCCCAGCGCCACGCTGCAGGTGGCCGCCGTGCCGCGCACGCTGTCGGGCAAGAAGATGGAGCTGCCCATCAAGAAGCTGCTGCTGGGCGCCGACCCGGCGCGGGTGATGAACCGCGACGCCATGGCCAATGCCGACGCCGTGCCCTGGTTCATCGACTACGCCCGGGGACTGAACGCCGGGGCGCCGGGCGCGGCGCCCTAGCGGACACCCCGGCCGCTGCCCTAGGCGCCGCCTTCGCCGCAACGCCCGCCAACGCGGCAACGGGTGTCTCGCGGTAGGCGGCGAACACGTCACGCAGCGCAGACGCTGCCGCGGGCTGCGGGGTCAGCGATTGCTGCAACTCGTCGAGGTGGCGGCGCATCTCGGCGGCGCTGGCGGCGCCTCGGCTGCCTTCCAGCGCGGCCAGCACCTCCTGGTGCCGGTGGGCCACGCAGGCCGGCCGGCCCGGGCGCAGGTACAGCGCCATCAGCAGCGAGGTGGTGGGCAGCAGCTCGTCGAGCATGCGCACGAACACCGGGTTGCCGGCGATGCGGGCGAGTGCGCGGTGGAACTCGCCCGACAGCCCGATGGCTGCAGCGCTGTCGCCGCGCGCCTCGGCGGCGGCCTCGCCGTCCACCAGGGCGCGCAGTTCGGCGCGCTGCGCCGGCGTGAGGTGTCCGCCCAGGCGCCTGGCGATCTCGCACTCCACCACGCGCCGGGCGTCGAACACCGGCGCCGCGTCCTCCAGCCCCGGCTGCGGCACCTGCGCCCCGCGGTTGTGGCGCAGCTCGATGATCTGGTCCTGCGCCAGCCGCTGCAGCGCCTGCCGCACCACGGTGCGCGACACGGCGAAGGACTCGGCCAGCTCCTCCTCGCGCAGCCGCGCCCCGGGTGGCAGACGGCGCTCGACGATGGCCTGGTAGATGCCGTCGTACACGCGGTCGGTGGCCGTCGGCGCCCTGTCCTTGGCGGCGCCCCGCGACGCGCCGCGGCTCATTCAGCAGCCCTCCGGCACCCAACAGCCCTCCGGCACCCGACAGCCCACAATCGTGACATCCTGTTCACCATCCGTCCTGTCGACTCTTTCGGTGCTGTCGGCTCCGCCGGCGTGGCCCGCGCAGCCGGCGTACCTTGGAGACCCTTGCCATGGACCTGACCACCTCTTCCCCGTCCAGCGCGCAGGCCGCATCGGCCCTGCGCATCGACGGCGCGCGCCTGTGGCAACGGCTGATGACGCTGGCCGCCATCGGCGCCACGCCGCGCGGCGGCGTGTGCCGCATCGCGCTGACCGACCTGGACCGCCAGGGCCGCGAGCTCTTTGCCACCTGGGCAGCCGAGCTCGGCTGCACCCTGCGACGTGATGCTATCGGCAACCTCTTCGCACGCCGCGCGGGTACCGAGGACCACCTGCCCGCCGTGGCCACGGGCAGCCACATCGACACCCAGCCCACCGGTGGCAAGTTCGACGGCAACTACGGCGTGCTGGCCGGCCTGGAGGTGCTGCACACGCTCAACGACCACGGCGTGCGCACCCGCGCGCCGCTGGAGGTGTGCGTGTGGACGAACGAGGAAGGCTCGCGCTTCGTGCCCGTGATGATGGGCTCGGGCGTGTACGCCGGCGCCTTCAGTCTGGCGCACGCGCTGGCCGCGCGCGACACGCAGGGCGTGAGCGTGGGCGAGGCGCTGCAGGCCATCGGCCAGGCCGGCACCGCGCCCGCGGCGATTGCCGACGGCGCGCCGCGCTTCGGGGCCTACTTCGAGGCTCACATCGAGCAGGGCCCGGTGCTCGAGGACGCAGGCATCACCATCGGCGTGGTCAGCGGGGCGCTGGGCCAGCGCTGGTTCGACGTGACGGTGCAGGGCATGGAAGCCCACGCCGGCCCCACGCCCATGGGCTTGCGGCGTGACGCCCTGCTGCCCGCGGCCGCGCTGATGCAGCGCGTGAATGCCATCGCCCTGGCCGAGCAGCCGCACGCGCGCGGCACCGTGGGCCAGGTGCTGGTGCACCCCAATTCGCGCAACGTCATCCCGGGGCGGGTACGTTTCACGGTGGACTTTCGTCATGCCGATGCCCAGGGGCTGGCGCGCATGGAAGCTGCGCTGCGCGCAGCGGTGGCCGAGGTCACCGTGCCCGGCATCGAGATCACGGTGGAGCCCGTGGTGGAGTACGTGCCCACGGTCTTTGACGAGGGCTTGCGGGCGCTGATCCGCCAGGGCGCCGAGCGTGCCGGCTTGTCGCAGATGGCCTTGGCCAGCGGCGCCGGCCACGACGCGGTGTACGTGGCGCGCACCGCACCCGCGGCCATGATCTTCGTGCCCTGCAAGGACGGCATCTCGCACAACGAGATCGAGGACGCGCGGCCCGAGCACCTGGAGGCCGGCGCCAACGTGCTGCTGCATGCGATGCTGGCGCGGGCGGGCGTGGCTTGAAGGCACGGGTTGCTCCGAAGTACGCCTGCGGACTTTCGGCTGCAGCCGTTGTGACATGACCGCAACCCCAGAACCAGCAGAAAACCCGAGAACATGGAACTGCAGGTCCAGCCCCTGAGCGCTCTGGCCTTCGCGCCTTATGGCGAGGTGATCGGCAGCCCGGGCGCCAACGAGCGAGGTGCGGGCCATGTGGGCCATGTGGGCCATGCGGGCCGTGAGGGCAGCCTGCCCGTGCGCCTCATCAACGGCGGCACCAGCCAGCGCTGGGACATGCCGGGCAGCCTGCAGCTGCACGCGCAGGGCGGTGAGCCGTGCGTGGCGGTGTTCCGGGCCCAGGCCCAGGCGCTGGCTGGCCCTTGGCGCCTGTTGGAGCGCCACCGCCTGGGCACGCAGACCTTCATCCCGCTGGCCGGCGCGCGCTGCGTGGTGCTGGTGGTGCGCGGAGAGCATGCGCCCGACCCGGCCACGCTGGCCGCGTTTGCGGTCGACGGCGCCCAGGGCTTCACGCTGCATGCCGACACCTGGCATCACGGCCTGATCGCGCTGGATGCAGGCGACTTCGTGGTCATCGAGCGAAGGGCGGACAAGGTGGACTGCGAGTTTGCGGAACTGGCCGAGCCGGTCACGCTGCGGGCCTGATCTCTCGCAGGGCGTCAAGGCAAGTGCGCCCTGCGACGAACTTGGGTCGCCGGCTTGACGGAGTTGATCAACTGGCGGCCTGATGGCCCTCCAGGGCCATGCGAGCGATGAACCCCGAGCGCGTCTCGCCCGTGGCGCGCGCCAATGCATCGAGGCGGTGCAGCACCCGACGCGGCAGGCTGATGTTCACTCGCTCCAGAGTGTCATCAAGCACCGCGGGGTCCACCTTGACGACGGCCCAGACCCATGTCTTCCATTCCGTGTGCCTCTTGCGCAAGGCTTCGACGCTGGACGGCTGAGGAATATCCTGCCCCGAATCAAGGGCGGTTTCAATCCAGGCAGCTATGGCTTCTTCAGCCTTGGCCATGGCCTCCTCCATCGTGTCACCGGCGGAGAAACACCCGGGCAGGTCAGGTACAACGACGCCGAACGCTTCGGTCTCGGTGCCAGGTTCAATGGCGATGGGGTAACGCATGGGGCATGCCTCTTGTCAAATCCCAGCCTGTTGCCGAATGGCCTTCACCAGCCCAAGCCCGAGGTCCTTCCTGGGGTGAGGAACCACCACGATGCCTGTGTGCTGCGGGTGCGTGAAGACATGATGAGAGCCGTTGACACGGACAAGTCGCCAGCCAGCCTTCTTGAGTCCGCGTATCAGGTCGGCGCTACTCATGTGTGTATCATACACACGAGCGAGCCGTCCGCAATTCGCGACCCCGTCGGTTGGGCTCAGCCCGCCACCACCTGCTGTGCAAGCCGCACCAGGCTGCGGTCACTGCCGGCCGGGCCGAGCAGCGAAATGCCCAGCGGCGCCCCCAGGCGCGTGGCCAGGGGCAGCGACAGCTGCGGGAAGCCCGCCAGCCCGGAGATGCACAGCATGCGGATGGCGGCGTTGCGGTAGTCCTCCAGCGCGGCTTCGCTGTCGCTGCGCAGCGGCGCCACGTCGGGCATGGTGGGCATCACCAGCACGCCGTCGTCGCCCAGCAGCGCGGCCAGGTGGGCGCGGTACCGCGCACGGAACGCGGTGGCTTGTGCCACCTTCTCGTCGGTGAGTTGGCTGGCCCAGGCAAACCGGTCGGCCACCCCCGGGCCCAGCGGCGGGGTGAAGCGCTGGATGAAGCCGCCGTCGGTGCGCCAGGCCTCGCGGCCCTGCAGGTGGCGGAAGTGCCAGTACATGGCCTCGAAGCTGTCCAGCACCACGTTCACGGGGGCTGGTGCGCCCAGCGCGGCGGTCACGCGTTGGCGCGGTGCGGCGAAAGCCGCAGTCGCCTCGGGCGTGAGCAGCCCCCACACATCGTCGGGCGAGAGCAGGCGCACGCGCTGCGGCAGGGGTTTGGCGTCCTCGCCCAGCAGCACGTCGGCCACTCGGGCGAAGGTGCTCACGTCACGCGTGAACCAGCCGCAGGTGTCGAAGCTGGGTGACAGATCCAGGCAGTCTTCCAGGCTGATGCGCCCATGCGTGGGGCGCAGGCCCACCAGGCCGCAGTGGCTGGCCGGGGCGCGTACCGAGCCGCCGGTGTCGGTGCCCAGCGCAAAGTCCACCAGGCTGTTGGACACGGCCGCTGCCGAGCCCGAGGACGAGCCGCCCGTGATGCGGTCTGGCGCCCCGCCATTGATGGGCACGCCGAAGTGGGCGTTGTTGCCGTTCATCGAGAAGGCCAGCTCGTCGGTGAGCGTCTTGCCCGCGAACACGGCGCCCGCGTCCAGCAACTTCTGCACCGTCGGGGCCGTGCGCGTCTTGATGCCCGACTGCGCCAGCAGCAGCGGCTGGCCGCCGCTGGTGGGGTAGCCGGCCACGTGAAAGAGGTCCTTGACGGCGAAGGTCAGCCCCGCCAGCGGCCCGGTGCCCGCGTGGGGCACGGGCGCGTCGGGGTAGGGCATGAAGCAGCGGGCGGTGTCGTGGATCAGCGGCAAGGTGGGTTCTCCCTCGAAGGCTCTGGGGCGATGGCGCGGGCTCAGCCGCCCGCCGCAGCGGCGGGCGCCGGCGCGGTGGCGTCGGTGCGGAAGCACCGTGCCTGGTGGCCCGGCACCAGCAGCACGGGTGCGGGGGCGCTCTGGCGGCAGGCGTCCTGCGCCCAGGCGCAGCGCTCGGCAAAGGCGCAGCCCGGGGGCAGGGCCGAGAGGTCGGGCGGCGCGCCGCCGATGGTCTCCAGGCGCGAGCCCTTGGCCAGCGCGCCGTGGGCGCGGCTCTTCAGCAGGGCCAGGGTGTAGGGGTGGCGGGGTGCGCGGATCAGCGTGCGCGCCGGGCCTTCCTCGACGATGCGCCCGGCGTACATGACGGCGATGCGGTCGGCCACCTCCACCGCCGCCCCGATGTCGTGGGTGACGAAGACGACAGCCAGGCCCAGGTCGCGCTGCAGTTCGCGCAGCAGCAGCAGGATCTGGATCTGCACCGTGGCGTCCAGCGCGGTGGTGGGCTCGTCGGCCAGCAGCAGCTGCGGCTGGCAGGCCAGGGCGAGCGCGATCATGGCGCGCTGGCGCATGCCGCCGCTCATCTCGTGGGGGTAGGCCTGCAGGCGCCGCTCGGGGCTGGGGATGCGCACGCGCTCGAACAGGGCCAGCGCCCGCTGCTGGGCCTGCGCGGCCGAGACGTTCTCGTGCCGGCGGATGGACTCGACGATCTGCGCGCCCACGGTGTAGACCGGGTCCAGCGCCAGCAGAGGCTCCTGGAAGATCATCGAGGCCACGCGGCCGCGGTAGTCGGCCAGGGCTGCAGGCGACAGGGCCAGCACGTCGTGCTCGCCCACCCGCATGTGGCCGCCCATTTGCGTGTGGCGCGGCGTGTGCAGGCGCAGCAGCGAGCGCAGCGTGACGCTCTTGCCCGAGCCGGACTCGCCGATCAGCGCCACCACCTCGCCGCGCCGCACCTGCAGGTCCACGCCGTCCACGGCGCGCACGGGCTTGCGCCCGGCAGTGAAGGTGACGGTCAGGCCGCGGATGTCGACGAAGGACGCTTCGGCGGTGCCGGTGTTCACACGCCCGGTCATCACGCCTGCTCCGTCGCAGGGGCCGGCGCGGCCACGGGCGCGCCCGCGCCGGTGTGCCCGCTGCCGGGCTCGAACATCAGGCAGGCCACCGGGTGGCTGCCGCTGCCGCTGGCGAGCACCGGCACGCGCTGCGCACACACCGGCTGCGCCTGCGGGCAGCGGGTGTGGAAGCGGCAGCCTGGGGGCGGGTTGATGGGGTTGGGCGGGTCTCCGGCCAGGGGCGGCACCTCGGTGCGGCGGTCCGGGTCCATCGACGGGATGGAGCTCAGCAGGGCGCGCGTGTAGGGGTGGCGCGGCGCCTCGAACAGCGTTTCGGCCTCGCCCACCTCCACCACCTGGCCCAGGTACATCACCATCACGCGGTCGGACATGTAGCGCACCACGTTCAGGTCGTGGCTGATGAAGACGTAGGTCAGGCCGAACTCTTCCTTCAGGTCCAGCAGCAGGTTCAGCACCTGTGCCTCCACCGACTTGTCCAGCGCCGACACGGCCTCGTCCAGGATCACCAGGCGCGGCTGCAAGGCCAGGGCGCGGGCGATGTTCACGCGCTGGCGCTGGCCGCCGGAGAGCTCGTGCGGGTAGCGCTCGGCAAAGCGCCGCGGCTCCAGGCCCACGCGGGCCAGCAGGTCGCGGGCGCGGCCCACCGCTTCCTGGTGCGCCACGCCGTGCACCTGCGGCGCGAAAGCGATCGAGTCCTCGATCGTCAGGCGAGGGTTCAGCGAGGCGTAGCTGTCCTGGAACACCATCTGTGTCTGCCGCCTGAAGGCCTTGAGACCCAGGTCGCGCCCGCCCACGGCCGCGCCGTCGAAGATGATGTCGCCGCGATCGGGTTCGATCAGGTGCATCAGCAGCCGCGCCGTGGTGCTCTTGCCGCAGCCGGACTCGCCCACCACGCCCAGGGTTTCGCCGGCGCGCACCGTGAAGTCCACGCCGTCCACCGCGCGCACCACGCCGCCGCCGCGGCCCAGCATGTCCTTCTTCAGCGGGAAGTGCTTGACCAGGCCGCGCACTTCCAGCAGCGTCGGCGCCGGGCTCACGACTTGATCTCCATGGCCGAGCGCAGGCCGTCGCTGAGCAGGTTGAAGGCGATCGAGGTGATGAAGATCATCACGCCGGGCAGCGCGGCAATCGCCGGCTGGGTGTAGATGGCCGTGCGCAGGGTGTTGAGCATGAGGCCCCACTCGGGCTCGGGCGGCTTCACGCCCAGGCCCAGGAAGCTCAGGCCCGAGGCCAGGATCATCGACACCGCGATCAGGCTGGTGGCGTAGACGAAGATCGGCCCCAGCACATTGCCCAGCACGTGCACCCGCACGATGGTGAAGGCGCCGGCGCCCGAGGCGCGCGCAGCCTCGACGAAGTCGCGCGTGCGGATCTGCGTGGTCACGCTCTCGGCCACCCGGGCGATCGGCGGGATGAACACCACCGTCAGCGAGATCAGCGAGTTGGTGATGCCCGCGCCCAGCGCGCCCGACAGCGCAATGGCCAGCAGCACCGAAGGAAAGGCGTAGAACACGTCGATGGTGCGCATCACGGCCGTGTTGAGCACGCCGCCGGCAAAGCCCGCCACGATGCCGATCAGCGAGCCCAGCAAGAAGGCGCACACCACGGGCGTGATGCCCATGAACAGCGACAGCCGCGCACCCACCATCAGGCGCGAGAGCATGTCGCGCCCGAGTTCGTCGGTGCCCAGCAGGTGGCCCTCGAAGCCCACGGGCTTCAAGCGCGTCATCATCGACGCCTTGTAGGGGTCGGCCGGGGTGAGCAGGGGCCCGAAGGCGGCCAGCACCAGCAGCCCCAGCACCAGCAGCGCGGCGGCCATGGCCACCTTGTCGCGCAACAGGCGCCGGCCCACGGTCTGCCAGTAGCCCGGTGAACGCTCGAAGGCCACGTCCGGCACTTTGCGCGGGTCCACGGTGATGTTGAGCATGTTCATGGGACGAGGGCGTGGGGCGCGTCAGCTGCGCGCAATCCGCGGGTCCAGCAGGGTCTGCACCATGTCCACCACCAGGTTCAACAGCACGAAGAACATGGCCAGCACGAGGATGGTGCCCTGCAGCAGCGGCAGGTCGCGCTGGAAGATGGCGGCGTTCAGCAGAAAGCCCGTGCCCGGCCAGGCGAACACGGTCTCGATCAGGATGGAGCCGCCCAGCAGGTAGCCCAGCTGCAGGCCCATCACCGCCAGGGCGGTGGGTGCGGCGTTCTTCACCACGTGCAGGAAGATGCCCAGGTCGGTCAGGCCCTTGGCGCGCAGGCCCACCACGAACTCCTGCGCCAGGATCTCGGCCACCAGCGCGCGCACCGTGCGCGCGATGATGCCCATGGGGATCACGCTCATGGTCAGGGCGGGCAGCACCATGTGCTGGATGTGCGCCCAGTTCCACGTCCATTGGTCCGACCCGCCCGGCCCCGCCCCGCTGGCCGGCAGCCACATCAGCAGCGAAGAGAAGACGATGACCAGCACCATGCCCAGCCAGTAGTGCGGCACGCTCACGCCCAGCACGGCGGTGAAGGACGCCGCCTTGTCCACCCAGGAGTTCTGGAAGTAGCCGGCCACAAAGCCGAACAGGCTACCCAGCAAGAAGCCGATCAGCGTGGCCATCACGGCCAGGCGCAAGGTGTTGACCACGGCCTTGAAGACTTCGGCGGTCACTGGGCGGCTGGTGGCAATCGAGGTGCCCAGGTCGCCTTGCAACGCGCGCCAGATCCAGCCCGCAAACTGCTCCGGAAGGGGCCGGTCGAAACCGTAGATCTGGCGCATCTGCGTCTGCAGTTCCGCCGAGGCGTCGGGCGGCAGCACCGACACGAGCGGGTCACCCGGCGCCAGATGCACCAGCGAGAAGCACACCAGCGCCACGCCCAGCATGATGGGCAGGGTGTAGAGCAGTCGTCGTAGCAGGTACTGGAGCATGGTGTCCGAGGTGGCCCGCGTTCGTCACGGGCGCCCCAAGGCGCCTGGGCCCGCGCCGGGGGGCAGCGCGGGCCAGGACACCCGGCGGGAAGCTCAGTCCATCGTCATCGTGGCGATGTCGATGAACCAGCTCTTGGGCTGCACCACGTTCTTCACCTTGGTGCTCATGGCGCGCGGGCCCACGTCGTGGGCGATCCACACGAACGGTGCCTCCTCGACGATGCGGGCGTGCAGCTTGGCCAGGGCGGCATCACGCGCCTTGTCCTCGAAGCTGGTGCGCGCATCGGCGATCAGCTTGTCGATCTCGGCGTTGCCGAAGTAGCCCCAGTTGTTGGACACCGGCGGGAAGGTCTTGGTGCTCACGAAGCGCACCATGGCGAAGAACGGGTCCATCGTCGCGAAGCTGACGTTGATGGCGTTGGCGCCGTTGGCCGACGGGTCCTTCGCGCCCTTGCGCCAGTTGGTGAACAGCGTGTTCCATTCGATGACATCGAACTGCACGTCGAAGAAGCAGGCCTTGAGCGACTGCTGCACGAACTCGTTCATCGGCAGCGGCTGCATCTGGCCGGAGCCCGAGGCCGAGATCTGGATCTTGACCTTCAGCGGCTTGGCGGCGCTGTGGCCGGCCTCCGTCATCAGCTTCTTGGCAGCGGCGGGGTCATAGGTGATGTCGAACTTGGGGTTGCCCCACCAGGGGTGGCCGGGGGTGACCGAGCCCTTGGGCACGCCCATCATGCCGCCCAGCAGCTTGAGCAGCCCGGTGCGGTCCACGCACAGGTTGGCGGCGTGGCGCACGCGCTTGTCCAGCCAGGGCGAGCCTTCGGCGAAGGACAGCTGCCAAGGCCACACGTGCGGCTGCGGGTTGAAGTACATCTTGAAG
>Ga0315902_10012161_pt1 | contig 11231 bp, 5 predicted proteins | sample LakEriMetagenome_9_FD_203523 | JGI IMG/M metagenome (GOLD analysis project Ga0315902, IMG submission 203523) | Freshwater fungal communities from buoy surface, Lake Erie, Ohio, United States - Buoy 12 MA117 | ecosystem: Environmental > Aquatic > Freshwater > Lake > Lake biofilm | place: USA...
CGCTTTACGGAAACTGATGTCTAGTAGTTCACAGATATCCAAATCGTCATCCGCTACGACCACTTTGATTGACACTTAGTTGTTTCTGCTTTCTCGGCGAATAACTGCCGATTCCACTCTGCCAAGCAAGTCGTGAGTACTAAATGGCTTCATGATGTAATCATCGATATCAAAGTCAATTAGAAACTGTTTGCTCTTACCCGTGCTACGAGCAGAGAACAGCACTATGCAGGTCTCGCGATACACAGCACTCGAACGAATCAGCTGCGCAACTTCAATGCCCGTGGCAGACGGCATCATGATGTCAAGCAGTGCCACACGCGGTCGGTATGAAGCAATGAGATTAATTGCTTCTGCTCCATCGGCGGTGGTGAAAACTTCATATCCTTCGCGCAAAAGATGTTCTTCAATCAGAAAAGATATGTCAGCATCATCCTCAGCCAAAACCACTCTTCTATTAACTCCGCTTTTCATAAACGTCTCCATTCTCATTAATTTGTTGTGTAGGAAAAATGACTGAAAAAACAGATCCCTTGCCTTCTACGGAAGTAAAGGTCACTGTGCCGTTGTGTTCCTGAACTATCTGTTTCACGATCGAGAGACCGAGGCCAGTTCCAGGTATGGAAGATTGTGTCGCGGTAGAAGCCCTATAGAAACGGCCGAAAATACGACTCTTTTCGATTTCGGGTATGCCAACCCCTGCGTCCCGAATATCAATCTGAATATTCCCGTTGTTCAATTGATCACGTTGAGCGTAAACCTCCACCAATCCGCCCCGATGCGAGAACTTGATGGCATTTGAAATCAGATTGATAAATACCTGTTCAAGACGTTCAGAGTCTCCGCGAATGAGAAAATCTTCAAAATTAGAATCTGCATTAAGTTCAACTCTCACTCCGCCATCATCCATAGCGATTTTGAGTGACTGAATAGATTCTTCCAAGATTTGAAAGATATTCACAGGAGTTTTTGAAAACGCTCCAGAACTTGCATCTAGCTTTGCAACTTGCAACATGTTCTCAATTAGCGTCTGCAATCGAAGTGCATTTCTCTTCACAGCATTGAGCGGCTTGAGCAATTTTTCATCTACAAGTTCTGGCTGATAATCAAGGACTAACTCTAGATATCCGATAATTGATGTGAGCGGCGTCCGCAGTTCATGATTTACATTTGCAATGAAGGCATTCTTCTCAGAGTCAATTTCAATCAATCGATCAACAATTTTTTTTCGTTCCTTTGCCAAGTTTTCTAGATCGTTCGAATGCATATGCAGGAGTGTCGCTAAGGTCATTGATGCACTGCTTTGGGCGAATCCCACTTCACTCGTGTTCCAGTCACGGTTGCGATCTTTTGCACCGACCCAAATACACCCAAGCAAGTCAGAACCATCGCTTAAGGCAATGGTTATCCATTGATCGTGGCCTTTTCCTACCCTTTCCCCCAACAGCGCCAAACGCTCGGTGAGAGGTTTCGTCGCACCGGAGTTAACAACACTCATGCCCCCTTCAGTCCAAATCTCACGCAATACGGCCTTCAAAGCTGGTTGATCAGCCAGTAAAACCTCGGCCAACAGACCAGAATCATCTGATCCATTGGCTTTTTGGTGCACAATTGCAGGCAACTGCGGTGAGTTGAATGAGATGAATACGACTGATCGTGCATGTAACGCCTGATACATGCCGTTTACAGCGATCTGAACAACTTCTTCTCTGGTTACTGCTTTCCTTGTTTGCGAAATAACACCAATCAACTCGTTTTCTAGCCTCCGACTTTCATCACGTTCAACAATCTCATCAAAAAGCCTCTTTTCCATATCGCTTTCAGCTGCTTGAAGGGCCAGCTGGACATGCTCTAACTCAGCCCGTTCTATTCCAACAAGTCCACGAATTCTTTTAAAGTCGGCAATTCGTGATCGGCCCAACCAAATTGCAACTAGAGCTAAAACAAACAAGATGAGAACAACCATGGCGTACTGATTACGCCGAACTTCATTTTGGGTTCGAATGAGTTCTCTGGTTTGTTCGTCACTTGCAAGAGAAATTTTTTGCACTAACTCTCGCGCTTCAAATACAAATTCGCTCAACGCACTTGCAGTCATCAACCGTATGTTTTCTACATTCTCTCGTGGCAGCAATCCTGAAGGAGATGCTGTTACTGCAGCATCCAGAACGTCAAGCGCAGTGAAGTACTCGCCTGTTGCACGTTCACCATTTGCGACACCTCCATCGTCCGTAACGGCAAGGCGTTGAGCAAGTAAGGACCGCCGAACTTGTACATCTCGACGAGTGGCAACTCCACCGATCCAACGCTCATACTGGTATGCAAAAACCAGCGACTCTCTTTGAGTGATCACCATATTGCTTGTAGTGCTGGCGGTATTTGAAATGACCTCAATGTTGTTAATTGAGCTATTTGCACTTCGGAATACAACAACACTTAAAGTGCAGGTCAGTGCAATCAAAACGCCTATCGAAATTTGTTGAGAGCGACGCATTCCATAAATGCTCATTCGACAACAATCTCGCTTATAGACCAATTCCAGGCGTCAAGAACTTTTGCAAGCAGGGTTCCGTCAGGAAAAATGATGCGAATAGGGCCGCCTCTATCCATCGCAATCGGTTGACCATTTTGTTCGTAGGCGATTACTGCGTTGGAATCCAAAAACTTTTCAGCAGTATTTGAATATGCATAGTCATTTAAGGCGATCGTTGTCGCAATATCTGCTCCACTTATGCCCGTGGCCTTGAAAATTTCGCTTATTGCTACTCCACCAAACTGCGAGTTTTGTTTGATGAATGGTTCAAAAAGCCGAATATCCGTTACTGGTAAGGCAAAGAGCTGATTCAGCGAAAACGTAGTTCGTAAACCATTAACCCTGACGGTCAACACCACTTCGTCAATTGCAGGGGCGTCAATACCACTTGCCCCGTATGGGTTCTCTTCAACAATTGGAACTGATTCAGATGCGCCAGCAGAATCGTTCCCGGAACCCCAACTGCACGCTGCGGTCGCTGTAGACAACACCAATATTGACAAGAACTTACTGGCCTTTTTATTCATACATGTCTCCATTTCTATATTTCGGTTTCTATGAGAGGAAGCCACACGTGGGTAGTGGTTCCTTCGGCTTCGCTTGAATCAATTGACCAAGCCCCACCCAACTCAGTAACGATGAAATTGACAATCATCAACCCAAGGCCAGACCCTGGAATTGCTGATTCAATTGCGTTAGTAGAACGAAAGAACTTTGACCCAACATTTTTTAGGTCACCCGCAACGATTCCTATTCCAAAATCCTTCACCGACAAATTCATCATGAGAACGCCAAGTTCACTAACCGATTTCTCCATAGTGACGAGGACTTTCCCACCAGGAATGCTGAACTTGATTGCATTTGACAACAGGTTGCCAACCACTCGGACGAGTTCAACTGCATCAGTAAGCATTAAGTATTCATCCGATGGAACATTGAATTCCACCTCAATGTTTTGCGATAGTGCATGTGGCTCAAGTGCGGCGACCGCTTGTTCCACGGCATCTCGAGCATCAAACGTCGCAAGTTTGAAGCGCACCTGATTTCCATCAATTCGCAATACTGTGAGCATGTTGTCAATAAGGTCGCTTAATCGAGCTGCATTCCTGCCAATCACTTTGGCCATACGCACTCGTTCTTTGCTTTCCACCTCACTGGCCTCATCTGCGAGTAATTCAGTAAATCCTGCTATCGATGTGAGTGGCGTACGAAGTTCATGGTTTACGGTTCCAATAAAGTTCGACTTAGCTAGTCGAAGTCTTTCCGTTTGATCAACAACTTGCTCTCTTTGGTTAGCCAATTCATTGACAGCATGAGCCACAGATCGCACTTCAACTGGCCCTACGGACTCATTCGCACGCTTTCCGAATTCGCCTTGATAAATGCTGGTGACCACTTTTTGCAAATTGACAAGTGGGTAAGAAATATCTGCTTGCTGGCTCGCAATAAGCAGAACCGCTGCAATAAGTGAAAGCGAAATCACGATTGATAGAACAACAATCGTCAACGTGCGCACGTGAACAGCTGCTTCTACGGAGTTTGTATTTGCATCAGTGAGAAACTGAGAAAGGACTTCACTTTTTGCGCGAATTCCTTCCACAAGTTCAATACCAGTGATTTGGCTTATTCTTGGGTTATCAGCGCCAGAAAACACGTGCGTTTTGTCGGCAAATGTTGCTAGCCAAACAACTACAAGGCCTGTGTAATCTCGGACGAGCTGATCTATCCCCGGATCATTAATCTCTCCCGCCTGCAACTGGAGATTTCTTGACGATGCAATCATGTTTGCTCGCGCATTTTCAAAGTTGACGAGGAACTCCTCATCGCCCGATAGATAATACGAACGAATCGCTAGTTCACCAGTTGTGGTTTGTAACAGCAAGTTTGCATTAGCCGCAGTAACTGCAAAATACTTCGTATTGATTGCGTTTGCTTGAGTTGTTGCTATGTACACGCCATACGCACCAAGGCTTCCTACAACTACAGCCAAGGCAAGAATCGTTAAGACCGTTATCTTCACTCTTCTTCGAATGGTGTCTTTTGCTTGCTTGTCGCTCAATACTTGAGGTGCGAGAGTTGCAAAATCGGCTTCAATTGTTCTTTTCGGCAATAAATCGCCAACAATCAATGGCTTATTCTTTGATTTAAACGACAAGGTCATTCATCATCTCGAATCACGGTTGCATGCTGACCCGAAACCCGTCGTAGCAGAGTTTGTGCAGCTCTAATTGACATGATTATTGCAATACACAACATCCCAAACTGAATGAATAGAGCACGCTTGCTTACAGGTATTGAGGTTGGTGTAATTGAATTAACAACTTCAACAGAGTGTGTTCGCGAAATGGTGCTCATGTACACCGATCCGCCTCCGCGTGATACTGAAACTGAGCACGTTCCAGAGTTTCCACCCCTGATTAATCCGTTTTCATTTACAGAACATGAGCCAATTTCGCCAACTGAGAGATACTGCAATTCGTCCTCAGACTCACCGCCAAATGCTGAGGCAACTGTTAGCGAACCGGCCGTAAGCGGAGAAGATGTCATTGATACCGCAATTGAAGTTTGCGGTTTACGGAATCCAAAGAAAGTGAGGTGCCTCGTAAGAATTGAAATTGTCCCGTCAGGGCGTGTGAAGTATCCATCAGCGGCATTGTCGGGAAGATTGTCTCCAACAAGTTGGGGAATTCTGCGCCATGTGATTTCGTCCTCTGATGATCCGATGATTGCGCCACTTGGAATTCTCGGCATCCGAATCTCGATTGGAGAATCAAGTGCGGTTACGTCGAATCCTTGAGAGTTTTCAATACCGATGCTGACCGTAATGAAACCATCGTCCAGGTTTTCCTGCTTGGTCCTTGTGCTTAACCCTAAACTCAGCGTGGAATCGTTACCGCTAGAAGTGTCAGGTACGACGACTCCCACGGTTAGTGGCCGTGCACTCTCGCCAGCAACGACATCAAGTTGCATCACTCGACTTTCGCCGATATCGGTAATGACAAATCCAGGCTCAGGAACCGTGGTTGAGGTTGTTGTCGTAGTTGGTTGCGGAATGATTACAACAGGTCCCACCGTGGTGCTCGTTGTGCCGGAGGGTACCTGCACAAGAGTTGTAGTTGTAGACGGAGCAGTCACCACTGCAACTTCGGTAGTCGTGGTAACAGGGGTGGTTTCCACTGCAACCTCGGTAGTAGTGGAAACCACATCTGTCCCCGGGGGAATACTTGATGTCGTAGTCGTGGTTGAGCTGGTTGTTGTACTTGATGTAGTCGTGGTTGAGCTGGTTGTCGTAGTGGTAACTACTACAGGAGCAATAGGTGTTGCACTGCGACTAACTGATTCAATTGGGCTTCCTTCGCCATTGCTCAACACCCGAATTTTTACTGCATAGGAAATTCCATTTGAAAGTCCACTAACTACGAAGTTTCCTTCAGCTACGAGACCGGAAGTTACCCAAGTTCCGCCATCAACTTGATACTGAATATCTGAAACAACCGATCCGTAGGTGGTCAATGTGACTACGGAAGCGGTAATGCTTGCATCTCCTGCAGCGAGTGAGATATCGGCACGAGCAGCTGGAGTATCAGTTGTGAACGAGGCAACTGCGCTTAGCGCAATTCCTAGTGAGTTAACGGCTCGCAGTCGACCGTAGTAGGTGGTTCCGGCTGTCAGCCCAGATGCACTTGCCTCTAACGCTGACTCCACTGAAACTGGTGATCCAGCTGCAACGACGGATACCGCACCACTCATGTCTGCATTGCCCGAATACTCAAATGCAACTGTTGTTGCGTCGAAGTTCGGTGTCACCGTTGCAGACAAGCGAGCACTCGACGAGGTAATGGACGACACCGATATTGAAGTGGTTGCTGGAAGATCTATGTAGGTATAGGTGAATGAAGAAACTACAGTGCCTGCTGAGGTCGTCGCAGACACAGACACGGCACCGAGTACGTGGCTTGGCGTCTCAACTTCAATTTGCGATTCTGTATTCGTGTTAATGGAAGCCACCGAAGTTGAGCCAAACTTCACCGATGTTGCAGAACCCAAGTTGGTGCCAGAAATTGTGATGGTGGTGCCACCACTCACTGTTCCCTTGTTCACCGAAATACCGGTCAAAGTTGGCGTCCCTATCGGAGTTGCCGTTGCACTTGATGTAGTAGTGCTGCCGAATCCATCGCTCGTTACGCGGAGGGTGATTGTTACAGGCACTCCATTTGTCAGCGGAGAAATCGTGAAGGCTCCCGCAGAAGTGAGCCCGGTTGAATTGAATGAACCAGAACCGATTTGGTAATCAATCGCCGAAATTGTCGAACCATTCAGCACAACAGATCCAACCGTGCCAGCCAGTTCGCCGTCACCAGATACCAACGATAAGACCGCCGTTGCTGGGTCGTTCAAAGTGGAAAACGTTCCACCGCTAGTCGTATTCTGACCAATGGCGCTCACCACTTTCGCCCTGAAGTAATACTCAGTGCCTTTTATCAACCCGGTAATTGCTGCACTCACCGTGATGCCAGAGCCACTGGCAATTGGCGACTCCACTGCACTTACCGTTGTGCTTCCAGTAAACAGCGCGCTCGTTGCGTACTCAAACGTGACAGCGGTTGAATACGAATTGGTATTGACAACGGCTGTGAAATTGACAGAGGTTCGAGCAATTCCGCTTGCACTAACCGAAGCGACTGTTGGTGCGTTGGCGTAGGTGTATGTGGTGGTGGGTGATGCGCGTGGCGTGATCACCGTGACAGTCACTGCCCCGACGCTGCCCAAAGGTGCTGTTGCTGTTATTGAAGTTGGACTGTTGTAAGTAAAACTCGTTGCTGGTGTTGCACCAAAATTGACTGCAGTAACACCTTCAAAATTGGTTCCAGTGATCGTGGTTACCGTTGCCCCACCCACTGGCCCAATGTTTGGCGCAATGCTGCTAATTGTTGCAACTCCATATGGTGTTGCAACAACCGTTGGGCTGAGCACCACCGGCGATCCAACACCAGTACTTGTTGTTCGCAACACCACCGAATACGACGTGCCATTAGTAAGAGACGAGATAACAAACGACCCTGAAGCTGTTAGCGCTGTTGAGAAATAACTACCAGTACCAATCTTGTAGTCAATTGCGGTCACCGTTGAGCCATTTGATGTCACCACCACATTGCCGGTCAGCTGACTGTCGCCAACCGTGAGTGAAAGAGAAGACGTTGCTGCATTAGCAAGCGTGGAGAAAGAACCAATAACACCATTAACCCGCGAAATAGAGTTCGTCGCAAACACTCGGTAGTAATACGTGGTGGCATTCGACAATCCAGACAACACAGCCGACACATTTGCAGCCGCACCACTCGTTACCGGAGAAGGCGAACCAGTAACTGTTACTGCGCCCACCAAATTTGAATCTGGTCCAAACTCAATTCCAACGGTTGACGAATCGAAATTCGCATTCACCACACCAGCAACCGTGGCGCCAGTCAACCCAACATCAGAAACTGATCCTGTTGTCACAGCGGGAGCTGCAATATAGGTGTACCCACCAGACAACGTGTCTGAACCACCAGGAGTCGTGACCACAACATCCACCACACCAACCGCATGGCTTGGCGTCACGCCACTGATCGATGTGGGGCTATTCACCGCAATTGACGTTGCAGGTGCTCCATCAAAAGTGATGGCCGACGCACCCGTTAATCCTGTGCCCGTAATCGTGAACGCCATGCCACCACCAGAAGAACCCGAAGCAAGCGATATCGCACTTACCGTAGGAACGGGATCAGTAGTGATCGAGTTCGAAGCAGCCGATGCCAACGATGTTCCGGCACTGTTTGTTGCAGTAACCGTAAACGTGTACAAAGTTCCGGGAGTTAACCCGCTGACTGTGATTGTTCCAGAACCAGCCTGAATCAACGTGCCCGTCACACCACCAGGTGAAGACGTAGCCGTATACAACGTGATCGTGGCACCACCATTAGAAACAGGTTGAGTGAAAGCAACAGTTGCCGTAGACGAACCAGTTTTTGTTGCCGTACCAACTGTTGGCGCACCAGGAGCCACAGCATCAGTAGTGATCGGGCTTGAAGTAGCCGATGCCAACGATGTTCCTGCACTGTTTGTTGCAGTAACCCTAAACGTGTACAAAGTTCCGGGAGTCAACCCGCTGACCGTGATTGTTCCAGAACCAGCCTGAGACAAAGTCCCCGTCACACCACCAGGTGAAGACGTAGCCGTGTACAACAGGATCGTGGCACCACCATTAGAAACAGGTTGAGTGAAAGCAACAGTTGCCGTAGACGAACCCGTCTTTGTTGCCGTACCAACTGTTGGCGCACCAGGAACCACAGCATCAGTAGTGATCGAGTTTGAAGTGGCCGATGCCAACGACAGTCCAGCACTATTTGTTGCAGTAACCGTAAACGTGTACGAAGTTCCGGGAGTTAACCCGCTGACCGTGATTGTTCCAGAACCAGCTTGAATCAACGTGCCCGTCACACCACCAGGTGAAGACGTAGCCGTGTACGACAGGATCGTGGCACCACCATTAGAAACAGGTTGAGTGAAAGCAACAGTTGCCGTAGACGAACCCGTCTTTGTTGCCGTACCAATCGTTGGCGTACTAGGTGTCGTGCGCGGTGTAGCGGCATCTGAAACTATGGAGGTTGCACCGGTGCCTGCAACGTTGGTTGCACTCACCCGGAATGTGTATGAAGTCCCATTTGTCAAACCTGTAACTATTGCTGATGTAAATGTTGAGGTGCCATCAGCAAATGTTGTCCACGATCCACCAAGAGGCAGGTACTGAACAACATAATCAGTAATCACAGACCCACCATCGCTTCCAGGGGCAAACCATGTCAGCGAAACCTGTGTGTTTCCAGCTGTTCCAACAACAGAAGTCGGTACACCAGGTGTTGTGCGTGGCGTGGCTGAAGTGCCCGCTGTTGCAGCTCCATCACCAATGGCATTAATCGCTTTGATTTGTATGTTGTATGAAGTGCCATTGACCAAAGCAGTTGACCCGTCAATACTCAACGTTGAAATCACCAGCGGCGATGCTGTTGTACCCGACGCACGAGTCCTAAACGACGCACCGCCATCAGTTGAATACTTATAACTAGTAATTGCCGAACCACCATTTGCACCAGCAGTGAAAGCCACCGACAATGAACCACTAGACGCAGTGATCGCCGTAACCGTTGGCGCACTTGGCGTTGTCGCTGGTGTTGCCGCAGTCGAAGCTGTTGCAGCTCCATCACCAATGGCATTGACCGCTTTGATTTGTACGTTGTATGAAGTGCCATTGACCAGCGCAGTTGATCCATTAGAGCTCAGCGTTGAGATCACTAATGGTGATGCAGTTGTACCTGACGCACGTGTTCTAAACGACACACCACCATCAGTTGAATACTTATAACTCGTTATTCCTGACCCGCCATTGGAACCAGGTGTAAAGGCCACCGACAACGAACCACTCGAAGGAGTTATCGAAATACCCGTTGGCGCACTTGGCGTTGTCGCCGGTGTTGCCGCAGTTGAAGCTGTTGCAGCTCCATCACCAATGAGGTTGACTGCTTTGATTTGTACGTTGTACGAAATTCCATTCGTCAGCGCAGTCGACCCGTCAATACTCAACGTTGAAATCACCAGCGGCGATGCTGTTGTACCCGACGCACGAGTCCTAAACGATGTACCACCATCAGTTGAATACTTATAACTAGTAATTGCCGAACCACCAGTCGCACCAGCAGTGAAAGCCACCGACAACGAACCACTCGATGCAGTGATCGCCGTAACCGTTGGCGCACTAGGAACAGTGACAATTACTACGGCAGCTGCAGGCGCAACTGCCGTGAGATCGAAAGAATTAGAAGTTTTAACCGAAAAACTGCTTGCAGCATACGTAGCTGCTGCTGGGTTAGTAATTCCAGCAACGGTAAATGTTGCTGCTTTATTCTTCGCAAGCGCACACGTACCACCACTGTTCGCCAATGTGATTACCACACTTTGGCCAGTCGTAGCGCCGGTTGCAGAACAGCTTGCGAAACCGATAGGTAATGCGATTGTCGGAGTCGCCGGAATGATGAAGCCGGAAGCAAATACTGCAGTGACGGTACTCCCAGCAGCAAGAGCCGAAGAATTATTGTTGCTTGTCTTGAACCCGACTGTCCACGTTTCTACAGCGCCAGCCACTCGGCTCGGTGCAGAGAATGTCACTGCAGACACTGCAGCACTTGCCTGCTGAGCGCCAATTGATAGAGCAAGGCCACATGAAAAAAGACCAAGCAAGATCTTTATCAACGATTGAGAAGCTCTGCCTTTTCCCACAAGTTCAGTATCAAGTACCAAACTTGCACAGCGCTCTCAGAAACCTCTCAGGAACCTCTCAATGTTGGTCTGTATTCCCCAATCGGTATCCAATCCCACGCCGCGTGGAGATTATTGATTCTGAAGCGCCTGCTTTCGTCAATTTTGCCCGCAATCGAGACAATGTGGTTTCAACGACGTGAGTGTCTCCAAACCATTCCCCCCATACTTCGCGAATCAGCTCGTCTTTGGTAACGATGCGATTATGCCGTTGAGATAGCGCAACCAACATGTCAAATTCAATCTTTGAAAGCGACACCTCTCGGCCATCAATTGCAACAAGTTGGGCTGAAGGGTTAACACTCAGATTCTCAATCTGAATAATGTGTTCATTGGATTTCAAGCC
>Ga0315902_10012164_pt1 | contig 11230 bp, 6 predicted proteins | sample LakEriMetagenome_9_FD_203523 | JGI IMG/M metagenome (GOLD analysis project Ga0315902, IMG submission 203523) | Freshwater fungal communities from buoy surface, Lake Erie, Ohio, United States - Buoy 12 MA117 | ecosystem: Environmental > Aquatic > Freshwater > Lake > Lake biofilm | place: USA...
CAGGAGCAGGTACCCTTCTCCTACGTTCTCTATCGGGCGAGACGGCGGCCAGGAGGGAAGGTAGCCTACTTCAACTTTGCCTTGGCCAAAGAGATGGGGCTGATTGAGTCAGCTCATCCCCACGAATTGAACCACGCTCTCCAGGAGAAGTTGCTCGAAACCTTTGCTCTGATCATCATCAACGAATACGACATCAAGAGTAAACGGCGATTTCCTCCTCACGAGATGAAAGATCATCACTACATGGCAACCCGTTATCTACAACTGCAGCATCCTGACAAACGCGGACTCTCATCGGGAGACGGTCGCAGCATCTGGAATGGCACCTGGACCCGAGGAGGACGGACCTGGGATCTTTCAAGCTGTGGGACCGGAGCTACCTGCTTGTCACCTGCTACGACTTTGCGCAAGACATTCTTCCGCAGCGGTGATCCCCGGATTTCATACGGGTGTGGGTATGCCAAGCTCCACGAGGGGCTGGTGGATGTCATATTTAGTGAAATACTGCACCGCAATGGACATCGAACAGAACGAGTCCTGTGTGTGATTGAGTTTGCCAAAGGATTTGCAATCACGGTCCGGGCGGGGGAAAATCTCCTGCGTCCCTCGCACTTTTTTCTGCATCTTAAGCAGAATCGATGGGACCGCCTCAAAGCTTTGGTCGACTATCATATCGACCGTCAGGTACAAAATGGTCATTGGAGCCTCACACCGGGTGTGCACCCCTATCGTACCTTTCTGCAGTCTATGACCCGCAATTTCGCAGAGGCTGCAGCACGTTTTGAGGCGGACTATATCTTCTGCTGGATGGAATGGGATGGCGACAACATCCTAGCAGACGGCGGTATTATCGATTACGGATCGATTCGCCAGTTTGGTCTTTTTTTTCATGAGTATCGCTTCGATGATCACGAACGGTGGTCGACCAATCTGAAGCAGCAGCGGTTCAAAGCTCGCTACACAATTCAGACCTTTGTTCAAATGATCGATTTCCTCATGACGGGAGAAAAACGTCCGATCGAATCCTACGCCAAGTCTCGTGAACTGAAAGATTTCGATCGACTTTACCGCGAGTATAGCGAGCTCTTCTTGCTCCGTCGGTTGGGATTCGATCGTGACGAAGCACGTCTTGTTCGAACGACGCAGAGTCGACCTCTTCGGGTTTTGATGCGGCAGTTCGTTCGTCTCGAACGAGCTAAAGCAAGTAGGGGACGCTTTCGTGTTCCCGATGGGGAAAACTGTCATGTGCTCTATTCCATGAGAGGTTTGGTTCGACTGCTCGCTGAGCGTGGGATCAAGGGGGAGCCCGATCTCCAACCGATGATTCTCCTTAAATCGATACAGTCGAAAGCAGTGCAGGGAGATCCAGCTCTTTATAAAGGTTCTCATCAGCAAGCTGCTGAGGCTATTCAGGTGCTCTATCGTCAGCTAATCAACCGACTGGCTGTACAGCTCGATCGACCACGGGACCACATCTGCAAAAAGATTTTTCAGCGTGCCGCGCTGATCAATCGCGAAGACCGTGTGACCGGAGACGCCGTATGCATCCTCTCGGATCACCTGCTGCGACTGAGGCGCAAACTGAGCCCAAGGCAGTTCCACAAGCTGATTGAGTTTATCATTCGTGACCAGGTCTTAAACCCTGATCACATACCAAGCCCTTATCTTCAGAGGCTTCGGAGCGACGGCGTGCTTGAACCCTGGCTCAAGCGTGCTATGAAAGTGGTGCATAGTTACCGCGAGGGACTTTAAAGAGTGCGTACCGAGATAGCCCTTAGGCAGTGTGGCCGGAAAACCCTCAGCTCGTGAGGGACCGTACGTTCACTCGGGGCTTCGGAACTCGATGCACCTAGCCGCAATTTTAGAACGCTGCATCGGACATTTCCGAACGGATACGAACGAACCGCCTCCCAAACATTAAGTCTTCGTTTTAGCATGTTCGAAAAAGGCCTGCATCATGCGAGGTAGGTTAACCGCGACTAGCTTATTGGTGATGGCGCTGGGCGCAAAGACCTTCAGCTCGATATCGAGATTGTAAGCGACTTTGCATCGATCGGGACCCATGGGCGTGATAGTCCAATGACCTACGTTCTTTTTGAAGATGCTGCCTGACTCAAGTTCCCAAGCGACTTTCTCCGGTCGCTTCTGAGTCATCTTGAGAATGTAGGTAAAGGATTTGACGATTTGGATCGTGTATTGAATACGAGCCGCTTGTTCTGAAAACTCCAGTACGTCGATCTTGTCAACCTCGCCAAGAATCTTCGGGTAGTGCTGATAGTCTACCAAAGCAGCATAGTATTTTTCGGCAGAAATAGGAAAGATCTCTTCACGGGATGCGCCAGCCATAGAAGTCCTCATCAGTTGCTGCTGCGTTCGTTATGCCGTGCTCGGGGCAAGGAAGCCTCGTTGCCACTTATCGCGTGCGCGTGCCGAAAGCGTTCTGCACCGTCGCTGGAGCAAGCCTCAAGCCGGAAGACGGGAGGTCTCCTCCGGCGGACATCGGAGCTTCCTGCACCGTTCCCCGAAAGGCCTCTTCGAGCGCTCAGCAGGTCCGAAAGCGGGTCTCAAAAAGAACCGCAGCTCCAGTTGGACGACGGTCCATGCTGAGCTATGGATGTGAGGAGCGACGCCTTTGGGCTGTTTCTGGACGCGCACTCCTTATTTATCTGGCTGGGAGGTCAAGAAGTCAAAGGTTTTTGCGGAGGACTCACCCTGCGTCTGCAGGGCGTGGGAGTGCCCTTACTCCGTAAACTCAAGACCTGCTTCACAGCGCGACATCGTTGAAGAGCATTCCGACCAAAAGAGCTTCGATCCCAGCTTGAATGGAGGTCGCAGCAACCTTGGGTAAAAGATCGATTTCAGGTTGGAGCTTGGTCTCGTAAACAAGCAGCCACTGAGTATCATCGCAGAAGTTGGTTGCGGCGCACGAGACAGCATGAACGGCACCTGTTTGGAACTTTACGCCCTCCGAGCCGACCAAGAGCTTCTCGCCAGCCGGAACTTCCTGAGCGCCTGTATTTTGAGCTTCAAATTCGAGACTAGCTAGAGCACCGGCGTAAGGGGTCACGCGGCTATTGAAGGTGACACCACGAACGTTCTGATAGCCAATGGGTGATTTCAATCGGTAATCGTAAAAGTGCCGAAAGATTGTTTCGTTGTCTTGTTTGATATCAGCCATACGCACCGACTTGTTAAAGAGAAGTGCATCTGTTTCAGTGGATTCCGCGTAAGCAGGCCAATTATCAAACGAAAGATAACGACCAAGGACACTCTCAACGGTTGGAAAGCTGGCCTTCTCCACGACAACGAAAAATTGAATCTCGATGGGGCCGCGAAAGGTCGGAGCATTGACGGTCGAACAGTAGCCAACTTGCGCGACATCGTCAGCACAATTGGCTGGAATGTTCGGCAATTCCTTAGCCAAGACGGTGCTAGACAGAAGACCGAGTCCGAGTGCGATTCCAAGTTTCATGATGTGACTCCTATCATACAGCGCTCTGGTGTAACCCCCTATGGGTGCCAAAGCAGTCTGGATCCCTTCATGTTTCCTAGGGCGCGCTGCTCACAGCGGCCTCCTCGTCCCTTAACCATAATGTGAGTACTTCGATTTGCTTCTGTCTCAGATCAGGATCGTCGCTGAGACCGTAAAGGTGGTCCAAAGCTCGACGATAGGCGTTGTGATCGGGATCCTCCTGCCAGACGATCCGCCTTTGCAGAAAGGCGAGTGGCTTTTGCAGACGACCCACCAAGTCAGTCGCTTCTATCATGACGGCTTGCCAGAGCGACTCCTTTACATTGCTCAGAGTTGTCAAAGCCTGGCTGGCAATACTCCGTGCCTCCTCTTCCACTAGAATCCGCTGCCATCTTTGGCCGTTGGCAAAATCGAGTTCGGGACTGGCCAGGAAGCGAGATAGAGCAAGGCTGCCGAGAGGTTCCTGTTCAAAGCTCGTCAGTGCATCTCGAAACAGCCGTGGCCAGAACAGTAACTCCTGGATACCACCGGTTTCCTGATGCGCGACGATAAGCTGCGGCGCACGTCCCAGGAGCAAAGGCAGCCAGTTCTCAAGGAGAGTCTGTGCACTAGGGCCTGTACGACCATCGAAGAGCTTCAGAGGAGCACCCCAAAATTTGAGTACGCGCATCCACGCTGCTTCAAATTCTGCTGAATAATCCGCGCGTCGCCAACGGAGGAGAATATCGTCCCAGCTTTCGGCCAGGACCTGCTGGTATTGCGCTTGCCACAGACTACCCAGTCGAACTCCCTCTTGCGAGAGTGTTCGTGTCAGGCGAACCTGCTCCTCGAGCGGGCCGAGTTCTTTCCAGGCCTCAGCCAGGTGAGCGAGAAACTCATCCCAATCACCTGCCGGAAAAAGACCGGCCCAAATTGCCCAAGCTTGGAGGGTCTCGCGCTGCCCAAGGAATTTACTAAAGCGGATTCCAGGGTTTTGCCAATCGAATTGGCCCTCAAAGAGCCCAAAAATAGCAAAGGGAAGGTCCTTGCCCAAGAACTCATAGGTTTCCAACTGGCGATAGTCTGCGAGCAGACGAGCCAGCAAGAGACGCTCAGATGGGTACTCCTGAAGGCGTTGCAGGAGGGTCAAAGCCAGCTCGAGAAGGGTTCCGTCCTGAGCAGCCAGACGTTCTTGCTCCCGAATAAACCGATTGAGCAACGCACGCAGCATGTCTTCCTGCGGGTTCTGTTCCTCACGCTGATAGGCCTGAATCAACGTCTGCTTCCATGAATCTTTATCAAGACTCTGCTGCACGGCATCGAAATAGCTATTCAGGATCGAGGGTGCTCCCGCCCAGAACTGCACAGCAAAAAACTGACGTCGGCTTTGGGAAGCTGCGTTTGCGTGATGCCAGATGCCACGTGATTCGCGCAGCCAACGACTCGCTCGCTGTTCCAGAGAGAGATCCGTGGCCTTGAGCTTATAGTAACGGAGTGCCGAGGGAATCTGTGCGAGAGACGGCTTCAGGTGTGCAACTCGTCCCATTGTAAAGACGTCATCTAGAATGTGCTGACTCAGCCACAGCGGAAAACGCAGAGGATCTTCCGATAGCTCCGTGACCAGTCTGAGACCATCACAGGTCTTGGCATCCTCGATCTTCAGACCAAGACGCCTTTGCCATTCGACAGGCCGGCCGAGGACTTCGCCCGCAAGGAGAGGACAGAAGTGATGAGCCAAGACCTCACTCACGTAGGTCTGGTATTTCTGATAGGCCTCTTCGTCGGTCGCGGCCTGAATCTCAACTGGACACGAGGTTTTTGTGGCGTCATTGCTTTGACAGACTTTGTTGCCAAAGCCGACCAGTGGCTGTGGCAGGTAATCTTGCCCCTGACGCGTGTAGGTCATGAGATTGAAGGTCGAAAACAATCGGAGTGAGGGATTGCTGGTATCCAGTTTCAATTGACTCAGGCTAGTGGCTCGTCGTTGCTTCGTGATGGGGAAAAATCCATCTTGAGCTGTATAATCTGCAAAGCTAGGCAAGGCAGATTTCTGTAGCACCTCCAGGCTCGTGGTCGTACCGGCCCGCAAGGCATCGGGAACCATCCGCGAATAGAGGGGGAAGTCATAGCCGGCCTTGGATATGAGGAAGGAGGTGTTGAAAAAACCTCGCACCGGGGCCTGATAGCTGCTGCTCGTCGCTAAGGGCAAGGGGTCACTACGGAGCACGCGATCCTTGGGCAGTAGGAAAGGCCACTTCAGGTAATGCCGAACGTAGTAGAGAGTCAGGATCCGAGCCTCTTCCGGAGTGTAGTCCTGGACATCGAAGAACTCGCGATTCAAACGCAAAGCCTCCCGGGCCCAGTTTGGCTCCTGAGTTTGAATCAGGTCCCTCCAAGTCTCCGGGGAGCTCACATCATTCGTCCATGTTACTCCGGACCATTGTTCGAAGTCTTTGCTGAGTGCAGGAGGCACATCTTTGCTGACCAAAGCGCTGCTTGAGAGCTGCTGCTGCCAAAGTCCCCAGGCAGAGTTGGAGGCCGGTGCGGTCGAGTCGAAGGAGCGAATGGCCTGCAGCGGTTGGATGACATCCGATCGAGACAGAGTAGTGAAGCGCACATCGTAGCGAGGATCACCCGGATCCTGCAGCTCATCGAAACTCGTAAAGTCAGTCAGCCAATTGCCCAGACTGACAAAAGGCAGAATATCTTCGTTACCTAAGGCGGCAAACTCTGGACTCCGGAAGATCGAATCAGCCTGGTGATGACGAAACAAGAACCAACTCAGTGATGCGGGATTATGCTGGAAAAACTCAGCAAGTGCAGTGTTCTCCGGTTGTTTTGAGCGCAGAACCTGATTAAGACTGGTCTTTGTGCGGAGAGCCTCCTCGAAAGGACCACCGGTGTAAAGGCCAGCAAGTGTTCGCATGGCTCTCTTATTGAGAGTTTCATCCCTTTGCTCAGACTCGGTCTCAGGAACTAGGTCTTGAAACTGGGAGGCGATGGAGCCAAGTTTTTCGACTTTACTTGCTAACATGATTTCAAGAAAATCAGGTGCCAAGCGGCCTCGAAAATCAGGATCACGGGCGAGTGCTAGATCCAGATTTGCTAGCTCGTGGATGTTCTTGGGAGCAGCTGCACGGATTTTCTTCCAGATGGCGTCGATGCCAGAGGCTTCGAATCTAACGTGAGCGAGACCATAATTCTTGAGGGTATAGGGGTCGAGTGTCGACTGGTGACGAAGTTCAGCAAGGCTGGACTCGACCAAGCGCAGAATCTGCTCGATGGGGGCTTCTTGATACGGTGACGACCAGTAAGAACGTATGAGCTCATCGCTACGCGATCGCTTTTGAACGCAGAGTCGATCCGATGTGGCTCCATTACAATCGTCACTGATGGTGACTCCGGACCAGTTTTCCAGTGCGGCAAGGAGAGGAGCGCGACCCTCACATGCAGTGTTTGCTTCCGTGAGAACGCGGAGTGTATTGTACCAAAGTCCATAGGCATCGGTCTCGTGACTTCCGCCTCTTGCGAGCCCCTCGATGGTGAGGGAGGAACACCCAGGAACTGGTCCACCTCGCAGCAGCAGTTCGCTGGTTTGGTCCATCAGCCGATTGGCACCAATCTTGGCCCGAAGGGTATCGAGGGTCGGATCGTTGTCCTCCGTCACGAGCCTCTTAAATGCAGCAGTCAAGGTATTCAGATCGCTCGCTTTCAGGGCCTGCAGATCTTGAAGCACAGCCAAGAACCAGCGGCTCGGACTGCCATGTTGATCTAGAGTACCCTCAAGGCCCTGGGTCAAGCGGTCCTGAAGGGACTGCTGAGCCTCGGGGGAAAGACCCCGAAAAGCCTCCCATAGAGACAGAAGCATGCGACTCAGTTTGTGCACGTCCTCAGGTCCTAGGTCCTGGGCGACGGACTGGAGCCTTTGGGCGGGTGTGGGGCCCAGCGTGTTTGTGTCCGGTGCTGGGTCTTGCAGGGCTTCGTCTGGAGCCATCGGCTGTCGCCATTCTGTCCTCACACGCTCCGCTTGCTCCGGGGTGTAAATCAAGGTCGCTTGTCCCTCGAGACTTCGTTCGATGGCCGCCATGAGTGCTTCGTCTTCGAGGAGCTCACGACTGATAGCCAGGAATTCTGAGCGGAGCGTACGACCCGCGAGTAATTCGTGGGTCAAGGCTTCCAAGTTATCGTCTTCCAGACCTTCGAGAAAGCGTCCAAGGTCCGCCATCAGACGATCGAGACGGCCGGATTGTGACCAATGTGTCAGGAGCTTCTGGGTCCGAGCAGGATTGAAGCTGAGCAGGAAGCTTTGGAGATCGACCAGCCGCTCACCGCTGAGATTGAGGCCTTGGGCCTCTCCAGCTGTCAGTCCTCGATCGAGTAAAGTTGTGAAAGCGACGAGATAAGGATACCGCTCTTCATGAGTCGATCCCTTGGGATCGGTTAACAAGAGAAAATTGATCACTCTTTGCATCTGATCAGGACGCAATTCACTCAGCAACTGCTGCGTTGCGGGCAGCGTCTCTCCACCGTCTTCGCTTCGGTTCGAGGCACAACGGAGTAGCTTATGCAGAAAGGCACCAGTGAGCTCCCATTGGGAAAGGTTGGCGCTCAAACATGCTTCGCGTGCCTCCGACGACTTAAAGAATCCGAAATTGTCTTGGTCCAAGTTCAGGTTCTGCTGCTTTGAACATGCAAACGCAAAGAGACTGCAGAAAAGTATCGTGGCCCCAGTCACATGACGATTACAGAGCATAACTCACCCCGCCCACAACTGTATGGATGGTTTTATTGCCATCAAGATTAACGGCAGAGCCCTTTGGGGTGGTGCTACTGAGAGGGCGGAGTGAACTATATTGATAGGCAGCTTCCCAGCCGAGGCGGCGTCCTGCATCATCAAGCACGAGCGTCCAGGATCCACCGAAAGCAAGAGAACGCCTTTCGGGATCGATAAGTGTGCTGCGTTCGCTGGTCTCGTTTGCTGACGTGTGAAGTTCGACTCCTGCCTTCAGGTCCAGGCTTGAGACGGCGGAAAGTTGAAAAGGAAAGGATGTCCCGAGTCGGTAGGCGTAGGTATCGCGCAGTCCAGCATCACGAGATGCGAGTTCTTCAGACAAGGCGGCGACATCGTTGCCTGTAATGGTCACCTGAGGCGCCTTGAACTGAGACCAGCGAGCCTGTTCGATACTCGCATAGAGTTGCAAGGGACCAGAGTTATAAGCGAAACCAAAGCGAAGAACCGACGGATCGTAGAAGGGCACGAGGCTGGTCGTAGCATCAAAAGGAAGAGTCGCTTCGTCCGTGCTGAAGGCGAAGGTGGATTGAATCTCCGACTCAGTTTCCTGGGCGGCCCGATAGAACCCGCCGATACTGAAGGTCTGATTGGTCCAAAGGAAACCACCATAAGGGACGATGACAGGTTCCATCACCAGATCGAAGCGACCTTCCGACTCGCGCTTGCTAAGGCTCACCTGCAAGAGGCCTTTGGCTTTCAGAGAGTAGTATGCACCAGCACCTAGGGACAAACCTGCAGGCAACTGCAGAGCCATGGCGGTATACGCAGCAGGTTTTTGCTGGAGTTCAGAGTAGCGCAGATAGCTGGTTTGGTAGGGGGAAAGTCCTTTGACGCGACCGAAATTTCCCTGAGGCATGTAGGTCGCTAGACCAAAGTGAAGTCGATCGTGCAGCTTGAGATTGATACCGAGGCTACCGCCGCGCAGATCTTCGGCTTTATCAGCTGAGAACTGATCCTGGGGCAACCGGCCTCCAGGTGCTTCCGGAAGGCGACCGAGTCGAAACTGGGTCCACATGACACTGCTGCTGATCTCACTCCGTGAAGAAAGCGTTAGAAGTGCAGGGTTGGTGTAGGCGGCATAGGCCGTTGGCCCCCCGGCAGTGGTCGCATTGCCCACCGCAACGGTGCTGGCTCCTTGTCCGTATGTATCGAACACGTTGGCGTAGGATGTCAAAGACGAGCAAAGCCAAAGGCCTAGCGCAGATATCGCGCTGAGCAGACGAGTCATTCGTATGTCTCCTCAATGTATCGAGTCCTACCCTTCACGAACGTGGGCGAATGCAGCAAATAGGACCGGAGCCCCTTGGTGTACAAAAGTTTGACTAATGGGTCAAATGTAAAGTTCTAACCAAATCCTCGCCACACCCTGGTTTTCTCCCGCAAAACATCAATCAGTCACCTCTGAAGAGTGACCCTTAAGGAGAGTCACCTCAGGGAGCGATTCTTACTTTTTTGGATGAATCCGGGAGGATTGAGTCCTAACTCAAGAGCCTCTCAGGGTAAAAGACCCAGCTTTAGGCGTTGGCTTGTTTGGTCTATCCGAAGTGGGTCGAGGTCATGGAATGCTTGCCGATACTCTCCTTCAGGCGAGGAGGGGTGTCCCATGAAGGCATACCTGAGAGCGTTAAGTGACAAGCGGGGAGAGATCCGTTACGGGTTCAGTGGACTTGTCCCGGCGCGCCTTTTGGATGAGAAAGACCGGGATCTGGACGTGGTGTTCATAAATGTTTCACGCCAGGGGCTGGGTATCCTGCTGCAGGGTGATGCCTTTCGCGTCGGAGACACGATGAGATTGGTCATCGAAGGACAGGCTCCGTGTCTCCTCAATGTGCGATGGGTGATTCAAGCGAAGCTGATGGAGACAGCACCACTCGAAGATCTGACCCGGATGGGACTATACTGCGCGGAGCCAGAGACGGATCTCGTAGCAAAGCTGAAAGCTTTTGCTTGTGTCGATGTGTAAAGGTGAATGGAGTGATTTGCAGGGTGACTAACCAGTTTTGGTCAACTTTGGATCAAACGACCGACGGTCGATCACTCAGGAGTAGCTAGCGGGAGGCGTTGTGCTGGATTTATCCGCACTCAAAACTGGACACATGGCGGTGGGAGTCGTGGCTGATAATGAAGTCAAACGACGGCAGATCCTTGACGCCATGCGGCTGATGCATCTGCGCGATATCCGGGACTTTCGCAGCTTTTTTGATCTGTCCATCGCGATCGAAAAAAGTGAGGTTCAGTGGGTGTTCTGCACCTTTTGTGATGAAGAGGGCGAAAATCTAGGTGCTTATCTCGAGCATCAAGTTGGACCAGAGGCCGCCGCAAAAGTCGCCTTTAGTGTTCTCCTCAAGGAGGGTGACTACGGCCAACTTCCTCACCTGTTCGACTTTGGGCTGATGAGCTGGCACGAAAACGCCGACGCCCCTGACGAAATTGCAGAGCTTGTCTACCGTCTGCAAAGATCGTTGGATGATAGTGCGTTGCCGGCTATGGTGGCCTTTCAGTATCTGCAAAAATTCTATCGTCAACAGGAGCGATGGGGTGAGTTAGTGAGCGTTTGTGAACGCTTGCTTCGCCTCTATCCACATGAGGACAGACTGCGTCTGACTCTGATCGAAGCGCTCTACGAGGAGGGCGAAGAAGCCCGAGCTAAAGCGATCCTGCTAAGTATGGAGTATTTCGACCCCAATCTCGCGGCACCCATCGCCTCATTGCGACAACGTCTTTTGCAAGAAGGTGATTCTCAACATAAGCTGATGGCCTTGCAGTATCAAATGCGCTCGGCAATCCTGGTCGACCCCGATCCAGAGTCAACGAGTCTTGTCGAAGCTAAACTACGCGAACTGGGCTTTCGAGAGATCACCCATTTTAAGCGAGGGGATCAGGCTGCACAGTACATCTCACACAATAGTTTCGATCTCGCCGTGATCGAGTGGCAGTGCGAGGGTCTAGCTGGACCCTTTCTGATTCAAAGAATTCGTGAGCTGGGT
>Ga0315902_10012165_pt1 | contig 11230 bp, 12 predicted proteins | sample LakEriMetagenome_9_FD_203523 | JGI IMG/M metagenome (GOLD analysis project Ga0315902, IMG submission 203523) | Freshwater fungal communities from buoy surface, Lake Erie, Ohio, United States - Buoy 12 MA117 | ecosystem: Environmental > Aquatic > Freshwater > Lake > Lake biofilm | place: USA...
CATATATAAGGAGGGGATTGAACGAAGTTCCTCCGGGCTTCTGCGATACAGCGAAACCTGCAGATCGGGCCAGTCTGTTGCAATCTCCTTCCACCAGGTTTTCGAAAGAGTAATTCGAATTCAGCTGGGAGTCGATGTCAATCTTCTTTAAGCCGGGGATGATGAATGGGTTACGAATTCCGCCGCTGATCTGCTGAGGCATCGGAACAGCGGGATTTTTCAATCCGTTGTTGCTCTTAGCGGGCAGTTTGACAGAGTAGGGTTTGTTGTTCTGGCTTGCGGTTTCCATCAGGATGGAGTATTCCAACCGACCTTCCGGACCGAGTTCTCGCTTGATGGTTTTACGCAGCAATCCGATGTAGTGCTCCTCCAGCCATTCGTAAACGAACTGACTGGGGACTTCGATGGTCAGGGTGTTCTGATCCAGTTTGATGGCCCGGATGGGTTCAAACCAAGTTTTGAAGTTTTGCGGATTTACATTGTCACGGATAAGCTTTAAACAATTTTCCCATACTAGAATTTCGTTTTTTTCATTGGAGACGATTTCCTTTTCTTTGGACATACCGTTTATCGAAATTGTAAAGAGTGATAGGGTCGCTTCAGAGCTTGATTTGAAGCATGCCACAAATATGAACTAAATTTTCTTGAAAAAAAATTCAATTTGCTCTTGAAAATCAGGAAACATTTACAGTACTGCCTGTCAGCGTGTTTTTCTTGTCGGAATAGTCGAATTCAATATCAATTCTGCCCAGTCGTACTCCTCCCCAGCCGGATTGTGCGATCAGCACTTGCTTTCCATCAGGATTTTTTTCAATTATTGGCGTATCGAGGAATGTGTGGGTGTGGCCACCCAGTATCAAGTCAATGTGTCGGGTGTTTCCGGCGAGAATCGTGTCGCTGACTTTCGTGTCGCTGTAGCGGTATCCCAAATGAGAGAGGCATACCACCAGATGGCAGTGCTCCTCGAGTTTCAGGTAGGAGGCCGTTTTTTGAGCTGCGGCAACAGGGTCATTGTAGCGTACTCCTTGTGTCATACTCCGGCTGACCAGTCCTTCGAGTTCAATACCGATTCCGAATACACCGATCCGGTAAGGCCCTCTTCGAAAAATTTTCCAGGGTTTGATCAGTCCGTTCAGTGGCGTGTCTTCAAAAGCGTAATTGCAATTCAGTAATGGGAAGGATGCATGTTGCATTTGCCGGGCCAGCCCGTCGGCTCCGTTGTCAAAGTCGTGGTTACCCAGTGTAGCGGCGTCGTAACCCATCTGCGACATGGCTTTCAGTTCCACTTCTCCTCCAAACAAGTTGAAGTAAGGAGTTCCCTGAAAGAAGTCGCCGCTGTCAAGCAACAGAACGTGTTCGTGTTCAGACCGGATCCTTCGGATCAGTTCCGCTCTTCGCGCAACACCTCCCATTCCGGGAAACTTCGGGTCGCCGGCAGGGAAGGGGTCTATTCGGCTATGCGTATCGTTAGTATGCAGTATGGTGATGGTCCGGTTTCTCTTTGCAGCGATCAGCTCGGATGAAAAGCCTGTGGAACCGGCAAGTAGCAAGCCGGCTCCTCCCAGTGTGCGCAGGAATCGCCTTCTGCTATAGTTTCCTGATTCTTCCATCTTTTGGGGTGTTGATCAATTGCTTTGCCTGGTACTTTTCACGGACTTCCAAAATGAGTGCGTCGCGGACCTTCAATCCAAGCCAGGTTCGGTCGGTACTGCTTCGCAATGCAGGATACGAATCGCCTCCGTTGGCCAGGAAGTCAGAGGTCAACACTCTGTATTTCCCCGACTGCGTTGTCGGGGGAAGTGAATGATCTTGCAAGGAGTCGTTCGCCAGTGTCATCCGGAATCCTCCTATTGGCGCACCGCCTTTTTTCGCTAAGAATTGAAGCAGACTGTCCAACCCGGATTTATCCAGTCCGATGATCATCAACTCATTGTCGAAGGGCATCAGTTCGTAAAGATTACCAAGAGTGACTTTGCCCTGAGGAAGCGATGCCCGGAGTCCACCGTGGTTCAGGATGCAAATGTCAGGAAGGGCGATGTCCGCTTCCTTGCAGAGTATGCCGGCCTGGTGGAGACAGGCATCTGCGCAGAAATTGCCCAATGTACCCTCCGGCAATTCTTTGGTCAAAGCTTGTGCGGTTTCGCCGATGGCCTGATCCATGGTCTTGGATAGGCTGTCACGGTAAACCTGCGTTTGAAAGTAGAGGTTGCTGTCAATGCCCGCCACCTCGGCAGATGACACAGCCGACAGGGATCCGGAATAGGTGACACGCATTGGCTGGCGGTGGCAGGCCGCCAGTAGGAAAAAGACAATGCAAAGAGAAATTTGCCGGAATGCTATCACGGGACGAATATACAAGGGTGGGACTGATTTCCGAACCGCTGTTTTTGTGAACTTTGTTGCAATGATGATCAGCCACGAAACGAAGATCCGCGTACGCTATTCGGAAACCGACAGGATGGATTTCGTTTATTATGGTGCCTATGCTTCCTATTTCGAAGTGGCACGTGTAGAATTTCTCCGCGATCTAGGCTTTACTTACAAGCTGATGGAGGATCAGGGTATCTTGCTTCCGGTTTCGGATTATGCTGTTCGTTACCATAAGCCGGCACGGTACGACGACCTTTTGCTCATCCGAACTTCAATTCTTGAACTCCCCGGAGTTCGCATCCGGTTCAAATACGAAGTATTCAATGAATCCGGTCAGCTGCTGACGGAAGCCGAAACGACACTTGTATTTGTGGACAAAGCAAGCGGACGGCCCCGGAAAGCACCTGAGGATTTGTTGCGCAGCTTTAGTTCCCGGCTTGAAAATTAATCAGAGTTTTTCCATCAATATGCGGTAGGCATTGAGCATGGCCTCGATGTCTGCTTTGTGTACCAGTTCATCAGGGCTGTGCACGTGGTCTTCCGGAGCGCCTACAAAACACCAGTCGATGGGATAAGGTTGTTTTTGAATTTCATTTCCATCGCTTCCTCCGGATCCTTCCACTTCCAGCTGGTGAGGAACCCCTGACTCCTCAAGAATGCGGATAACGCGATCAACAAATACACGACGAGGAATTCCGGAGTCCCTCAGTGATACGGCAACACCGTGTCCTGCTTTCACACCTTCCGTCACCCAGGTGATGTCGCTGATGAGGCATTGCCGGATCCGGTACTTGTCCCACAATGTCTTGATCAGATAGGGTACCGAACCTCCGCCATGTTCCTCCCAGCAGCTGAACACGACAATTCCGTTTTCAAGGGTTTCGCACAGCCTGAGTGCATTGTAAACGCCCAGTCGGTTGTCGAGATAGCAGGATTGAACCCAGTCCGCATCTTCTCTGAAATCCATTTTGAAATGTAGTGGGGTGCCCCTGTCAATTTCCCGATGAAAACGGATGCTCAACTGTCGGTCGTCTTCGTCTACATGCAACTCGCCCTCGATCTCGCCCAGGGAATCTTTTCCGCATAGGATGAATCCATCGGCTGTCCTCGGACCTCCGATCCGAACGAGTGCATTGCCGTAACGGGTATGGAATCCGATGGAGTCGATGTGTGCGAACACCGCGGTTCGGGGTTGCCCGAACACCAATACGATACAATGCTGATAATCCTCGCCATGGAGGATCTCCGGCTGTTTATTCCATTTTGTATGGTGCTGTTGTATGTAGTCGAGCAGAAAGCGGTGCATGGGTTCTTCATGCCCCGAAACCGACGGGATTCCGCAAAGGGTTTTAAGCAGTTCCATGGGAGGGTGTTTCAATTCGGCATTGGTGTCCGAGCGTTGGATGAGTTTGAATGGTATTGAGTAGTTGTTGTGCGAAGCTGCGCCGGATCTCCACCTCGATCAGTGAAGGTTCTCCGGGCTGTTGGTTTGTGATTTTCGCTCCGGCCGACCGCAAGACTCTAAAGATCTCGTTGAGCTGATCGTAAGGAAATTCGATTCGAAACCGGTCGCGAATGAATTCTTCTTTGGTTCCCGCAGCAGCAATGGCCTGCATCGCCGATTCCCGATAGGCCTGAATGAGACCGGGTATGCCGAGTTGTATGCCTCCGAAATACCGCACAACCACCACCATTGCATACGTGATGCCATTGGAATTCAAGGCGCCAAGAATAGGTTTTCCCGCCGATCCGGAAGGTTCTCTGTCATCACTGCAACGGTAAACAGTTTGATCGCTCGTGAGCCGGTAGGCGTAGCAATGATGATTGGCCTGCGGATGTTCTTTTTTCAAATTATTCAAAAGCAGTTTCGCTTCTGTTTCGGAAAAGATGGGAGCGGCAAAGCCCATGAACCGACTCGATTTGATGCGGATGTCGGATAAGCCCTTGCCGGACAGGGTCAGGTAGGAGTCGTCAAAAAGCATCAACGTGTCAGGATCAATATGCTGGAGACAGCCAGGATGAGACCGGCGATGTTGACTCGGCTGAGTTTTTCTTTGAACAACAGGATGGCAAAAGTGGTGGAGATCAATACTACCATCACGTTTGACAATGCAAAGGCCAGCGAGCTTTCGATGCCCGGGCTTTCAAGCACCATGACGAGGAACAAGAGCGAGAAGTAGTTCAATGTTCCCAGTAAAAGGCCGGCGAGTATGCTCTGGCGATCGATCCGCTTGGCTTGAGTGATTCGCCTCCAGATCGACCAGACGACTCCGATCAGTCCTGCCGAACCGAAAAGCAGTGAGAAGTAAAAGCCGTTGTTCTGGCCGTTCATGTGGTGGTGCTGCGACCATTTGATGGAGGTGTCAACCATGCCACTGCCTATGAATAAAAGAAGTGGCAAGAGCCAAGTCAAGTTGCCGTGGGTCTCTTTTTGGCTGTCTGCCTTATTGCTTTTAAAGCTGCTCAACACCACAGCCACGATGGCCAGGGTCATTCCTAAAACGCGCTGAGTTGTAATCTTGTCTCCATAAAGAAGTATGCCTGCGATGATCGGTATCACCATGGACATTTTGCCTGCAATGGAAGTGATGGCCACTCCCGCTTTTTGGGCGGTTAGTGCGGCGATTTGAAAGACCACGATGAAGAGCATGCCGATGAAAAGCCCGGAGGGAAGGAGTCCGGGTAATGTATGCAGGATGGAGATGTTGTAACTGTGGTCAACGAAAAAAGACAGCAGGCAGGCGGTCAGGTAGTTGACGGTGAGTCCGTGCAGGTTGTCGACTCTCCACTTCTCGAAATACTTCAGGATGATGTAGAGGGACGATGAAAAGAGTGCAGCAAGGAAGAGAAGGAACAGGTTGCTTCCGGTCATGGTGTTTTGTTGTTTACGATCCGTACATACCGGTCTCCGTCTATTGATTCAAAGTGCATCTCTCCCGCAGGTGAACTGGGTGCGCTGATGCCGGAGCCAAGCGCATTGTCCGCCATGAAAATCCTGCATTCGTTCCAGGAATTGTTTTTGAGAAAGAGTTCATGCGTTATCGCTCCGCCCTCCACAAGGACAGAGGAAAAACCCTCTTTCCAAAGTGATTCGAGAACGTAGTCGATCGTATTGCCTGCATCAGGTAACCGGATATGCTCCGCGTTTCTGTACCCTGCACAGCCTTCAGGGCCGAATACAATTGTGCGTTGTGTGCCGTCAAATACATGAAGATGATCCATGCCGGCCAGTGCCCCCGATCTGTCGAGGAGGATACGTACAGGCGAAGGTCCTGAGTATTGCCTTGTGTTCAGCCGCGGATTGTCTGTCATTACCGTTCTGGCGCCGACAAGAATGGCCTGCTCTTCCGCCCGCCAGGCATGCGAAATGAACCGGGTGGTTTCGTTACTGATGCGAACGGGTCTTTCGGCCTGCCCGATGAAACCATCGCTGCTCTGCGCCCACTTTAAAATGACATAAGGTTGTTGATGGAGCTGGGCATATACAAAGCGGATATTCAGCTCCTGACACTCTTTTTCAAGCACACCTGTGATCACATCGATCCCGGCATCGCGCAGTTTCTGTATTCCCTGTCCATTGACCTTTTGGTTGGGGTCGGTCATTCCTACCACCACACGTTTGATTCCTGAACGAAGGATGGCATCGGTGCACGGAGGTGTTTTGCCGTAGTGATTACAGGGTTCCAGGTTGACATACAGGGTGGCCTGCAGTAAGTCCTCGTCCGTACTCATGTGCTGTAACGCCATCACTTCTGCATGAGGCCCGCCGAAACGTTCATGGTATCCTTCTCCGATGATGCGATTTGCATTTACGATCACACATCCGACCAGCGGATTCGGTGCGACCATCCCCGCGCCCAATCGGGCAAGCTGAATGCAGCGACCCATGAATCGGCTATCGTCTGGGGATGGGATTGACATGCGTGCAAAAATACGTGCAAATTCCGCTTCTGTTTCGAAATCAGATGAATGATCGGGGTTTCACACAACGTATCTTTGTCAAGTGACTATCCGGGAGTTCTATTTGCTCTTTCATTCGGAATTGCAACACGTGTATGACGCGGGTGAAGTGGATGCCATGTGGAAATGGTTGATTTACGACAGGCTTCCGGAACAAAAAGATGTACTCCGTCGTGATCCATCTGCGTTGATCGATGGTGAATTGTTATCTGTATTGAAGTCCGATCTCGACCGGCTGAAGTCCGGAGAACCTTTTCAGTATGTGATGGGCTACACTGATTTTCGCGGACTTCGTTTGTCGGTCGATAAACGTGTGCTTATTCCCCGTCCGGAAACGGAGGAGATGGTCGATTCCATCGTCGCGCAATCCGATTTTCATCCGGAGAATATTGTCGATGTATGTACTGGGAGCGGTTGCATTGCACTGGCTTTGAAAAAAGCTTATCCATCGGCCCGGGTACACGCATTGGACAAGGAGCAGGGTGCGCTCGGGCTGGCTGCCCGGAATTCAATGAGTAACGGGTTGAATGTAGAATGGAGACAGAAAGACATTTTGGAAAACGACTGGCATGCGGATCTGCCGGATCAAACGCATTTGGTCGTCAGTAACCCGCCCTACGTATTGGCCACAGAAGCGAATTCGATGCATTCATCCGTTCTGGAGTTTGAACCATCGGTTGCACTTTTTGTTCCCGAAGAGGATGCCTTACTCTTCTACCGGCCCATTGTGAATTATGCAAAACGATCACTGGTGCCCGGAGGACAATTGTGGTTTGAGATCAATCCGCTGGAAGCAGATGAAATGCACAAATTAATCCGATCCGCAGGTTTTAGAAGCGCCGAGATCCTGAACGATTTAAGTGGCAAAGCCCGCTTTGCCAGAGCCGTTCAATAAGATGTGTTAAGCGTACAAGTCGAGGATCTGCTGGGCGTGGTTCGCGGTGTCCACCTTGGCGATGACATGCTCTATTTTGCCTTTTTCGTCAACAACAACGGTCGTACGAATAATGCCCATGTATTTCTTACCGTACATGGATTTTTCTCCCCAGGCACCAAACTTTTCGATGATCTTGTGCTCGGTATCAGCGATCAACGGAAAGGGCAAGTCATATTTTTGGATGAACTTCTGGTGGCTTGAAGCGGAATCTGCACTGATGCCGGCGATTTCAAACCCGTTTTGTTTGAGTACTTCGTAGTTGTCGCGCAGGTTACAGGCTTCCGCAGTACATCCGGGAGTTTGGTCCTTGGGGTAGAAGAACAGGATCAGTTTGCGGCCGGCGAAATCCTTCAGGCTGATTTTTTGGTCGTTTTGGTCAAGGCCTGTGAAAGCAGGTGCCTTGATTCCGGGTTTCAGTGTGCTCATGATTAGAAAAAACACCTTTTTCAGGCTTTTGTTTTTCAAGGGTTCCCGTGATGCCGATTTGACTATTTTTGCGCCTTCATTCTGACTCCCATGAACGTACACGAATACCAAGGAAAAGAGATCCTGAAGCACCACGGAGTGGCCGTCCAGGAAGGCATTGTCGCAGAGACTCCCGAACAGGCTGTCGAGGCAGCACGCCAACTGACCGTGCAAACCGGAACCCAGTGGTGGGTGGTCAAGGCGCAGATCCACGCCGGCGGACGCGGAAAAGGAGGCGGTGTGAAACTGGCGAAAACCCTGGACGAAGTGAAGGAGAAAGCATCCCAGATCCTGGGGATGAATCTGATCACTCCCCAGACCGGACCTCAGGGTAAGATCGTGCACAAGGTGCTGATCGCCCAGGATGTCTATTATCCGGGAGCCAGTCAGACCTCCGAGTTTTACATGAGCGTGCTGCTGAATCGCCAGACCGGAAGGAATATCATCATGTATTCCACCGAAGGGGGGATGGACATAGAAGAGGTGGCTGAAAAGACCCCTGAAAAGATTTTCAAAGAGGAGGTCGACCCTGCAGTAGGATTCCAGTCTTTCCAGGCCCGTAAGATCGCTTTCAACCTGGGATTGAGCGGACAGGCCTTCAAAGAGATGGTGAAGTTTTCATCGGCACTTTACCGCGCTTATGACCACACGGATTCTTCACTCTTCGAGATCAACCCGGTGTTGAAGACTTCCGACGATAAGATCATCGCGGTCGATGCCAAGGTGAATATCGATGACAACGCCTTGTTCCGTCATCCCAATTTCGAAGCCATGCGCGATGTGCTTGAAGAAGATCCTACCGAAGTGGAAGCCGGAGAACATCACCTCAACTACGTCAAGCTCGACGGCAACGTAGGGTGTATGGTGAACGGTGCAGGTTTGGCCATGGCCACCATGGACATCATCAAGCTGGCCGGCGGAGAACCTGCCAACTTCCTCGATGTCGGCGGAACGGCCAATGCAGCCCGTGTGGAGCAAGCTTTCCGTATCATCCTGAAGGATGCGAACGTCAAGGCCATCTTCGTCAACATTTTCGGAGGGATTGTACGCTGCGACCGGGTGGCGCAAGGAATCGTGGATGCCTATAAAAACATCGGAGATATTCCCGTTCCGATCATCGTTCGTCTGCAGGGTACCAATGCCGACGAAGCCAAAAAGTTGATTGATGCAAGCGGATTGAAGTTTTATTCGGCGATCGAATTGAAGGAAGCTGCCGATCTGGTTCGCCAGGTTGTCGGTTGATCACTTGGTCAAATAAAAATCAAGCCCGGCATCACCGGGCTTTTTTTGTGCCTCAAACTCCCTTCACACGGCTTTCTTTTGTTCGTAGTTTTGCCCTATGAAATTCACCAAGATTCTGGTAGCCAACCGCGGTGAGATCGCGGTGCGCGTAATGCGTTCCGCCCGCGAAATGGGTATAGCCACTGTTGCCGTGTATTCTGAAGCGGATCGTGGGGCTCCGCATGTGCGTTTCGCCGACGAAGCCGTCCTTATCGGTCCTGCACCATCCTCAGAAAGTTATCTGGTCATCGACAAGGTCATAAGCGCTGCTATCGATACAGGTGCTCAGGCTATTCATCCCGGTTATGGGTTCCTCTCCGAGAATCCCGTCTTCGCCCGAAAAGTGCAGGAAGCCGGACTCGTACTCATCGGCCCCTCTGCGCACTCCATGGAGATAATGGGGAGCAAACTTGCTGCGAAAAGTGCCGCCAAGCAATACGGTATTCCCCTGGTGCCGGGTACCGATGAGGCCATTTCCGATGTGGACGAGGCCAGGAAGATCGCTCAGGAAGTCGGTTTTCCCATCTTGATCAAAGCTTCGGCCGGAGGGGGAGGGAAAGGGATGCGCATCGTAGAAGAGGTCGGCCAATTCGACGAGATGCTGCAGCGTGCCGTCAGCGAGGCGACCTCGGCTTTCGGTGACGGTTCTGTTTTTATCGAGCGATATGTTTCCTCTCCTCGTCATATTGAAATTCAGGTGCTGGGCGATACCCAGGGCAACATTGTGTATTTATTCGAGCGGGAGTGTTCGGTACAACGTCGCCATCAAAAGGTGGTCGAAGAGGCTCCCAGCTCGGTGTTGACACCCGAAATTCGGAAGGCCATGGGCGAATGCGCTGTCCAGGTGGCGCGTTCATGCAACTATGTTGGCGCGGGTACGGTGGAGTTTCTTCTGGATGAGAAATTGAATTTCTATTTCCTGGAGATGAACACCCGCCTGCAGGTCGAACACCCGGTGACAGAGATGATCACCGGTGTCGATCTGGTAAAGGAGCAGATCCGGATTGCACAAGGAGAACCGATCTCTTTCAGTCAGAACGACCTGAAGATCCACGGTCATGCGGTCGAGATCAGGGTGTATGCCGAAGATCCCGCCAACGGATTTTTACCGGACATCGGAAAGCTTGTCCGCTATGTAAGACCACAGGGCCCCGGCATACGCGTTGATGACGGCTACGAAGAGGGTATGCAGATCCCGATCTATTACGATCCGATGATCTCCAAGCTGATCACCTGGGGGGAGACAAGGCAAGATGCTATCGACAGGATGGTAAGGGCAATCGACGAGTACCTGGTGATCGGATGCGAAACGACCTTGCCGTTCTGCAGGTTCGTCATGCTGCATCCGGCCTTTACGAGTGGTCATTTTGACACGCACTTTGTAAAGCATTATTTCACACCGGATAAGCTGGTCGCTGATCTGTCCGATACGGAAAATGCGGCAGCCTCCATTCTGGCTCACCACCTGCAGCAGCAGGGAAATAAAGGCGGCGAAATACACGTTCATGACTCAGGTCAAACCGTGTCCCATTGGAAAATCAACCGCTCGCGCTAAACTTCGGCACGGTTTTTCCGACGATCTGTAATCGGATGACAAAGCAGTGTTTTTGGTTGATCGTTTTTATGGGTTGCTCCTTATCGGTTCACTCTCAAATCGTCATGCCCGACGGTCGAATCCGAGTGCTAGCGAACGTGATAGATGGCGATACGGTTCCGCTGATCCATCTTGCGCCTGCCGAAATTTTTGCAACCATTTCTCCCGAAGCCGCAGATCGCATCAAGGCATACAATAAACTTCGTCGCGATGTGTTGAAGGCTTATCCTTATGCCCGTCTGGCTGCGGATCAATTGAAATTCATCAACGACAGTGTAGGGAAGATCGCGTCTGAACGTGAGCGGAAAAAGTTTTTAAAAAGAACGGAAGCGGAACTCAAGGCCCGGTTTGAAAAGGATCTGAAAAAATTGACAATTACCCAGGGACGCATACTCATCAAGCTCATCGACAGAGAGACAGGAGAAACATCTTATGCTTTGGTCAAGGAGCTTCGCGGGTCCATTCAGGCTTTTTTCTGGCAGAGCCTCGCCCGACTTTTCGGTTCCAATCTAAAAAGTGAGTACAATGCCAATCAGGAGGACATCCTGATAGAGGGAATCGTCCGCCAGATCGAAAGTGGCGAGCTTCAATACAAGGCGGTGGTGAAAGGCTCTTGAAAGGAG
>Ga0315902_10012166_pt1 | contig 11230 bp, 9 predicted proteins | sample LakEriMetagenome_9_FD_203523 | JGI IMG/M metagenome (GOLD analysis project Ga0315902, IMG submission 203523) | Freshwater fungal communities from buoy surface, Lake Erie, Ohio, United States - Buoy 12 MA117 | ecosystem: Environmental > Aquatic > Freshwater > Lake > Lake biofilm | place: USA...
GCCTGCCGGCTTCCGTCCGCTCGGCAAAACCGAAAACTCCCCGCACGCCGTGATCGGCGACACCAAGCGCCACATCTACGGGCTGCAATTCCACCCCGAAGTCGTCCACACGCCGCGCGGGAAGGAAATCCTCGCGAACTTCGTTCACCGCATCTGCGGCTGCAAATCGAACTGGACGATGGAATCCTTCATCGACCGCACCTGCCGCGAAATCCGCGAGCAAGTCGGCGACGGCCGCGTGATCCTCGGCCTCAGCGGCGGCGTCGATTCCTCCGTCGCCGCCGTCCTGCTCCACAAGGCCATCGGCGACCGCCTCACCTGCATCTTTGTAAACAACGGACTCCTCCGCGCCAACGAAGCCGCGGCGGTGGAAAAACTTTTCTCACGAGAGTTCCGCATCCGGATGAAAACGGTGGACGCCTCCGAGCAATTTCTCAAAAAACTCAAAGGCGTCACCGACCCCGAGCGCAAGCGCAAGATCATCGGCAACGAGTTCATCAAGGTTTTCGAAGCCGCCGCGCGCGATTTAAAAAAATCCGATCCCGGCCACTACCGCTTCCTCGCCCAAGGCACGCTCTACCCCGATGTGATCGAGAGCGTTTCCATCTCCGGCAACCCCGCCGCGCTCATCAAGAGCCACCACAATGTCGGCGGCCTCCCCGAGAAGATGAAGTTCGAACTCGTCGAGCCGCTCCGCCAACTTTTCAAGGACGAGGTCCGCGAAGTCGGCGCCGAACTCGGCCTCTCGATGGAAATCGTCCACCGCCAGCCGTTCCCCGGACCCGGCCTTGCCGTCCGCGTGATCGGCGAGATCACCGCCGAGCGCCTCCGCATCGTGCGCGAAGCCGATGCCATCGTGCTCGAGGAAATGAAAGCCTCGGGCTGGTATTACAAAGTCTGGCAATCCTTCGCCGTCCTCCTCCCCGTCCGCAGCGTGGGAGTCATGGGTGACGAGCGCACCTACGACTACACGATCGCCCTCCGCATCGTGAACAGCCACGACGGCATGACCGCCGACTGGGTGCGCCTCCCGCACGAACTCCTCGCCAAAATCTCCTCGCGCATCATCAACGAAGTCAAAGGCGTGAACCGCGTCTGCTACGACATCTCGAGCAAGCCCCCCGCCACGATCGAGTGGGAATAACCGCGCCGCTGGCGGTGCTTGTTTTAAAAAAGAAACTTCAGCGATCCAGAGGGAGATTCTGGTGGAACTGCTTTGAAAGAGTGCTAAGCATTTCAAAGTGCGAATTCTTCCCGGCGACCCGAACAAGCAAAGCCTGAAAGATCGCGGCCTTACCTTCGAAATGATCTTGGACGCGATTGAAGCTGGCGGGTTGGTCGATGTGTTGCCCGATGCGACCCGTCCTGGCCAGATCGTGCTTGCCGTTGAAATCAGTGGCTATGTCCACGCTGTCCCGTGCGAATTCCGAGGCTCAGATTTGCGCATGATCACGGCCTTCCCGTCCCGAAAACTCAACAAAATCTACCGAAAATGAAATACAGCCTGAAAAAATCCCTTCGCGTTCCTCTCACTACCTCCGAGCAACGGATCGAGGATGCCTTGCCTGTCGCTAAAACCTCCCCCAAGTCGAAACAGCTCGCGATCCTACGGAAGGCGGCAACTGAAACGCTGGAATCTCTTCGGGGTGGCCACCGTGCTGGCGCGGGACGAAAAGCTCGCCCCCATGTGCGGACGACTCTCCTGCTCGCGCCCGAGGTGCGCGAAAAACTCGAGCGACTTGCCGACCGCCACGGCAGCATGAGCCTTGCTGCGGAAGCGGCCATCCGCCACGCAAAGGTGGCTTGAGGTAAATTCGCCCCCCTGCGTCACCGCGCCTCTGCGAAGGATTTCTTCCGTTTTCCGACTTACATCCGCTGGAACTTCCTCGTGGCCACGATGCTCAGCGCGCAATGCACCGACAAGCGCGGGAATCTTGTGACACGCGAGCTTTTCCAACGCTGCCGCACGGCGCAGGACTACGCCACGATTTCGCAGGAGGAGCTGGAGGGCCTCGTCCGATCAACCGGCTTCTATCGGAACAAGGCGAAAAACATCCGCGCCATGGGGGCCAAACTCCTCGCCGAGCATAACGGCCAAGTTCCCGACACGCTGGAAGCCCTCGCGGTTCTGCCGGGCGTGGGCCGCAAGACCGCAAATGTCGTCCTCGGCAATGCCTTTTCAAAAAACGAAGGCGTCGTGGTGGACACCCATGTCGGCCGGTTGTCCCAGCGCCTGGGCCTCACGAAATTTGCAGAACCCGTGCGCATCGAGCAGGACATGATGAAACTCTTCCCGCGCGAGTCTTGGACCGACTTGAGCCACTGGCTGATCTTCCACGGCCGCCGCCGCTGCGCCGCCCGCAAGCCGGATTGCACGAACTGCGAGCTGCGAGACTTTTGCCCTTCGGCGAAAGGTTAAATCCCCCACCCGATGGGATGCCCATCACCTGCGGAAATCCGATTTTCGAGTGCTTTTTAAAGATAGGGGGGCGATCCTGAATCTTTAGTATCTTGTAATAATAGTATTAGAACCCAAAAAAGCCCTTGGATCTACTACAGCGTCTTGGGGAATTAAAACGGACTTTAGTTGGCAACCGAATCCTGCAAAGGGCCTTATATTTTTTACTGTATTTGGGACTTTAAGATTTTGTTTTTTTAGGCACGCAGGAATTTGCATTACTGTCTCAAATTGTTTATTATACAAGACTCCTTCCAAGCTTGTATAATTTTTATTTTTAGGGTCGACTTCGATGGTTTCCAATTGAGAAGGATTCCCGAAGCCCTCTATTTGATTCACGCTTGCTGGAAAAAATATTTTTTTGAGGGAATAGCAATTAAAAGCGGCGTGCAAAGTTTTTTCAAGACCTTCAGGAAAAATGATTTCTTTTACATTCTCAACGCCCTCGAATGCCTGTCTGCCGATAACTGTAACTGTAGCCCCCTGAATTTTCGAAGGAACACGCACTACGGACGATTTCCCGACATACTTGGTGATGGTTGCCGTTTTGCCATCGCCCGGAATGGTGAATTCAAAATCCTTCTCGGGGCTTTCCTTGATTTGAGAGCCGAAGCCGTGCGGGGAACTTTTGGCTGTCGAGGGGCCTGGTTCGTTAGAGTATTGTTTGACGATAGCATTGAGCTTTGCAGCGGCTTTGAGATCGCCGGTTTGAGTGACCTTTCGAATGAGTTGCTGGGTTTCCAGATCAAAGCGTTTTTGAATCGGAGCCACGGCCACGGCCGTCGCCTTGTCGCGTTGCTCGACCAAACGCAAAAGCTCCTTTTCGTAAGAGGAACTCGGCTCCCCCACCTGGGCGGCCAACTCCTCGGGATTGTCAATCACCGCCTGAAGTTTCATAGCGGCATCGAGGTCGCCCGCTTGTGTGGTCCTGCGGAGCAATTGCTGCACAGCCAGAACGAAGCGTTGTTGGATGGGGGCAGCGGCTTGGGCCTTGGTTTTTTCCAATTGCTCGACAATCTGCTCGAACTGAACCTCATGGAAAGGGCGGGAGTCCGCTGTCCCGGAGGGTTGCGGAGTCGCTTCCGGCGCGGTCTGGTCGACAACTTGTGCGCTCTCTTGGGCAATAGCCGGTGTTGAATCGGGGCTCTCCTTGGCTGCGTCCGGCTTCGGCGGGGGATTGGTTACCTCGTTTCGTTCCCGGATCTGGGCGGCGATCTTTTTGATCTTTTTGGCGAGCTGGCCGGATTTTTCGTAGTCTTTCTGCTCCATCGCGGCATTCATTTCGCTTTGGAGGGCTTTCAAATCTTCGGTGGTTGGCGCAGGAGCCTCATCCTTTGCCGCCGTTTCAGATGGGGCCTCTTTTGGGGGCGTCGACTCGGTTGTCAACTGCTCAGTCGTCACTGGGATGGTGTTTGCTCTGGAGTCGCAGGATGTTGAAAGGATCAAAATCCACAACAACAGGGCGAAGGGAAGTCGGGTATGCTTCATGGCAGTAAACGCGGAAATTAAGATGAAAGCGTCTCCTAAAGCCAACAAATCCTCATGAGTTGCTCGGGATTTCCTCCGAGAGGAGGTGTCCACCCAAAAACCCCACGGCGCTTATCAAGAGCCCCACAATGTCGGTGGCCTCCCCGAGAAGATGAAATTCGAACTCGTCGAACCGCTCCGCCAGCTCTTCAAAGACGAAGTCCGTGAAGTCGGTGACGAACTCGGCCTCTCCAGGGGAATCGTCCACCGCCAACCCTTCCCCGGCCCCGGCCTTGCCGCCCGCGTCATCAACGAAGTCAAAGGCGTGAACCGCGTTTGCTACGACATCTCCAGCAAGCCACCCGCCACGATCGAGTGGGAGTAGAAATCCTCAGCGGATTTCGATTTGGCCGGCGTTGAGGGGGAGAATGTGGCGGAGGCCTTCGATGAGGTATTCCTCCACAGCGGCGCCGTTGCTTTGAAGAAAGCGGAGAGAGTCGGGAGCTTTTCCACGGTGAAGGACGGCGCGCTGGATGTCGCGCTGGTTGCTGATGAGGAGCAATGGCAAGCCGTCTTCGGTCGCGAGGCGCGAGCCTTGGGCGTCGGCCAGGGCTCGAATTGTGATCGTTTGGCGCTCGCCGGTTAGCGGGTTTTCCTCGAGGCGGAAACGGAGGGATTCGAGTTGCGGTTCATCGCCGGCATCGGCGGTCACCTCGCCGTTTGCGAATCCAAAGCGCGGGGATTTGCGGATGGTTTTTTCCCAATCGACCACCCACTCGCCGGACTCGTCACGGGTGAGGGAGCGCAGGCGCTGCGAGCCGGGGAGTTCCTCGAGCACGACAAACCCTGAGCCAGATTTTGCGGCGCGGATTTTTTTTGGAACGGGTTCGTCGGCCTCGTAGGGAAGCGCGCGGAGAATTTCGCCAGAGAAATCCGCCTGGCCGACCATCGGGGGCTGGTCCGCCTCGCCGCTGGAGCCGATGAACCAAAAGGTGTCGTCCGTGCCGAGCGAGAGGGCGTCGACCTTGGCGGGAAGCTCGATCTGGCGCGGAGCGGAGCCATTTTGAGAAAGCCAGACGCCTTGGAAATCGGTCGCGAGGAGTGTTTCGCCGAGGGAATCGATGGAAAGGAAAGTCTCGGGCGGGCGACCGGTGAGTTCGGCGAGCTTTTGGCGGGCGGGGGAGGTTTTGTCAGCGGGAGGATTTTTTTCGATGGCGAGGAGGCCGTCCTTGATCGAGGCGCGGGCCATCACAGTGGATGCAGGGGTTTTCGCAAAAAGCAAAATATCGCCGTCGTCCAAAACCTCGAAATCCTCGATCCATGAAATCGGAGGCGTGTCGGATTCGGAAATCCAGTCATTGAAATGGAACGCCTCGCCGGTGACGGTGGCCTCACCGATCTGGTAGCCGCGAATGTGGTAGGTGCCGGGTGGGACTTTTTTTCCCGAGTCGTCGAGACCGTCCCAGCGGGAGATGAAGCCGTTGAGACCGACTTGGAATTTTTCTTCGCCGTCGAGCGCGTGGAGGGTTCGGACGAGGTGGCCGTTTTTGTCGAAGACGCCGAGCGTGATCCGGCCGGTGGAGGGAACGGCGAAGACAAACTCGCCCTCGGTCAGCACGGATAGGACGTTGGTGAGCGGGAGGAGAAGAAGGAAAAGCGAAAGGAGCCTCACAGGTAGTGCTTCCAATTCACATTCGGGAAGAGGTTGTCGCGCTCCTCGCAGGCGGCGAGAAGGCCTTCGTCGGGCTGGCCGGATTCGAGCATTTCCCAGAGCCGCGTGAAGCGCAGCAGATGGTCGTTCGTGCGGCGCGTGGCGTAGTCGACCGCCGTGCCGGTTTTCATGAGGAACGCCCAGTCGCTGGACTGCGCGAGGAGGAGTTCGCGCGCGAGCTGCTTGAGGGTTCGGTCGGTGAACGCCGAGCGCGTCTTGGCGTGCTGGCGTGCGGCTTCGGTCATACGGCGCGCGGCGGCGTGGAGGTGCGGGTAAATCCAGGAATTGCAGTGGTCGAGCCAGACCTCGGAGTAACCCTTGTTTCCCCAACTGGAGGGCGACGGGCTGACCATTTGCTGGGTGGGATTTTCGTGGAGGTAGGTGCTGGGCGTGGTGAGGCGGAAGGTCTTCTGGTCGTAGGCCGCCTTGCGCAGGAAGAGATCGAGGAACTCGGGGCCTTCATACCACCAGTGGCCAAAAAGCTCGGCGTCGAACGGGCTGAGCACGATCGGCTCGACGGGGAGGTTTTGGCAGAGGTGCTCAATCTGGCCGATGCGGGCGTTGAGAAAGTCTCCCGCGTGGTGGTCGGCAGCGGCCATCGCCCAGGCGCGGTTGTAGATTTCTTTGTGAGGCGAGCCGGTGATGCGGTGGTATTTGATGCCGGTATTTCGCCGGTGGCCTGTGGCGGGCAGGACGGTGTGGAGGTAGTCCTCGGGCAGATCCATGCCGATATCGCGGTAGAAATCCCGGTAGGCGGGATCTCCAGGATAACCCTCGCGGGCACTCCAGACCTGCTTGCTCGACTCGCGGTCGCGCCCAAAAACCGCCGGCCCGGAAGGTGTGAAATACGGGGCGTAAATCGCGAAGCGCGGCCTCGGTTCGCCATACATCAAGCCGTGCGCATCGACCACAAACCATCGGATGTTGGCCTCCTGCAAAATTGAGTCGATCTGGGGAACATACCCGCACTCGGGCAGCCAGATTCCTGCCGGATCGACGCCGAAGCATTCGCGGTGGGAATCGCGGCCGATGAGGATTTGGGCGCGCATCGCCTCGGGGACGTCTTCCATCAAGGGCAGGAAGCCGTGCGTGGCTGCGCAGGTGATGATTTCGAGGATGCCGTCTTTTTGGAGCTGGGCAAAAGATCCGACGATGTCGCGGCGGATTTCATCCCGGTAGAAACGCAACGCCTCGCCAAAGGCGGCTTGGTAGTGACGGGCGATGTGCTGGAGCGCCTCGTCGCGTGAGGTGCGGTCCACCTCCATCGCCGCGAGTTCGCAACCGCGCTCGAGGTAACGCTCGGCGCGGCTTTGCAGGAGCGGATCGCGCAGCATCGCGCAAAGAGTCGGCGTGAGCGTGAAGGTGATCTTGGCGGGAACCTTGTCCGCAACCATGCGGCGCATGATTTTCAGCAGGGGGATGTAGCACTCCGCGATCGCCTCGAAGAGCCAGTCTTCTTCCAGAAACTCCTCGTGCTCGGGATGGCGCACCCAAGGCAGGTGGGCGTGGAGGAGGAGGGCTAGCGAACCTTGGCGCATAAACTGCGAAAGACTTACGATGCGGCGCGGGGCGCGACAAGCGCGCAGAACCCTACCGCACCCAACCGGGCCAGCTTTTCAAAGCCGCCAGCGCGCGGCCGCGGTGGCTCAGGCGGTTTTTGGTTTCGGCGCCCAGTTCCGCGAAAGTCTCACCGAACCCCTCGGGCACGAACAGCGGATCGTAGCCAAATCCTCCCTCGCCTTTTTCGCTTTGGATAATCGCGCCTTCGACCGCTCCGCTGAAATGCGACAAAACCTCGCCGCCCCGCGCCAGCGCGATGACGCAACGAAACCGCGCGGAGCGTTGGCCCGCAGGAACGGTCGCAAGTTTTTCCAAAAGCAGGGCGCGGTTCGTGACATCGGTCGCGCCTTCGCCGGAGAATCTCGCCGAGCGAACCCCAGGCGCGCCGCCGAGCGCATCGACTTCGAGTCCCGAGTCGTCCGCGAGCACCCAGCCGCCGAAATGCGCCGAGGCGGCGAGGGCTTTCAGCGCGGCGTTTTCCTCAAAGGTCGTGCCAGTTTCCTCCACCTCGCCGAGCGCGGGGACGGATGAGAGATCGAGCAACTCGAAGGATGGGCCGAGGATTTGGCGGATTTCCACGAGCTTGTGGGCGTTCCGCGTCGAAACGAGCACGGTGTATGGATTTGCAGGGTTGGCGGGTTCCAGCATAGGCTTCGCGCTTTTTACGATGTCTACGCAGCGCAAGCAATTTCCCTTCTCGGAGTTCGAACCCAAGTGGCAACAGCAGTGGATCGAGGGCGGCGCCTTTCGCGCCAAAAACCCCGGCGACGCTGGCTTCGACGCCACCAAGCCGAAGTTCTACATCCTCGACATGTTCCCCTACCCCAGTGGCGACGGCCTCCATGTCGGCCATGTCGAGGGCTACACGGCGACGGACATTCTCGCGCGTTTCCACCGCATGCGTGGATTCAATGTGCTCCATCCGATGGGCTGGGACGCTTTCGGCCTGCCCGCCGAACAATACGCGATCAAAACCGGCCAGCACCCGCGCGTCACCACAGCCCGCAACATCGAGAATTTCCGCCGCCAACTCCAAGCCGTCGGCTTCAGCTACGATTGGGACCGCGAGGTCAGCACCACGGACCCCGAATACTTCCAATGGACGCAGTGGATTTTCCTCCAGCTCTACAATTCCTGGTTCAATCCGGCCTCGAAAAAAGCCGAGCCGATTTCGAGCTACACCGGCGCGGACCCCGACTCGGTGCGCCTCGCTTATGTTGCCGAGATGCCGGTGAATTGGTGCCCGCAACTCGGCACCGTGCTCGCCAACGAGGAAGTCGTGGACGGCAAGAGCGAGGTGGGAGGTTTCCCGGTGGAACGCCGCCCCCTGCGCCAATGGATGCTCCGCATCACGGCCTTTGCCGAGCGTTTGATCGAAGGACTCGACGGGCTCGACTGGCCTGAGGGCATCAAGCTTCTTCAGAGAAACTGGATCGGCCGCAGCGAGGGCGCGTCGGTGAAATTCCAAGAGGAAAAAACCGGCACGGCGATCGAGGTTTTCACCACACGGCCGGACACGCTTTTCGGCGCGACCTACATGATTCTCGCGCCCGAGCATCCGCTCGTCTCCGAGATCACCACGGCAGAGCAAAAAGAGGCCGTCGAAAAATACCGCATCGCCGTCGCCTCAAAGAGCGACCTCGACCGCACCGAACTCAACAAGGAAAAGACCGGCGTCTTCACCGGCGCGCACGCCATCAATCCCGTCAACGGCGAACGCATCCCGATCTGGATCGCCGACTATGTCCTCATGGGCTACGGCACCGGCGCAATCATGGCCGTCCCCGCCCACGACGAGCGCGATTTTGAATTCGCCAAGAAATTCACGCTGCCGATCCGCGATGTCGTTCAAGCCCCTGAAGGCTTTGAGGGCTGCTTCGTCGGAGAGGGCGTGGCGGTGAATTCCTCGTTCCTCGACGGGCTTTCTACTGCTGAGGCAAAAAAGAAAATCACGGCCTGGCTCGAGGAAAAATCCCTCGGTCGCGGCACCGTGAATTTCAAACTCCGCGACTGGCTTTTCTCCCGCCAACGCTACTGGGGCGAGCCATTCCCGATCGTGTGGGAGAACGGCAACCACCGCGCCATTTCTGAAGGCGAACTCCCGCTCATCCAACCGGACATGGAGGATTTCAAGCCGACCGGAACGCCCGAGCCGCCGCTCTCGAAGGCCCGCGACTGGGTGCGTTACTCCGAAACCGCCGAGCGCGAGACGAACACCATGCCGCAATGGGCGGGCTCGTGCTGGTATTACCTGCGGTTCTGCGACGCGAGGAATTCCGAACGCTTCATCGGCAAGCCAGCGGATGATTATTGGATGGGCAAAAACGCGAAGCCCGGCGGTGTGGATCTCTACATCGGTGGCACCGAGCACGCCGTGCTGCATCTGCTCTACGCGAGGTTTTGGCACAAGGTGCTCTTCGATCTTGGCCACCTCACCACGCCCGAGCCATTCCAGCGCCTCGTGAACCAAGGCATGATCCTTGGCCCCGACGGCCAGAAGATGTCGAAGAGCCGTGGAAATGTCGTCACGCCCGACAGCGTGATCGCCGAATACGGCGCCGACTCGCTCCGTCTCTACGAAATGTTCATGGGCCCGCTGGAGCAGATGAAACCCTGGAGCATGAAGGGCGTGGAGGGCGTTTACCGTTTCCTCGGACGCGTATGGCGTCTTGCGATGGAGGAGAACCAGGAGGGCGAGTGGGTTTTGTCGAAGGACCTCCAAGAAATTCCTTTGACCTCGCAGCAACTTCGCGTTGCCCATGCGACGATCAAAAAAGTCACCTCCGACATCGGCGACCTCGCCTTCAACACGGCGATCTCGCAGATGATGGTTTTCACGAACGAATTCGTGAACGCCACGCCGCGCCCGATCGAGGCGTTGCGCATCCTACTTTCAATTCTCAGTCCGTTCGCGCCGCACCTCGCCGAGGAACTCTGGAGTCGCCTCGGCTTCGCCGGCCTCGCCTCGCAGCAACCGTGGCCGGTCCACGACGAGGCGCTTTTGGTGGAAAACGAAATCGAGCTGGTCGTGCAGGTGAATGGCAAAGTCCGCAAGCGCCTGCGCGTGCCGAAGGATTCCACGAAAGAGCAAATTGAAAAGGCTGCGCTCGAGAGTCCCAAGGTCGTTGAAGCCACTGCTGGCCTCTCGATTGCGAAGGTCATCGTTGTCCCCGGCAAGCTCGTGAATATCGTGGCAAAGTAACACCCATGTCTCGCCTCCTCTCGATCGTCCTTGCATTGAGCTTTTCGGCCTTGCTGAAGGCCGCACCGATCGCTGAAAGCCTTGTTCGCATCGAGGCGACTTCGCAGGAGCCCGATTACAAATCGCCGTGGAGCCCAGGCACTGTCCTTTCCGGTGTGGGGGCGGGATTTGTGATTGATGGCGACCGGGTCATGACGAATGCCCATGTCGTCAGCAACGCGCGCTTCCTGACAGTCTCCAAAGAAGGCGACCCAAAGCCTTACACCGCGCGCGTGCTCCATATCGCGCACGATTGCGACCTCGCGTTGTTGAAGGTCGACAAGGCCGAATTTTTCAATGGCACGACGCCGCTCGAATTCGGCGGCTTGCCTGAGATCGAGTCCGTCGTATCCGTTTACGGATACCCGATCGGAGGCAAGCGGCTGTCCGTCACTCGCGGCATCGTTTCGCGGATCGATTTCCAGACCTACTCGCATTCTGCGATGGATTCCCACCTCACGATCCAGATCGACGCCGCCATCAATCCCGGCAACAGCGGCGGACCGGTGATGCAGGACGGCAAAGTCGTCGGAGTCGCCTTCCAAGGCTACTCGGGCGATGTCGCGCAGAATGTCGGCTACATGATTCCCGTGCCGGTGGTGGAGCGTTTTCTCAAGGATGTGGAGGATGGAAAATACGACCGCTACATCGATCTCGCCATCAGCTACCAAAACCTCTTCAACCCCGCCGCGCGACGGGCACTTGGTTTGGAAGACGACGACCGCGGCGTGATGTTGGGAGCGGTCTACGGCGGTGGTTCGTCGGATGGAATCCTCAAGCCGGGCGATGTGTT
>Ga0315902_10012168_pt1 | contig 11226 bp, 12 predicted proteins | sample LakEriMetagenome_9_FD_203523 | JGI IMG/M metagenome (GOLD analysis project Ga0315902, IMG submission 203523) | Freshwater fungal communities from buoy surface, Lake Erie, Ohio, United States - Buoy 12 MA117 | ecosystem: Environmental > Aquatic > Freshwater > Lake > Lake biofilm | place: USA...
CAACATCGTCCACCCCGACGCCGTCTTCGACACCAAACTCTGGACCCCCGAAGCCCTCGCCAAAAGCGCCGCCCGCTACAACATGACCGTCGAGGAATACAAGACCAAGAACCTCATGAAAGTCGAGATCCGCTCCAAAGACATCGGCAACATGGTCGCCGCCATGGCGAGTCCACTGTTCGCGAAGGTCACCGGTGCGCAGATTCCGGTGGATGGAGGAAACGATCGCGTGATTTAGCGATTACGATCATCAAATTGGGGTAGCAAGTTGGGTAGCTTTTGTGTGCTGCATTTTTCACAGTTCACGATGGACCTCAAAGGCAGGGGATTTTAATCCCCCGTTTTTTTGGGAGGTAAATTTGGCAATTAGGATGCTCGTTGCTTGCTAAGTTTTCTGCATACTATGAGCAGGCATGAACGCCAAACATCGTGCCCCAAAGAACGCAAAGAAGCCGCAATGGCAGCCTGAGCACTGGCTGATGTTTTGGGAAATCTTGCTGAGGCGGCTTCATCTCATCATTCTCGCGTTGCTGCTTGGAACGGCGTATTTGATCCGTTCTGCGGCTGTAGAGTCTTCTTCTTGGGACTCATTCAAGAAACTGGTAACACACATTTTGAACCCACGATGACTCCTGGAGCCTCCAAACCTCGCGCCAGCGTCGTGGAGTGCGGTGGCAAGCCTTGGCGCGACACCGCTGTCGCCAGCCGGACGGCGCTCTTCGGCCTCATCGCCTTCTTCCCGCGCTCGACAGCGGTGTCGCCGATGCAAGGTGCCCTTGCATCTCTGCCACCGCACTCCACGACGCTTCGCGCATCACACCACATCCACTCTCTGCGGCCCCGCCACCTCCCGAAACGCCTCGGAGCAGCGATGCCAGTCCACGAGATCAATCGTGTAGGGCACGCGGAGCTGCTCCAGGGCCTCGCGGAGCGGATTGATGATCTTTCCGGCTAGGGGCGCACCGGCGTCGATAACGAAATCAAAGTCCGAAGTCGGCCATGCCTCGCCGGTGGCACGGGAACCGACGAGGTAGAGCGCAAACGGCCTCTCCGCAGCCAAGCGACGACTCGTTTCCTCGCGCACGAGACCGCACACGCGCTGCTCTTCGGCTGGAAGGTCGGTGAGGGTCATGCGTCGTCGTTTTGCAGGCCGGTGAGCACCTGCTGGATAAAGTTCAGGTAACCGGCGAGCTTCGCATACACCCGGTGGGCAGCTTCGAGGTCGTAGGTGTGGATCAGGAGATTGCGATCACTGATCATGTCCTCCGCCATGTCCCAATCCGTGATGAATCCCACACGATAGCCGTGTTTCAGCGCTTCACGGGGCGATTGGACCAGTTTGCCCTGCCAGGTGGCATGGGCTTGGAGCGTTTTGCACATCACCTCGTAGGCCAGCTCGAAACGCAGGACAGCACTATCCATCACCACCTGGGACGGCTCCATGCCCAGCACCTCGCGCAACTGCGCGGTGATCTGGCCTAGTTGGGCGAGCAGAGTTTGGAGCTTTTTTGCCATGAGTTCCCATTAAACGGTCTCCGCATGACGGCTGCAACTGCAAAGCCGATACCCTCACCGCCCATCCGCCTTGCCGGGCACGCGCGGATCATGCGCGGGATAGAAGAGCTTCTTCTCGCGATCATACCAAATCGCTTGGCAGGCGCCGAAGGCGGAGGATTTGGAAAGCTTGTGGCCGAGGGCTTCGAGCTTCGCGAGGGTCTCCTCGCCGAACTTCGTTTCGATTTTCAGCTCGTCCGGGTTCCACTGATGGTGAAAACGTGGCTCGGCGAGCGCGGCGGCGGGGCGCAGGCCGTCATCGATGATGCGGGTGATCAACAGCAGCGCTTGCGTGATGATCGTGGGTCCCCCGGCGGCCCCGGTGACGATCACGGGCTGCCCGTCCTTCAAAACGATGGTCGGGCTCATGCTCGAAAGCGGCCGTTTGCCTGCGGCGACGGCATTCGCCTCCGCGCCGACGAGTTTGAAGGCATTCGGCACGCCGGGCTGCACAGCGAAGTCGTCCATCTCATCGTTCATGAGCACGCCGGTGCCGGGAATGATCACTTTGCTGCCAAAGGCGGTGTTGATCGTCTGATTCAGCGCCACCCAGTTTCCCTCGGCATCGGCGGTGCAGAGGAAAGTGGTGTGTTTGCCAAAGACATCGCCCTCCCAGTGCGGCGGCATGCCGTGACCGCTCACGGGCGTGACCTTCGTGAGATCGATCTTCTTCGCCAAATCGGCCGCGTAAGCCGGATCGACGAGGCCGCGCGGCACCTTCGCGAAATCGGGATCGCCGAGCCAGTGCGCGCGATCCGCAAACGCGAGCTTCATCGCCTCCGTGACGACATGCACGCGCGTGGCTGCATCCATCGTGCGGATCGGAAACGTCTCCAGCATGTTCAGGATCTGCGCCACGTGCACACCGCCGGAGCTGGGCGGCGGCATGGTGATCAAATCGTAGCCGCGATACGTCGTGCGGATCGGTTCGCGCTCCGGGGCCTTGTAGTTCGCGAAATCGGCCGCAGTAATGATGCCGCCGTTCCCTTTCATCCACTCGGCGGCCGTCTGCGCGAAGGCACCTTCATAAAACCACACCACGCCCTGCTCCGCGACCGCGCGATAGGTCTTCGCGAGGTCCGCCTGCACCAGCGCGTCGCCTTTCGCCAGCGGTTTGCCATCGCGCAGGAAGACCGCAGCGCTGGCGGGGAATTTCCCGAGCTTCGCGGCCGTGGCGGCGAGCTTCCGCGCATACACTTCATCAATCGGGAAGCCTTTCTCCGCGATTTCCGCCGCAGGCAGCAGCACATCGGCGAGCTTGAGCTTGCCGTGCTTCCTTTGCGCGACCTCGCAGGCCTTCAAATAGCCTGGCACGCCGCTGGCGAGCGAGCCGGTCTTGCTCGCTTCGTCATCGAGCTTGCCGTTGATGAGATACAGATCGCGATGCGCAGCGGCGGGAGCCATTTCGCGGCCGTCGATGCACGTCACGGTGCCGTCCGCGGCGCGGATGACAAAGAAACAGCCACCGCCGATGCCGGAGTTGTGCCCATCGACCACGCCGAGCGTCAAACCGGCCGCGATGGCCGCGTCGATGGCGTTTCCGCCCTTGTCGAAGGCCTGCATGGCCGCCTGCGTGGCCAGCGGTTGCACGGATGCAGCGGCGTTTTTCGAGAAGGAAACCTCCTGTGCGTGAAGCATCACGGGCAGGAGCAGGGTGAGCAGCGGGAGGAGTTTCATCGCGGCCTGCACAGAACGGATTTGAGCGGAAAGAACAAAGGTTTTTATCGGACACGGTGATTGACGACGCGGGCGCAAGTCGTTTGAATCGCCCACTCATGACCAAACTCACCCTGTCTCTTCTTTCGGTCGTGGCACTCGCCGGCAGCGCTGCTGCTGAAGTCGCCTACGAATTCGTCCCGAACTTCATCACGCCGCCTCCCGGCAAGGAAACCATCGGCAACGGCCATGGCGAGATCGCCGTGGACAGCGCGGGCAACATTTACGTCTCCGTGCAGGACAAGGACGCCGGCATCCAGGTCTATGGACCGGACGGCAAGTTCCAGAAGGCGCTGAAGCTGCCGGCGTCGCTTCACGGCTTCGTGGTCCGCAAAGATGGCGATGGTGAATACCTCTTTGCGGCCGTTTTGGGCGAGCAAAAGGTCATCAAGGCCAAGCTCGACGGCGAGGTCGTCCTGACCATCCCGACGAGCGAGTTCCCGGCGGACAAAGTCGGCAAGGGCCTCAAGCTCACGAACTGCGATGTGGCTCCGAATGGCGACATCTATGTGGTGGACGGCTACGGCGCGGACTGGATCTTCGTTTTCGGCCGCGATGGCAAATTCAAGAAGGTCTTCGGCGGCCGCGTGCCTCCGCTTTCGCTGACCAACGCGCACAAGATCTTCGTGGACCGCCGCTTTGAGCCTGCGCGCCTCATGATCTGCGACCGCGGCCACAAGCGCATGCTGCACACCGATCTCGACGGCAATCTCATCGGCGAAATCGCCAAGGACATGCGCAATCCGTCCTCCGCGAGCTTCCATGGCGATCTGATGTGCGTGGCGGAGATCGCCGGCAACGTCAGCGTCTGGGACAAGGAGAACAAGCGCGTCGCCGACCTCGGCACCAGCCCGAAGCCCACCAACACCCCCGGCATCGAGCCGAAAGACTGGCAGCAGGGCATTGTCACCAGCCCGCATGGCATCACCTTCGACAACGACGGCAACATCCTTGAGACCGAATGGAACAAGTGGGGCCGCGTGCTGAAGTGGAAGGTCAAAAAATGAGGAATGACGAATGATGAATCACGAATGCCAGCCCTGAGTGGCTGGCATTTTTTTTGAAACGCGAATGAAGACGAATGAAACGCGAATGAAGCCGCAATGCCCTGTGTGGTGGGCATTCCTCATGCTGTTTTCGGGCTTCGTCATTCCGCAGGCCGCTTTCGGGCATGGAAGCATGTTTTTGATCGCCAAACTGGAGGTGCTGCCGGAGGCGCGGGCGGTTTTGGAGATCAGCGCGGATCACGGGCAGAATCCGATGATCGCGAACGAGGCGGAGGCACGCGCGGCGTTGCTGAAATGCCTCCACCTTCGCGAAAAGGGCGATTTCCGGCCTTTGGACGAAAAAGCGGCGAAATGGAGCACGGGCAAAAAATGGCGCGAACTGGCTCCGGAGTCGATTTTGCCGCCTGCGGACGATGAGGACGCGCACAAGCTGCTGACGGCGAAATGGGAACTGGAGTGCGCGGAGCCTTCGCTCGTGTTTCAGGCCCCAAAAGGCAGTTTGCAGGATGTTTTGCTCTGGATGCCCGCGGAGCCGGGTGAATCGCCGAAGTGGATGATGCTGCTCGGCGGCGATGTATCGCGGGAGATCGCCGTTTTGCCTCGCGAAAAGTCGATCTGGCCGCCCCTCGTGGCTGTGGTGGTGCTTTTGACGCTTGGGAGCCTGTGGCGGGTGCGTCGGAGGCAGATTCAAAGTTGAATAATCGACGTTCGGTGGTCAATGTCGCCGCGCATGTCCTCCAAACGCCTCTCTTTGATCCTCCCGCTCGTCCTCGTGCTCGCCGCCATCGTGCTGCGCTATGTGAAGGTGGATGCGCTGGCCAATTTCTCGCCGTTCATGGCGCTGGCCTTTGCCGGAACGCTGGTGTTTTCGCGCAAGGTGCCGTTTTGGGCGCTGCCGCTCGTCATGATCGGCGTGGACATGGCCGCGAATGGCCCGGGCATCGTGATGCACGCCGAAGCGGTGGCCGTTTACGCCTGCTTCGCCCTCGCCGCTTGGTTTGGTGGTCGTGCACGCGGTCACATCAGCCTCCTGGGCGGTTTGGTGGGCGTGGTGGCCTGCACGCTGGCGTTTTACGCGGTGACGAACACGGTCTCCTGGCTCTCCGACGCGAACTACGCGAAGACCTTCGCCGGATGGACGCAGGCGCTGACCTCGGGCGTGCCGGGATTCCCGCCGACGGTGCTCTTCCTCTACAAATCGCTGCTCAGTGACGTGGCGTTTGCCTGCGCGCTGTTCGCGGCCTTCAACTTGGAGGCCTCGGTGCGGAAAGAGAAGCTGTTTCCGGTTTTTGCCTCAGCTTGATGATCACGGCGCTTATCGCGCGGCTTTGATCTCATCCCACACTCGCGTGTATTTCGCGAGATCCTCGCCGAGGTCCTGAATCACTTCCGAACGCGCGCGCACTTCCTCAGGAATGGCCACCGCCGGATTGGCGAGGAATTCCGCGCTCACTTTTTTGAGTCCGGTGAGGTTCGGGCAGGCGTAGCCGGTCCACTCCATGTTTTCTGCGGCGACGGCGGGATCGAGGAGGAAATTGATGAAGGCATGGGCCAGGGCGGGCTGCGGCGCAGACGCTGGGATGAGCAATTCATCGCAGGCCATCACCAGACCTTCAGACGGCACGAGAATGCCGACGTGTTCGTTCTCTTCGACGACCTGGAAGAGATCGCCGCTGTAACCATGCACGAGGCAGAACTCACCGGAGTCGATGGCGCTCTTGTATTGCTCGTTGTCGAATTTCGTGACGGCTTTCTTCCAGCGCTTCACGACTTCACCGGCTTGTGCGAGCTGGGCCTCATCGCGGGTGTTGATGCTGTGGCCGAGGTGTTTCAGCGCAGCACCGAGAGTCTCGCGCATGTCGTTGAGCACGCAGGCGCGGCGTTTCACGTCGGCATTTTCCAGTGCGGACCAGGAGGCCGGGAGACCTTTGATTTGATCCTTCCGGTAAGCGAGCACGCCATAGCTCGTGGCGTAGGGCACGCTGTGGTGCATGGTTTTGTCCTCCAGCTTCGCGAGTACGGCGGGATCGATATGCTGCAAATTGGGCACGAGTGCGTGATCGATGGTTTTGAGTAGGCCTTTCGCTTGCAGCAGACCGACCATGTAGCTGCTGGGCACGAGGATGTCGTAGCCGGAGGCTCCGGCGCGCAGCTTGGCATACATGGACTCGTTTGAATCGAAGGTGTCGATGACCACGGTGCACTGGTGCTGCTGCTGGAATTTTTCGACGAGCTCCGGCTTGATGTAATCCGCCCAAATGAAGACGTGGAGCTCGGCGGCGGGCAATGCGGCGGGCAGCAGCGCCAAAAGCGCGAGGCAGAGAGTGCGGAGGAGCGAGATCATGTGGATTTGGGTTTGAGGAAGCGGTTTCCGATCACAGCGAGCATCAGCGTGGCGAGGATGAGAAGGGTGGAGAGCGCGTTGATGACGGGGAGATTGCGGCTGGTTTTGGCGAGGGCGTAAACGCGGGCGGGCAGGGTGGCATTTCCGGGACCCGAGACGAAGAAGGTGATGACGAAGTCGTCCACGGAAAGGATGAAGGCCATCAATCCCGCCGCAAGCATGCCGGGTGCCAGCGCGGGCAGCACGACGCGCCACAGCACCTGCCACGGCCGTGCGCCGAGATCGCGCGCGGCATCGAGAAGCTGCCAGTCGAAGCCTTGAAGCCGCCCCAGCATCAGCGCGGTGACGTAGCAGATGCAAAAGGTGGAATGTGCGGCCAAAACGGTGCCAAAGCCGAGCTGCCAGCCGCTTTGAATGAAGAAGAGCTGCAAAGCGACGCCGATCCAGATGTCCGGCACGGCCAGCGGCAGTTCCGTGACGATGAGATGCGCGGATTGCAGCCGCGAACGATAGCGATGGAGGCACCAGGCTGCGAGCGTGCCGATGCCGGTGGCGATGAGTGTGGCGAGCAGGGCGATTTTCAGCGTGTTGCCCAGCGCGGAGAGCGTGGCGCTGTCTTGCGCGAGTTTTTCATACCAGGACCACGTGAAGCCCTCCCAACGGCCGCCGTATTTGGAGGCGTTGAAGGAATTCGCGACGAGTACGATGAGCGGCAGATAGAGCAGCGTGGCACAGAGCAGCCAGGCGAGGCTGGAAAACCACGGGCGATGACGTGGCGAGCTCATGCAGCCTCCTCCTTTCCACGCCGCAGCGCGAGCCAGACCAGCGGCATCGCGGCCAGAGCAAGACCTGCGGCGAGCGCCGCAGCTTGAGGCAGATTGCGATCGGAGAACAAACGCTGGCCGATCTTGCTGCCGAGCATCTCCGAATCCATGCCGCCGACCATCTCCGGCACGACATACGAGCCGAGCGCGGGAATACCGACGAGCAATGCGGCGGCGAGCAACGATTTCCGCACGGCGGGCACTACGGCTCGCCAAAACGCGCGAACCGGGCCTGCGCCGAGATCGCGCGCGGCTTCGTAGATGTGCAGGTCGAGTTTTTCCATCGCCGCATGCACCGGGAGCACGGCCATGGGCAAATACGTGGCCACCATGACGATGACAACGATGACCGGATTGTAGAGAAGCTGCACGCCGTCGCCGAGGAGGCCGATTTCACGCAGGAAGGTGGCGAGCGGCCCGCTGGATTGCAGCAGCGCGCGCCATGAAAAGACGCGGACGAGGAAACTGGTCCAAAACGGCAAAACGATGACCAGCAGCAGCCATGGCCGCCATTTCGGCGTGGCGAGACGAATGCGCCAGGCCACCGGCAGGGCCAAGGCGACGCACAAAGTCGTCGTGAGCACTGAAATCCACAGCGTGCGCCACGCCGCCTCAAGGAAGCCGGGATCGGTGAAGACCGTCCAAGCCTCCAGCGTCCACCCGGGCGAGATTTCGCCGGAGGCATCCGCGCTACGGAAGGCGATGAGGAAGAGATTCAGCGCCGGCAGCGCAAAGAACACGAGCATCCCGGCCAGCGAGGGCAGGGTGAGCAACCATTCCTGGCGCGAAGCAGAGCGGCGTGCGGTAAACTCATTCATCGGGGCGCGGCAGACTTCAAAGCGCCAGCCGGAGGCGCAGGCAAGCATTCTCTCGCGCTCGCTTCTTGTCATCGCGCGGGAGCGCTTCAAAGTCGCGGCCGATGAGTGATCCAGTCGCAGCAGTGCAGGTTTCCGGACTGACCAAGGTGTTCAAGGGCACCTTGGGGCGCGCGGCGTTTGTCGCGGTGCGGGATGTGAGCTTTGAGGTGAAGGCGGGCGAGGTTTATGGACTGATCGGCCCGAACGGCAGCGGCAAATCGACGACGATGAAGGTCATTTTGGGCCTGCTGGCTCCGACGAAGGGCACTTCGAGCCTTTTTGGTGGTCCGAGCCTCGATGTGTCGAGTCGGCGTGAGGTGGGCTTTTTGCCGGAGAATCCGTATTTCTACAAGCACCTGAGCGGATTGGAGACCTTGCTGTTCTTTGGGCGTCTTTGCGGCCTGCGAGGCGCGGATTTGAAGGAGCGCGCGCATGCGATGCTAAAGCTCACGGGCCTCGAAAACGCGGCGGATCGGCGTGTGGGCGGTTTTTCGAAGGGAATGCTGCAACGGCTCGGTCTGGCGCAGGCGCTGATTCATGATCCGCGGCTGCTGGTGCTTGATGAACCGACCGCGGGCGTGGATCCGGCGGGTTCGCGCAAAATCCGCGATTTGATCTTGGAGATGAAACAGCGCGGACTGACGGTTTTGGTCACTTCGCATCTGCTGGAGCAGATGCAGGAGGTTTGTGACCGCGTGGGCATCATGGCGCAGGGCCGCATGGTGCGTGAAGGCCGTCTGGATGAGCTGACGGCGGTGGAAAACCAGACGGAGATGATGCTGGAGAATGCGAGTCCGGCGCTGCTGGCCAAGATCAGTGCCTTAGTGTCTGCGGAGGGCGATGGCGCGCGGGTGCTGCATCACGGCAAGCCGCGCACGACGCTGGAAAAGCTGTTTTTGGAGGCCACGGGAGAAGAATAATGAATGACGTGACATCGAGCTTGAAGACGAAGGCGCAGACCGGGGGAGCCGGGCTGCGCTGCCGCCGCATCTGGACGCTGGCGATGGCGACGGTGACGCAGTTGATGCGGATGAAGATTCTCGCGTTCCTGATCATCTTCTGCGTGCTGCTGGCGGGCGTGGGCTTTGGATTTTCGCATGTGAATGCGGAGCAGCAGCTCTCCTTGATCAAATCGGTGTCGCTTTGGGCGCTGCAGGTGTTCAGCATGGTGATCGGGGTCGTTTCGACCGCGCTGCTGCTTCCGAAGGACATGGAGGACCGCACGCTTTACACGATCCTCGCGAAGCCGGTGCCGCGTTTTGATTACCTCGCGGGCAAGCTGCTGGGGGTGCTGGTGCTGATCGCCAGCGGCCTGGTGGTGATGGATTTGCTGCTGAGCTGCGTGATCTGGCTGCGACAGGGGCAGGTGCTGCAGGATACCTTGCAATACATGGCGATGCAGGGGCAGGACACGCCGGAAACGCAGGCGCGCATGCAGGAGATCGTGGCACGCCAGGGACTGACGTGGAATCTACACTGGGCGGTGTTTGCGATCTTTCTCAAAGCGGCCGTGGTGACGGCGATGACGCTGGTGCTGGCCTGCGTGGCGAGTTCCACGTTGTTCACGGTGGTTACGGCGTTTTGCATGGTGCTGATCGGTCACTGCGAGGGCCTGCTGCGGGAGTTTTTCCTGCATCCGTATCTGAATGCGGGCGCCGAGCGTCTCGGCGGGCTCGCACTAGCGTTGTTGTTCCCGGATCTGGCGCTGTTTGATGTGACGGACAGCGTGGTGGAGGGCCAAATCGTGAGCTGGGCCGCGGTGCGCGACATGGCGGGCATCGGCGCGATGTATCTGGTGGGCTACCTGACGGTGGCACACCTGCTTTTCGTGGAGAAGGAGCTATGAAACGGAAACTCCAAGCTCTCGGTGTCTTGCTGCTGCTCGGCGCGATCAAGCTGCCGCTGGAGGATCGTGTGACGCGTGATCTGCGTGCCCAAAGGCTGCTGCATGAGCCTGTCTCCGCCAGCGCGCTGGAAAGTCTGGGCCAGAGCGGTCTCGCGGCGGTGCTGGGCGGTGGGCGCGGTCTCGTGGCGTGCATTTTGCAGCTCTATGCCTACACGGAGTTCAAACGGGTGAACTGGGCGGAGGTGGACAGCCTTTACAGCCTGATCACGCGATTGCAGCCGCGCCGGGAGAGCTATTGGGACGAGGCGTCCTGGCACATGGCCTTCAATGCGGCGAGCTATTACCTCTATCGGAACAACGACCCGGCTTACACGAACGAAATGCGCGGCCAGTTGCGTGAGCAATACGTGCGCCGCGGGATCGAAATCCTCCAGGAAGGCCTGCGTTGGATGCCGGAGAGTGGCCGTCTGTGGATGCAGCTCGCGGAGATTTACAACCGGCGCAGCCAAGAGCATGCGAAGGCCGGCGAGGCGTATGAAAAGGCCTACAAACTCGGCGCGCCGAACTACACGCTGCATGCGGCGGGTTTCAGTTACGCGCAGGCGCTCGATGCGGAGTCGTGGATGAAGGCGTATGCGATTCTGAAGAAGGAGTACGCTCGCGGACGTGCCACGCCGGGTCTCATTGAGCATCTCAAAAACGTGGAGCGCTACCTCAACATCCCACGTGAGAAACGCATCCCGGATGCGATGCCGGTGCCGAAAGTCCCGCAGAAGATGGTGGGGCCGTGGAAGTGAAGCACGAGCCGCTTTGACTCACACCGCGTGCTTCCGCGCGAGCAGGTAAGTGAAGGGATGCGTCGCGGCGAGGTTGTATTGCTTGATGGCGAGGGACCAGAAGGGGCTGAGCTCATCCTCGGAGGCAGACCAGAGGCGGTAGTGCAGGCGCGTGATCGTTTCGGTGTCGTAGATGATGGCGCTGGTTTCGCGGGGCGTGAGCGATTGCGGTCCTTGATGGATGAGCTTGTCGGCGATCTCGTCGAGATACTCGCGGGAGTCCTGCGTGTTTCGGCGGCGGC
>Ga0315902_10012169_pt1 | contig 11224 bp, 23 predicted proteins | sample LakEriMetagenome_9_FD_203523 | JGI IMG/M metagenome (GOLD analysis project Ga0315902, IMG submission 203523) | Freshwater fungal communities from buoy surface, Lake Erie, Ohio, United States - Buoy 12 MA117 | ecosystem: Environmental > Aquatic > Freshwater > Lake > Lake biofilm | place: USA...
ATTTAAGTTTTTTAAAGCTTTTTCCAAAATTTCAGAAACAACATCATTAATAGATATATCTTTTTCACAAGATATTTGAATAAGATATTCTAATACATCTCTATTAAAATCTGATAAGTCTATATCAATAGAAGCAAATTTTTCTAACAAGATACCGTCTTCTGTTTCTTTAAAAGAAAATTTGTCTCCTTGTTTAATATTTAATGAAATCAATTCATCTTCTGTAAATTTAACACAGACATCTCCTGTTGGTTCTAATAATTTTTTAATCATATAATCTTTTTTATCAGGTCTTTATTGTTACATAAATAATCACAACTCGACCAGTCTCTAAATTCTACACTATTTTCATATTGTTTGTCAAGTTTTTTAATAGTATTTTTAAGACAATTTTTTGTTTCAATACTCAATTTATTTTTTAAAAGAACTAAAATAGAATCTATATCATCATCGTCTAACTCAAATTCTAAACTACTTCCATCATAAATTGAACCATATCCAAATTCTATCTTTAATGTTATAGGGGATGGTAAGTTCCCAAAACATTTACCAGAAAAATCAGAGTAATAAACTGCTTCTTCTTTTTGTTCTGGTTTTGTTATTTTTTTCATAAATATCTTATTATATAATATTGTAGTGAAGAAAAAAAACTAGAAAGTTTATAACAAATTTTAGAAACTTTTCTCCAAAAAATATTCCATCCAAAATAATTTAAAATTTTTTTTGTTCTATTCCAAAGTTTTTTTCCTTCCAATTTTCTTTTTTCGTCCCATTCTTTATTATAAATTTTTCTAGATTTTTCTTTTTGGAAAGAAAAGAGTTCAATTCTGTCAAGTTTACCATAAACAAAATAAGCATTAAATTCTACCCAAATATCTTCTTCTTCTGTATAATCTAGGTTAGTATAAAGATTAATAACACCATGATGATTTATTTGTTTATCATATTCATTTATTATTTTAACGTCTTTAAATATGTCCCATGGTTTACGTTTTTTGTTTTTCTTTTCTTCTTCAGTATATTCTACATACTCTCTTTCCTGTACGTGTTCCAAGAGTCTTCCATCTTCAGTAATGGTGTAATGAAGTAAACAATTTTCCAGATCTTTAGTCTGAAAACCAACCTCATCCCATTTTAGATTAAGAGATTTTAAATCTTCGTTTAGTGGTAATTCTTTTTTGCAGATTATATCATCAAACATTCCCATAGTTTTATATCTTTCTTTTATATTCCTCGATAGAGTTTATAATACTAACATTAACTTCTGGTAATTCAAGTCCTAATTTTTTAATTTTATCTGTACTTAAAATACAATTACTTCTAGCAACTCTAAAATCTGCATCTTCTATTTCAATAAATTTCCATTTTCCGTTTTCTAAAAAGTTATCCCTCATAATAGAAACAATAGTACGAGCATCAATAGATCCTGTATTTGTTACATTATAAATACCGAAAGCAGGTTTCTTTTCTATAAATTTAAATGTGAAATTAACTAAATCATTTACATTTGTAACAGAATTTTGTTTATTAATTAAATTATCATAATGCAATAATTTATACAGATAATTTTTAGGTTCAGGAACTCCATTAAACGGAATTCTGATTCTGAATATATACCTATCCATCGTAGAACTTAATTTTTCAAATGCATCTTTTGTTTTAGAATAAAATGAACTATTAAATGAATCTGCTCCAAAATCTGATAAATCATTCTCTGTATATTTTTTGTTATATCCAGAATATATACATCCAGATCCTATATGAATTATAGGAATTCCTAGATCATTAGCCATTCTTGTTAGATACAAAGGAACAGTGACATTATAGTGATAACAATTTTCTTTATCATCTTCACACGAATCAACGTTTGGTTTTCCTGTATATCCAGAAGAATTTATAATCCAATCAAATTTAGATCCCTTTAAATAGGGGATGAAAATTTCTGGATTAGAATAATCCAGATCAGATTTTCCTATATGAACAAGTTCGTGTTTTGTTTCGGCTGATGATATATAGTTTCCAATATACCCTTTTCCTAAAATTAATATTTTCATAGTTTTTTTATGTTTTATGTCCAAAAGAAATGTCTATTTACGACCATTTGTTTTAGAATATCTGTATCTTTATTATCAATAATTTCTTCTATTCTATTTACTTCTGCATATTTTACCTCATAAGGAATTCCATCATCTATAAATTGAAATAACTTTCTTCCGTTTTCATCTACTGTGGGTAAAAACATATCTTCCAATAATTTGTATTTTGATTTAGGATATGCATTTTCTAAATCAATCTGTAATTGTGGTCTTTCTTTTGTTATATAATAATAGGATTTTTCTAGCCATTCAGAGAAATCTTTGTGTGGTTTAGTTGATTCCCAATCGACGTAACCATTTATATATTCATCTTCATAAAAAGACTTTATGATCTGAAAGTTTAAATTAATTATTAATTCGGATGAATCTGTCCATGTTCTTGGTATAGACTTTCTTAGTTTTTTATTACATGGTTTAAAAATTGGTTTAATTTTATCGTAATAAAACATTCTAAATGAATAAGGAAAAATGTCCCAAACATCCCAAATTCCAAATTTTTCTAACATAAAACTTCTTATTTTAGAAAAGGGGGTTTCTTCTTTTTCTAAAACACATTCATTAAGAAGTTGGGTTTTTGCTATAAATTTTTCTTCATTCATCTTGAATCTATATTAGATTTTTTTCATAGAAATGTCAATAAAAAATATAAAACAGATAATGTTCCAAATATAAAAAACGCTAGTAATTGTTTTTTTCTATGATTCATAAATTTTTTCCATATTCTGCTCTTTGACTCCAAAGAGACATCATATGTTCGTCATCATATATCATACTCTTATATGGTTCGTCCCAATCTTCTGAAATAGTCCAACCAAGTTCATTTAATGCTTCTTCCAAAGCAAGTTCATAAGAAAGAGAATTTAGTTCTATCTTTTTATTAGGATCTTTTTTTGATGTTATTGTAAAAATTCTTCTTGGCATATGTTTAAATGTTCTTCTACTATATTACAGCGAACTTCTTCATCAAACTTTATACCTTTTTGTTCACACATTCTATGGCAAAGATTGTGCCCGTAGTGTACTAATTGTTTTTTCCAGAATTCTCCTTCTCCTGGAATTCCAAAAAACGTTTCTCTTTTTCTTGTAGCTTTAATTTCGCTTTTTCCTATAGCTGTATAAATTCTAAAAAATTCTTGATCATGATAATGAACGTATTTAAATTCTTTATAAAAATGAGAAAATGCATCTATATTTTTTTCCGGAACGTTAACAAATTTGTTACATAAATCATAAAACTGAGAAGGTGTTCCACTGGCAATACAAGGACAATCCCCATCCAATAAATGTAAAAAATTTGAAGGTTCTGTTGGATTAAAGTTATGATTTATTACATCATAATCACATACGTAAAATTTTTCTTCTGGTTGAGTGGCATAAGCTAACCAACGAAGCCAACAAGATAAACCATAATCTCCTAATGGCTTTTCCGATATATGCTGGTGAATACTTTTTAATCTATCTACAAATTCTATATAAAATGGATGATTTTCTGCGTTTACTCTAGTCAGAACTATTGCTTCGAAACCGTGCTTTTCCCAACTGTTTTTCCAAAGATTTAAAAGTCTATTTTGATGCTTGAAGTTTATATCTTCATAATACGTATAAACTTTCATTGATGACGTTTTATTTTTGTTTAAAGTTTCAATTATCGAAAATAATTCTTTGACCTTTTCTTCCAAAAATAATACTCGTTTTTCAAAATCCGGACTAACTTTTGTGTAGTTTGTAATTTCAGTTTCCATTATAAAGCAAATCAGAGTATTTAGAGATTTGACTATTCAAAAATTGAATATGTCTAAGAAGTTCTTTTTTTTCATAAAAAGCTATTTTAAGTTCTGTTTTTAACTTATTATTTTGTTCTCCAATTTCAAGTTTTTCAATATCTTCAAAAAACAAATCTTCGCAAATCGGTGTTGATCCATATTCAAAATTCATTGTAAAAAATGTTGTTGTCCAGCCGCTTCCAATATTTGTTCTAATACTTCTTTGGTTTTTATTCCATGTAAAGCATATGCTCCATTTTTAACTTGATATACTGCGTTTTCAATTCGTTCTGGAGTATCTAAACTATTTTGTGAATAGCCTTCACCTGTTCCGTTTGGAGAATTTGGAGTCAATCCTAGCAAGTTATGAACTTGCATGTTTAAATCCATAAGCTTTTGTATTATCCATATATCATGAGCAACGCCATCGTTTGGATCTAACTCAACTCTATCAACAAATTCTTTTAATTTGTCTGCTGGAAATATCCAAGGAAAGTGGAGAAAGCAGGAACCTTTTCTCATCCATTCTTCTTGTCGCTGAAAGAAAACTCTTTCATTAAAAAGATTGCCTTGTATTATTGGTCTTGGTTCTGGTCTTTTCAACATTAATGCGTCATATTCTAAAAAAACATAAAAGTCTGAATTATAGCCAAGAGCGGCTTTCATTGCAAACAAATGTCTAGCTAAAGTGTGAGGGCCATGATGCTGTCTCTTATCTACGCTCAAACAATCGATGCCTTGTAATATACAAGGATTATCTTTAGGAGAAACAATTAAAAGATTATCTGTGTATGCTTTCCAAATAGGAAGATGTCTATTAATTGCTTGGATTGCGTCTCCGTGAGCAAATACGACGGTTGTTACATTATTCATAATTTTTTTTGTACGTTACCTCGTAATAATTTCCTTCAGAAATCTCAAAAACGTTTTTGCTGTCGGGATGGTGAATTTTTCTTTGTTTGTGTTTGTCGAATCCGTTTAGAGTCATAAAATCGTCAATCTCATGTAGCTTTGGTTGCCCTATACGGGACTCAAAATCCGAAGCCTCAAGCGTTATTGTATCGAACTTATGCAAAATATCTACGGCTCCTTTTAACACTAAAAGTTCTGCTCCTTCTACGTCCATGTTAATAATTGAATATTCTTCTATGTTTATATAGTTTTCTTTTAAAATGCTTGGTAAAGTTTTTCCTATCAGTTTTATACTTTCGCCCATAATCACATTTGGAAACATTTTCTTATGCAAATGAAAATCAAATAATGAAGAAGACTGCCCTGCGTTATTTTTGTCGCATAAAAAATCATATTCAATTCCGTCTTTATCGGTAACTAAAGCTTGTATTGCTATTTGATTTTTATACTTTTCAATTCTGTTTAGCAGAGTAGGCATAACAAAGGGACTAGCCTCAATAAATATAACCTTTGGGTTATTATTATTGTAATACATGTCAGACTCTTGTCCTCCATTTGCTCCAATGTGTATTATTCCATTATTTTTCATATTTTATGGTTTATATCGATAACTGATCTCTCTAATTTTTAAATTGTTTATATAATTTTTGATCCCAATAAGTTCTTTGTTTGAAAGTTTCTTGAGATTTCTTAGAAAGTTCTTCTATATTTATTTTTTTGCAATTTGTTTCGTTTTTTGTAATAACATCCCAAGATTTAAGTTCTATTTTTTGCGTATCAAATCCATAGCATTCTTGAAACGTCTGCTGGATTGCTTTGTCTGTATCTTTTATATCATATACATTAAAAGATTTTAAAATTTCTAGAGATTGTTGAAAGTGACGTTCTTCTAAGCTTTCTGGATCGTTTAAGTTTATTAGATTCCGTATTAACCAACTATCTTCAAGCTGTTCCGATGTTACATAGTCTTCGAAAGTTTTGGATTTAATTAAAATGTGAGTGCGTTCATGGTTTGACGAGTCAGATGTATTATAGTTATATAATGACTGCGCTCTAGAAAATGGATCTCTTAATATTAAAAATTGATATAAATACAAATCAGGAAACAAATCAAATATCTCATTTCTGCATTTAAATCCTTGAGATTCTATGATAATTCCAAATAAAGTAATTTTTGCTAAAAGTTCTTTTGTTATATTTTGAATGTCGATATCCCATTCAAAAACAGAATGTTTTGTTTCAACCCATGTAAAGCTTTCACAAAAATAAAATGGATTTTCTACAAAAAGCTTTGCAACAATAACATTGTTTTTTAATACTTGTAAACATTTTATAGAATTCCTTTTTTTATCTATAAAATCTCGAAATTCTTGTCTAGTATTAAACCCTACTTCTTCTATATTAGAGGTCCACTTTGTTTGCCATTCGTTTATTGGTTCGTTCCAGTAATAACGAAAAGCAATCAACATCCAATCAGAAACATAAGTTCCTGCGTTTTTGGGAATGTGATAAAAAACCGGAATTTTATGGGGTTTTGTTAAAAACATCTTTTAATAAAGAATCATATTCTGGAGAATTAACAATATCAGCTAGTGAAGTATCTTTGCAACCATGATGTATTACTGCATTTGGGTCTAATGGTTGGTTATAAGAACAAGCACCATTAAGATCACCATTATCTTCTCCCTGTATTTTGAATGGGTTATTATGAATTTTATAGTTTATTGTTCTAAACCCTTGTTGAATTAATTTTGTATCAGCTGTGTTTGGAACAATTTCCCATTGAGTAATTACATCAAATGCTGTTGGTAATTGATCCACATATTTCCAAATACTACAAATTTTATCTATTCTTGGTGGATATATAGCAGTTCCTTGTAAATGTTTAGCGATGTTTATTCTAAACATATCTTTAGTTATAGTAGTGGTATCTTGAATAGTACCCAAGCAAGGTTTACCTTGTTTGTAATATTCTTCTTCAAGAACGTCTGCCCATTTTATTTTTAATGGAAGACAATCTAGTTCCATCCAAAACCATGGACTTTTATTCTCTTCTGAAATTAAATATTCAATTGTATTTTTCCAGTAAAAATTCGGTCCTTCTGGCCACCCACTTGGTCCGTCTTCATCAAAAATATGAAATCTTTTTGATGAAAATAAATCATCAACTAAAGAACTAACAGCATTTGCATAATTAGTAGCAGATGGACGTGTTACGATTAATAATTCATGTTTATAATAAGGTCCAAATTTTCGCAATGCCTTTATAAAAGAAAAAACATTAAGTGGTTTATTAAAATCGTTTTGAGATATAGGTAATACTATTAGCATTTTAAATTAACATAATAAAAAAAATTAATATCCATAACCAGTAAAAACTTTAGTTTTACCGGTAGATGTAATCTTAACTTTAACCGCTGGTTTTATGTTTAATAGTGCCATAACAATATATTTATTATTTATCTTATAAAATAATAATTTATAATGTTTTCCACCCCCACTTTAAATAAAACCAAGAATACTCCTTTTCCATGGCTTTTTTTGTTAATTTTAAATCTTTTTGACCTTCTGAAATAAACCAACTTTTAAATTCATTTGATTGATCTTCAGACCAGGTTTTTTTATTATACCAGTCCTCATTTTCTTTTGTAAATTGTTCATTAAAAGAATCAAACCCAGCATAAGTAAACATTTTATCTAGTGCTTTTTTTAGGAATCTATCTAATTTATTATTCATAATAAAAAAATTATATTATATTTTAATAAAAAAATCAAGAAGTTTTATTTAAGTTTCTAAGATCATCATAACATGTTATAATGGTATCATCAGTTAAACAATTCTTTTTCCATTTACATACATGTCCATGTATATCTATATCTAATATATCAGAAGCAAAACCAAGTATACGCAAGTTTGGCCATGCTTCCACTCTAACTTTTAAAAGTTCTGTTAATGCCTGTTCTGGTGTTCTTCCAGACATTACTAATGCAATTAATCCAATTGCTGTTGATCTAGAAATACCAGCAAAACAATTTATTCCAAGACAATGAGGTTTATCATCCTGTGTAAATGGTTTTAAAAATGTAATAATATTTTGTATATGATGACGTTGTGGAGCATCTTGTTTTAAATGGCCCCATTGAATTCCATCCTCATCAGACCAATCAGCAAAGAATTGATGAAAAAACTTAATACCCCTTTCTTGGAAATTTTTTCTCATTCTATTAATTTGTTTTCTGTCTTCTTCACCAACAGCAGAAATCCAGACATCATAATCTTTATTGTTTTTATTGAAACTATAACTTTCCGCGTCTGCTAAATTTGTAATTTTAATTTTGTTTATCATTTTTATAAAATTGTTTATAATGTGAATCCATATAATCTCCGATATTATATTTTTGCCATTTATTTTTATTTACTACAATTTCTGTAATACTCTCGTTTTCATCCTCTAATATAAAAGAATATCTAGTAAATATCCAAAATCCCCATTTATCTTTATGTATAATTTTCATATATTCCAAGTTTCTGTACTTACAGTGTCTCCACACTGACCACAAGGTTCTGGATCATGCGACCAATCATCGGGTTGAAATAATTTTACCACATCATTAAAGAGAATAGTATTATCATTAATACCCTCTTTAATTTTAACAAAAAGATAATCTAACATTTCATCATGTTCTTCTTTTGTAAGATCAGAAAAAGATTTACCATTAACACTAAAATCAAATGCTGTACACCCTGTTGTTTCTATAAATTTATATTTAGTTGGTTCCATTTTCAAAAATTTCAATAGCTTCTTTAGTTTCTTTGATTGCATTTTCGTATTCTTTTATTTTATGAAAGAGATAATTTACATCCACTTCTACTAATCTACCATGATTAGTGGTAACTAATTTATTTTTTGTTCCATCATTTATTACATAACCATAGTTATCCATCTCCCAGTCATAGTAAAAAATTTTAAATTTATGAAGTATTTTTCCATATCTACTTTCTATTTTTAAATCTAATGATGTTTTTTCTGGTTTTTTTATTTCTGTGAATTCACAAACTTCGTCGTGGAATGGTATGTCTAATTTCATTTTTATTGTTTTCTATAAGGTTTAACTGTGTCCCAAAGCGATTCGATGTTATGACAGATTTCATTACCATCGGCATCATTTGCCGAAAGAACCTTACCCCCAAAACTGTCCCTTTCGTATAGATACCAACTTATCCAATCATAACCTTCTTCTTCAAAGATACTTTTCATGAGAATGGTTATTGCTTTATCATATTCTTCATCATAATCCATCAAATCAATTCCAATCTGATACGCATTATGTGCTCTATCGCTAACTTTTTTTAATAATTCAATTACTTGTTTAAATTCTTTAAATTTCATGTCCAAAAATAATGTCTCCGTTTAATAAATTCTGTTAGAATTTCAGTGTCTATATCATCAATAAGTTTTTCAATACGATTTACTTCTTTATATTTTACTTCATATGGAATTCCATCATCTACCATCTGAAACATTTTTCTACCATTTTCGTCTTCGATTGGTTTAAACATTTCCTCCAATAATCTACTGGCGGGATAAGCTGTTTCTAAATCTTTTTGCAGTTGTGGTCTATCTATAGTGATATATTTATAAGCATATTCTAACCATTTTGCAAATTCACTATGTTGCTCTGTAGCCTCCCAATCCACAATATCAGCTTTATATTCATCTTCATAAAATGCTTTGATAAATTCAAAGTTTACATCAACCATTAGATGAGAAACATCCATCCATGTTCTTGGAATTACTTTACGAATCTTTTGATTACATGGTTTAAAAAACGGTCTAATATAATCATAATAAGTCATCCTAAACCGATATGGAAAAAGATCCATCCAATCCCATACGTAAAACTTTTCAAATATAAAACTTCTTATAGAATATATAAGGGTCTTCTTTACATTAGAATGTTCTTTTAAACAATGATTTCTTGCTATAAATTTTTCTTCATTCATAATTAAATTTTATTCAAAAATTGTTTTAAATCCCAACTATATACACCATGATCTCCACTTTCAAGAATTGGACAAGTTTTTCCTCTCATAAAAATGTCCCAATCACTGTGTAACTCATAAGGCAAATTACAAATAATTTCTCCTTCTGAAACGGGTACGTTTTTTGAACACATGTGTTTTAATTTTTCTGACCACTCAATCATTTTGTGTTAATCCATTTGTTAAATTTTTCAGAAGTATTTTGTAGATGCTTTTCACAAGCAGTCATAGCTGTTTCTTTTTTTCTAAATTGTTTTTTTGAAACCTTAACGAAATCATCATCGATGTTGCTTAAAAAAACACCAGCTATAAATTCATCATAATCTTCGTAATCTTGTTTTTTATTGTTAAATGTACAACAAGGTACACCATCTATAACATATTCCCAATTAAGAATTGGAACCTTTGCTGAATACCAATATCCAGATTTGTCATCTAACCACTTCTTTTTCCAAATAAGTTTTGTTTTCATGTTAATAATTTTCTTCATCATGTGTAATATATAAAATAAAACATGTAAAGACAAGTCCAAATATAATATAACCTACAATAAAATATATCATATTTTATTTTATATTCAAGAGATAGTTTATAAATCTCTGTAAGTCTTTCAAATCTCTTTCCAAAATACCTGAAACTTCTAATACAGCACTAGGACCATAAAACTTATGTCTATCGTGCAATACGACTTCTGGATAATATCTTAATTCAAAAATAAAGATTTCGTCTCCTTGTGGTGGCTCAGAAGCTCTAGCTTCTAATTTAATTCTCTTGTTGTCTTCTTTAGAGCTTCTAAACCCAAAGTTCCAAAGAGTAAATCTTTCTTCTCTATCTGGCATTTCTGTAGCAACTGACATATCTTTCCAGTTACCAGAATAGATTCCGTCACTATACCAATGAAATTGTAAATTTTCAAACCCATGTTGCTTTAGAATATCTCTAAGAGAATCTACTTTTTTGGTGTATCTGATTAATTGTGGACTCATGTTAAAAATGTTTGTTCTTTTTGTTTAGCCAGCTCTGTAAATGCTCTCTGTCTTTCCGCAGCAGCTTTATCTGCGTTTGGAGTATCGCAAAGTTTTTGAAACATATCATTTATCATTTTTCGTCTTTGTTTGTCTGTTAAAAACTCCCCACTTCGGTGCGCATAAGACCAATTGTCAGCATTGTTTACAAGTTCTTTGATTCCGTCATTATTACCCGAAATTATAAAAATATTGATCTTATGTAGAAAGTTTTCATACATTTCTACTTTCTGTTTAAGAGTTGGTGTCTTCATGTATTTTTACAAGTTTCTCTCCACTTTCATCCCACATATAATCTTCAACCATATTACCAACAATTTCTAAAGAAGCAAGATCTAAATTCATAATTGGGTAATCATTTATATAGTATGCACAAGAGTCTGT
>Ga0315902_10012170_pt1 | contig 11223 bp, 9 predicted proteins | sample LakEriMetagenome_9_FD_203523 | JGI IMG/M metagenome (GOLD analysis project Ga0315902, IMG submission 203523) | Freshwater fungal communities from buoy surface, Lake Erie, Ohio, United States - Buoy 12 MA117 | ecosystem: Environmental > Aquatic > Freshwater > Lake > Lake biofilm | place: USA...
CTTCGAAGAGTTCGAATCCCTCAACGACGCCTTCGATTATTACCGGGATAATCGCGAAAAATCCGTGAAACTCATCACGACTGCACGCCCTGTCCAAGAATAGCCCAGCCAAGCAAACGCCCTGAAGGGTGAAGGGTGAAGGGTGAAGGGTGAAGGCAGAGCGAGTTTATGAGAAATTAGAATTTTGGGGAAGCCGTGATGGCTTGGACGGAATAAAAAGATGTCATAGCAGAGCGATTGGTAGCGAGTAAATCATCGGGGGTTTCTGGCATTTTTTTACAGGGAGGGAGGAGGAAATGGAGGAGAGGAGTGAGAAAATTTAAATTCTCATTTTTCAAAGAATCCGCTCCCTGCCTCCCTTACCTCCTCCCTCATTTTTGAAAAAAGCCTGAACCTTTCTCTGACTTTACAAGATATCTCAGCCCATTTTCATGTTTTGATTCTGGGTGCTTGCGCCCGTGGGGAAGATCTTTTAGAAATCCGTAGTAATTATGGCAGCAGGATACACCGAAGACGACATCAAGAGTTTGGACTGGCGCGAGCACATTCGGCTCCGCCCGGGAATGTATATCGGAAAATTGGGTGACGGCTCCGCGCCTGAGGACGGGATTTATATTCTTCTCAAAGAAGCCGTGGATAACTCGATCGATGAACACATCATGGGTCATGGCAAAGAGGTGAAGATCGAGATCGACGAAGAGGGTAGGGTCGAAGTTCGCGACTTCGGACGCGGTATTCCGCTTGGAAAACTTTTCGACTGCGCCGCGCAGATCAACACAGGTGCGAAGTATGACAGTGAGGCGTTTAAAAAATCTGTCGGTTTGAACGGAGTCGGTATCAAGGCGGTGAATGCCTTATCGTCCTTTTTTGAAATCCAATCTTGGCGCGAAGGTGAAACCAAAGCGTTGGAATTTTCCAAAGGTCAGCTGACCGTGGATATGAAAAAACCACGCAAGGACGGTGGCCTGAACGGGACGCGCTTGGCGTTTGATATCGACCGCTCGATTTTCCCTGCGAAAACCCGTTTCCGTGATGCGTTCGTCGAAAAGATGTGTCGGTATTATTCCTACCTCAATCCGGCACTCACGGTAGTTTTCAATGATAAGAAATTCCGCTCCAAAGATGGTCTGTTAGATTTGTTGCGTGAGGAAATGGAAACCGAGGCGCTGTATCCGCCCATTCATCTTGTTGGAAAAGATATCGAAATCGCGTTCACTCACAGTGCGGAGAGCACGGAGGATTATTATACCTTCGTAAACGGGCAGAACACTTCGCAAGGCGGGACGCACTTAGCTGCTTTCCGCGAGGCTTTGGTGCAGGTGATCCGTGGGTTTTACAAAAAACAATACGATCCATCAGACATCCGCGCAGGTATCGAAGCCGCGATCTGTGTGCGCATCATCGAACCTGTGTTCGAATCACAAACGAAGACGAAGTTGGGCTCCGCAACCATCGCTCCAGAAGGTGAATCGCTGAGAACGTTCATTGGTAATTTCCTCAAATCATCTTTGGACAATTATCTTCACAAGCACCCACAAGTTGCCGAAGCCATCCAGAAACGCATCCTCGCTGCCGAGCGTGAGCGTAAAGATTTGAAAGGGATTCAGAAAATTGCTCGCGAGCGAGCACGTCAGGCAAAGGTGCATAACAAGAAACTACGCGATTGCCGGGTCCGTTTCGATTCCAAGCACAAGCGCCGCGAAGAGAGCACTTTGTTTATCACCGAGGGCGACTCCGCATCGGGTTCCATCACCAAGAGTCGCGATGTCGAGACTCAGGCAGTTTTCTCGCTCCGCGGTAAACCCCTGAACACATACGGCCTGCCGCGTAAGATCGTTTACGAAAACGAGGAGTTTGCTCTATTGCAGGCAGCATTGAACATCGAGGATGGGATTGAAGCTCTGCGTTACAACAAAGTAGTCATCGCAACCGATGCCGATGTTGATGGCATGCACATCCGCTTGTTGTTGCTGACCTTCTTCCTGCAGTTTTTCCCTGAGATGATTCGCGATGGCCACCTTTACATTTTGCAAACGCCCTTGTTCCGGGTGCGCAGTAAAAAGGAAACGATCTACTGCTATGATGAAGATTCACGCGTGAAAGCGATCGCTAAACTCGGCAAGAATGCCGAGATCACTCGTTTCAAAGGGCTCGGAGAAATTTCACCTGACGAATTCAAATTCATGATCGGCCCCGACATGCGCTTGGATCCTGTCGAATACGAAGAAGGCAAAGGCGTGAAAGAATTGTTGGCCTTCTACATGGGTAAAAACACCCCGAGCCGCCAGGAATACATCATCGAGAATTTGAGAGAAGACGTGGACAGGCAGGTGGCGTAATTATTTTTGCTGTAGATAAATTAAGTTAAAGATCACCCAGTGGCATGCATTTTGTGGCATTCACTTTGCGCCATCGTCTAGAGGAATTCCTCCATTAGCCAGTTGTCGCTCATACCATACGTGGTATGGACGTTCTTTGGAGAGTGGTGCATCTTCATTCACCATCAGCGGTCTCGTCTCGTTCCAGAACTTTTCGTAAGCGCTGAGCAATTTTGCGACGATTTCGGGATGCTCTGCTGCGATGTTTTTCTTCTGAGCTGGATCGGTTTCCATATCGTAGAGTTCCTCTTTTCCAACCATGCGATATTTCGAGTTTCGAACCGAAAAGTTTTTCCATTTGAAATCATCGGGATTTGCCCCTTTTGGCCATCGAGCAGAGTGATCAAATAGCATGCGATCAGGCCACTCGGCGTTTTCCTCTTTAGCAAGCGACCAGAAGCTCCGGCCTTCGACTTGTTTATCTGGGAGAGATGCACCAGCGATTTCTGCTAGGGTCGGTAGAATATCGATATGCGCGACCACTTGGTTTACCGTTTTCCCTGCTTTGATTTGTCCATCCCAGCGGATGAAAAACGGAACCCGCGCGCCACCCTCGTCCAATGAGCCTTTGTGGCCTTTCGTATTGGCATTGTAGCCTAGGATTTCGATTTCTCCGTCTTTTCCTAACACTTTTCCTTCATTGCAGACATTGCCAGCCATGCCGTTGTCGCTCATGAAAATGACGATCGTGTCCTTCCAGAGATCCCACTCATCCATTTTGGTCATGAGCTTGCCGATATTTTCATCGATGTTCTCGACCATTCCAAAAAAACCTGCGGATGGATTATCGAATCCCATGTCGAGGAAGCGTTTCTTGGATCCATCGGGTGCGATGTAAGGAGAGTGCGGAGCGTTTGTTGCGATGTAGGCGAAGAAGGGTTCCTTGCCATCTTTCATTTTGCCTATCCAATCGGTTGCTTTATTGAAAAACACATCGGTGCAAAAGCCCTTGGTTTTTACAAATCGTCCGTTGTGGCGGATGACCGGATCGAAATATTTATTCCTAGGCGCATCCGCGCAGGAACTGTCGTATGCTTGTCCAATGCCGCCAGCACCATGAATGAAGGTTTCCTCGAATCCGCGTTTCTCGGGTTGATACTCCGCCTCATCACCAAGATGCCATTTTCCGAATATGCCGCTGTGGTAGCCAACTTTTGCAAGCGTCTGCGGCAAGGTGACGGCATTGAGGGTTAATCGCTCGCGTTCAAGAATGGTGTGTGTGATTCCGTTTTTCATCGGATGCCGACCCGTCATCAGTGCGGAACGTGTGGGGGAACAGGTTGGACTTACGAGAAAGCGATCAAAGGCTGTGCCTGTTTTACGCAACTTATCCATGTTGGGTGTTCTGAGCCACGAAGTGCCGTTTGCGCCTACTGCGGGATATCCCTGATCATCGGTGATGATGAGAATGATGTTTGGGGCTTTTGCTGTAACTAACCCAGTGAGGAAAAGCGAAAGAATTAGCCATTTCATAATCTGCCTACGTTTTCGGTTTTGTGATTATTACACAAGTTTCTAATAGGGGGAGATCCAGAAAAAGGTCTGAGTATGCCTATGGTCGTTGTGATCAAAATCGAGTTCCCTGATTCAGTGCATCGATGACTTCGCCATTTGGATGGATGAAACGATATGAATGTCTCAAGCAATCATTGAGGTAATCCTTAGCTGCTGAGACCGCATCCGGTAAATCTTTCCCAATCGCGAGATTGGCGGCAATGGCGGCGGCTAAGGTGCAGCCGGTGCCGTGCGAGGCTTTGACATCGAGGCGTGGGGAGGTGAAGCGATGTTCATTTTTGCCATCGTATAAAAGATCGGTGCAGTCTTTAGCGTTGAGATGACCGCCTTTGATCAAGGTCGCGCAAGTGTATTTTTCTGTTAGAAATTTTGCGGCGCGGCTCATTGCATCGACGGATGGGATGGTTTCTCCAAGCAAGGTTTCTGCTTCGGGAAGATTCGGGGTGATGAGATGGGCGAGGGGAAGAAGTTGTTCGCGGTAAGCTGCGATGGCGTCTGCTTCGATCAAGCTTGCACCGGTGGAGGCGATCATAACGGGATCGATGACGAGTTTGATGTGTGGATGGCTTTTGAAAATTTCCGCAACGCAAGAAACGTGTTTCGCGGAACCGAGCATGCCGGTTTTGACGACGGTGAGAGGAAATGAATCAAGCATCAGCAGAATCTGATCTTGCAACATGGAAGGATCCACGGGATCGACCCTGCGGACGATGTTGGCAGTTTCAGAAACGATGCAGGTGACAGCCGTCAGGCCGTGGAGGCCGAAATGTTGGAAGGTTTTCAGATCGGCTTGCAAGCCGGCACCGGCTGAACAATCGGAACCAGCGATCGTCAGGATTGCTCGAATGGTTTCGGGGCATGGTTCAATTTGATTCATTGCTTCTTGATTCTTTGTCTGCGACTTCCAATGGTTTCCACATGCAAGATGACATCAAGGAATTTCACCAGCTTCGTGTGAAGGTGGACGATGTTATTTACATGCCGAACTTGGATGCCCCGCCAAATAAGCCACATCCCTTCGTTTATTTCATTTCAATTTTTAACGATTCATCGATTCCTGTCACGATACGTGCACGAAAGTGGGTGGTGATTGAGGATGGCGGCGATACGACTGTGGTGGAAGGCGAAGGTGTGGTTGGCCAGCAACCCACGATCAAGCCGGGTGAGCATTTTTCTTACAATAGCTATCACGTGATTGGAAAAAGTGCCTTGGTGAATGGTGCTTTCTTTGGGGAAATGGCAAATGGGGAATGGATCTTCACACGCATCCCCGAGTTCCGATTGGAGGTTCCGAAATTGGCGTGATCACGCCTGATCGTTATCTCCTTGGTTTTTCATTTGATCGAGGAAGTGACTGCGATCTTCCAGGGAATCCCAAACGGCACGCGTCACATAGATGGGAGCTTCAGCGCGGGCGGCGATTGCCAAGCAATCTGAGGGGCGGGCATCGAGTTCGATGATTTTCTTTTCCATGATCTCGTTCTCCGCAGTGAGGATGAGGCGAGCGTAGAAGACATCGCCATCGACCTCATTGATCACGACTCGTGAAACTTCTGCGCCAAAAGCTTGGAGGGTGAGCATGTAGAGATCGTGAGTGAGGGGGCGCGGTGCTTTTTGTCCGGTCATCGCGGTATTGATCGAGAGCCCGACTGCGGGATCGATATAGATCAATATCACTTTCGATCCATCACCGAGAAAAACCGCACAACCTGCTTGAGTGGGGAGGAGGGCGATGATTTCGACGCGAACGAGTTTTGGCATGGTGGAGGGAAGTGGGAGAGTGGGAGAGTGGGAGAGTGGGAGAGTGGGAGAGTGTGGTCAGTGTGGTCAGTGTGGTCAGTGTGGAGAAAGTCTTTAGAGTGTTAACGAGTTATTAGAATTTAAGCCAGTAGTTCGACAAAGTGTTTATAAACTTCCTGGTTGGGGACGATGCCGGAGAAGCGTTTGGCTTGTGGACCGATGGCGGAGAGCATAACGGGATCTGAGGTGTGACAAACGCCCGTCCAGCCGATACCGGTATGGTTTCCGGCGATTTGGCCAAGTAGGCCGTTGGGGTTATCCAGTTGGTCGCTCCATTCGATGATTTCGCCTTTGTTGACGCTTGTGTAGAGGACCGCAGATTCTTCAGGGCTTAGTTTGAAGCCGAGTTTTTCTTCGATGAGAGCGGCGAGGGCTTCGGCGGTGTTGGTTTTGGATTTTCCCCAAGTTTGTAAGATGTTCTCATAAGAAGCGGTCATGCGGGTGATCGATTTGAACGCTTCGTTTGATTTTGTGTAATTCTTGCCCGTGCCGTTGAGTCCCGGGTTCGCGTTACCATGATCGCTGGTGACTACGACCAAGATGTCATCACGATCAGCTACCATTTCTAACACTTTTGCGAGAGCTTCATCGAACGCGAGCTGATCCCAAAGCAAGCCCGCTACATCGTTGGCGTGGCAAGCGTGATCAACCTTTCCACCTTCGATCTGCAGGAGAAATTTATCCTCACCACTAAGGAAACGTTTGAGGGCAAACTCTGACATCTCGGCGAGGGTCGGGGTTTTGCTCTTGAGGTCGGCGTTATTGAGTCGGTCCACCTCGAAAGGAAGATGGCCGTTGTTGAATAATCCGAGAACTTTTTGGCTGTTAGATTTTAAAAACGAATCTCGATCTAAAAGAACTTCGTAGCCAGACTTTTGGTAAGGTGTGGTCCAATCCCGGGAGTCGACGCGTTGTTTGGCATCAAAAAATTTCAAGCCGCCGCCGAGGAGGATGTCGACCACACCGAGGTATTGGGGAGCGATGAGGTGTTCGTCGCCACGGTTTTTGGTAACGGCAGCGAAACCTGCAGGTGTGGCGTGAGTGATGGTGGTGGTGGTGACGAGGCCGGTGCGGTGGCCGAGTTTTTTCAAATGACGGTGGATGGGAGTGGACTCACTGCCATCGGGTCGGACGTTGACGGAGTTATTATTGATTTTCATTCCACCTCCCCATGCGGAGGAAGCGGCAGCGGAATCGGTGACGTAGGAATCAGCCGAGCTGGTTTCCATGAGGCCGCGGGTGGATTTGGGATCGTTGATCAGTTCCCACCAACGGGTGCCTTTGCCGTGGACGATGTGGGAAAAATTTTCTGCCATGGTGAGGACTCCCTGGCTCATCCCGTCTGAGACCATGAACACGACGCCTTTTACCTTATCTGACTTCTTGATTTCGGGCTTTTTCTCGCAACTGCCGAGCAGAGAAGCTACCGCGCCGAGGCCCCCGAGTTTGATTAAATTTCTCCGTCCGATGCGTGTTTCAGTCATTTCCACAGGAACGTAGGGAAAGCTACGCATGTTTCAAGACTGAGGTTTTTACGATTCCGTCAGATTCCCACGAAGCAATGCTTGCACGGGGCCGGCTTGTCCACTACCACATTGCGACTATGAGTAACGAGCCAGACCAGCATGCCTCCTTGGGAGCAATGTACTCTGATTATTTCTTGGATTATGCCAGCTACGTGATTTTGGAGCGGGCGGTGCCGCATTTGCATGATGGGTTGAAACCGGTGCAGCGGAGGATTTTGCATTCGATGCGTGAGCTCGACGACGGCCGCTACAACAAGGTGGCGAACGTGGTGGGAAACACGATGAAATATCATCCCCACGGCGATCAGTCGATTGGCGACGCGATGGTGCAGCTTGGGCAGAAAGATCTGATGATCGATACCCAGGGAAACTGGGGAAACACGCTCACGGGCGATGGCGCGGCTGCTCCGCGGTATATTGAGGCGCGTTTGACTAAATTTGCGTTGGATGTGGCGTTTAATCCGAAGACGACCCATTGGTTGCCTTCGTATGACGGACGGAATCAGGAGCCGCTGACCTTGCCGATGAAATTTCCGCTCTTGCTCGCGCAGGGTGTGGAGGGAATTGCGGTGGGTTTGGCGTGCAAGATTTTGCCGCACAATTTCAATGAACTGATCACAGCTGCGGTGGCTTATTTGCGGAAAGAACCGTTTGAGCTGCTGCCTGATTTTCCAACTGCTGGCATCATGGATGCGAGCGAGTATCGGGATGGCTTGCGTGGGGGAAAAATCCGCGTTCGTGCAAGAATCGATGCTGAGAAAAAAGGCATCCTTCGAATCACAGAAATTCCCTTCGGCACCACGACGGGTGGGTTGATGGATTCGATTGTGGCGGCGGCGGATAAGAACAAGATCAAGATTCAGAAGATCGAGGATAACACCGCAGCTCATGCAGATATTTTGGTTTATTTGCCAGCAGGAGCGGATCCGGAGAATACGCGTGATGCGCTTTATGCGTTCACCGATTGCGAACTCAGCATTTCACCGAATGCGGGCGTGATCGTGGATGGGAAACCCGCATTTCTCGGAGTGACTGAAATCCTGAAACGCTCCACCGACCTGACCAAAGAGCTGTTGAAGCTGGAACTCGAAATCAAGCTCAGCGAACTCGGCGACAAGTGGCATTTCTCCTCCTTGGAGAAAATTTTCATCGAGAAACGCATCTACCGCGATATCGAGGAGGCTGAAACGTGGGAAGCGGTGCTTCAAGCAATCGATAAAGGACTGAAGCCATACAAAAAATTGCTCAAGCGTGAAGTGACCGAAGAGGATTTGGTTCGTCTAACAGAAATCCGCATCAAACGCATTTCCAAGTTCAACTCCTTCAAAGCCGACGAAGAGATCAAAGCGATCGAGGGTGAAATCGCCGAGGCTGAAAAGAATCTTAAAAACCTCACGCGTTACACGATCCGCTGGTATGAGGAGCTTGGGAAGAAATACGGCAAAGACCGCAAGCGCCTGACCGAAATCACTTCTTTCTCAAGAGTGGACAGAACCCAAGTGGTTGCTGCAAGCGAGACGCTTTACCTCGATGCGAAGAACGGTTTCGCAGGCACAGGTCTGAAAAAGGAAGAGCCGTTGGAGAAATGTTCAACCCTTGATGACGTCATCATCATCTCTGCTGATGGAAAGATGAAGGTTGTCAAAGTCGCCGAGAAGTTTTTCGTCGGACCCAAGCCGCTGCGCGTTGCGGTATTACGCAAGGAAGAGGATTTGATTTACTCCATGATTTACCGCGATGGCAAAGACGGCAATGTAATGGCGAAGCGGTTCACAATCGGCGGCATCACGCGCGACAAAGAATACGATCTCACCAAAGGCACTCCAGGTAGCAAGGTGTTGTATTTCAAATGGCATAGCACCAACGAGGAAAGCTCGGCACAGATGTTGATCATTCACATGAAATCGGGTCTGCGCCTGCGTAATCTCACACGCCCGCTGCATTTCGCGGAATTCGGGATTAAAGCACGGGGTAGTTTGGGCAATATCGTGACGAAACATCCAATCGAGAAAATCCTCCTCGCTCCTAAAGACTACACGCCTTAATAAAGACACAAGACTTGGAGACAGAAGACACAAGATTAGAATGGGATTTTTGATGGCTTCCTTATCGTAAAAAATCCTCCTCTCCTCCTGTCTCTCATCCCTCCCTGTAAATTAAGGCACGATAAACCTTTAAGACCTTTCGATACAACATAATGATCACAATAGGCACCAGAGCGAATCTTCGAATCGTCCGCGAGCAACCGTTCGGGGTGTTTCTGGATGCGGAAAATCTCGGTGAAATTTTGCTACCACGCGGTGAGATGCCGCGAGAGTGGGTGATTGGTGAGGAGTTGGATGTTTTTATCTATCTCGATTCCGAAGATCGATTGGTCGCAACCATGAAAACGCCGCGCGCAATGCCCGGGCAGTTTGCGAAACTCAAATGCGTTGCAGTGACAGGTGTCGGTGCTTTTTTGGAATGGGGTTTAGGTAAAGATCTGTTGGTTCCGTTCCGTGAGCAGAAAACTCGCATGGAACCCGGAAAGAGTTATCTGGTTCGGGTGTTGGTCGATGAAAAGAGCCATCGCCTGATGGCAAGTGGACGCATCGCCCGTTATCTCGATCTCACACCTGCGGTTTACGAATGCGGCCAAGAAGTGCAACTCACTGTCTACGGTAAAACCCCCATGGGCTACAAAGCCATTATCAACGATGCTCATACCGGCTTGTTGTATGCGAATGAGGTTTTTCAAAAGCTCTCACTCGGAGAAAAACTCAAAGGTTGGGTATCGGCTGTTAGAGGCGATGATAAAATCGATCTCAGCCTCACGCCACCGGGACGGGCAAGAGTGGATGATTTAGAGAAACAAATCATCGGAGAACTCGTCGCGCGCGGCGGCTTCTGGTCGCTCACCGACAAAAGCCCGGCTGAGGAAATTTACAATGAACTGGGAGTTTCGAAGCGGACTTTCAAACAAACGCTGGGAGCGTTGTTGAAGAAGAGATTGATCACGCAGACGGAAGAGGGGATCCGCTTGAATTAAATTTCAAATCTCAAGTTTCAAATTTCAAGAAGAGGGGAGCTAGTTGGGTTGGGGGAGAATCTCGCGCAAAGCCGCAGAGACGCAAAGGGGTTTCAGTGAAGCGAAGATCGACAAGTTTGGGTTTTTGTTCATGGTTGGATGATGCAAACGCTTTTTTATCGATGGATAGGTCTTGGGTTGCTGACGGGTGTGTTTTGTGGGTGTTCTGAAAAAGTTGAGAATGTGGAGAAAAAGGCGGTGGTTGAGGAAGATCCTTTTAGTGGAAATAAAGAAGTGGTTGATGAACAGATTGCTGAAGAGGTTGAGGTGGATCCTATTGAAGCGATCATTGCGGATAAGTTAAGTCGTATTATGATACCTAGATTGGATTTTGAGGATCGCACAGTTGAAGAAGCCTTGGACTATATACGCCTTAGAATAGTTGAGCTTGATCATACCGAATCCGAGTTTCCGAGAAAAGGAGTGAGTATGGTAATTCGTCGGCCTAAGGGTAATGCTTTAGAGGGCGGTGAGGCTCCTGCAGTAGGAGAATTAGGTGCTGGCGAGGATTTACTTGGTGGTGGAATAGAGAGTGCTGATGCTAAGAGAATCCCCGAGCTTAGAGTGCGGAATGTTTCTGTCGCAGCTGCACTGAGATACATTTGTTTAATGACTGATATCCGTTGTGAGGTGGATGAGTGTCTGACATTTTCTCCTCGAGATCCAAAAGCTCCATGGAATTCATTTGGTGAGCTGGCCCCCAAAGTCCGGCCACTGATTGGCTAAACTAAGCTTTGGTGCTTGGATGCGTGAGATGGGTAGTAGATCATGGATAATAGATCAAGGATGGAGTTGGTGAGGGACTCGAAAATGCAGGGCGATTGCATCGCAGAGCCTTGAAAGCGTAGCTTTCAAGGCTTTTAAGATTCGCGCTAGACTTTCACTCTAAAACAGCCAGATTAGGCGAGTCATGATATGCACTCACATCTGCTCGCCT